>Ga0207873_1000744_pt1 | contig 34154 bp, 25 predicted proteins | sample BGWIniCompost_FD_187373 | JGI IMG/M metagenome (GOLD analysis project Ga0207873, IMG submission 187373) | Cellulose adapted compost microbial communities from Newby Island Compost Facility, Milpitas, CA, USA - BGW Initial Compost (SPAdes)... ... | reverse complement strand
CGGCAAAAGACACAAATGCGGCAGGCATGCCACCGCCTTCACCAGCAACGCCGCCCTCGTGTTCGCCGAGATGTACATCTGGAACTCCCCTCAAGGACAACAAGCCAGAGCAGCCGCAGATAATCCCCATAAGCAAGAAAAAGCATTTTCGGTTGAGATCCCCGCAACGGATATATTTGGCCCCACATTCCGTAGTTATATCCGAGGCTGGACTCGGACCGGAACCCAAAAGGCACCTATCTCAGTAACGCCCACCAATTTCGGCGACAACACTGTGATCAAAGCATTTTATTTTCGAGACTCCCCCAGCAGTGAGTGGAAACTCTACACCTGCTACCCAGATCCAAGGAGTTGATCATGCCAGAGATCAGCGAACGCCTCTTTAACACTCTAAAGAATTATATTAATGAAGGCGACTACTTTCTTATCGAGAAGCTCGGAGAAACAGTGGCGATGGGTAGCCTGCCGTGGTTCGTCGAAGAGTTCGAGCAGGCGCTGCGAGCTGGAGCCTTCACGCCTCAGTGGTGGGGCAAACACTTTTACAACGATGAATGGACCGACGAGGAAGCCGACGAGCTGGACGAAGATCTGCGGAATATCTGGAACGCCGTCGCTCCTGGCCGGCCGTACCCTCTCGACTCGCCGTCTTCTTAAGGGGGTGTCTTGTCTGGTGTTACGGCGTGGGTGCCGTCGGTCGTGACGGCGTCTGCGGATTAACACGCCCAAGGAGGGCATCTCAGGACGCCGGTTAAGGCGAGGGCGCCGCAGGCGGACGCGGTTTCCAGTGTTTCTGGCGGTGCGCAATTCCATGGCTTATTGCCGCGTTGGGCTTGTAGGCCGCGCCGTAAACGCTTAAGTCAACAGGGTCACCGGCTCCCTGCGCCTTTATAAGGATGCGCCCGTGGTGCGTGGTCCCGACGGGCGCTCCCGTGGGCTGGTGGAGTCAGTCAGTCGTCCCAGTCGACAAGTAGCTCGCGGACGCCGTACACCACCATGGTGTCGCGCATCGGCACATGGTCAGGCGGGGTGGCCAGCCGCAGGTTTGGGAAACGGCTAGTCAGGCGTGTGAAGGTGGCAGTCAGCTCGACGCGGGCGAGTTGTTGCCCGAGGCACTGGTGGACGCCGTGGCCGAAGGCGAGGTGGTGGGTGTTGGTGCGGTGGAAGTCGAGGGTGTGGGGGTCGGGGAATTTGTCGGGGTCACGGTTGGCGGCGGGAAGGTGAAGTACCACGTATTCGCCGGGTTGGATGACGACGCCGCCGAGTTCGACGCGTTCTTTGGCGTAGCGGACGAGGCCGAACTGGACGATGCTGAGGTAGCGCAGGAGTTCTTCAACGGCTCGTGGAATGAGCTGTGGTTCGGCGCTGAGTTGTTCCCACCTGGTCCGGTCACGCAGCAGGGTAAGGGTGCCGAGGGCGATCATGTTGGCGGTGGTTTCGTGGCCGGCGATCAGGAGTAGGACTCCGATGGCAACGAGTTCGTCGTGGGTGAGGGGTTGACCGCCGGCGTCGGCGTGGACGAGGCCGGTGAGGATGTCGTCGGTGGGGTGTTCTCGTTTGGAGCGCACCAGCTCGCCCATGTATTCGCGGATGCTGCGGATCGCGGTGAGGATTTCTTCTCGTGTGCTGGTGACGTCGAGCAGCGTGGCGCTGTGGCGTTGGAAGTCGGCACGGTCGGTGTAGGGGACACCGAGGAGCTCGCAGATGACCAGGGAGGGGACGGGGAGGGCGAGCACGGTGACCAGGTCGACGGGGCGTGGGCCGCGGGCCATCGCGTCGATGTGGTCGGAGACGATCTGGTCGATTCGGGGTTGGAGGGCGCGCATGCGCCGGACCGTGAATTGGCCGGTGAGGAGCCGACGGAGTCGGGTGTGGTCGGGTGGGTCGGTGTTGATGAGGGAGCGGTCGTTGGCGAAGGGTTCGATGTCCTCCTCGGTGAGGGGGGTGATGCGGACCGGGGAGGTTCGCCGGGGTAGGTGGGAGCTGAGGCGGGTATCGGCGAGTCCGGCACGGACGTCTTCGTAGCGGGTGAACAGCCATCCGAGGTGGCCGTCGGGAAAGGCGAGGCGGGTGGCGGGCTGTTCCTGTCGGATGCGGTCGAATTCCGGTGGTGGGTCGAGGGGGTCGTGGCGCCGGGTGGGGAGGGTGAGGGCGGTGTGGGGTGTGGTACTGATCGCCTCGGTCATCGTCGTCTCCTTTCCCGGTTGTCCGGGGAGGGTGGGTGACGGACGGGGACCGGGCGGGTGGTCAGTGGGTGGTGATCGCTCCGGATGGGCACAGGAGGGCGGCCTCGCGTACCTGGTCCTCGTGTGAGGGCGGCACCGTGTCGGTGCGGAGCTCAACGATGCCGTCTGTGTCGCGTTGCGTGAAGATGTCTGGCGCGGTGAGGACGCACATCCCGGATCCACAGCACACGTCCTGGTCTACGGTGACCCGCACGTTTCGCCTCCGTCCCGTCACTGTGCGCAAACAACAACAAAAGTTATATACCGTTTAATGGAAACTTATCAAGGTCCTACGATAATCCATTTTTTCGGATTTCGACGACTTTTAGATCACTGAATGTTCAGAGCGTTGGTGGGGGCGTATTCGGGCCTGTGTCGTCGTCAGGCTGGTCGTGTCGGCTGGCGTATTCGTCGACGACGAGGGCGCGGACGTGTCCGGCGCGGTACGCGGAGCGGCCGACGAGTTGGGCCACAATGGGGGCGGTGGTGAGTTGAAACATCACGACGAGGATCAGGACGACGGTGTTGGCGCCTTCGCCGTAGAACGGGGCCACGCCGGCGCAGATCAACATCAGGCCCAGGGTTTGGGGTTTGGTGGCTGCTTGAAGCCGGGTCGCGACGTCGGGGAGGCGGAGTAGTCCAAGACCTGCCAGTAGGGCGAGGAGACCGCCGGATAGCAGCGCCCCCGCGGCCAGGATGTCTGCGATGCGGCTGAGCCAGATCATGGTCGTCTCCTTACGGGAGTTCCTCGTCGGGCATCAGCCGTACCGCTGACAGGGTGCTGAGGAAGCCGACGAGAGCGACGACGATCAGCACGATGATGTTGGCGCTTTCGCCGCGCCGCGCGGATTCCACGAGCATTCCACTGATCACGATGGTGACGAAGGTGTCCAGGGCGACCAGTCGGTCGTGGATGGTGGGTCCGCGCAGCAGTCTGATGAGGATGAGGAGGCCCGCTGTCGCCAGCAGACCGTCGGTAATGGCCAGAACCGTGGTCATGGCGCCCCCCTTTTTCGGGTCGGGTTTCTCATTGGAGTTGCTGACTCGTCTCTGGTTCGCCGAGCGTGCGGAGGACATCGAGGGCCCCTCGGCGCGCGTCACGGCGGGCGCGCCGCAGGTCCTGTTCACTGCGGACGTCGAAGACGTACAGGTACAGCCGTTGGTGTCGGCGGTCCACATCCACCACGAGGGTTCCGGGGACCAGGGTGATGCGGTTGGCCACCACGGTCAGGGCCATGTCGGAGGAGCAGGAGACCGGGATGGTCACGATGGCTGACCGGACGCGTGGGCCTCGGCGGAGGGATGCCCACGCCACCTGGGCTGACGCGATGATCAGGTCGATCAGGAAGCGGCTGAGCGCCACCGGGATGTATTCCACGCGGGGGCGTGAGGATGGTCGGAGGGCGGGGAGCCGGCAGACGGCCAGGCACAGGGGTGTCACCACGAGCGCGGAGATCAGCACCAGCGGGGAGAGGGATCCCCACAGCAGGATCCAGGTAAGGATGAGCCAGGCCAGCAGGGGGATCCGGTCGGTCATGCGTTTCATGGCGTCTCCTCGGTGTGGGACGCCGGGTTCCTCAGCACGGTGTTGCGGTATGTGTCGTGGTCGGTCAGGTCCACGGCGGCGCGTTGGCTGAAGGCCGACAAGGGACCGGCGGTGGCTGCCACCGTCAGGCTGATCAGGATGGCGAGGGTGGTGGCCAGCCACATCAGTCGGGCGGGTAGGGCGGTGCCGACGGTGACGGCGTCGTCGGGGCGCTGGTCGGGGACGGGGATAGCGGGCTCCCCCCAGAAGACGGTCATCCAGATCCGCGTCATCGCCGCCAGGGTGAGCAGGCTGGTCAGCAGCAGGATCGCGACGGCGGTGAGGACCAGTGGTGTGAGGCGGTTCGCGTCCGCGCCGAAGGCGCCGGCGTCGCCGATGGCGTCGGCTCGCGTGGCCCCGGCGGGTGCGACGGCTGCCTGCAGCAGCGCCAGTTTCCCGACGAACCCGGCCAGTGGGGGTACGCCGCTGAGGCTGAGGGCGGGGATGAGGAATAGCGCGGCGAGGGCGGGAGTGGTGACGGCCACTCCACCGAGCCGGCTCAGGGAGACCGTTCCGCGTTCTCGTTCCACAAGGCCGCTGACCAGAAACAAGGCGGTTTGGACGGTGATGTGGTGCACCAGGTACAGCAGCGTGCCGGTCAGCCCTGCCACCGACCACAGGCCGATCCCGAAGAGCATGAAGCCGATGTGGGAGACCAGCGCAAAAGACAGGCTCCGGTTGAGGTCGTCTTGCACCAGCGCCCCGGCGATGCCGATGAGCATGGTCGCCGCCGCGATCAGCAGCAGGGTGGTTGAGGGGCCTTGGTGGGGGAACAGCAGGGTTTGGGTACGCGCGATCGCGTAGATGGCGACCTTGGTCAACAAGGCGGCGAAGATGGCGGTGACTGGGGCGGGAGCGGTCGGGTAGCTGTCCGGGAGCCACCAGTGCAGGGGCACCAGGGCGGCTTTGATGCCGAGCGCCACCAGTAGCAGGGCCCCGAGCAGGGTGCGGGTGCCCTCCGCGAGGTGTGGGGTTGCCAGGCTGAGGCGGGCCAGGTTGACCGTGCCGGTGGCGGCGTAGGTGAGGCCGATGGCGGTCAGCAGGGTGATTGAGGCGACCAGGCTGCAGATGATGTAGGTCATGCCGGAGCGCACCCGTTCCCGGGTGGCGCCGAGTGTGATGAGCACGTAGCTGGCCATCAGCATGACCTCAAGGCCGACGAACAGCGTGAACAGGTCACCGGTGAGGAACACCAGCGCGATGCCGGCCAGCAGCACCAGGTAGGTGGGGTGGAAGATCGAGGGGGCGTTTTCGACGTACCGCTCGGCGATGCCTTGTCCGATCGCGTACAACAACACCACCAGGCAGACCGTGACGGCGACCAGCAGCACCAGCGCGCAGAAGCGATCGGCGACCAGGGTGATGCCGAGCGTCGGGCTCCAGCCGCCGACCCGGACCGCTTGCGGGCCGGCGCTGTCGACGCGGACCAGGAGCAGGATCGCGTCGATGAGCACCGCCCCGAGGACCGTCACCCCCAGGGCTTGTTGTGCCGACGGGAATGGGCTGAGCAGGAAGGTGATGCCCGCCACCAGCAGGGGCAGGATGATCGGGACGGTGACGAGGACGGCGGTTGAGGTCACAGGTCCTCCTCGCCTGTCTCAAGTTCGCGTTCCCGCATCGGTCGCCGCCCCAGTTGACGGTCTTCGACGTCGTCGGGGACTTCGTCGTCGCCGTTGAGGACGACGCCGCGGTGGGCCAGCGCCAGCAGCAGCGCGGTGACCGCGAAGGTGATCACCACGGCGGTCAGGGCCAGGGCTTGGGGTAGCGGGTCGGCTGTTCGGGGTGGGTCGTCGGGCGGGATGTGGGCGGCGTCCGGTGCCGGGCCGGCCGGGCCTCCTGCGAGGAGGAGGATGAGGTTGGCGGCATGGCCCAACAGGGTGAACCCGAGGATGACGCGCAGCAGCGCCCGCTGCGTGATCAGGTATGTTCCCCCGCCGAACAGCACGCCGATGACCAGGGAGAGGGTGAGGTTGGCGGCGTTCACCGCGCGCTCCTCTCCGCGTTGACGGCTTCGGCTGGGCTGGTTGGGACGTCGTAGGCGCCGAGGGTACGCAGGATGTCCAGCACCAGGCCGGTGACGATGACGGCGATCCCCGCCTCGAAGATCAGTGAGGTGGCGAGTTCTAGGTGCCCGAGGGGGCCGAGGTCCACGGTGTAGACCGCGCCGCTGAGGGGGTCCCCCGTCCACAGCAGACCGGCCAGACCGTACCCGGCGGTGAGGAACAGGCCAGTGCCGAGGAGCACTCCGGGTGGGACGGGGGTGATCTCCCACAGTTCCCGGGAGCCGCCTGCGAGGCGCCGCAGCACCATTCCCAGTCCGACGACCAGGCCGGCAGCGAATCCTCCGCCGGGGCGGTGCAGTCCGACCAGGAGTAGGTAGCTAGCCACCACCAGCATGCTGGGGTGGATCACCCGGGTGATGGCTTCCAGCAGCAGCGTGCGGCGTCCCGGCGCCTGCTGGTGGGCGGCGGGGAGCAGGCGGGTGCGGGGGATGTTGTCCGACCTCCAGGCGATGGTTTCGCGTCGGGGGACGCCGCCGGTGCGGTGGCTGACCAGGATCAGGCTGGCCACCCCGGTGGCGGCGATCGCCAGCACCGTGATCTCACCGAGGGTGTCCAGGGCTCGGAATTCGGTCACGATGACGTTGACGACGTTCGGGCCTCCGGCTTCCGGGGCGAGCCGCAGATAGTCCTGTGTGGCCGGTGAGGGTGCGTGGTTGGCGCTGACGGTCAGCGTGGCGATAGTGACGAACAGCCCGGCCAGGACAGCCACCACCGCTCGAGGCGCCCACAGGGATGGGGCTGTCGGTCGTACCCCGGGTGGCATGCGTCGCAGCACGAGCACAAACACCAGCAGCGTCAGGGTCTCCACCAGCACCTGGACCAGCGCCAGGTCGGGGGCACCGTGGAGGACGAACAGCCCGGCCACCAGGTAGCCGACGGCTGACAGCAGCAGCACCGCGATCAGTCGACGGTGGACCATCACCACCCCGGCCACCGTGATGGTGACGCCGATGGCCAGGATCGCCTGCGGTGGGCTGTCCCACAGCCGCGGTTCGATCGGCCCTTCGCCGCCAAGCACGAGGGTCAGGCCGGGTCCAACGGCCACCACGGTCAGGATCACCATCAGGTACGTGGGCAGCGACCCCACTTGGGTGCGGGTGGTCACGGCGCGGGCGCCCACCATCACGGCCACCGCGAGGCTGTCTTGAATCCGGGTGGCGCGTGGCACGCTGGGCAGCCGGGCCCGCCAGGTGGGGATCTGGTCGCGCAGCAGATGGATCACGGCGCCGGCGACCAGGGTGAGCAGCGCCAGATACAGCGGTGCCCCGAGGCCGTGCCACAGCTCCAGGTGGTAGCCGGTCTCCCCGTGGGGGTGGGTGTAGGCGTGACGGGCAGTGAGGGCGTCGGTGGCGGCGGGGGCCAGCCCCAGCGCCACGCCCGTCGCCGCGATCAACGCGACGGGCGCCACGAAGGAGACCGGTGGGCGTTCCATGCGGACGGGCACCCCTGGGCGGTTGCCGAACGCGCCCCACCAGAACCGCAGGGTGTACGCGATGGTCAGCGTGGAGCCGGTAACCAGGCCGATGAGGACCCAACGGTGGCCGGTGCCGGGTTCGAGGAAGGCTTGGAAGGCCGCTTCCTTCCCGAGGTAACCCACTGTTGGTGGTAAACCTGCCATCGACACGCACGCCAGGGCGGCGGTCACCGCCAGCAGCGGGGCGCGGCGCGCCACCCCACTCAGCTGCCGCAGATCCCGGGTGCCGGCTCCGTGGTCGATGATGCCCACCGTCAGAAACAGCGTGGCTTTGAACAGCGCGTGCGCTAGCAGCATCGTGGCGCCGGCCAGAGCGGCGGTCTGCGTACCCGCCCCCATCAGCGCCAGCAGAAAGCCGAGTTGGGCGATCGTGCCGAAGGCGAGCAGCCGTTTCAGGTCGGTCTGGGTCAGGGCCCGCCACCCTCCCAGCAGCATCGTGGCGACCCCGACCGTGAGCACCACCGGCCGCCACGGCATGACCTCGGCGAAGGCGGGCGCTAGGCGAGCCACCAGGTACACCCCGGCTTTGACCATGGCGGCGGCGTGCAGGTAGGCGCTGATCGGGGTGGGCGCCACCATGGCGGCCGGCAGCCAGGGCTGGAATGGGATCTGCGCGGATTTAGCGGCGGCGCCGATCAGGATGAGTATCACGGCGACCGTCACCCATCCGCCGTCGGGGGGATCGTCCAGGATGCGCGCGATGCGGTAGGTCCCCGCGACCTCCGCCAGGAGCAGAAGTCCCAGCAGCAGAGCGAATCCCGCCCCGGTGGTGACCAGCAGCGCCCGTCCCGCAGCTCGTCGCTCCTCCCGCTGCTGTCCGTCATCCCCGATCAGGAGGAAAGAGCAGACCGTGGTCAGCTCCCAGGCCACGTACAAGGCCAGCACGTTGTCGGCCAGCACCAGCGCCAGCATCGACCCAGCGAACAGCACCAGGACCGCGGCGATCCGCCCGAGCCCGTGTGCCCGGTGCTGGAAGTAGCGCGTCGCGTACAGCAGCACCAACGCCCCGATCCCGGTGACCAGCAGCCCAAGCAGCAACGCCAGTCCGTCAAGGCGCAGCGAGATCTGCAGCTGCAGGGTCGGTGCCCACTGCCATAGGGCGTACCGTTCGCGACCGGTGAGGACGTCAGGGATCGTGGTCAGCAGCCATCCGAAGCCAACCGCGGGGGCCAGGGCCCCCAGAGCGAAAACCCGTGATCCCCAGTATCGGGCGGTGACGGCGCAGGCGGCCGCGATCAGGACGTGCAGTCCAAGGACGACGGCCACGCCCAGCTCACCGCGCCCCGACCACCCGGTCGTCGGTAACGGTGCGGGCGCGGGCATCCCCGTGACCACGCGGAAGGACCGCCGCTGCCTGTGCCCTGGGCTCGCCTTCTGTGCCGGTGTACTGCGGCCTCACGTCGACCGGTGCTGGCCCCCATACCCCTGGGGTACGCGGTGCCCAGGTGCTCCGGATGGCAGCGATCCGGTCAGTCACGATGACCTCCTCACCCCGCAATGGTTGGTACGCCGCTCGGCGCAGAATGCCGTTTTGACATTAACCACTTTCGCCCACATATGCGGATATAGCGGAGAATGCCGGCGAAGAATCCGAGGGCGTGGAGCGCGGCTCCGCCCGCGATGGGGAGACCTCTTGGGGAATCCGGACCAGATAGCGCCGGATAACGATGCGCCCGCCGAGCGCCTGGCACCCGGCGGGCTATGGAACGAGGCTATGGAACGAAGCGCATGACGATGGACGTAACCGACGGCTCCCCCGCGGCGTCGCCCGTGTACTTCCCTACTCGTCGTGCTCTTCGCGCATCAGTCGCTCTGCTAGTGGCGCGATGGAACACAGCATGAAGGGTCTGCCACATGAGCACTGGTCCGTGGACTGGCCCGGTTGGCGTACTCGGTGATGTCGGTCAATCACATCGAAGACGAACCGACGCCAGGCCTCGGGGTCTTCGACCAGGGACCAGTCGCCCGTGGTCTGCGCGCGTGACGTCTTCGTCAAGGGCGCTGACGAGGATGCCGACGGGCGGGCGAGGCTGGCGGCTGGGCCGGATGACGTGGAGCCCGTCGACTGAGACAACAATCCCGCACGGGTCGATACCGTTGTGGCGGGTGTGGGTTTGACGTAGTGACCGTTCATCCTCGGACCCTTCCGTCGGAATTAATCGTCGGGTTCCGTGCGGACGCACGGTTACCCGGAAACGGACCGAGGGGTGAGCCATTCAGCTACCCATCGTATATCCACTTGTAACATCTCTGTGGATGTTCCTGAACAGCTTTGACACCCGCGTGTCAGTTCAAGTCACAGGTCGGATGGGCAGTGACAGGTCCACATCGATCTAAAAAAGATCGGATCAGGCCCGCCCACTCGGTTACCGAACGTTACGCTGCTCGCGCTTCCGTTACGGTGCGTGGTGGGATTGACGTCGAGTGGGCGGGCCCGTCCGAGGGGGACGGGATCGAAGAATGTTTCTGCGATCACGGTCACCGTATGCCAGCAGCTCCATACCAGGAGGCCCGTGTTTATAAATCGTGATCGATCCGTGTCACTGCCTGCACTGTGATCGCTCACAACCGCGCCGAGTACCGTCGGTGCTTGTGAGCAGGCATATGACCCCCGAAGAATTCCGCCGCCACGGGCACGCGGTGATCGACTGGATCGCCGATTACTGGTCCCGTATCGAGTCGTATCCGGTGCTCAGCCAGGTAACGCCTGGTGAGATCGCGTCGACACTCCCCGCGACCGCCCCCGAACGCGGGGAATCGATCGACGTGATTATGTCGGACCTCGGGAAGCTACTGCCGGGAATCACACATTGGCAGCATCCCTCATTTTTTGGTTACTTCCCGGCTAACACCTCACCGCCATCGGTACTGGGTGATCTGCTCAGCTCCGGTTTCGCGGTTCAGGGAATGTTATGGACCACCAGTCCAGCCTGCACTGAACTGGAGACCCGAATGATGGACTGGCTGGTGGATCTGTTGGGGTTGCCGACGCGGTTCCGGTCGGATTCCACCGGCGGCGGCGTTATTCAAGACTCCGCCTCCTCAGCGACGCTGGTGGCGACCCTGGTCGCGTTGCACCGCGCCAGCCAGGGGACCTGGAATCAGGAGGGGATCAGGCGTCGCTACACCGTCTACACCTCCGTCCAGGGGCACTCGTCAATTGAGAAAGCGGCCCGGATCGCCGGTATTGGGGACAGCAATGTTCGTCTGGTCGATGTTGACCCCACGACGTTCGCGATGCGTCCGGACCGCCTGCGCGAGATGATCGCCGAGGACCGGGCCGCCGGCGCGGTCCCCGCCCTGGTAGTCGCCACAATCGGCACCACCTCGACCAGCGCGATCGACCCGCTCCCAGCCATCGGCGAACTGTGCCGACAGGAAGGACTGTGGCTCCACGTCGACGCCGCCTACGCCGGCGCGGCCGCGGTGTGTGAGGAGCTGCGGTGGACCCACGCCGGTGTGGAATACGCCGACAGCTACTGCTTTGACCCTCATAAATGGCTGCTGACGGGTTTTGACTGCGACGCTTTCTGGGTCGCCAACCGCCGTGAGTTGATTCAGGCCTTGTCCGTGCTGCCTGAGTACTTGCGGAACGCGGCGTCGGAATCCGGCGCGGTGATCGACTATCGGGACTGGCAGGTGCCGTTAGGGCGACGGTTCCGGGCGCTGAAGTTGTGGTTCGTGCTGCGCTGGTATGGCGCGGAGGGACTGCGGGAGCATATCCGCACCGGGGTGCGGCTGGCACAGCGCTTCGCGCGTTTAGTGGAGACCGACGAGCGGTTCGAGATCGTCGCTCCGGTCCCGTTCTCCCTGGTGTGTTTCCGGCTCCGCCCACAGCCTGGCGAGTCGAGCCAGGACACCGATGCCCGCAATGAGGAGTTGCTGCGCCGAATCAACGCCTCTGGCGCGCTGTTGTTAACCCATACCCGGATCGACGACCGGTTTGTGCTGCGATTGGCAATCGGCGCTCCCAGCACCGAAACCCGCCACATTGAAGCCGCCTGGGCGTTGATTCAGGACCTGGCCACTGAGCTGTCACACGAAACAACGAACCGCTCTTAAATACCCTGAGACACCTATCAGCACACATATGAAGGGGTACGCGCTCGCGCGTACCCCTTCAGCGCTGGAGAGGCGAGATTGTCAGGCCGTCGGCTCAGGCACCGACTCCTCCGTGGCCCGCTGCTCGCTGGCGCGCTCTTCGGCCCGTTCGGCCAGGTGACGCCGGATCGAGTAGGCCAGCGCCGCGGCCCAGACCACGTAGATGACCGCGTAGAAGGTGTAACGCGTGGAGTCGCTGGCGTCGATCCAGTCGCTGCGCAGCAGGCTACGAGTGTTGGTGAGGATGATGATCCCGCCCACCGCCGAGCCGAGCACCCGCGGCGGGATATGCCGCACCAGCCAGGCCGCGATCGGTGCGGCGATCATGCCACCGATCAGCAGGGCGACCACCCAGGAGGCGTTGATGTCCTCGGAACCGAGGCCAACCAGGAAGCCGATGCTCGCGGCGACCGCCACCAGGAACTCGCTGGTGTCGATCGAACCGATCACCTTACGCGGTTCCAGCCGCCCGCTGGCCAGGATCGCCGGCGTACCGACCGGCCCCCATCCTCCACCACCGGTGGAGTCGACGAAGCCGGCGAAGACACCCAGCGGGGACAGGAAACGCTTCCGCAGTGGCTTGCCGAGGTTGTCCTTCGGCAGCCCGGCGATGGTGAAGCGACCGAGGATGTACAGCCCCAGGGACAGCAGGATCAGGGACATCACCGGGGCGGCGACCTCAGTGGAGAGGTTGGACAGGAAGGTAGCGCCGGCGAAGGCTCCTACAGCACCGGGTATTCCGACCTTGGCGACGACCTTCCAGTCAACGTTGCCGAACCGCCAGTGAGATACACCGGAGACCAGCGTGGTGCCGATCTCGGCGAGGTGGACAGTGGCCGAAGCAGCGGCCGGGTTAGTGCCGATCGCCAACAGCAGAGTCGTCGATGTGACGCCGTAGGCCATACCGAGACTGCCGTCGACGAGCTGGGCACCAAGGCCCACCAAGGCCAAGAGAACAAGTCTGCGCATGAGTAGTTCACCACCGGGGAGTGTGGGAGCGGCTGGGCGGCGGTGCCCGGCCGACGACATGTGGGCTGCCCACGTCAGCATTCTTGACTAGTCCGATAGGGGATCTCAAGAGAGCCTCTCTGAAATCAACCCAACGGCTGGGGAGGTGTTCACCGCACGTCTTGTACGCGCCCATAACCCGGATTATTCGGCCAATACTGCGATACGGAGGTGAATAACCGAGCGATTCAGACCGCTACCGGGTTTCCACGACCGATTCAGCGCATACCCGCGCATACAAAATGCGGGGCATACCGCCCCGCATGAAGGTCACTTACTCCCCGAGGCACCTTTACACCCAGGAACGGGGATCGTCGGCGAGCGCGCGTACCCGCTCCGGCAGCTGGCCGCTGGCCACGTCGGCGAGCGTCACCGTCTCCAGAATCGCCCGTTCACTGGCGCGCAGCGCGATCCACACGTCCTGCAGCGTACGGGCCGCCCCGTGATACCCGACCCGTTCCGGACGCATCCCCCGTACATTGGCCAACGGGCCATCAATGGCCCGGATCACATCGGCCAAGGCGATCTCGTTGGCGGGGCGCGCCAGCCAGTAGCCGCCCTCCGGGCCGCGCTGGCTGTTGACGATCCCCGCGCGCCGCAGCTGCAGCAGGATGCTTTCCAGGAACTTCGCTGGGATCTCCTGAGCCTGCGCCAGCCGCTCCGAGGTGACCGGTCGGTCATCGGAGGCGTTGGCGGCGAGCTCCAACGTGGCTCGTAACGCGTAATCCACGCGTGCAGACAGTCGCATCCCGCCTCACCCCACCTGGTCGGTGGCGGACGGGCTGGTCGGTCGCAGCAGCCCTTCCTGGACCACCGTCGCCACATGCCGACCGTCGGCGGAGAACATCCGGCCGGTCGCCAACCCCCGGCCGCCTGACGCCGACGGACTCAGGCAGTCGTACAGGAACCATTCATCGGCGCGGACCGGCCGGTGGAACCACAACGCGTGGTCTAGGCTGACGCCTCCGAAGCCGCCCGGTCCCCACACTTCACCGTGCGTGGACAGTACCGCATCCAGCAGCGTCAGATCCGACGCATAGGTGAGTGCACACGCATGCACCAGCCGATCGTCAGGCAGGGTGCCGTCGACCCGCATCCACACTCGCTGACGCGGGCTGGCCGGCCGGTCGCCACGTGGCACAAAGCCCGGCTCCCCCACGTACCGCACGTCGATGGATTGGGGTACGCGCGCCCACACCCCCAACCGCTCCGGGTACGGCGCCAACCGCTCGGCTAACGTGGGCAGCTGCTCCGGGGGCGGCACGTCCTGAGGCATCGGCTCCTGGTGATCCAGCCCTTCCTCGGTGGCGTGGAATGAAGCCGACATGAAGAAGATCGGTTTGCCGTGCTGGATCGCGGTGACCCGCCGGACCGAGAACGAGGCACCGTCCCGGATCCGCTCAACTGAGTACACGATCGGCTTCGTGGAGTTACCGGGGCGGACGAAGTACGCGTGGAGGGAGTGCACGAACCGGTCGGCGGCGACGGTACGGCCGGCGGCGACCAGCGCCTGCCCAGCGACCTGGCCGCCGAACACCCACATCGGCGCGACTCGAGGACTGACACCCCGGAAGATGTCCAGCTCCAGCTGCTCCAGATCCAAGATCCGCAGCAGGTCATCGACGGCCTCTTGGCCGACCAGCCGAGGCTGCTCGTCCGCTCCTGTCCCCGTACCCGGATCCGTCTCGACGGCGGGCCCGAGCCCGGCACCTGCCCGGGGGGCCGGGCCCTCGTCGATGGCGGGCTCCGTCACGCCTGCCCCGTAAGCGAGCCGAGCCGGTGCACCCGGACCGTGTTGGTTGACCCGGGCGTACCCGCGGGCGTACCAGCCACGATCACCACAAAGTCCCCATGCTGGGCCCGTCCCAGTCCCAGCATGGCTTGGTCGACCTGCCGGAACATGTCGTCGGTGTGCTCCACATAGGGCACCAGGAAGGTCTCCACACCCCAGGACAGCGCCAGCTGGCTGCGCACCGCCGGCTCAGGGGTGAAGGCCAGCAGCGGCAGGCGCCCGTGCAGCCGGGCCAGGCGGCGGACCGTGTCCCCGGTCTGGGTGAAGGCCACCAGGGCCTTCGCGCCGATCGCGTCGGCGATGTGCAAGGCGGCCGCGGTGACCGCGCCACCGTGCGTACGCGGGTCATGCTGCAACGGCGGGCACTCGATGTCGCCGTTTTCGGTGAACTCGATGATGCGGGCCATGGTGCGCACCGTGAGCACCGGGTACCGTCCCACACTGGTCTCGCCGGACAGCATGAGGGCGTCGGCGCCGTCGAGCACCGCGTTGGCCACGTCCGAGGCCTCGGCACGGGTCGGCCGGGAGTTCTCGACCATCGAGTCGAGCATCTGTGTAGCGACGATGACCGGCTTGGCGTTCTCCCGGCACAGCTGGACGGCCCGCTTCTGGACCAGGGGCACCTGCTCCAGAGGCAGCTCCACACCCAAATCGCCGCGCGCCACCATTAACCCGTCGAAGGCGGCGACGATCTGTTCCAGCCGCTCCACCGCCTCCGGCTTCTCAAGCTTGGCCAGCACCGGCAGGCGGCCCCGCCCTTCAGCGTCCATGACCTCGTGGACCAGCTTGATGTCCTCGGGGGAACGCACGAACGACAGCGCCACCATGTCCACGCCGAGCCGCAGTGCGAAGCGCAGATCCTCGGTGTCCTTCTCCGACAGCGCCGGGACGCTGACCGCCACGTTAGGCAGCGACAGCCCTTTGTGGTCGGAGACCACCCCACCTTCGACCACCAGGCACCGGATGTCGTTGCCCTCGATGCCGGTGACTTCCAGGGAGAGGCGGCCGTCATCGACCAGCAGACGGTCCCCCGGCTTGACCTCGGCCGGTAGGCGCTTGTAGGTCACCGAGACCCGCTCGGCGGTGCCGGCGATGTCGTCACTGGTGATCGAGACATGCGCGCCGGTGCGCCACTCGACCGAACCGTCAGCGAACTTCCCTAGACGAATTTTCGGCCCTTGCAGGTCGGCCAGGATGCCCACCGCCCGGCCGGTCTCGTCAGAGGCCTCCCGAACCAGACGGTAGACGCGCTCGTGGTCGGCGTGGCTGCCGTGGCTGAAATTCAGCCGCGCCACGTCCATGCCCGCCTCCACCAGGCCACGGATACGTTCAGGGGTGGCGGTGGCGGGCCCGATGGTACATACGATTTTCGCGCGGCGTGTCACAGATCCGAGGCTAGTACGTCTCTTCGAGCCACTGACGGGCACCCACCCGGTGTCCACGGTGTGAGTATGTGCATCAGTGTGAATACCTGCACCGGCGGTGGTCACCCCTCGCCCGAGCGCCAGCCTGAGCTGGCAGTCTGGAAGAGCCCGCTGTGCCCCCGCTGCCAGGCGGCGTTTCCGGCAGCGGTGATCGGTATCACCTGGGTGTCGTCTGGGGGTGGGGGCAGCAGGATCTGACGGGGCTTGTTCGCCAACGCTTAGGACCGCATCAGGTGCCCCACCGTCATGTCCTCGGACCATCCGAAGTAGTCCAAGGGCCGCGCACCCTCCAGCAGATCCACCGAGTTGGTCAGGTACGCGGTCCAGATCATCCGGTCCGCCACGCAGGTGGCGATGACGGCGACATCGCCGGATCGGTGCAGCTGCGTCCCCAGATCGCTGATCCGATCTGAGGCCACCGCGCAGATCAGCAGCAACTCACCGGTTCTGCTGCGGGGCGCCGCGAGCATCTCGTGCCGCTGCCCGGGAACACTCATCGCGGTGTGGATACGTTCCGCGGTGTGTCCTCTCGCATCGCGATGCTTGTCCTGATACACCCGGATCACGTAGTCCACACCATCCATCGTGTACAGATGCTCCCGGTGGTAGCGGATCCGGGTATGCGGGTTGATCCCCGTGTAGGACAGCATCTGCGGCAGATCGCGGCGTAGCTCCAGCAGCGTTGTCCGACCACCGGAAAAGTCGGACAACTGCGGGCTGTACACGGCCCATCCGTCTTCGTCCTCCCCCGGGGAGACGATCACCAAGTCGATGACGGCGCTGGCGGCGTTGATGAGCTCCCTCGCTTCCTCCAGGGACAGGCCGATTTGTTGCACCAGGATGGTGCCTACCACGCGCGGCCGGATCGTCACCTCGTCGTGGAACGCGAACGTGATCGGTGGCCGCCCGTCGGCCACCATCGTGCGGTATGACCCTTCCTGCCGCGCGACCGCGTACCCCAGCTCCCGCTGAAGTAGTCGCACCATGTCTCGAGCTTTAAGCGCCGGCCACTGATTTCCCACAACCGCCCTCTCACCCCGATTAGTGCGGACAGTATGGCATTGCCCGATCTAGAGGGAATAGGGGGATTCCTTCCTAAGGAAACATTGATCGGGATTACGGCAATTGTACGGACGCTTTTTGGTGCGACATCTCGTGTGAACGTTCACCCTGCGGTACGCGGGTGCGTCTGTCTGCAATCCGACACAAAGCCACCCCTGCATCACGGCGGGTACCCAACGCGCCGCCGACCCAGAGGTGTGCGGTACCCCCATGCGGAGGCCACGTGCAGAGACCAGGAGTGCCTGCGCGGGACAGCGTTACACCGGCCGACCCTGAGATCCGGGCCGGCCGGTGTGATGACGATGGCGCCGACGCTACTCAGCGCGGCACGCTCAACGGCTGATCGGTGGGCTTGACGGGTGCTGGGAGGGAACCCGCGGCGCCCAGGTAGGAGTGGATGGCGGCGGCCGCGGCCCGTCCCTCCGCGATCGCCCACACGATCAGGGAGGCGCCCCGGTGGGCGTCGCCGGCGACGAAGACGCCTGGCGTCTGGGTCTGCCAGTCAGGGCCACAGCGCAGCGTCCCTCGAGCGGTGCGCTCCAGGCCGAGCTGGCTGAGCAGTGGGGTGTCTTCGGTGCCCTCGAACCCGATCGCCAGTAGCACCAGGTCGGCCGGCAGCTCCCGCTCGGTGCCCGGTATCGGGGTGATCACGCGCCGCCCCTCGATGCGCTCGACGTGGACCTCACTGATCCGGACCGCGCGAACATGCCCCTGCTCGTCGCCTAAGAACTCCTGGACGGCGACCGCGAAGATCCGATCGCCACCCTCCTCATGCGCCGGGTAGGTGCGCAGGATCCACGGCCAGGTCGGCCACGGGTCCCGCTCCGGGTTCCGGGTGCTGGGAGGCTGCGGGTAGATGTCCAGCTGGGTCACGCTGGCTGCGCCCTGCCGGTGCGCCACGCCCAGACAGTCGGCCGCGGTGTCCCCACCCCCGATGATCACCACATGTCGGCCGGCGGCGTCCACGGCCGGGAACGGCACCTTACCGGCCACGGCCCGGTTGGCCTCCACCAAATGCTCCATGGCCAGGTGAACGCCGCGCAGTGAGCGTCCCGGCAGGTCGGTGTCACGACCGGCGAGGGCACCAGTCGCCAGCAGGACGGCGTCGTACTCCGCCCGCAGATCCGCCCCGGAGATGTCCATCCCCACGTTGCAGTTGGTGACGAACCGCACCCCTTCGGCACGCAGCTGCTCCAGCCGGCGGTCGATGTAGTGCTTCTCCAGCTTGAAGTCGGGGATGCCGTAGCGCAGCAGGCCCCCAGGCTCGTCGTCGCGTTCGTAGACGACCACCTCGTGCCCGGCCCGCGCTAACTGCTGGGCGGCGGCGAGCCCGGCGGGACCGGAGCCGACAATCGCCACCCGCTTCCCTGAGGGGGCGGGGGCCGGGCGTGGGGTCACGTAACCGGAGTCGAAGGCGCGGTCGATGATCTGCACCTCAACCTGCTTGATGGTGACCGGATCATCGGCGATGCCTAACACACAGGCGGCTTCACACGGCGCCGGGCACAGTCGCCCGGTGAACTCCGGGAAGTTGTTGGTGGCGTGCAGCTGCTCGATCGCCATCTCCCACTTCCCGGTGCGGACCAGGTCGTTCCACTCCGGGATCCGGTTACCCAGCGGACAACCGTTGTGACAGAAGGGGATACCGCAGTCCATACACCGCGCCGCTTGTTCGGCGATGGTCTCCTCGTCATGGGAGGTGTACACCTCCCGCCAGTCCTGAATCCGGACCGGGACGGGTCGACGGGCCGGCAGGCGCCGCGAGTGGCGCAGGAAGCCGGTCGGGTCAGGCATTGGCCACCTCCATGACCACCTCGTCGACGTCGCGGCCGGTGGATTCGGCCTCGCGGATCGCCTCCAACACCCGCTTGTAGTCGCGGGGCATCACCAACGTGAACTCCTCTACGGCCCGAGACCAGTCATCGAGCAATGCGCGGGCCACGGTGGAGCCGGTCTCGGTGTAGTGCCGCTCCACCAGTCCGCGTAGCGCCACCTTGTCCTCTGCGGACAGCGGCTCCAGGTCCACCATCTCGCGGTTGATCCGCTTGGTATCCGCCCGGTACAGGTACGCCTTCCCACCGGACATGCCAGCGGCGAAGTTCCGGCCGATCGGCCCCAGCACCACCACGGTGCCGCCGGTCATGTACTCGCAGCCGTGATCGCCGACGCCCTCCACCACGGCGGTGGCGCCGGAGTTGCGGACCGCGAACCGCTCCCCCACCCGGCCCCGGGCGTACAACTCACCGCCCGTGGCGCCGTACAGCAGGGTGTTGCCGGCGATGATGTTCTCCTCTGCGGCGAACGGCGCCGTCGGGTCTGGGCGCAGCACCAGCCGCCCACCGGACAGCCCCTTGCCGACGTAGTCGTTGGCGTCCCCGTACAGCCGCAGCGTGATCCCCCGCGGTAGGAAGGCCCCGAAAGATTGGCCGGCGGTGCCGTGGAAGGTCAGGTCGATGGTGTCGTCAGGCAGCCCCTTGCCGCCGAACCGGCGCGTCACCTCGCTGCCGAGCATGGTGCCCACGGTCCGGTTGGTGTTGCGGATCGGCAGACTGGCACGCACCTGCGTCCCGTCGGTCAGCGCCGGCGCCGCCAGGGCCAGCAGCTCGTTGTCCAGCACCTGCTCCAGACCGTGGTCCTGGGCCCGGACCCGGCGACGCGGGGCGTGCGGGTCGTCGACCGGCCTGGCCAGCACCGGCGTCAGGTCCAACCCGGCCGCCTTGTAGTGGTCCAAAGCGGGCTGCATGTCGAGCATCTCCACGTGCCCGATCGCCTCGTCCAAGGAGCGGAAGCCCAGCTGGGCCAGGTACTCGCGGACCTCTTCGGCCAGGAACAGGAAGAAGTTCTCCACGAACTCCGGCGTGCCGGTGAAGCGACGCCGCAGCTCCGGGTTCTGGGTGGCGATCCCGACCGGGCAGGTGTCCAGGTGGCAGACCCGCATCATGACGCAGCCGGCCACGATCAGCGGCACGGTGGCGAAACCGTACTCCTCGGCGCCCAGCAGCGCGGCGATCATCACATCCCGGCCGGTCTTCAGCTGCCCGTCGACCTGCACGGTGACCCGGTCCCGCAGATTGTTGAGCATCAACGTCTGCTGGGTCTCGGCCAGGCCGAGCTCCCAGGGCGTACCGGCGTGCTTGAGCGAGTTCATCGGGGAGGCACCGGTTCCGCCGTCGTGGCCGGAGATCAGGATCACGTCGGCGTGTGCCTTGGCCACCCCGGCCGCCACGGTCCCCACCCCGACCTCGGAGACCAGCTTGACGTGGATCCGGGCCCGCGGGTTGGCGTTCTTCAAATCGAAGATCAGCTGGGCCAGATCCTCGATGGAGTAGATGTCGTGGTGCGGTGGCGGTGAAATCAACCCCACACCCGGCGTGGAGTGCCGGGTACGCGCGATCCACGGCCAGACCTTGTTACCGGGCAGCTGACCACCCTCACCGGGCTTGGCCCCCTGCGCCATCTTGATCTGGATGTCATCGGCGTTGACCAGGTACTCGCTGGTGACGCCGAATCGCCCGGAAGCGACCTGCTTGACCGCGCTGCGCCGCAGCGGGTCGTAGAGCCGGTCGACGTCCTCACCGCCCTCACCGCTGTTGGACTTACCGCCCAGTCGGTTCATCGCGATCGCGAGCGTCTCGTGGGCTTCGGCGGAGATCGAGCCGTAGCTCATCGCACCGGTGGCGAACCGCTTCACGATCTCGCTGGCGGGCTCCACCTCCTCCAACGGCACCGGCGGGCGTACCCCGGTCCGGAACCGGAACAGACCACGCAGGGAGGCGGTGTTGGCGGCCAGCGCGTCCACCGTGGAGGTGTACTTCTTGAAGATCTCGTACTGCCGGCTGCGGGTGGCGTGCTGGAGCAGGAAGACCGTCTCGGGGTTGAACAGGTGGATCTCACCCTCCCGGCGCCACTGGTACTCCCCGCCCGGGTCGAGGCGCCGGTGTACGCGTTCAGCGGGATTGGCCGGGAAAGCCTTGGCGTGCCGCTCGGCCACCTCACGCGCGATCACATCCAGCCCGACGCCACCGATCCGGCTGGAGGTGCCGGTGAAGTAGCGCTCCACCAGCTCCTGGTTCAGACCGATCGCCTCGAATACCTGGGCACCGGTGTACGAGGAGACCGTGGAGATCCCCATCTTGGACATAATCTTCAAGACGCCCTTACACAGCGCCTTGAGGTAGTTATTGATCGCCTCCCGCGGCGTCACACCGGTCAGCGCACCGGTGCTGATCATGTCCTCGATGGTTTCGAAGGCCAGATACGGGTTGACTGCCGAGGCACCGTAACCCAGCAGCACCGCGACGTGGTGGACCTCGCGGCAGTCCCCGCTCTCCACGATCAGGCTCACCATGGTCCGGGTCTGCTCCCGGATCAGGTGCTGGTGCACCGCAGCGGTCAGTAACAGGGACGGGATCGGCGCGAGTTCGGCGGTGGAGTCCCGGTCAGACAGCACCAGGATCCGCACGCCATCCTCGATCGCCTCCGACACGTGGCGGCAGATCTCCGTCAGTCGCGCCTTGATGCCGGCGGCGCCGTCACGCACCCGGTACAGCCCGGAGACCCGGACCGCCTTAAAGCCAGGCTTGTCGCCGTCCTCGTTGATCGACAGGATCTTGGCCAGCTCGTCGTTGTCGATCACCGGCCGGGGCAGCACAATCCGCCGACAGCTGGCCGGCCCGGGGGCGAGGAGGTCCTGCTCGGGGCCGATCATCGAGAACAGGCTGGTGACCAACTCCTCCCGGATAGCGTCCAACGGCGGGTTGGTGACCTGCGCGAACAACTGGGTGAAGTAGTCGTACAGCAGCCGCGGCCGGCGAGACAGCACCGCCACCGGGGTGTCGGTCCCCATCGACCCCACCGGTTCCGCACCGGTACGCGCCATCGGCCCGATCAGCAGCTTCAGCTCCTCTTCGGTGTAGCCGAACGTCTGCTGTCGCCGCAGCACCGAGTCGTGGGTGTAGACGATGTGTTCCCGCTCCGGCAGCGACTCCAGGTTCATCAGCCCGGCCTGCAGCCACTCGGCGTACGGGTGCTCAGAGGCGAGCTGCTGCTTGATCTCGTCGTCGGAGATGATGCGGCCCGCTGAGGTGTCCACCAGGAACATGCGGCCCGGCTGAAGCCGTCCCTTGGCCACGATGGTCGACGGGTCCAGGTCCAGCACGCCGGCCTCGCTGGCCATGACCACGGTGCCGTCCTTGGTCTGCCACCATCGCCCGGGACGCAGCCCGTTACGGTCGAGCACCGCCCCGATCACCGTGCCGTCGGTGAAGGCCACCGAGGCGGGGCCGTCCCAGGGCTCCATCAGGCAGGCGTGGAACTGGTAGAAGGCGCGTCGCGCCGGATCCATGTCCGGGTCGTTCTCCCACGCCTCGGGGATCATCATCAGCAGAGCGTGGGGCAGGCTGCGCCCGGACAGGTGCAGCAGCTCCAGCACCTCGTCGAAGCTGGCCGAGTCGCTGGCGCCAGGGGTGATGATCGGGAAGAGTCGCCGCAGGTTACCGGGGATACGACTGTTCCGCAGCAACGCCTCCCGCGCGGCCATCCAGTTCCGGTTGCCGCGGATGGTGTTGAACTCACCGTTGTGCGCCACCATCCGGTACGGATGCGCAAGTGGCCACGACGGGAACGTATTGGTGGAGAAGCGGCTGTGCACCAGCGCGATGGCGCTCGTGAGGCGCGGATCGCTCAGATCCGGGTAGAAGCTGCGCACCTGGTGAGGCGTCAGCATGCCCTTGTAGACCACGGTACGCGCCGACAGGGACGGGAAGTAGGTGAGGATGCCCCGCTCCCGGGTCTCCCGTTCGGTGCGCTTGCGCACGGCGTACGCCAAGCGGTCGAGTTCCAGACCGCTCCGTCCGTCCTCCGCGGCCAGGAAGACCTGACGGATGGCGGGCATCGCGGCCAGGGCGGTGGCCCCTAACCCGGTCGGGTTGGTGGGGACATCCCGCCACCCCAGCACCACCATGCCTTCGGCGATGGCGTACTTGGTCAGGATGCTCTGGGCACGAGCGGCCTGCTCAGGATTGGTCGGCAGAAAAACTAAGCCGGTGACATAAGCACCGGCAGACGGGAGCTCGAAGTCGACTACGGCTCGATAGAACGCGTCGGGCACCTGCAGCAGGATGCCCGCGCCGTCACCAGTGTTGGGCTCAGCGCCTTGGGCACCACGGTGCTCCATGCGCTCCAGGGCCGTCAGGCCCTGCTCCACCGTGGTGTGAGAGCGCCGCCCGTACATGTCGACCACGAATCCGACGCCGCAGGCGTCATGTTCGTACGCAGGGTCGTACAACCCGGTGGTGGTTGCAGGTCGTGAGGGAATGGGGGTACCGGCTCCGGCAACGGTACGAGTCATTGAACCCCCTCCGTCGTCGGGCGCCGCCAGGCGGATGACGGCCGCGGCGCGATGGTCACACGGGACGACGTCGGCCCGGGGTAACGTGGGTAGAGCACTTTACGCGGTCGGAACGCCTCTCGCACACCAGGGGTCCGCGTGGTGCTCGGTGATTACGTGCAGTGTACGGGACGGTACATGGTTGACCACGAAGAAGTTCACCGTGAGAAATTCCACGCCGTCACCGGCACCCGCCCCCCTTGGCGCGATGGGTACCCATATTCCACTATCGCGAACCCATTGATGTAGGCAAATGATCAGACCCTTCGTCGGGGCCGGTGATGTGGACTACAGATCGGGCCGGCTATCCGGACCAGATTCGGCGGCATCGAGGGTACGCGGTGCGGGCAGCCCGCGATCCCGGTGCGGGAGCCTCGCGGCGTCCTGGTGATTCGGCCTGTTCGTGTGGTGAGAAGTCCAGTGCGTGGGTAAGAAGTCCGGTACGCGTGACGAGAAGTCGATAAGTGACGCAGCGGATCCGGAACCTGATTTTCAGTGACAAATTCTGTCGCCGACGAAATCCGTTTCTCTGTTCTGGCCTCTCTGTCCTGGCTGTCCGCCCCGGTCAGGGGCGTCTAGAACGTCGTTCGAACGTCGTCGAGGACCACCCAGAAGCGCCCCGGTTTCGAGGACTCCACTGCGGGCGTCGGAACCCACGAAACCGGGGTCAGCGTCGAGCTCAGTCAGATCACTCAGGATCCCGCAATCGAGGCGGGCGACGCAGAATCCGCACCACGAAAGCCGGATTGTTTCGCAGATAACGCTTCCACAATCGACGGGGCTCTTTCGTGAGGCGGTAGAACCACTCCAGGCCCCGTTGTTGCATCCACCGTGGGGCCTGCGGCACCAAACCGGCGTGGAAATCGAACGCCGCTCCCACCCCCAGTAAGACGGGAGCGTTCAGACGCCCCACATGCGCCGCCATCCACCGTTCCTGCTTCGGGGTCGACAGACCCACCCAAACTAGATCGGCTTCGGAGGCGTTGATCCGCGCGACGATCTCCTCGTCCTCTTCCGGCGTCAATGGCCGGAACGGCGGGGAGTACATCCCCACGATTTTCAGACCGGGAAAACGCTCCGTCAGTTTCGCCGCCAACAGCTCCGGAACGCCCTCTTTACCGCCGTACAGGAAGGACTTCCAGCCTCGCTGAGCCGCCCGTTCCAGCACCCGCAGCATCAGGTCAGGGCCATAGACCCGACTCATCCACCGGGCGCCGGCGCGGTGCCCGGCCCACACCATCGGCATACCATCGGGTGTGGTCAGGCCGGAGTTGTTGTGGATCGCCAGCAATTCAGGGTCCCGCTGGGACTCCATGACCCCGTGGACACCGGTGACGCAGACATAGTGCGATTCACGCTGTTCGATCCACCGTGTGATCTCCTCCAGCGCCATGTCCATGTTGATGGCACTGATGCCTACGCCCAGCACGTCTACCCGCTGGATCCGGGCCGGGACGCGGGTGTTCCCTGCCTCGCCGACGTGCTGCCCGCCCCCGGTGGCGCCATCACCGCCGGCGGCTTCGCGATTCCCGGTCATCTCCTCCTCACCGGTCATCTCACAGCCTCACTGTCAGGCCTTGCCGAGCTTGGCCGCCACCTGGTCGTAGATCCAGCGGTAGGTGACCTCCAGACCGTCGGCCAGCCGCGTGGAGGGCTCCCAACCGAACTCCTTGAGGATCAGCGTGTTGTCGCTGTTGCGGCCGCGTACTCCCTTGGGGGCGTCCAGGTTGTAATTTCTCTGGAGCTTGACCCCCGCGATCTCCTCGGCGATGTCCACCAGCTGGTTGATCGTGACCAGCTCGGAGCTGCCGATGTTCAACGGCTCGACGAAGTCGCTGCGGGTGAGCATCACCGTGCCCTTGATGCAGTCGTCGATGTACATGAAGCTGCGGGTCTGCTCACCATCGCCCCAGATTTCGATCTCGTGGTTGCCGGTGAGGACGGCGGTGGCCACCTTACGGCAGATCGCCGCCGGCGCCTTCTCCCGGCCGCCTTCCCAGGTCCCGTACGGGCCGTAGACGTTGTGGTAGCGGCCGATCCGGGTGGCGAGCCCGAAGTCCTCACGGAAGTGGCGGGCCATCCGCTCGCTGAACAGCTTCTCCCAGCCGTACCCGTCCTCGGGCATCGCCGGGTAGGCGTCCTCCTCCTTCAGCGCAACCACATTGGGGCTGGTCTGCTTCTCAGCGTTGTACACGCAGGCCGAGGAGGAGTAGAAGAAGCGGTTAACCCCGGCATCCCGGGCCGCCAGCAGCATGTGCGTGCTGATCAACACCGACAGCATGCAAGCGGCTTTGTTGTTCTCGATGAAACCCATTCCCCCCATATCGGCGGCGAGGTTGTACACCTCATCCGCACCGCCGTCGAGGGCCCGCCGGGCGTCCTCCAGGAGAGAAACGTCCAGCACAAGGTTCTCGGCGTCGGCGTGGAGCTGGTGCCACTCCTCAAGGGGTTTGATGTCCACGGCGCGGACCGTACGGCCCTCCGCCAACATCGCCCGCACAAGATGTCCACCGATGAAGCCACCGGCTCCGGTCACGACGACGTCGACTCCTGCCATGGTGTGAACTCTCCTATCGGTTCGGCTGGGGTCCGATTGGTCCGGTTAAGGGGGAAGACTCTTGTCAGGGCAGGGGCGGCCTGGCGGGAAACGCGCCTCGGCGGGCGTACCCGGACTGTGCCCAGACTATAGACCCCGAGCGGCGCGGCTCCGTCCGCATCGGACGGCCAGCCATGAATAGTCATTAAGTACGCGACCGATCACTGTCCGTTGCGCATCGCTATCTCGCACCGCCACCCGGAATAATCCCCTGCGTGATGACCGGTCAGCCGCTTCTGCACCGCCTCGAAGTGTTCTACGACAGCCTTCCACGGGCGGAGGCTCGAGCCGAATCCATTGGGGCGTTTACCTTATTCGTCCGGGAAGGCACCGGATGGCCGTTCTACGCCCGCCCGCTGCTGCCTTTCACCGGCACAGCGGAGGACATCGCCGCGGTTCGGGCGCGGCAGCGCGAGCTGCGCGTACCGGAAAGCTTCGAATGGCTTGATGACCTCGCGCCTGACCTGCTGGCCATCGCCCGAGAAGCCGGGTTGGAGGTGCTGGAGGCGCCTCTGCTGCTGTTGGACCCAGACAAGCTCCCGACCACCACGCCGCTGCCGCCCGGGGTGAGGGTGCGGATCCTGGACCCCACCGATGAGCGGTGCGCCGCCGAGCTGGCCGCGCACACCGCGGTGGCCCGGGTGGGGTTCGGGGCGGCGGGTACCGCCGTGGGTCGGGCCGGACCCACAGATCGGGATCGGATCACCGTGCCGGTGTCCGAGGCTGAGGTGGCTCAGGAACGCCGGCGGGTGACCGAAGGGCGCCTGGTTCGGGCGGTCGCCGAGTCTGACCGGCACGGGTTTTTAGGGGTGGGGAGCCTGCAGCGTGCGGGGGAGGTAGCGGAGGTAACCGGGGTCGCCACCCTGCCGATGGCGCGACGCCAAGGGCTGGGGGCGGCGGTCACGGTGGCGCTGGCCCGCCACGCGTTGACCACCGGCGCTCAGTTAGTGATCGTCTCCGCCGTCTCTGAGGAGGTCTGCCGGTTGTATCAACGGCTGGGGTTCCAACGGATCGGAACGGCCTGTATCGCCCAACCCCCACCGTTGCGGCCCTGACACGCCACTCGTGCCCCTCAAGGCCCGCACGGGCCGCCGGCGGTGTCGCGCCTCCGCCACGGCGCCGACCGCACGCCGGCTCACTCAGGGGGCAACCAGGCGGCGGCGATGGCGTTGGCCCGGCTGAGCAGTCCGCTGGGCGCGGCCGATAACAGCGTGTTACGCGCCCCAACAGCGAACCGGCCGCGGGCGCCGAAGAACATGCCCAGCCGACGGGACCGGCGTACCAGTCGGGTGGCGCGGCGCCGTCGAAGCCGGTCGTAGCGGCTGAGCACCACCTCCAAACTCGGCTCCGGCGCCGCCATCAGACGCCCTAGGGTGACCGCGTCCTCCAACGCCAGACACGCGCCCTGCCCCAGATTCGGGGTCATCGCGTGGGCGGCGTCTCCGACGAAGGCCACCCCGCCCCCGCCCATGGTGAAGCCGAATCGACGAGGCAGCGGATCCAAGTCGGCGACCGCTTCTTGCCGCAGCTCCTCCGGTCGGGTCGCGGCGATCAGTTCCCCCACCGGGGAGTGCCAACCGTCGAAGTAGCGGCGCAGCAGCTCCAACTGCACCTCGGGCGACTCCGGGCGGGCCGCGCCGGGCACCACCGCGACCCAAGCCACCCCCCGCGACCCCAGGGGAGTGATCAGGAACCGGTACCCCGCGCCCACGCTTTCCCCGAAGGTGATCCCATCGGGCAGCCGGTGTGGGGGGACCACGGCACGCCAGGTGGTGTAGCCCGCCGGCGTCACCCCCGCCTCAGGGGCCAGGGCTAGCCGCACCACGCTGCTGATGCCGTCGGCGGCGACCACCAGGTCGGCCTCCCACCATTGGGAGCCGTCCCCGACCGCCGGTGGCCGGTTCCCCGCGGTGTGGATGGCGTCGATGTGGACACCCGTATGGATCTCCACGTCACCGAGCGCCGCGACCAAGGCGTCGTGAAGGTCGGGCTGGTGCACCGCCACGACGGGGGCTCCTAGCCGCTCACCCAACGCGAGCATGCTGGAGCGTGTCAGCACCCGCCCGTCCGGGCGTCGAATGACGGTCTCGGTGACGGGGACGGCGATCTCGTCCAGGCCGGGTCCCAGCCCGAGCGCCCGAAGAGCGTGGACCCCATTGGGCCACACCAGGAGGCCGACACGATCGGCCCGTAGCCGTTCGGAACGCTCCAAAACCGTGACTTTACAGCCGGCTCGTGACAGGGCGCCGGCCACAGCCAGGCCGGCGACGCCGGCTCCGACCACCACCGCACGACGGATCTGCATGGCGTTTGTCAGTCGTCTGTCGGAGCTTCAGCGTCAAAGTCGATAAGACCGGTCGACCCACGAGTCGGGCTCGTTGACGATTCGGTCTGTGGGGAGGAGGTGTCGGTCCGGTCGGCACGGTCGCTGTCTGCGTCGGCTTCCCGGGCCTCCTGTCCCGCCGGCTCTGTGGATGTAGGCGCGTCCACTACCCGCACACTGCCGTCGGACGTGACCTCCAGGTACTGCCGGGGGCCGGAAGCCACCAGGAAGTACCCGAGCGCCGCGACGAACACGATCACGCTCATCCACATGTTCCAGCGCAAGCCCAAGAAGGTGTTGGCCTCATCGATGCGCAGCCACTCGATCCAGAACCTGCCCACCGTGTACGCCATCAGGTACAGCGCGAAGGCGCGTCCCCTACCCAGTCGGTACCGGCGGTCGATGTACCAGACCAGGCCGGCCACTCCGAGATTCCACAACGCCTCGTACAGGAACGTCGGGTGGAAGGTGTCCTCGGTCCGGTACTGCTCGTCGATAGCGCCACGGTGCTCCGGATCGATCTCCACCGCCCAAAACACGTCGGTAGGGCGTCCGTACAGCTCCTGATTGAACCAGTTGCCGATCCGTCCGATCGCCTGCGCCACCGGCAGACCAACCGCGGCCGCGTCGGCGATGATCGAGAACGGGATGCGTCGGTTCCGGCAGGCGATCCACACGCCGATCGCGCCACCGATGATCGCTCCTGGGATACCCAGGCCGCCGCTCCAGATCCGCAGAGCGTCCATCGGGTCACCGTCGGCGCCGAAATACGGCTCAGGCCAGGTCAGCACGTGGTATACACGCGCGCCGACGATACCCAGTGGTACGGCCCAGATCGCCATGTCCACGGCGGTGCCCGCTGGCGCTCCCCGCTGCCGCAGGCGCCGTTCGGTGATCCAGACAGCGGCCAAAATGCCGAGCACGATGCACAGGGAGTACGCCCGGATCGGGATCGGCCCCAGATGCCACACACTGTCGCTGGGGCTGGGGAAGGCGGCGAGGTTCACGATGTCAAATTACCGTCGCCGGTTTCCGGACGGTGACCCTGGCCACCACGCACGCCGTCGATGCTCGCTGCGCGCCGCTTCCCGCCACCGGTCCACCGCCCGTCTGCCTGGTGCTCCGCTGTGGTGAGGCGTCCGAATTCGGTGACACCTGTCATCTCAGAAATGTGGCCTACCCTGCGCAAACCACCTAGGCTCGGTCCATGAACGCGTTGACTTCGGCGGTGGAGGCCGTGATCTGCGACCCCGCCGGCCGCGTCCTGCTGTGTCAGCAAGCCCAAGGACACCGGCTGTGGTGCCTGCCTGGTGGCCGCATCAGGAACGCGGAAAGCCCAGACCGCGCCGTGATCCGGGACATCAGGGAAGAGACCGGACTGGAGATCGAGGTCGTGGACCTGGTCGGGCTCTACCACCTCACCGGAGACGGCGGCGGATGCCCGCTACCGGATGTCCTGATGTACGTATTCCGGGCCCAGGCCATACACCCGGAACCGACGGTGAACGCCCCGGGTCGGATCTGTCGCCTGATGTGGGCGTCACCGGACCAGTTGCCCTGGCCTACCACGGCGACCGCCCGCGCTGCGATCGCCGACGCGATGGCGGGCCGCTCCGGGGTACTGCGGTCTGTCACACGCGATCGGGAACCGGTGATCCAGGAAGCGGTCGAGGCCCCGATCGCGTTGTGACCGCGCGGCTTGCGGCCCGGAGCGTGCCCTAGGCGTTACCGAGTACGCCCTCGGCGGAGCGGTGGGCGGGACGGCGTACCCCCGCAGCGAGGTCAGCGGCGAGGTCGGCCACCGCGGTGATCCCGGCGGATAGGTCACCGGCGTCGTCGGCATCCAGCAGGCGGCGGACCAACGCGCTCCCCACCACCACGCCGTCGGCGTACCCGGCGACCTCGGCGGCCTGGTCACCGTTGGAGACCCCGAGTCCCACCCCGACCGGCAGGGTGGTGACCTCCCGTACCCGGGACACCAGGACGGGGGCCGCCTCGGAGGTACGCTGCCGCGCCCCGGTGACGCCCATGACGCTGGTGGCGTACACGAAACCTCGGCAGGCCGCGGCCGTCATCGCCAGCCGTGCGTCGGTTGAGCTCGGCGCCACCAGGAAGACCCGGTCCAGGGCGTAGGTGTCGGAGGCGGCCAGCCACTCGTCGGCCTCGTCGGGGATCAAGTCCGGGGTGATCAGGCCGGCGCCGCCTGCCGCGGCCAAGTCGCGGGCGAAGGCGTCCACGCCGTACTGGACGATCGGGTTCCAGTAGGTCATCACCAGGGTCGGGGCACCGGTCGCGGCGACCGCCTCCACGGTCCGCAGCAGGTCCCTGATACGGACCCCTCGGCTGAGGGCGCGGTCAGCGGCGGCCTGGATCACCGGTCCGTCCATCACCGGGTCGGAGTAGGGCATCCCCACCTCGACCACGTCCACACCGGCCTCCACCATCGCCCGACAGGCGGTGATGGCGGTGTCCACATCGGGGAACCCTGCCGGCAGGTACCCGACCAGGACCGCGCGTCCCTGTTCCCGGGCCGCCGTGAACGCCTTGGTCACGCTCACCGTGACTCCCCCAGGTATCCGAAGTACTCCGCCGCGGTGGCCACGTCCTTGTCGCCCCGACCAGACAGATTCACCAGGATCACCGCGTCCGGCCCCAGCTCGGCGGCGACTTTCAGCGCGCCGGCCAGCGCGTGGGAGCTCTCAAGCGCGGGGATGATGCCCTCGGTCCGGCACAGCAGCAAGAAGGCCTCCATCGCCTCGGCGTCGGTCACCGCCCGGTACTGGGCGCGTCCGGTGTCGTGCAGCCAGGCGTGCTCGGGCCCGACCCCGGGGTAGTCCAGACCGGCGGAGATGGAGTGCGACTCGATGGTCTGGCCCTCGTCGTCCTGCAGCAGGTACGAGCGGGCGCCGTGCAGCACACCGGGGCGTCCGCCGGTGATCGCGGCGGCGTGCCGTCCGGTTTCGACGCCCTCACCGCCGGCTTCGAAGCCGTACAGCCGCACCGACTCGTCGCCGAGGAACGCGTAGAACACACCGATCGCGTTGGAGCCCCCACCGACGCAGGCGCATACCGCGTCCGGCAGTCGGCCGACCTGCTGCAGTATCTGCTCGCGGGCCTCGTCACCGATCACCCGCTGGTAGTCGCGGACCAGTGCCGGGAAGGGGTGTGGTCCCCCGACCGAGCCGATCAGGTAGTGGGTGTGGTCGACGTTGGTCACCCAGTCCCGGAACGCCTCGTTCATGGCGTCCTTGAGGGTGCGGCTGCCGGTGGTCACCGGGACAACCTCAGCGCCCAGCATTCTCATCCGCGCCACGTTGAGCGCCTGGCGCTTGGTGTCCACCTCACCCATGTAGATGACGCACTCCAGGCCGAACAGCGCCGCCGCGGTCGCCGTGGCCACGCCGTGCTGGCCAGCCCCGGTCTCGGCGATCACCCGGCGTTTGCCCATCCGAACGGTCAGCAACGCCTGCCCGAGCACGTTGTTGATCTTGTGCGCTCCGGTATGTGCCAGATCCTCCCGCTTCAGCAGGATCCGCGCGCCCGCCTTCTGGGAGAAGCGCCGCGCCTCATACAGCAGGGTGGGGCGCCCGGCGTACTCCCGCAGCAGGCGTTTCAACTCGTCGGTGAACTGCGGATCCTGCATCGCCTCCCGGTGCGCGGCCTCCAATTCATTCAAGGCCGCGATCAGGGCCTCGGGGACGAACCGCCCTCCGTAAGGTCCAAAGTGGCCGGTCTGATCGGGCAGCTGACTGACGGGTGCGCTCATCGGGCCGGCCTCGGGGTCGCAGGGTGGCTACCGGCGGTCACCAGGGCCGCCACCGCCTCCCGTGGGCTCTTTTGGGTCACTAGTCCTTCTCCCACCAGGACCGCGTCGGCGCCCACCGACGCGTACCGAATCAGGTCGTGTGGTCCACGCACCCCGGATTCGGCGACCTTCACCACGTCGTTGGGGAGCCCGGGGGCGATCCGCTCGAAAACGGAGCGGTCCACCTCCAAAGTCCGGAGATTACGCGCGTTCACGCCGATCACCTTGGCGCCGGCCTCCAAGGCCCGGTCCGCCTCGGCCTCGTCATGCACCTCGACCAGGGCTGTCATCCCCAGTGACTCCACCCGCTCCAGCAGCCCGATCAGGGCGTTCTGCTCCAGGGCGGCCACGATCAGCAACACCATGTCCGCTCCGTGGGCACGGGCCTCGTGCACCTGGTAGCTGGAGATGATGAAGTCCTTACGCAGCAAGGGCACATCGACCGCCTGGCGCACCGCGTCGAAGTCCTCCAGGCTGCCGCCGAAATACTGGCTTTCGGTCAGCACACTGACGCATCGCGCGCCGCCCGCCGCGTACTCCAAGGCCAACTGCGCGGGATCAGGGATCTCAGCTAGTTGACCACGAGAGGGGGAGGCTCGCTTCACCTCGGCGATGACCCCCACTCCCGGCGCCTTGAGTGCCGCTAGCGCATCCCGGGGCGGGGGAGCGGCGGCAGCCATCTCCTTGACCTGTTCGAGCGGAAGCTGCCGTTGCCGAGCCGCGACGCTGTCACGGACACCGGCGAGGATCTCTTCGAGAACGTTCACACAACCACCCCGCTCCGCTCGGTGACCGCATCGATTCCTGCGCTGTACCGCCCTTGCTCGCGGGTACCCACCTGGTTCGCGCCGCCGCGCTTACCGCTTTGGTCGCTCACGCGGACTCCCCTCTCCGGGCGCCATGCGGCCGATGGTAGGGGGACCTCAATCTGTAACGAAACCTGGGGTATGACAACGCTCATTGAGCAGACTGCGTCATAATGGCCGCCACCTTCTCGCATCGGTGTCATAGGCGCACCCTGCTCTTCTGCGTGGCGGACAAAATCTCACGTAGCACCGGATCAGACCTTGATCGGACCGTGCGTCATTGTGTCGGACGTACGTGTCAGGCTGGTGACGAGCTATCACCCGCTGCATCAGCCAGCTTCCTCCCCACACACCACTACCGTGGGGAAGCGAGGATACGCAAGGAGTTGCGTCCCGTGACAACTCCGGCCTGGGAGACCCTCCTGGTGTTGGACGGCTCCAGCCGCCGTCCGCGGCATGAACAACTCGCCAGCGCGATCCGGGCGGCGATCCGGTCCGGGCGGATCCCGACCGGCTCCGCCCTGCCACCCAGCCGACACCTCGCCAACGACCTTGGCTGCTCCCGGTGGGTCGTCACCCAGGCCTACGCACAGCTGATCGCCGAGGGCTACCTGGAGGCACGAACCGGTTCAGCGACCCGGGTACGCTGGGCCGCCGCCCCGACACGCCACTCCCGCGTCACCCCGCCGCGACAGCAGGCCGCGCCCCGGATTGATCTGGCCCCCGGCCTGCCTGACCTGCGGCATTTTCCCCGCCGCCGCTGGGCTGAAGCGGTCCGCAGCGTCCTGTCCACCCTGCCCCACGCCGAGTTGGGCTATCCCCCATTAGAGGGACATCCCCGGCTGCGGGAGACGCTCGCCGCGTACCTGCGTCGCTCGCGCGCCGCCGACGTCTCCGCCCACGATGTGTGGGTCACAACCCGCGTCACCGACGGGGTCGCTCGGGCGTGCCGGGCGCTCCGGTCGGCCGGCGTCGCCGCCATCGCCTTGGAGGACCCAGGTTGGCCCACGGTCCGCAACGCTGCCGCGGCGGCTGGACTGCGGACAGTGACCATCCCCGTTGATGAGGATGGCCTGTGTGTCTCCGATCTTGCGCGGTTCCCGGAGGTCCGGGCGGTGGTGGTGACTCCGGCCCACCAGTTCCCCACCGGGCGGGTCCTCACCCCCGACCGCCGCGCCGCGCTGCTGGCCTGGGCCCGAGAAGTCGACGGCGTGATCCTGGAGGACGACTACGACGCGGAGTTCCGGTATGACCGCAGCCCGGTGGCCACCCTGCAAGGCATGGACCCTGGCCGCGTCATGCTGCTGGGCTCGCTGAGCAAAACCCTCAGCCCGGCGCTGGGGATCGGATGGCTGGTCGTCCCCGCGTCGTGGACGTCGCGGATTCGCGCCGCCAGCGCCACCACCCCTATCCCGCCGGTGCTCGACCAGCTGGCGTTCGCGCACCTGGTGGAGACGGGCGGCTACGACCGGCATCTGCGCGCGGCCCGGCACCGCTACCGGGCC
>Ga0207873_1000741_pt1 | contig 34206 bp, 31 predicted proteins | sample BGWIniCompost_FD_187373 | JGI IMG/M metagenome (GOLD analysis project Ga0207873, IMG submission 187373) | Cellulose adapted compost microbial communities from Newby Island Compost Facility, Milpitas, CA, USA - BGW Initial Compost (SPAdes)... ... | reverse complement strand
CCGTGAGCGGGTCCCGCAGGAAGATGACGGCGTCGATGCGGCCGGCCGCGACCTCGGCCCCGATCTGCTGATCGCCGCCCAGCGGACCCGACTGCATCCGCGCTACCTCGAGACCCGTCGCCTCCGCCACCACCTTGCCGGTCGTGCCGGTCGCCACCAGCTCGCACCGCTCGAGAACCGCCCGAAAGGAGCGGGCGAGCTCGACCATCGTCGGCTTCTGCTTGTCGTGAGCCACCAGGGCGATGCGCACCGGGATCCCAACACCCTCCAGATTCGCTCGACCTGCCGTCGGGTCTCGAGCAGCGACCCCGAGTTGTCGACGACCCAATCCGCCAGCCGTCGCTTGCGCTCCAGCGGCCACTGGGCCCGGATGGCGAGGGCGGCCTCCTCGTCGGAGAGGCCGCGGTCTCGGGCGCGCCGCATGCACGTCGGCTCGTCCGCCCAAACCGTCACCACGGCATCCACCAGGCTCAGGGCCGCCTCACCCGCCTCGAAGAGCAGCGGCACCTCCACCACCACGGCGGGGGCGACGGCCCGACCGGCCCGACCGCCCGGTGCGTGCCCCAGCAGGCGCGCCACCCGCCGGCGCAGCTCGGAGAGGATCACCGGGTGGGTGGCGGCGTTGAGACGACGCCTGGCGTCAGGGTCGACCAGGATGCGGTGGCGCAGCCGCGCCCGGTCCAGTCGCCGATCAGCGGCCAGCACATCGGTCCCGAATGCCTCCACGATAGCCCGCCAGACCGGCCCCTCGGGCTCCGACAACTCCCGCGCCACGGCGTCGGCATCCACGACGGCGGCTCCCAGGCTGCGGAAGATCTCCCGCACCGTGCTCTTGCCCGACGCGAAGCCCCCGGTCAGGCCCACCACCAGGGGGCGCCGCCGCGTGGCCGCCGTCAGGCCGCCGGCGAGCAACGACGGCCGGGCTGTCCGCCGCGCCAGCAGACTCAGAGCCAGGGCCGCCGGCATCCGGCGCGGCCTACTTGCACTCGCGCCAGTTGCGACCCGTCTTGACCTCGGCCACCAGCGGGACGTCAAGGCGTACCACGTTTTCCATCGCACTGCGTACCAGGCGCGCCACCGGCTCGACCTCGGCCTCCGGCACCTCCAGCACCAGCTCGTCGTGAACCTGCAGCACCATTCGGGCCTGGTGCCCCTCTTCCTTCAGGCGACGGTGAACCGCGATCATCGCGAGTTTCATGATGTCGGCGGCCGTCCCCTGTATGGGGGTGTTGATGGCGGTCCTCTCGGCGAAGGCCCGCTGGGCGTATTGCCGGGCGTGGATCTCGGGCAGGTAGCGCCGCCTGCCGAACAGCGTGGTGACGTACCCCAGCTCGCGGGCCTGGCGGATCACTCGCTCCTGGTACGCCTTGACCCCGGGGTAACGGTCGAAGTAGCTGGCGATGTATCGCCGGGCATCCTCCTGCGACAGGCCGGTGCCGCGAGCCAGGCCGTAAGCGCTGATCCCGTAGACGATGCCGAAGTTGATGGCCTTGGCCCCGTTGCGCATGGCGGGCGTGACGGCCTCCATGGGCACCCCAAACACCTCCGAGGCCGTCCGGGTGTGGATGTCCTGCCCCGACCGGAAGGCCTCGATGAGCACGGGGTCCTGGGCCATGTGCGCCAGCACGCGCAGTTCGATCTGGGAGTAGTCGGCGCTCATCAGCACCCACCCCGGCATGCCCGCCACGAACGCCTCCCGGATGACGGCCCCCTGGTCGGTGCGCACCGGGATGTTTTGGAGATTGGGGTTGGAGCTCGAGAGCCGGCCCGTGGCCGTCACGGCCTGGTGGAAGGTGGTGTGCAGCCGGCCGGTCCGCGGATGGACCAGCGACGGCATGGGGTCGACGTAGGTACCCTTGAGCTTGACCAGCTGGCGGAAGTCCAGGATCTTGGAGACGATCTCGTGCTCGCCGGCCAGCTCCTCCAGCACGTCCGCGCTGGTGCTGGGGCCCGTCTTGGTCTGCTTGGTGACGGGCAGCCCGAGCTTCTCGAAGAGGATGCGGCTCAGCTGACGGGGCGAGTTGATGTTGAAGCGCTCGCCGGCCAGGGCGTAGATGGCCTCGGCCGTCGCCTCGATCTGTCGAGCCAGCTCGACGCCCAGCCGGGCCAGCGCCTCCGAGTCGATGGCGACGCCCGTCAGCTCCATCTCGGCCAGCACCGGCCATAGCGGCATCTCGATCTCCCGGTAGACGCGGTCGAGCCCGTCCTCTTCCAACCACCGCCGCAGCGGACGCGCCAGGGCGTAGACGATCTCCAGGCGCTGGTAGGCATAGGCCCGCACCGCCTCGGCCACCGAGGCATCGCCGGACGCCACCATCTCCAGGCCCGGCAACGCTCCGGCCCCGCCCCCGGCTGTGGCCCCCCTGGACCGCCGCCCCGTCGAGCCCGCTCCGTCGGCGCCCTGAGGCCCGCCCTGCAACAGGCGGCCGAGGAAGCGCACCGCCAGGTCCTCCGGCGAGTGATCGCCCTGCCCGGGATGGAGCAGGTAGGAGGCGAGCATGACGTCCTCCTCCACCCCGTCGAGCCTGACGCCCCTCGCCCCCAGGGCCACTGCGGCCGTCTTGGCGTCATGGCACCACTTGGGGGCTCGGGGGTCGGCCAGCCACCGGGCCAGCGCCTCCCATTCGGACGGCCAGGTCTCCATCGCCGCCACCATCCACGAACCGGCCTCGTTGGCGGCTGCGATGGCAATGGCCGGTGCCCGCATCGGGTCGCCCGACGCCGGGATCACCACCAGCGCCGCGGGGCCGGCGCGGCGCATGGCCTCGATGCGCTCGGCGAGCCGGTCCGGCGCCTCGATCAGCTCCGGCGGCCCGAAGGGAGGCGGACCCGGCGTCACACGGCGCTCCCCGGCTCCGCCGGCGGCGACCTGCACCGTCACCGTCTCATGCCCGTCATCGGCCCCGTCAGCCCTTTGCCTCCCGCCGGCGTCCTGGGGCCTGGATCCCGACCCGGCCGCCTCGGCGACCGACGGGTAGATGCGCCCCAGACGGGCCAGGAGCTGGCGAAACTCCAGCTCCAGCAACAGGGACGCCAGTCGAGGGGCGTCGGGCTCGCCGAGCCGACAGGCCTCCCAGTCCAGCTCGATGGGCACCGTCGTCACGATGGTGGCCAGGTGCCGGCTGAGGCGGGCCTGCTCGCCGAACTGCTCCAGCGCTCGCGCCACCCGCGGCGGCAGCTCATCCCGGTGCTCCAGGATGCTCTCCAGGTCGGGGTAGCGCTGCAGGAGCCCCACGGCCGTCTTCTCGCCGATGCCTGGCACGCCCGGGATGTTGTCGCTGGCGTCGCCCACCAGCCCCTTGAGGTCCACCACCTGCCTGGGCCAGATGCCCAGCACATCCCGCACGCGCTCGGGGGTGAAGCGCTCCACGTCCCGGATGCCCTTGCGGGTGATGAGCACGGTCACCCGCTCGTCCACCAGCTGCAGGGCGTCGCGATCGCCGGTGACGACCAGCACCGAGACGTCGGGCGCCGCCTCCTTGGCCTGGCGGGCCAGGGTGCCGATGACGTCGTCGGCCTCGTATCCCTCCACCCCGTACATGGGGATGCCGAAGGCCCGCACCAGCTGCTCGTAACGGATCAGCTGCGGACGCAGGGTGTCGGGCATGGGCGGGCGCTGGGCCTTGTACGCCTCGAACTGCCGGTGACGGAAGGTGGGGCCGGCCATGTCCTGGGCCACGGCCACGTAGTCGGGACGCTCCTCCTCCAGCAGGCGCACCAGCATGGTGGCGAAGCCGTAGACCGCGTTGGTGGGCTCCCCGGCGCTGGTGGTCAGCATGGGCAAGGCGAAGAAGGCTCGGTGCAGCAGGCTGTAGCCATCTACGAGCAGGAGCTTGCGAACGCCGCTCACGGGCCTACCGCCTCTCCGGTGACGGCCCGGCGGGCCGCCCTGCCCTGCCTGCCCGCCGTGGCAAGGGGCTCGGCCACCACCATCCAGCGGGCTCCATCTCGGGCGGGCTCTGGCCCATCCTCCTGGCTCTGCCCTCAAAGGCCGTCATTGCAAGGTTTGCCGCGCATTACAGAAAGGATGTTCGACTCCCGGCCGGCGAATCCCTGGAGTACGACCGGAAAGGAGCGTGCGACGTCTTTGCGCATTCGACCCTCCGGCCGGACAGCCTGGATGTTCGGCCTCATTGTAATCCTCGCGGCCGCGCAGGTCATCACGGGGGTGGCCGTGCCGGGCCGGGCGTCGTCGGAGGGTGCGACGGAGAGCAGGCCATCCGCGGCGGTCCTACGGGTGGCCGGACGGTTCACCGACGTGACCGACCCGGGGCTCGTGCGAGCGCTGGAGGCACTGGCGCCGACGGGCGCACTCGAGGCCTTCGACGGCGACGAGCTGAGGGCCTCGCGGGCGGTGACCCTGGGCGAGTTCGCCGAGGCCGCGGCAGCCGCCTTCGGCGTCACCCTCCCCGCGGGCAAGCCGACCGAGCCGGCAGCGTTGCAGGCACTGATCGAGCGAGGGGCGATCGGAGCGCCCGACGGCTCGTACACCGACGTCGACCTCGCGTTGCCCGTGACCGTGGGCGAGATGACCGGGGCGGTCCTGCGCCTGGCCGGCATGGAGGCCGTCGGGGAGCGCTGGCCGTCCGGCGCGTCATCGGCCGCCATGCTGGAGCTGGCACGGGCTGCGGGCGTCCTGCCCGCCTCCATCAAGGTCAGCGACGCGTCGCGGCCGGCCACACGGGCTGAGGCCGTCCAGCTGCTCTACGAGGCCCGGCGCGTCCTGGTCCTGAGCGGCGAGCTGCAGCCGTCGACCACGGGCACCGCCTCGATCGACACCCAGCTGGGCGAGGTCCGGGTGCGGCTCCTCGATGACGCCGTGGTGGTACGCAACGGCCGGCCTGCCTCCATGGAAGACCTGCGTGACGGCGACATGGTCCGGGCCGTGGTGGACCTCGCGGGCCGGGCACGCGTGGTAGTGGCGGAGGGGCGCGGCCTGGCCCTGGATCTCGACACCTCGAGGCTGGTCGAGACGGCCCGGCGTGCGCTGGAGGACTTCGCCCGGGAGCTGACCCCCGAGCAGTGGCAGATGATCCTGCAGGGCGACTGGGCGAGCTTCGGCGAGAGCGCCAAGCCGCAGATCCACCAGCGGCTCACCCAGGCGGGCATCTCCCCCGAGGAGGCGGAGGCGCTCGTGAGCGGCGACTGGGAGGCGCTGCAGTCGCTGGCCGCTGACCGCCTCGCAGCCGAGGCCGGCCACCGCCTGGACGTCTCGCCCGAGCTGGTGCGCTCCGTGCTGGCATCGGACTGGGACACGGCCCGCCAGCTCGCCCAGCAGGAGCTCATCGAGCGCATCATCAACGACGTCATCGTCCCCAACGCCCAGCGGCAGAGCACCGCTGGCTGAAGCCGTGCATCGACCGAGGGCGGGGCCTCGGCCCCGCCCTCAACCCTCCAGGACGACCGGGAGCCGCCGGACGATCCGGATCTCCGGCGGCTCGACCTCGCAGGCCACGGCCAGGACCCGCACCCCCGCAGAGACCACCTCGGTCAGCGTCCGGGCGAAGTCCGGGTCGGCCCGCCGGTGCGGCGCGAAGCGGTGGGCATCGAGCCGCTGGACGACGAAGACGACGTAGGCCTCGTATCCCGCCTCACGGGCAGCGGCCAGGCGCATCAGATGGCGCCGCCCTCGCTCGGTAGGGGCGTCGGGGAAGAGGGCCGTCCCGCCCTCCACCAGCGTCACCGACTTGGTCTCCACCAGGGCCCGCCCACCCGGGCGCTCCAGCAGCAGGTCCAACCGGGTGTCGCGCTCGTCGGGCGCGGGGGGTTCGAGGCGCACGACACGATACGAGGCCAGATCGTCCAGCGTGCCCTGGGTCACCGCCTCCGCCAGCAGCCGGCCGGGTAGCCGGGCGTCGACGCTGACCCACCCGTTGGGCCCCAGCATGAAGGCGGCGTCGCCCACCGTCCGCCGCTCGCCGCGCGGTCCGACCGCCACCAGCGTGGGGCGACCGGGGGTGAGCAGCTCGCGCAGACGGCCCGAGTTGGGCAGGTGTACGGCCGCTCGCTCGCCCTCGAGGTGGACGGCGATGACGAACCGATTGAGACGCTCCAGGAAGGTGGCGCTCTTGAGGGAGCGGTCGATGCGCACGGGCGGCGACCCTCTCGCGGCCGGGCCACCCGTGGCCGGCCGGTGGGTGTCAGCAGGCCGGGCCGCTGCGGCGCGGCCCGGCCGTCGTCTCAGTGCGTCGTCTCAGTGGGTGGTGTAGGCCTGGTCGAGAGCCGTCTCGGCCCTCCGGTCCGGCAGGCGCTCATCCAGCTCGGCCTGGCAAGCCGGGCATGTCCCGTAGAACTCGAGCCGGTGCTGGCGCACCTTGACGCCCATCAGCCGCTCGACGGCCCGATCCTTCTCTTCGTCGACCGGCATGGGCACGTCCTCCACCCGCCCGCATCGCTCGCAGACGAAGTGGTAGTGGTTGGTCGCGACGCCATCGAACCGGCTGTAGGAGCTCCCGTAGGACAGCTCCAACGCCTCGCCCGACTCGGTCAGGATCTTGAGGTTGCGGTAAACGGTACCCAGACTGATGTTGGGCAGCTCCTTGCGGACCTCCTGGTAGACCCAGTCCGCGGTCGGGTGGCTGCGGGTGCTGCGCAGTACCCTCAGGATGACCTCACGCTGCTTGGTCCGACGGATGAAGCCACGAACCCGCTCCATCTACACTCCGCCCTCCTCATGGGTCCCAGACAAGTTGCAAACCATCCGCATTCGGAGCCTTTGTGAAGCCCGTTACAAACCCCGGTTCGAGCATACTGGTGGACATGGTTCTCGTCAACATTAGTGCCCATAACTCGGGACATTTCCCGGTTCGAAGAGGACGAACGACATGGACATCCAGGGCACCAGGGAGACGGCTTCGGCCGGCGAAGACGGGGGCGGTCCGTTGCATGGGACGAGGAGGGCGTCATCCATGAAGACCATCGGCATCTTGGGAGGCATGGGGCCCGAGGCGACGGCCGACCTCTTCGTGCGCATCATCCGCCTCGTGCGGGCGACCCGTGACCAGGATCATCCCCGGGTCATCATCGACAGCAACAGCCAGATCCCCGATCGTACCGCCGCCATCAAAGGGGAGGGTCCCAGCCCGCTGCCCGCCCTGGTGGAGACGGCTCGCAACCTGCAGCGGGCCGGCGCCGAGTTGATCGCGATGCCCTGCAACTCAGCGCACGCCTGGTACGACGAGATCGCCGCGGCCGTCGACGTCCCCGTGCTGCACATGATCCGTCTGACGGCCGAGGAGACCTGCCGCCGCCTGCACCGCGACAGCGCTGCGCCGCCGTCTGGTCCCGTGCTGGTGCTGGCCACGAGCGGCACGATCCAGAGCGGACTCTATCAGCGAGCCCTCGGGGCGCTCGGCCTCGATGCCGCGGTCCCCGAGCCAGGTGCGCAGGCCCGGGTGATGGAGGCCATCTACCAGGTGAAGGCCGGCAAGCCCGCCGTCGCCCGGTCGCTGGCCTTAGACGTCCTGGTCTCCGAGACGGCACGGCTCGCCCCTGCCGCCGTCATCCTGGGCTGCACCGAGCTGCCGCTGGTCCTGGGCCAGGGCGACCTCGACCGGCCCGTCGTCGACTCCACCGAGGTGCTGGCCCGAGCCGCCGTGCAGGCGGCCCTCGGCTAGCCCTCCGAGGGAGCGGCCGCCTGGGCGGCCAGCTGGATGTCGGTCACGCAGGTCCGCGCGTCCTTGACGGTCTCGATGCGACCTTGGCCGACGAGCCCGGCCTCGGGCCACTCGATGGTCAGCGCCAGCTCCATGCCGCGCGGGAGCCACAGCTCGAAGAAGCCGTTGGGAAGGGTGGTGACCGTCTGCTGCAGCACCACGCGGCCGGCCTGGTCTCGGGCCGTCACCCGCAGCGGCACCTCGGCCAGCTCGGCCCGGCAGCTGGAGATGTAGTGCACCCGGCACGGATGGGTCTGGTGCACGTAAGGCGCCACCGCGACGTACATCGCGTCGCCCTCGAGCGGCACCTGGGCCTTGCGGCCGTCGGGCCACTCGAAGTGGACCGCCTCGGAGGTGACGAAGGTCGTGACGCCCTCTCCGCGGACGGCCCATTGGTTGGCCAATGCGACGGCGCCGCGTGCGTCGAGCCCTTGCAGAGGCTCGGGCAACTCGCTACGCTGCCCACCCCATGGCCACACCAACGCTACCGCCAAGACCAGCCCCGCCGCCGCGACGGCTATCACCCAATGACGCGCGAAGGCACCCGGCTGCGTACGATTCATGCGACATGCCCCCCATCGAGCGGCGCTGCCGCCCGGGGACAGGGTACCGCGCTGGGCACCGGGGGGCCAGGGGCAAATGTTATGGGCAGCGGACTCCCCCGCTCAATCGGGGTGCGGCAATCCCAGCGCGTCGAGTCCGGCGGCCGCCGCCTCTCGCAACGACGCCTCGGTGGAGCCCAGCGGCACGTACTCCAGACTGACGAACCCGCCGTAGCCCGCCTCATCCAAGGCCTTGAGCACGAAGGGGTAACGGATCTCGCCCGTGCCGGGCTGGTGGCGTCCGGGGACGTCCGCGATCTGGACGTGACCGATGCGCGACAGGTGCGTCCGCAGGGTGTGCGTCAGGTTGCCCTCCATGATCTGCATGTGGTAGGCGTCGTACTGGATCAGCACGTTGTCTCGGGCCACCTCGTCCAGCAAGGCCAGGGCCTGGCGGGTCGTGGTGAGGTAGTAACCCGGGACGTCCTGGTCGTTGACGGGCTCCACCAGGAGCACGATGCCGTGACGGCCCAGCCGGTCGGCCGCATGACGCAGGTTGTCCACCAGGCAGGCTCGCTGGTCGGCCTCGGGCACCTCGGCCGGGCGGCGGCCCACGAGGCAGTTGACGCGACGCACGCCCAGGCGCAGGGCCGCCTCCACGGCGCGCTCGACCCCCTCGCGAAAGGCCTCCCGCCGCGACGGGTCGACGGCGATCCCTCGCTCACCGGCCGCCCAGTCACCTGCCGGGAGGTTGAAGAGGACCTGCTCGAGCCCGTGGTGCCGCAACTCGGCAGCCACCTCGTCCAGATCGAGATCGTACGGGAAGAGGTACTCCACGTACCGGAATCCTGCCCGAGCCGCTCGCTCGAAGCGCGCCATCAGCGGCACCTCGGTGAAGAGCATGCTGATGTTGGCCACCCAGCGGATCACGTCGCATCCACCCCTCCTCGAGACGAGGGTCGCCCGCCCGGCCGTCGCCCGCAGCAATGGCCTCGCAGTCCCGGGGCCGGCAGGAGTTCGGCGTCATAGCCTGCCTCCGACTCCACGACGGAGAAGGAGGCGTGCCGGTGTCAGACGCCACCAACCTTTGCCCTCGGGGCGCGCAGCACTACACCGTCCAGCCCGGAGACACCCTCTTCCTCATCGCCCAACGTTTCGGCACCACGGTCGACGCGATCCTGGCCATCAACCCCCAGATCACCAACCCCAGCCTCATCTTCCCGGGACAGGTCATCTGCGTGCCCGGGCCTCCCGTGCCCCTCTGCCCGCCCAACTCTTTCGCGTACACGGTCCGGCCCGGGGATACCCTGTTCTTCATCGCCCAGCGCTTCGGCACCACCGTCGACGCGATCCTGGCCATCAACCCGCAGATCACCAATCCCAGCGCCATCTTCCCGGGGCAGGTCATCTGCGTTCCCACCGCCCCGCCACCGGGCGTGTGCCCGCCCAACACGTTCGCCTACACCGTGCAGCCGGGCGATACGCTCTTCTTCATCGCCCAGCGCTTCGGCACCACGGTCAACGCGATCCTGGCGGTCAACCCCCAGATCACCAACCCCAGCCTCATCTTCCCGGGACAGGTCATCTGCATCCCCAGGTAGCCTGAGAGGGCGGGGTGGCCGTCGCAACGGCGGCCACCCCTCGTCATCGCAGGAGAAGCTGGGCCAGCAGGATCTTGACGAGCATGGCGGTGGGATAGACCGCCGCGTAACCCAGGGCCGGCAGGTCGTCGCCGGACTGGTCGGTGGCGAAGGCCAGGGCAGCCGGCTGCGTCTGCAACCCGGCCAGCATGCCGGCCAGCAAGGGCATCGGGATCCCCAGCATCCGATACCCGACGACCAGGGTACCGATGGCGAAGGCCAGCGTAACCGTGGCCGCCCCCACCACGATGCCGGGGCCTGCCTGCACCAGCGTGCTCCAGAAGGCATGGCCCGACCGGGTGCCGATGGCGGCCATGAAGAGCACCAGACCCAGCTGCCGCAGGGTCAGGTTGGCGTTGTGGGGCTGCACCCAGACGATGGGGCCCGTGCGCCCCAACGTCCCCAGGATCAGCGCGACCAGCAGCGGGCCGCCGGCGAAGCCCAGCCGCAGGGTGAACCCGCCCGGCAGCGGGATGGGCACGAGCCCCACCAGCAGGCCGATGGCGACGCCGAGTGAGACGCTGGGGATGTCGATCTCCGACAGGTCACGGAAGGAGTCGCCCAGCAGGCGAGCCACCTCCGGTAGCCGCTCCCTCGGCGCCACCACCCGCACCCGGTCCCCCAGCTCCAGCACCGTGTCGCCGCTGGGGACCAGCTCCACATCGCCCCGCTTGACCCGGGTCACTGTCGCGCCGAAGAGCGTCTGCAGCTTCAGGTCCCGCAGCCGGCGCCCCGCCACCTGCCGGTTGGAGACGAAGATGCGGCGCATCTCGAGCTGGCTCCGGTCGTACTCGGGGTGCAGGGGACTGGGCTCCCCCAGCCGCGGCGCCACCTGGCGAAGGGCCGCCTCCGTGCCGACCAGGGTCAGCACGTCGCCCAGGGCCAGGCGGGTCTGTCCCGTGACGATGTGCTGCCGCCCCTCCCGGGTCAGCCGGCTGGCCACTACCGGGCCGGCAACGGCTCCCGGCGTTGCCATCAGCCGCCGCCAGAGCTGCCCCACGGGGACGTCGGTCACCTCGGGGCGGGTGATGACCACGTCCATCGCCGTCACGGGGGCGCTGCCCGGTAAGCCCAAGGCCTGAGCGTAGCGTCGGGACTCCTGCCGGTAGTCGACCCGCCAGAGGCGAGCCAGGGCAGCCATGGTCCCGATGACGCCCAACACCCCCACCGGGTAGGCGAGGCTGTACCCCAGTGTGGGCAGCGCCACGGCATCGCGGCCGGTCGCCTGGAGTGTCTCGATGACGGCCGCCAGAGCGGGGGTATGGGTGAGGCTGCCCGTATAGAGGCCGGCCACCACCGGAGGCGACAGCCCCAGCATCCTGCCCACCCCCCACGTCAGGGCCGTCGTCAGCGTCAGGACGGCCAGGGCGAAGGCCGTGTCACGCACACCCCGCCCGCGCAGGGAGGCCACGAAGCCGGGGCCCGACGAGAGCCCCATGGTGTAGACGAAGACGACGAGCCCGAACTGGTAGACGATCTCGGGCAGCGCCAGCCGCGGGTCGACCGCCCCGATGGCCAGCCCCACGAAGAGAACGGCCGCCACCCCGAGGCGCACTCGGCCCAGCCGGATGGAGCCCAGCAGGTAGCCGAGACCGGCGACCACGAAGAGCAGCAACAGGGGATTGTCCGCCAGCAGACGCACCACGGGCTCGCGCATGGACCAAGGGCCCCCTCACGGGACGAGCGTGCGGCGACGGCAGCCGCTCGGAGCCGGTGAGGAGATGAGGTGGTGCCGGGGGCGGGACTCGAACCCGCATGGGCGCGAGGCCCAGAGGTTTTTGAGACCTCCGCGTCTGCCGTTCCGCCACCCCGGCACGGAGGGGCGCATCCATCTTACCAGACCGGGGCCTGCCAGGAAAGGCCCGGCGAAGCCTACCGCTAGGAGGCCAGCGCCCTCCAGAGCTCGTCTGTGGGGGCTCCCGTCACCAGATCTCGGTGGCCGTCCGCGCGCACCACCCGCACCCCCTCGGAAGCCGGCAACACCTGCCCGATGACGGCGGCCTCGCGGCCCGCCTCCCGCAGAGCCCGTACCACCCGCTCGGGCTCCCGGGCGGCAACCAGCATGGCACCCGAGGAGATGAGCCGCAGGGGGTCGATGCCGAAGTGCCGGCAGATCTGCTGCGTCTCGGGCCTCACCGGCACCCGGGCCTCCCAGATCTCGGCCCCCACCCCCGACGCCTGTGCCAGCTCCCAGACCGCGCCCACCAGCCCGCCCTCGGTGACGTCGTGCATGGCCGAGACGCCCAGACCGGCGGCCACGCGCCCGTCCTGCACCGCGTTGACCTCCGCCGTAAACGACCGCGCCCGCTCGAGCAGGTCGCCCGGCAGCACGGCCGCCAGCTCCTCGGCCCGGTCCGTCGCGAGGATGGCCGTGCCCTCCAGCCCCACCGGCTTGCTGACCACCAACCCGTCACCCGGACGGGCCCCTCCCGAGGTGACCAGCCGGTCGGGCTCGACCAGTCCGATGGCCGTCAAGACGACGATGGGAGCGCTCACCTTGCCGGTGATCTCGGTGTGGCCTCCCAGGACCTCGATGCCGAGGTCGTCGGCAGCCGCGGCCACCTGCGCCATGATCCCGGCGATGGCCTCGTCCGCCGTGCCCTCGGGCATCAACAGCACCACCTGGATGCCCAGGGGCTCGGCCCCCATGGCCGCCACGTCGTTGCAGGCGACGTAGACCCCGATGCGCCCCATCTCCGCCGAGGCCCCGGTGATGGGGTCGCTGGAGACGACCAGCAGCCGTCCTCCGGTCTCGGCTACGGCCGAATCCTCGCCCAGTTCGGCGTGCACCCTCACCTCGGGCCGCAGGCGCCCCCGGTGCACGAGCACCAGTTGACGCAGCTTCTCAGGCGGAAGTTTGCCCGCCCGAAGCCCCTTCAACGTCGTGGCAGCCTCCCCTCGTGCGCCAGCCGGTCGAGGGCAGCGTCCAGAGCCTGGACCGTCGCCTCGATCTCCTGTTCGCCGTGCGCCGTGGAAAGGAAGCCGCCGTTGCGCATCAGGTCCACGCCCTCGAGCAGCATGGCACGCCGCAGGCTCTGCACCAGCCCGTGCGCCAAGAGGTCCTCGCCCGGAGGCGCCGGCCGCACCGGCCACCACCGGCCCTCGGCGTCCTGGCGCCCTTCGGCTCCCAGGTGAATGTGAAACCATGACGAGAGACCGTACACGAAGCCCTTGACGCCCTTGCGTGCGAGGACCTCGTTGAGGCGCCGTACCAGCGTATCGGCCCGCTCGGCGGCGATGGCGGTGGGCCGTCCCGTCGCCACCTCCTGCAGGGTGGCGATGCCGGCGGCCGCCGACAGCGGGTTGGCGTTGAAGGTGCCCAGGTGCGCCACCTTCTCCCTCGCATCCCGAGCCGGGTCATCGCGGAAGGCCAGGAGGTCCATGATGTCCGCCCGACCGGCCACGGCGCCGCCCGGCAACCCTCCGCAGAGGATCTTGCCGAGGCAGACCAGGTCGGGCCGGATGCCGTAGTACTCCTGAGCGCCGCCCGGCGCCATGCGAAAGCCGGTCACGACCTCGTCGAAGATGAGCAGCACCCCGTGGCGCTGCGTCAGATCCCGCACCGCGTGCACGAACGCCTCGGTCGTCGGCACCTCGCCCCAGATCCCGCCTCCGGGCTCGATGATGACGGCAGCGATGTCCTGGCGGCTCTCCAGCACCCGAGCCAGCGCATCCGGGTCGTTGGGCGGCACCACGATGGTGGCCTCGGCCACCTCCCGGGCGATGCCGGGAGACGGCTGGCCCGACGCCGCCGCGTAGTCGTGCCATCCGTGGAAGTGCCCCTCGAACTTGAGGATGCGGGGCCGTCCCGTAAAGGCCCGCGCCAGCCGCATGGCCAGGTGGGTGGCCTCGGTGCCCGAGTTGGTGAAGCGGATGCGCTCGGCCGCGGGCATCAGCCGCTGGACCAGCTCCGCCCACTTCACTTCCAGCGGGTGGGAGGCGCCCAGGTGGGTACCCCGTGCCAGTTGAGCCTGGACCGCCTCGACCACCGCCGGGTGGCCGTGGCCCAGCAAGAGCGCTCCGTGCCCCATCCAGTAGTCGATGAGGCGATGGCCGTCTACGTCCCACTTGTAGGCGCCGGACGCCCGCTCGGCATAGATGGGGAACGGCGCGAAGTAACGAGCGTCGTGGGTCAAGCCCGAGGGAAACAGATGGACGGCCCGCCCGTAGAGGCGGGCCGATCCGGCGAACCGGCGCTGGTACTGCGCCTCCAACTCCGACATGTCCTGCACGCCTGGCTTCAGACCGCCCTCTCCAATGGCACGTACGACAGCCCGTGAGCCTGCGCCACCGCCCGATGGGTCACCTTGCCGTCCACCACGTTGACGCCTCGGGCCAGCGCGGGATTGGAACGGACGGCATCCTTCCATCCCCGCTCGGCGATCTCCAGCACGTAGGGCAGGGTGCAGTTGGTCAGCGCGTAGGTGGACGTGCGGGGCACCGCCCCCGGGATGTTGGACACCGCGTAATGGATGACCCCGTGCTTGACGTAGACGGGGTCGTCATGGGTGGTCGCGCGGTCCACCGTCTCGATGCAGCCGCCCTGATCGACGGCCACGTCGACGATGACGGCGCCCTCCTTCATCGAGCGCACCATGGCCTCCGTCACCAGCTTGGGAGCCCGGGCGCCCGGGATGAGCACCGCGCCGATCAACAGGTCGGCGTAGCGCACCGCCCGCTCGATGTTGTAGCGGTTGGAGACCACCGTGATGAGGTTGCCGCGCAGGATGTCCTCCATGTACCGCAATCGGCCGACGTTGATGTCCAGCACGGTCACATGGGCGCCGAGCCCAAGGGCGATGCGGGCCGCGTTGTAGCCGACCGTCCCGGCGCCCAGGATGACGACCTCGGCGGCGGGCACGCCGGGCACCCCGCCCAGCAGGATGCCTCGACCTCCGTGCACCTTCTCGAGGTACTGGGCGCCCACCTGGACGGCCATGCGCCCCGCCACCTCGCTCATGGGCGTCAGCAGAGGCAGCGCGCCGTCGTCGGTCTGGATGGTCTCGTAGGCGATGCCGACCACGCCGCGCTCCAGCAGCGCCTCGGTCAGCGCCCGATCGGGGGCCAGGTGCAGGTAGGTGAAGAGCACCTGGCCGCGGCGCAGCCGTGGCCACTCCGGCGGGAGCGGCTCCTTGACCTTGAGGATCAGGTCGGCCTCCCCGAAGACCTCGTCGGGTCCCTCGCACAGCACGGCGCCGGCCTCGACGTACTCCTCGTCGGTGATCCCGCTGCCCCGGCCCGCGCCCCGTTGCACCAGGACCCGATGGCCCCGGCGTACGAGCTCCTCCACCCCGGCCGGTACTATCGCGACCCGGTTCTCACCCGGCTTGATCTCTTTGGGCACCCCGATGACCATGGCCCAGCTGCCCTCCCCCTTCTCTCCCACCCGCTCGGGGCCAGGGTTGGCGGCTTACGGCACCTCGTGCACCTGCAGCATATTGGTCGAGCCTGGCAGATCGGTCTTGACGCCGGCAGCGACCACCACCCTGTCCCCCGAGCGCACCAGGCCCGTGTGGCGCGCGGCGGTCAAGGCGACGTCGATCATCTCGTCGATGTTGCGAGCCCTGGGCACCACGGCCGGCACGACCCCCCACACCAGCGCGAGCTGTCGTGCCACCTCGGCATGAGGGGTCGCCGCCACGATAGGCGCCCGCGGCCGAAAGCGCGCCACCATGCGGGCGGTCGCGCCCGATTGGGTGGAGCAGAGGATGGCCGCGGCCCCCACGTCCTCGGCCGTTTCGCACGTCGCCCTGCTGATGGCCTGAGCCACGGTCGAGACGCTGCCGGGGCGCCGCTCGACGGGGCGTCCGTACGCGTAGCCGCGCTCGGCCCCCAGGGCGATCCGGTGCAGCATGGCCACCGCCTCTACCGGGTGACGGCCCACCGCCGTCTCCCCCGACAGCATCACCGCGTCGGCTCCGTCGAAGATGGCGTTGGCCACGTCGGTCACCTCGGCCCGGGTGGGGACGGGGCTCTGGACCATGGACTCCAGCATCTGCGTCGCCACGATGACGGGCTTGCCGGCCTCGTTGCAGCGACGGATGATCTCCTTCTGGGCCAGCGGCACGTCCTCCAGGGGGATCTCGACTCCCAGATCCCCGCGCGCCACCATGACCCCATCGGCCGCCGCCACGATCTCGTCCAGGTGGCGCAGACCCTGGGCGCTCTCGATCTTGGCCACCACCGACGCCCGCGAGCCAGCCGCCTCCAGCTCTCGCCGTACCGCCTCCACGTGCTCGCCTCGGCGCACGAAGCTGGCGGCCACCACGTCGACCCCGACCTGCGCCGCCCAGTGCAAGTGGTCACGGTCCACCTCGCTGATGGCCGGCAGCTCGACGTCGACGCCCGGTAGCGCCACACCCTTGCGGGAACGCACGACACCGGCGTTGAGCACCCGGCAGCGCACCCGCTCCCCTTCCACCGCCTCGACGGCCAGGCGCAAGGCTCCGTCGTCGAGGTAGATGGCCTGACCGGGCCGTACCGAGCGGGCCAGCGGCGGGTAGACGACAGGGATCGCATCGCCCTCGGCGGCGCAGGGCGATGCCACCCCGACCAGCGTCAGGGTGTCGCCGGGCCGGACCGCCCGGTCGGGGCCCACGTCGCCGAGGCGGATCTTGGGGCCCTGGATGTCCAGCATGACAGCCACGAAGCGCCCACGCTGGGCCGCCAGCCGACGTACACGCTCCAGGCGCCGGGTATGCTCCTCCAGCGTGCCGTGGGACAAGTTGAGTCGCGCCACGTCCATGCCGGCATCCAGCATGGCGGCCAGTACGGTCTCGTCCTCGCTGGCAGGCCCGATGGTGCAGACCAGCTTGGTGTGGCGAAACGGTGTCACAGCCCTTGCTCCTTCGTCGGACCTTGAGCTCCCGGCCTAGCGGGAGGTGGCGCCCCCCTCCTTGGAGCCCTGACGGCGAGCTCCTCGCCGGGCCCGCGGCTCCTCGCTCTCCGGGAGCGGCACCGCGGCCCGGAGCTCCTGCGGGGCGTCGGTGGCGCTCCGGCCGTCCGCCTCCCCGCTGTCGGCCACGACGCCACCCGCCACCAGGCCGACGGGCTGCGAGCTCCCGGCCTCCGGGGCGACCGTCCAGGCCCCCATCGACCGGTAGCGCCGGAACCGGCGCTCCACCAGCTCGTCGAGCGGGATGGCGTCCAGCTCCGCCAGGGCGGAGAGCAGCACCTCCTTGACCGATTGGGCGGTCCGTACCTTGTCCCGGTGGGCCCCACCCAGGGGCTCCGGGATGATGCCGTCGATGACCCCGAGCGAGAGGAGGTCCTGGGCCGTCAGGCGCAGGATCGACGCGGCCTCGGGGGCCCGGCTCGAGTCGCGCCAGAGGATGGTCGCGCACATTTCCGGGGAAATCACCGAGTACCATGCATGCTCCAGCATGTAGACCCGGTCCCCGACCCCGATGGCCAGAGCGCCCCCACTGCCCCCCTCCCCCGTCACCACCACGACGATGGGCGTGCGCAGCTGGCTCATGGCCATGATGTTTTCGGCGATGGCGACGCCCTGGCCTCGCTGCTCCGCCTCGATCCCGGGGAAGGCGCCGACCACGTCGACGAACGTGATGATGGGCCGCCCGAACTTCTCGGCCTGCTTCATCAGGCGGAGGGCCTTGCGGTACCCCTCGGGATGGGGCAGACCGAAGTTTCGCTGGAGGTTCTCCTTGGTGTCGCGGCCCTTCTGCGTGCCCACGACGGTGACGGGGCGGCCTTCCAGCCGGGCGATGCCGCCCACCATGGCGCCGTCGTCGCCGGCGCGCCGGTCGCCGTGCAACTCGATGAACTCGTCGAAGATCAGCTCCACGTACTCGAGGAACGTGGGACGGCCGCTGTGCCGGGCCATCATGACCCGTTGCCACGGCGTCAGGTTGCGGTAGATCTCCTCCCGCAGCCGTTGGGCACGCCGCTCCAGGAAGGCGATGTCATCGTTGAGCTGCATGCCCTTCTCCTCGTTGAAGGCCCGCAGCTCCTCGATGCGCTTCTCCAGCTCGACCAGCGGACGCTCCCAGTCGAACACCCCGTTAGCGGCCATGACGCCTACCCTCCCGAGGGGCGTGCAGCGCGAGCAACTGGATCAAGGTGGGCCGGATCTGGCGACGGTCCACCACCATGTCGATCATGCCGTGCCGCAGGGCGAACTCCGCCGACTGGAAGCCCGGCGGCAGCTTCTGGCGGATGGTCTCCTCGACCACCCGGGGCCCTGCGAACCCGATGAGGGCCCCCGGCTCCGCCATGATGATGTCGGCCAGCGACGCGAAGCTGGCGTAGATGCCCCCCATGGTTGGATCGGTCAGGACCGAGATGTACAACAGCCCGGCCTGGGAGTGTCGCGCCACGGCCTGGCTCGTCTTGGCCATCTGCATCAGCGACAGGATGCCCTCGTGCATCCGGGCGCCGCCGCCTCCCGCCGAGAAGATGACGACGGGAAGGCCCAGCTCCGTCGCGCGCTCGAAGGCGCGGGTGATGCGCTCCCCTACCACGGAGCCCATGCTGCCGCCCATGAAGCCGAAGTCGATGACCCCCACCACCACCGGCCAGTCGCCGATGGTGGCCGAGCCCGTGATGGCGGCCTCGTCCAGCCCCGTGCTCTGTTGCGAGCGCGCCAGCTTCTCCTCGTAGCCCGGGAATCCCAGGGGATTGACCGAGCGGAGGTCTCGATCGAAGGGCTGGAAGCGCTCGAGCGAGTCCAGCACCAGCCGCAGCCGCTCCCAGGCGCCGATGCGGAAGTGGTAGCCGCAGCGCGGGCAGACCCGGTCGTTTCGCTGCAGCTCCTTGGTGTACAGGATGGCCCCGCACCTCGTGCACTTGGTCCACAGCCCGTCGGGAGCCTCCCGACGCGCCACAGGGGTGGAGGTGGGGGCCTTGACCGTCACATAACGGGGCTTGCCCCGAAAGAGATCCTTCAGCATGACTGGCACCAACCGGCCAGCGGCGACGGGCGCCATCCGGAGGCCCCGCCACGCCGCCCCCGGCTAGCTCGCTCTCCCCCTCAGGCTCTCAGCGAGCGGAGCAAGAGCTCGCTGGCCTCCCGAGCCTCGGAGCTCGGCACCATCACCTGGCACGGGCCTCGCTTGCCTCCCGTGACCGAGTCTCCGAGGCGTCTGATCGCCACCATCAAGCCCTCGCTCTCGAGCCGCCTCTTGAGCATCTCGGCCACCGCGCGGTTGGGGGCGACGTAGACGACCACCCAACCCATCGAGGCCACTCCCCCCGGCCCTGGCTCGTGTCACCGGCCTGACTCCAGGTGGCCGTGGCGGGTCCATATCTCGGCGCGGCCACGGATCTTGATGGCGGACGTGTGCCACGTAAACTGGGCGATCATCACTTCGCCCCGGTCCAGCTTCTCGGTATGGTGAAACCGCGTCTCCGGCCCACGGGTCAGGCCCATGACCGTTACGCCGTCCTCCATGGCCTTGATGACCACGAAATCGCCCAGCACGACTTCGGCCTCGTCCGGCCGTTCCCTTCCCGGGATCTTGGGAAGGCCGCTCTCTCCCGCCACCGTGCCACCCCCTCGTTGTCACGCCCGCCTAGCCGGCTGCCTCGGCCGGGACCACCGGATGACGCACGCCGGCTACGTCCCGCCGGGCTTCGTCACGAGGATGACGATGGGCGATGCGGGCCGCCGCCGCGGCGGCCACCCCCGCGACCAGGTCGTCGAGGAAGGTGTGCACCGCCCCGTCCCTGTGGCGGTTGAGCTGCCCGATGATCCCGAGCTTGCGCTTGTCGAGGTACCCGAAGGCCGTCAGCCCCACCGACCCGTACAGGTTGGTGATGGCCAGGGCGAGCACCTCGTCGATCCCATACAGCGGGCTGTCGTCTCGTATCGCCGTCCGCAGCGGCTCCGGCAGCTGGCCGCGCTCCGCCAGCACGTCCAGCGCGATGCCGGTCAGGATGGCGAACTGCGCCTCGCGCTTGGACACCACCCGCCGGACCGCCTCCAGGCACTCCTCGAATCCGACATCGGGCATCTTGGGCTTGATCAGCTCGGCGACCACCTCGGCGATGTCGGACAGCTCCACGCCGCGAGCCCGCAGCCAGTGGACCACCTGTTGCTCCAATCGGCTGCCTCCCATTGAGACCTCCTGCTAGTCCTGGCCCTCCGTGAGCAGCAGCGGAGGTCGACCCGTGACGGCCTGCAGCGCCTCCATCAGCTCCGGCACGACGTCGACCCAGAGCGTGCGCTGGACCGCCGCCAGGCGCTTGCGATGGCCCGACTGCAGCTCGACCACCACCGGCGTGTCACCGGGAAACCGGCGCAACACCTCCGCCACCTCTTGCACCAGGGCTTCCGCTCGCCGGTTGCCGTTCGGACCGGCGGTACCCGTCCGCCCCGCGCTCTCCAATGGTATCACCAAGAGGCGGTCCAGAGGCATGGCCCGGTCCCCGATGATCTTGATGGAGCCGTCGTCGTCGCGGCTGATGGTGCCCCAGACGACGGCCGGTACGCCAGCCCGAGTCGCCTCGAACTGATCCAGGCTGCGAGAGAAGACCAGCACCTCCGCGCTTCCCGTCTCGTCCTCCAGCACGATGCGCCGCATCTGCCCGCCCGAGCGGGTCGTCACGCGGCGGTCCGCCTGCACGAGGCCCGCCACCACCCGCACGGTGCCGTCCTCGGCATCGGCCAGGTCCCCGACGGCGCTCTCGCGGAAGCGCTCGAGCCGGCTGCGCCACTGCTGCGCGGGGTGCCCGGAGAAGTAGAAGCCCAGGCTCTCCCGCTCCCAGGCCAGCCGCTCCTCCAGGCTCTCCGGGGGTACGCCGGGCAGGCGATCCTGCGGCCGAGCCGCCTTCGCGCCGGCATCCGGATCCCCCAGCAGGTCCAGCAGCGAGGCCTGCTCCACGGCGACCGTCGCCTTCCGCCCGTGACAGCTCTCCCAGGCCTCCTTGAGCCCGGCCAGCAGAGCGGCCCGCGAGCCGAAGGCGTCCAGGGCTCCGGCCTTGATGAGGCTCTCCACCACTCGCTGGTTGAAGGCCCCGGGCGACGGGGCGTGCTCCAGGGTCCGCGAGCAGAAGTCGACGAGCCCCACGAAGGGCCCGCCTGCCTTGCGGGCCTCCATGATGGCCTGCACGGCCGGCTCGCCCACGTGCTTGATGGCCAGGAGCCCGAAGCGGATGGCGCGGCCCTCCGGCCAGAACTCGCCGCGGCTCTCGTTGACCGAAGGCGGCAGGACGGGGATGCCCGACTCCTTGCAGGCGTCGAGGTAGAGCTTCACCTTTTCGTCGTTGCCCGCCACGCTGGTCAGCAGGGCCGCCATAAACTCCACGGGGTAGTGCGCCTTGAGGTAGGCCGTCTGGTAGCTGATGAGGGCGTACGCCGCCGAGTGGGCCACGTTGAAGGCGTACTGGGCGAAGCGCTCGATCTCGTTGAAGAGCTCCTCGGCCACCGCCTGGTCGTATCCACGGGCGACCATCCCCTGGATGAACCGGCTGCGTTGCTGGGCCATCTCCTCGGGCTTCTTCTTGCCCATGGCCTTGCGCAGCACGTCGGCCTGCCCGGGCGTGTAGCCGGCCAGGTCGGTGGCGATGCGCATCACCTGCTCCTGGTAGACGATGATGCCGTAGGTCTCCCTCAGGATGGGCTCCAGCTCGGGCAGGGCGTAGCGGATCTCCTGGCGCCCGTGCCGGCGCGCCACGAAGTCGCCGAGGAACTGCAGCGGCCCCGGTCGCCCCAGAGCCAGAGCCGCCACCAGGTCACTGAACTTGTCGGGCTGCAGCTCCCGCATCATGCCCTTGAAGAGCCGGCTCTCCAACTGGAAGACGCCGTCGGTCTCCCCCCGGCTCAGCATCTGGTAGACCTTGGGGTCGTCCAACGGCAGGTTGTCGACGTCCAGGCGCACGCCGTGCTGCGACTCGATGAGCTCCACCGCCCGGCGGATCACCGTCAGGTTGCGCAGCCCGAGGAAGTCCATCTTGAGCAGGCCCAGCTCCTCCAGGTGCTCCATGGGGAACTGGGTCACCACCGCGCCGTCGCTGGTGCGGGCCAGGGGCACGAGCTCGATGAGCGGCTGGGGGGCGATGACCACGCCGGCGGCGTGCATCGAGAGATGCCGGGGGAATCCCTCCACCTGCCGGGCCAGGTCGATGAGCCGGCGCACCGTCGGCTCCGACTCGTAGCGCTTGCGCAACTCCTCTACATCGCGCAGCGCCGCCTCCAGGGTGACCCCTGGCCCGGCCGGTACCAGCTTGGCCAGCCGGTCCACCTCGGCGTAGGGTATCTGCAGCACCCTGCCCACGTCGCGGATGGAGGCGCGAGCCGCCATCGTGCCGAAGGTCGCGATCTGTGCCACCCGATCCTCGCCGTAGCGCCGCACCACGTAAGCGATGACCTCGTCACGCCGGTCGTCGGCGAAGTCGATGTCGATGTCGGGCATCGAGATGCGCTCGGGGTTGAGGAAGCGCTCGAAGATCATGCCGTGGTGCAGCGGGTTGATGTTGGTGATGCCCAGGCAGTAGCCCACCAGGCTGCTGGCGGCGGAGCCCCGTCCCGGCCCCACGGGGATGCCACTGCGCCGGGCATAGTTGACGAAGTCCTGCACGATGAGGAAGTAGCCGGCGAAGCCCGTCTTCTCGATGATGGCCAGCTCATAGTCGAGCCGCTGACGGATGGGCTCGGAGATCTCTCCGAAGCGCCGGCGCGCGCCCTCGTATGCCAGCTCCCGCAGGTACTGGTCGGCACTCTGGCCGGCGGGGGTCTCGAAGGCCGGGAGCTCCCGGCGCCCCAGTTGGATCTGGACGTTGCAGCGCTCGGCCACCTCCAGGGTGCGGTCGCACGCCTCGGGCAAGTCGGCGAAGAGGCGGCGCATCTCCTCGGGGCTGCGCAGGTAAAACTCCTCGCTCCCGAAGCGAAGCCGATTGGGGTCGCTCAAGAACTTGCCCGTCTGGATGCACAGGAGCACGTCGTGGAAGGCCGCGTCCTCCCGGCGCAGGTAGTGGACGTCGTTGGTGGCGATGAGGGGCAGGTCGTACTCACGGGCCAGGCGCACCAGGGCCGCGTTGAGGCCCTCCTGCCCCGGTACGCCGTTTCGCTGGAGCTCCACGTAGAAGTGATCGCGCCCGAAGATGTCCAGGTAGCGATGCAGGGCCGCCCGGGCCCCCTCCTCGTCGCCCTTGAGCAGCAGGGTGGGGATCTCGGCCGACATGCACCCGCTGGTGGTGATGAGGCCCCGGGAGTGGCTCGCCAGCACCTCCATGTCGATGCGGGGCTTGTAGTAGAAGCCCTCGAGGAAGCCGATGGTGGAAAGCCGCATCAGGTTGCGGAAGCCCTCGTCGTCCTCCGCCAGGAGCAGCAGGTGGTAGTAGGCGCCCTCCGAGGGCCCCCCTGTCTTGTCGTGGCGGCTCCGGGGCGCCAGGTAGAGCTCGGCGCCCAGGATGGGCTTGACGCCGGCGGCTCGGGCCGCCTTGTAAAACTCCACGGCCCCGTACAGCGCCCCGTGGTCGGTCATGGCCACGGCGGGCATGCCGAAGGCCTTGGCCTGGGCCACCAGGTCCTCCACCCGGCAGGCGCCGTCCAGCAGGCTGTACTGCGTGTGGTTGTGCAGGTGCACGAAGGATGCCGGCATCCTGGCCCCTCCCCTTGGCCCGAGGGCGTACAGGTCCCTCACGCAGGCGCCTCATCTATGAATGCGTGCGTCACCGCATAGAGAAGAGGGTGCCCCCGACCATGCGAAAGGCGGCGAGGCGGTCTGCACGCCCATGCGGGGTGATGCGTCGGCGCCCCTGTACCAGGTGATCTCGGCCCTGTTTCTTTCCATGGGGGTGGTGATCGGCGGCAGCCTCTTCGGCGGGTTGAGCGCCCTGGTCACGGGCCGGCCGCCAATTGCCACCATACAGGAGCTGGCACGCACGATCAAGTTGTGGGCCATCGTGGTGGCCATCGGAGGGTCCTTCCCCACCATCCAGGCCATCGAGACGGGACTGCTGACCGGGCAGCCCGGCGTGCTGGCCCGCCAGGCGGTCGTCATCCTGGCCGGCCTGACCGGGGCTCAGTTGGGGCAGTGGCTGGTGGTGACGCTGACGGGGCGGTAGGCGTTGGGTACGGGAGGGTGGACGGCCTTCTACGTGGTGAGCCGGGCTCGTCTGGGCGCGTGGCTGGCTGTCTTCGTGCTGGGTGCCCTGGTCGGGGCCGCCGGCGCCACCGTGCGGATGGGTCGCCACGTGGACGCCGTCATGCGCCAGCGGGACCGGCTGGAGCAGCAGGTGCAGGAGCTGCAGGGGAGGCTCCAGCGTCTGGAGGCGAGCCTGGCCGAACAGCGCAGGCGTCCGGTGCGGGCTACGGAGGTGTGGATCGAGGGTCTCGATCCCGGCGAGGAGCTAGAGCTACAGCGCGAGGTGCAGGCGCTGCTGCAAGAGGTGGTGGGCCGGGAGGTGGAGCAGGTGGATCCCGCCCTGGTGGCCGGCATGCTGGACGGGCGCCTCATGCCCCTGGGTGGCCGCACCGTCGCGCTCTCGGTCCGCAGCATCTGGCTGACCGACAAGCTGACGGTGTCGCTGGAGGTCCACGCGGCGCCCGACTCCTGAGCCGCCGACCATCAGGCAGGCTCCTGCGGGGGACCGGCCTCCAGCTCCCGGATGAGCGGCTCGAAGTCGACCTCCGAGTAGCCCAGCCGCCGAGCCAGCTCGTCGCCGTCCTCCCGCTGGCCGTCCGCCCAGAGCTCCCGCAGCAGATCCCCGGCCTCGCGACGGGCGAACCAGTCGAGCCCGTACCGCTCCACCAGGCGCTCGCGCATCATCACCTCGAGGGCCCACGCCCTCAGGTACTCCGCGACGTAGAACCCGGCGTCGACGTCGTCCAGGTAGTCGACCGTGCCGTACTGCACACCCGTCGCCTGGCTCAAGATGGCATCGTAGCGCGCCGGCATCCCGCCCAGGTCCGTCGCGGAGTGGAGCTCGATCTCGTAGAGCAGCTTGCCGGCATACCGGCGCAAGAAGTAGAGCCGGTCCAGGTAGGCGAAGGTGCGGTAGGCCCGTGACTGCTCGCCCGAGATCCCCAGTACGTCCTGCAGCCACTGCGGGTTGGTGGTCAGGTACTCGAAGAGGAAGGCGAAGGACTCGGTCACCGAGTTGTCGCCCAGGTAGCGAAACTCCACCGGGAGATCGGGCCGCGTGTGGGCGAAGTGCTCGGTATGGCCGGCCTCGTGCAGCAGCGCGTGGTAGTCGTCTCGACCACCCTGCGGCAGGATGACCAGCCGGATGTCGTGAGGCACCCGCACCGGTGCGCAGAAGGCCCGCGGCGACTTGTGCGGTCGCACCTCCGTGTCGAGGTGCACGTTGGGTTGCCCGCCCAGGTCGATGCCGAGCCCTCGCAGGGTGCGATGCAACGCATCGAGCAGGCGGTCGGCCGGAAACATCGCGTCGAAGGTGGTGGCCCGCAGCATCCAGGCCACGTCGTGCTTGCGAGCCTGGCCCAGCGCGGCGCCGCTCTGGCGGGCGAGGGCCGGGCCGAACCACCGCTCGTACGCATCCTGGGTGCGAGACAGGAGCTCTCGCATGCGCCGCCCCAGCGACGGGTAATCGATGCCCTTGAGCTCCCGGTACATCGACAGCGACGAGTCGTAGCCCAGGGAGCGTACCTGTCGCTGGGCGATTCGCCAGATGGCCTCCCGCTCGGGGTTGAGCTCCGCCGTGAAGGCCTGGCGAGCCTCGAAGAGGCGCTGCCGCCGCTGGCGATCGGGCTCGTTGGCGATGCGCACGGGCAGCGTCCGGTAGGGGATGGCTTCGCCCTCCACGGGCACCGTCGCCTGGGTCTCCCGCGTGACCAGCGCCTCCATCCGCTCCTTGACGGCCGACTCCAGATAGCCTCCCGTCAGGAAGTCCAAGAGGTAGCGGGCCCGGCGCCGCGTCTCGTCGTCGCGGGCCTGCATCTGCACCCGCCGCACCCGCTCCAGGCTCTCCCGCTCGAACAGGTGCGCGTGGCGGGCGTAGATGGGGGTCAGCTGGAGCTCAGGCTTGATGCCGGCCCCGTTTTGGTAGTGCTCCTCGGAAGTGGCCTGCAAGAAGGCCTCGACGTCGCCAGCCAGCTCGTCCAGGACCGCCTGCTCGTGCGTCATCGGCTCTGGCCTCCCCCGCCTCCTGGGCTTCGCCTCCTCCGCCTCGAGGACCTGCGGGCGGCGGGCCGGGGCCAGGCAGAGGGCTGAGCCGGCCCCCGGGAACGGAGGCGATTCCCTGGGTCGGCCAGCCTCTGCCGCGGTCACCCTAGCGAGCGAGGATCTCAGCGGGACCCCCAATGGATCTGGTAGACCCAGTTGTGCCCGCTGTTGTTGTCCCAGTGGTCAGCCGAGTCGTGGAAGCAGAACTCCAGCGTGCCGAAGCCCTTGGCTTCGAGGCTGGCTTCCCACACGGGTGTGCCGCCTATCCAGCCGACCTGGCGCATGGGCACGTCCTGGACATCCTTCCAGACGCCGGGACCGAACCCGTAGTGCAGGTACACCTGGTCCGCGCCGTGGCGCGACAGGAGGCCCGAGTACCAGATCGTGCACTGCTGGCCGTAGGTGATGGGCGTCGGCTTGACGTGGACCCCGTCGTCGACCTCGCCGACCGCCCCTTCACGCTCGCCGAGCGCCACCCCGCTCGCCTCGGCGCCTTCCCCCAGCCAGCCGTACTCCTCGTCGGACTCGGCCTGGCGCGGTCGGGTCACCTCCTGAGGCGGGGCCGCCGTGAAGGCCCGGCGCAGGGACTGCAACAGGCCAGCCACCTCCACGCTCACCCCCTCTCGTGCGCGAGCCTGTGGGCTGCGCTCGGGCATAGGGTACGCGCCGTCCGGCGGGCCCACCGGGTGAGTCGCAGGGCGCATCCCCAGTCCGCGGGAAGCCGCGGGGTCTCTGTGGTCATGCCAACCGTTGACCCGGCGGCCTCCCCGTGCTACAATGCGCTCGGCCCTCCTCCGACCGCTGGGGGATGGTGTAACGGCAACACGCGTGGCTCTGGACCACGTAATCCAGGTTCGAATCCTGGTCCCCCAGCCACTTTCCCACAACCCGCACCAGCGTTTTCGCCGGTCATTCGTAGCGCAGGGATTCCGCCAGCGGCATCTTCGCGGCCAGACGGCCCGACAGGTGGCAGAAGAGCGGCACCAGCACCAGCACGACCAGTGCCAGGTAGCCCGCCAGGGACGGCGGCACCACCAGCGACATCGTGGTGCCCGTGACGCCGGAGGCCCCCCTGACGAGCCCTGCCGAGCCGATGAGCCCCAACACCACCCCGAGCGCCGAGGCCACCGCGCCCAGCACGATCCCCTCGGCGGCCACCATCCGGCCCACTCGCCGTCCCTCGGCGCCGATGGCCCTCAGGATGGCCAGCTCGCGCCGGCGCTCCTCCACGCCTAACACGACGGCGTTGCCGATGCCGAAGGCGCCCGCCCAAAGCCCCAGCCAGACCAGCCCCATGGTGAGGCGGAGGCTGTCGTCCACCATCTTGCGCATCTGTTGCCGGAAGGCCTCGCCCTCGAAGACCTGCAGATGCATCAGGGAACCCCAGCGCGCCTCTATCTCGCGCCGGACGTCTCCAGGGCGCGCGCCCGGCTCCAGCACCACCGCGAAGGAGTCGGCGGTGTCGTCGGGCCAGTGCCGCCGGTACAGCGCCCGGTCGACGTAGGCCACCCCCAGGTCCGGGGAGGCGTCGTTGACCACCGCCAGCACGGGAAACTCCACGGTGGCCTCCGCTGCCGCCACCCGCAGCCGATCCCCGACCCCGAGGCCGGTATAGTTGGCAGCCAGCCGGGAGATGGCCACCCCCTCGCCCCGACGCAGCGCCTCGTATAGCGCCGGTGGGCGCAGGCCCTCCACCACGTCGAGGGCGGTGAAGGCCTCCGCCTCGCGCCAGTCGAAGGCGATCATCCACATCATGGGGCCCCGGCTACCGTCCGCCCGCAGCGTGCGTACCATGGCGAAGCGCTCAGGACCCGCCAGCGCCACCCCCGGCACCGACTCGAGCTCGTACCGAAACGCTTCGGGCAGCGGCACGCTGGAGCCGATGCCGGCCCAGCTGCTGGCGACCAGCAGATCCCACCGGATGGCACGGCTGGCCCAGTCCAGCACGCCGGCCTTGTAGCTGGCCGAGTAGACGTGCATGGTCACCATGAAGCCGACCGCGAGCAACAGCCCGGCTCCGCTGGCTCCGGCCCGGCCGCGGTCCCGCACCAGCCGGGTCCAGCCGACCCGCCACAGGCCCGGGTCGGCGCGGACCGGTCGCCGTGCGAGCCGGCGTCCGAGGGCCCCCAGCGCGACGGGGAGCAGGCTCGTCAGGCCCCCCGCCGCCAGCACGAAGGCCACCCCGTTGACCAGGACCAGACCCACGTGGGAGTGCAGCTGCGGCCCCAGCCACGCCAGCGCGCCGGCCGTGACGGCCCCCAGGAGCAGCAGCCCCCATCCCCGGGCTGACGGCGCCCCCGGGACCTCCTCATCACCGGCGTCGACGAGGGTGCCGCGCAACGCCTCGGCCGGCTCGCGCGCCTGCGTCTCCCGGGCTGCGACGTGGGCCGCCACCAGCGAGGCCCCTACCCCGGCCACCACGGACATGGCCACGCCGGCGGCGGTCAGGGGCGTCTCGGTCGCCGCGAAGCCGTAGAGTGCGAGGACGTTGGCCGACAGAGCCGAGGCCAGGCCCCGGGCCGAAATCTGCCCCAGGACGATCCCGATGGCGGTGGCGACGAGGCCCAGGATCCCCGCCTCTAGGCGCACCAGATCGTCGATCTGGCGCCGTGACGCCCCCAGCGCGCGCACGACGGCCAGTTCGGCCTGTCGCTCCCGCACGTTGCGGCGCATGTTGGCGAAGACCATGAAGGCGCCCGTGACGCCGCCGATGATGGCGGCCAGCCACAGGGTGTCGAGGATGCCCTGCAGCATCTGGTTGGCCTCGCGACCGCTCTGGATGGGACTGCCGACCAGCAGACCGCCCCAGCCCGCATCCTCCAGGGCCGAGGCGATGGCGGCCGCCAGCTCCTCCGCCGGATGACCGGCACGGGGCACGACGTCGATCTGATCGATGCGGCGTCCCCGCAGGTAAAGCGACTGGGCGGCCGAGAGCGGCATCACGGCGAAGGCGCCGGCGTTGGCGAGCCCGACCCCCTCGCCGGCCAGGAGTCCTACCACCCTCAACGTTCGGGTGCCCGTCGCCGTCAGCACGTCCACCGGGCGGCCCACGTCCAGGCCGAGCTGGCGCGCCACCGACTCGGTGAGGGCGATCTCCGGCGCGGCAGGGTCCTCGGTGCCCGGCAGCCGTCCCCGCACCAGGGTGTAGTGGCGCACCGCCGGGTCGACGGCCGGGTCGATGCCGTAGAGGATCGCCAGCTGCTCGCCTTCGTCCGCCATCAGCAGGGCCCGAGCTCTCACCACCGGGGCGGCCACGGCCACGCCGGGCACCTGCTCCACCACCTCGAGGGCCTCGAGGGCAAAGCCGGTCGGCGAGTCGGCCGTCACCTGCACGGAGGCGCGACCTGCCAGCCCCGACAGGAGAACGGTGTAGGAGCGCTCGATGCTGGCGGTCAGCACGGCGACGGCCATCACCAGCGCGACACCCACGGCGATGGCCGCCAGCGTCAGCGCGGTCCGTCCCGGGCGCTTCCGCCACTGGCGGAGCGTGTAGAGCCGCACCAGGCGCCAGGCGCTACGACCGGGGATGACCATGCCCGCTCCCCTGCCCGCCTTCGTGGGTGACGGGCGACAAGGGGCGGCCGCCGGGGACCACGCGCCCGTCCTCGAGCCAGACGAGCCGGTCACCCAGGTCGGCGGCCCGGGGATCGTGGGTGACCAGCACGACGGTCCGGCCCTCCTGCTCCCGGCTCCGCTCGAGCAACCTCAGCACCTCTCGCCCGGCCCGGGAGTCCAGGTTGCCCGTCGGCTCGTCGGCCAGGATGAGGCACGGCCGGTTGATGAGCGCCCGGGCGATGGCGACCCTCTGCATCTCCCCACCGGAGAGTTCGTTGGGGAAGCGGTGCCGCTTGGAGGCCAGGCCCATGCCTTCGAGCAGGTGGGTTGCCCGCGCCTCCACCTCATCTCGCCGGGCGGGCCCGTCCTCCAACAGCGCCGGCAGGCAGACGTTTTCGAGCACCGTCAGGGTCGGGAGCAGGTTGAAGAACTGGAAGACGAAGCCGATCCGCCGGCGGCGCAAGGCACTGCGCTCGGCGTCGGACAGGGTGGCCAGGTCCACCTCGTCCCACCAGACGACGCCCGACGTGGGCAGGTCCAGCGCTCCCATCAGGTGCAAGAGCGTGCTCTTGCCCGAGCCGCTCGGCCCCATGACGACCACGAACTCGCCGGGCCAGACCTCCAGCGACACGTCCCGTAGCGCCACGGTCTCAGAACCGTCACGGCGATAGACGCGACCGACGCGCTCGAGCCGCACCAGAGGCCTGGACGGTGCCGGGCGGTGGCTGCTCTCCCCCGCTTCCACCGGGCCACCCCCTGTCAGTCACGCAGGGCCCGGGAGAAGGTGCGCACGCCGATGGCCAGGCACACCGCGTCGAACAGCACCAGCACCCCCGCCACACCGGCCAGCAGGCCCGTCGCCCACCCTCGCAGCATGAGGCTGCGCACGGCATCGATGGCGTAGGTCATGGGGTTGAGACGGGCGACGGCCGCCATCCATCCGGGCATGGCCTCCAGCGGCACGAGGGCAGAGCTCAAGAAGAGCAACGGCAACGAGATGAAGGCGATCAGCTCGAAGAACTCCCCATGGGTACGCAATCGGAAGGCCAGGCTCAGCGACAGCACGGCGACGCCGGCTCCCAGCAACACCCCGATGGCCAGCACGCCGGCGACGCCGGGGAGTCCTGTGGCGGGCCGCACGCCCATCAGTCGGGCCATGGCCAGGATCACCCCGGCCTGCAGCGACGTCACGATGACGACGAAGAGGAAGCGGCCCACCAGCACCGAGGCCGGTCGGATGGGAGCGGCCAGCAACCGGGCCAGCAGCCCCTGCTCCCGGTCGAACATCACCTCGATGCCGCCGGCCAGCGCGGCGTTGACGATGGTCATCACCACGACCCCCGCCGTCATGAAGGCCAGGTAGTCGCCGCCGGCCGTCGCCGCCACTCCCGCCCTTCGGAAGAGGTTGCCGAAGAGGAACAGCCACAGCACCGGCTGCGCCAGCGCCGCGAAGATGGAGACGGGCTCCCGGCGCAGGCGCCAGTACCATCGCCGGAGAAAGGCACCGACCTCGACGTAGAAGTCAGACCCCATGCGCTTCGAGCCTCCGCCCGGTATGTGCCAGGAAGACGTCGTCCAGCGTGGGCCGGGACCACGAGACCGCCGCCACTCCGATGCCTGCTCTTGCCAGGGCATCCATCACCTGCGGCAGCGCCGACTCGCCCGATTGCACCCGCGCCGTCAGCACGCCGTCGACGGGCTGCACCGTGGTTACGCACGGCAACCGTTGGAGCGCCTCGACGGCTGCCGACAGGGGTGCCTCCTCGGCCAGGCGCAGCCGCAGCACGTCGCCCCCGAGGCCGTCCTTGAGCTCCTGGGGACGGCCCACCGCCTGGAGCTTGCCCCGGTCGATGATGGCAACCCGGTCGCAAAGGCGGTCCGCCTCCTCCAGGTAGTGGGTCGTCAGCAACACCGTCATGCCCTGGCCAGCCAGATCCTTGACGAAGTCCCAGACGCGCCGGCGCGTCTCCACGTCCAGCCCCAGCGTCGGCTCGTCCAGGAAGAGCAGGCGAGGCCGGTGCAGCAGGCCACAGGCGATGTCGAGCCGCTTCTTCATGCCACCCGAGAAGGTGCGCACGACGTCATCGGCCCGCTCCGCCAGGCCCACCAGCTCCAGGACCTCTTCGATGCGGCGCCGCCGCTCGTCCCCGCGCAGGTGATAGAGCCCGGCGAAGACCATCAGGTTCTCCCGGGCGGTCAGGTAGGGGTCGACCGCGATCTCCTGCCCGACGTAGCCGACGCACCGGCGCACGGCCTGGGGCTCCCGGGTCGGGTCGTGCCCGCAGACCCGCAGTCGCCCCTCGGTCGGATGCGTGAGCCCCAAGAGCAGCCGGATCGTGGTCGTCTTGCCCGCACCGTTGGGCCCCAGCAATCCAAAGACCTCCCCCTCCCGGATGGAGAGGGAGAGGCCGTCCACCGCCACGACCTTGGCGAAGCGCTTGACCAGGCCCTCGGCCTCGACGACGTACAGACGTCTTCCCCCCAAGGCACCCTCGGTCTTCCCTACCGGGGGGAAGTATAACAAATACTGTTAGCCGTCGAGGCGCTCCCGCAAGAAGGGCGGCAGGCAAAACGCCGCCTGGTGCACCTCCGGGGAGTAGTAGCGGGTGGTCAGGCGCGCCGCCCGCACCGGATCCGGCCGGCTCAGGTCGGGCCCCAGCGAGACCCCCGTGAAGGTCCACGGCCCGATGGAGTAAGATGGCACGCCGGCCCAGTAGACCCACGCACGGCCGAACCGCTCGGCCAGGCGACGCCGGACCCCCGTCAAGAGCTCCGACTGAAACCAGACGGAGCCCGACTGGGTGACCATGACGCCGCCCGCGTCGAGCCGGCGTCGCACCGCCTCGTAAAACGGCGCGTCGAAGAGCACCACACCCGGTCCCACCGGGTCGGGCGCGTCGACGATGATGACGTCGTAGCGCGGCCCCTCCGCCTGGAGGAAGGCGAAGCCATCGCCGTAGTGGATCGTCAGGCGGGGATCCCGAGCGGCCCTCTCCGCCCAGGGGAGATAGGTGCGAGACAGCTCCACGACGCGGGCGTCGATCTCGACGAGATCGATCCGTTCCACGTCGTCGTGCTGCACGATCTCCGCCACGGCCCCCAGGTCCCCACCGCCGACCACGAGCACCCGCCGAGGTCGCGGGTGGGTGCACAGCGGGACGTGCACCAGCATCTCGTGGTAAACGAAGGCGTCCCGTTCGGTCACCTGGATGGCGTCGTCCAGCACCAGGGTGCGGCCCATGCTGCCCAGGTCCATGACGGCGATCTCCTGGTAGGCCGAGCGCTCCCGGTGCAACACCTGGAGGACCCGGAAGCGCATCTGGACGTTGGCGTCCTCGTCTTGCAGCAGCCAGAGCTCCATTCCCGCATGCGCCTCCTTCCCAACCCGGGGCTTACGCTACCCGGGGGCAAGATGCCTCCCGGATCGGTGTTGCAGGCACCAGGAGCCTGTGCTATAATCCGCCCTGGTTGCGGTGCCCCCATCGTCTAGCGGCCTAGGATACATGGTTCTCAGCCATGAGACCCCGGTTCGAATCCGGGTGGGGGTACCATCCTCCAAAGAATTATGATGCCCCCCTCTGTGACGAGGGGGGCGCTCCTTTTCTGCCTTGGCTCGATGCGGTGGGTGTCTGCCCTCACATGCGCTCGGGCGCCGGCAGCCCCAACGTGTCGAGCGCGTCGGCGAGCTGCTCGGCCGCCATCTCCAGGATGTCCGGCCAATCCGCGAGGTGCCGCAGCAGGGCCCGCTCGACATCGGAGACCTCGGGCATCCGCTCGGGAGCCGGCGGCATGCTTCGGCTGTCCAGGCCCGCCTTGCGCAGGATCCCGGCCGCCGGCGCGTGGGCGTACATCAGGTACGGGCCGGTATTGCCCTGTACGTCGAGGGCGCTGTCCATGTCGAAGACGATCTCGGTGCCGAGGTTGTAGCGCAGCAAGAAGTAGCGGATGGCCCCCGCCGCGATGGCCCGGCTCGACAGGCCCGACTGCCGGGAACGCTGCGGCGGGCGAGCTGCAGCGCGATGTTGGTGGTGTAGTCTCCGTGCTCGATGCGGCTGGGCTGCTCCACCAGGACGTCGAGGCCGCCCGGCCACTCGAGACCGCTCTGTCGGAGCAAGCGTCCAACCGCTTCACCGACCTCGCGGGCGATGAGGCTGCGTAACGTCACGAGTCTTCTCCCCTGAGGGCTCTACCGGTCGGGTATCCCCTCTCTAACACGGGCCTCCAGGAGCGTCAAGACCGCGGTTTTCCGGACTTCCGAGCAGGACGGCTGGCGGGGTGAAAGGGGGAGGTTGCGAGGGTAGACGATCGGCCAGGCCTCGGACTCAGCCGCCATAACGACAAAAGCACTGCCGGCGGGAGTCTATCCGTCCGGGACGACACCCCAGACGAATGCCCGGCCGGCAGGCGTTGTCGCGATCCGTTACAGACCTAGCCAAGTGCCATACTTCAGCGCGGCCAGATGGGGCAGCCGGGACCGGCGGTCGTCATGACCCGGCTTCCTCCGATGGCCACGGACTCTCCGGAAAGACCACCCGCGGCGACGGCTGACACGGACGCCAGCACGAGCCCCAACACGAGCGCCACGACAGCCAAGGTCCGCTTCATGACCCCGCTCCCCTCCGCTTCAAGGAGTCTCCGGAAACTAGTTCCAGGGTATCATTTCGTACCAATTTGGTCAAGTAGGCATTCGGCATCAGGCATATGGACAAGTCTTACGCACTCCGGTTAT
>Ga0207873_1000739_pt1 | contig 34248 bp, 29 predicted proteins | sample BGWIniCompost_FD_187373 | JGI IMG/M metagenome (GOLD analysis project Ga0207873, IMG submission 187373) | Cellulose adapted compost microbial communities from Newby Island Compost Facility, Milpitas, CA, USA - BGW Initial Compost (SPAdes)... ... | reverse complement strand
GCCTCATCGACCAGGTCGATGGCCTTATCCGGCAGGAATCGGTTGGTGATGTACCGGTTCGACAGCACCGCAGCGGCGACCAGCGCCGAGTCCAGGATGCGGACCTTGTGGTGCAGCTCGTACCGCTCGCGCAGCCCACGCAGGATGCTGATGGTGTCCTCGACGGTCGGCTCACCGACGAGCACCGGCTGGAACCGGCGCTCCAGCGCGGCATCCTTCTCGATGTGCTTGCGGTACTCGTCGAGCGTCGTCGCGCCGATGGCATGCAACTCACCGCGCGCCAGCATCGGCTTGAGCATGTTCGAGGCGTCCATCGCCCCCTCGGCCGCGCCGGCACCGACGACGGTGTGCAGCTCGTCGATGAAGACGATGATCTGCCCCTCGGACTCCTGGATCTCGTTGAGCGTGGCCTTCAGGCGCTCCTCAAACTCACCGCGGTACTTGGCCCCGGCGACCATCGCCGCCAGGTCCAACTGCACGATCCGCTTGTCCTTCAGGCCCTCCGGCACGTCGCCGCGGACGATCCGCTGGGCCAGCCCCTCGGCGATTGCCGTCTTACCGACGCCCGGCTCGCCGATCAGCACCGGGTTGTTCTTGGTCCGGCGCGAGAGCACCTGGATGACCCGCCGGATCTCCTCGTCACGCCCGATAACCGGGTCGAGCTTCCCCTTGCGGGCCAGATCGGTCAGATCGCGGCCGTACTTCTCCAGCGCCTGGTACGTGTCCTCGGGGTTCGTACCGGTCACGCGCTGCGCGCCGCGGATCTGGCTCAGCGCCATCATGACGCGGTCCCGGTTCACACCCAGCCGCTGCAGCGCCTTGACTGCCGGTGCGTTCGGTGTCGCTTCGAGTGCGGCCAGGAGGAGGTGCTCGGTGCTGATGTACTCATCACCGAACGCACGGGCCTCCTGCTCGGCGCGCTCCAAGACACGCCGAAGCCCGGCGCCGAGCACCGGCTCTGCGCTGTACTGCAGTGTCGGCGACGCCTCGACCGTTCGGAGCAGTTCCGCCTGCGCCGCCCGCGGGTCGATCCCGAGCCGCAGCAGCACCTGAGGCACGACCCCGTCGCGCTGACGGACCAGCGCATAGAGCAGCGGCTCGACGTCGAGCTGCGCGAGGCGCCGCTCCTCGGTCTCCCGCTGAGCGGTAATCAGCGCCTCTTGTGCCTTCTCGGTCAATCGCGATAGATTCATCGGTCAACTCTCCCAAGCAGATGCCGATACCCCGCGGGCACCGGCAGGGTGTGGGTGCTCCCGGGTCGTGGATGGGTCGTGCGTCCGTCGCGGGCTATTCGACGTCAGGGGAGGTGCCGAGCAACTCCAACAGTCCATCGATCTCCCGAACCAGGTAGTCGAGTCGCCCGTTATTGCGGTCCGAGAGCAACTGGACCTCGCGCCGAATTCCCCGTAGCCGGCGAGTAACATCCATGGCAAGTTGCACGCCGGAGAGGTTGATCCCTCGCCGCTCCACCAAGTACTTGACCTGCCGCAAGCGCTCGATGTCGCTCGACGAATAGAGCCGCAGGTTCCCGGCGGTGCGAGACGGCGAGACAAAGCCCTCCCGCTCGTACTTCCGCAGCGTCTGCGGGTGGAGTTCAAGCAGCCTTGCCGCGACGCTGATCACGTAGAGTGGTTCGTTCTGACGCATGCGACCTCCCCGGAGCTACCACCGTGTTTCACACGCACGTAGTATAACAGCTTATATGGATCGTATCAATGTGCGTTGCCGAATCGGGCACGTGGGATCCATGCCCGCGTGCTACCCGATCCAGCCCGTCGGAGTCAACCGCTCGGCTCCCCTCCGCAGGGCTACGCTGGCGGCCACGATCGAACGCGCGGGGCGCCATGGCTTGGGGTGATGACGTTTGCGGTCGGTGGCGGTAGAGCGGTCTCGGTGCGCACGGCAGTCGCGATTGGGAGCGTGGAGGGCCAGGCAGCGCGGTGTGGGCCCAGCACGTGTGGTGAGGGGGTTTTCGCGCGATGGCGTGTGCCAGGGGGAGCCCCCCGGACTGACACCGCCAAGCCCACTGAAGGGGCTGGGGACGTTGCGTCCAGTGTGCGGCCGAGCCAGATACACCTGCATGTCGCCATCACAGCCCCTTCAGTGGGCTTACCCATTTTCAGCCCGGTGGCTCTAGCCCCGGGCACGAGCCAGGGCGTGGGAACCTTCACTCCACGGCTCAGGAATCCTTGCATCGCCCGTCCCGGCTCATTGCCACCCAGCGGGAACCTTCGATGCCGTATCGACGTCGCTTGACACTCAGCCCGCTTTAGCGGGCTTTGCCTTGTTAGCCCGGCGGCTTCAGCCCCGGGCCCAGACCATGACGCTGGGATCCACGCGGCCACGGCCGTGGACCCGATCGATTCGTCAGCGCTGTGATGGGCAACACAGAGGTCCGCGGATCCCGCGCCTTTCCCCTGCGACTCTCGCGGCGGAGCGTTACACCAACGCCGCGGCGGGGCTGGTGCGGGCCAGGACACGCTCCAGCTCTCGGCTCGAGCCGTAGCTCAACTGGACAATGGTCGCAAGGGTGCGGGCGTCGGCCGGACGGTTGAGGAGCAGGTAGGCGCGTGCCGCCGCGACGTACCCGAGGGCGTCCATGGACCAGAACCCGGGGCAGCGGGTCAGGTCGTAGGTGGGATCGGCCTGCAGGGCACGGGCGAACTCGTGCGTCGCCGCGCGGTAATCGCCCCGACGGGCCAGACGAACGGCGCGGGATGCCAGTGCTTCGGCCCGGTTGAGCGGCACAACCTGCGGCTCAGCAGGTATCCGCGCCGTGCTCGGTCGCCACACTGGCGCCGCGGTCCGCGTGGTCGGTGTCGCTTGCGCGGCTCGCCGCACCGGAGCGGTGCGAGTGGTCGCCTGGGTGGCCTGCGTGGGCCGAACGCGGCGGCGCTGCGGTCGCGGCCGGAACAGCCGCCCCAGGAGCGCCGGCGCTCCGAGCGCAAGGGAACCAGCCCGGCGACGCTGCCACAGCAGCCCGCCCACGCCGAGGAGCACCGGGTAGTTCACGATCAACGCCAGGGCCAGCCCCATCGTGGCGACCGACGCCAGCGGCCACCGCCAGGACAGGCCGCCGCCCCCCGGCTCAGCATCCGCCGCATGCACCACCGCCGTCGTGTCGGCCACCCGATCGACGGTCAGCGCCGAACCCTCCGTGGACGGTGTCTGAACGGTCGGCGTCACCACAGCCGGTGTGGCCGGTGCGAGCGTGATCCGGGGGCGATCCGGGTCAGACGGCGCCGCAGCGAGGGTGGCGAAGCCGTAGTCCAGCAGCGAGATTGCGTCGGTGTACCAGTCATCGATCGTGCTGCCGAGCACCACGGCGATGATCGTGTGACCGTCGCGCTGCGCCACCTCGACCAGGCAGTAGCCCGCCTCGTCGGTGATACCCGTCTTGCCACCGATCAGACCGGTGTAGCTCGTGAGCAACTCGTTGTTGTTGTAGAGCTCGAACCCCTCGTCCACGTAGTACGGGCTGCCGATGATCCGCCGGAACTCGGGATTGCCGAGCGCGTACATCGTGATCGCCGCGATGTCGCGAGCGCTGGAGACGTGCCCGGGCTCGTCGAGGCCGTGCGGGTTCACGAGGCGGGTGTGGGTCAGGCCCAGCCGCTGCGCGAGTTCGTTCACCCGCTCCATGAAGGGAGCGATCGACTCTGCGGGGCTGCCGTCCGACGGTTCACTCAGGCCGCGCGCGATCGCCATCGCGGCGTCGTTGCCGGAGGGCAGCATCATGCCGTAGAGCAGGGTACGGAGGGTCACGTCCTGGCCGGCAACCAGCCCCATGGCCGATTCACCGACCAGATCGTCTTCAGCAATGGTGATGGGTTGATCGAGAGGTGCCGACTCTAGCGCGACGGCCGCGGTGAAGATCTTGGTGAGGCTGGCCGGAGCCGTCTCGGCATCCATGCCCTTGTCGAAGAGCACCTCGCCCGTGTCCGCCGACACCACCACCGCATGCGCCGCGGCAATGTCGGGGGGACTGTCCGCCGCGACTACCGCACCTGTCTGCCACCACAGGAGCGACAGTACGGTCAGGAAGAGCAGGTGGCTCTTCCACCGGACGCGCCATGCCCGGCTCCGGCCCACCGTCGGCCTCCCCAATCAGACCTTCCCTACCCGAGACGGTCAAGGCGCCTGGGTGGCGCCACGTCCCCCACGTGGGCCCGGCTGGCCGTGTCGTGCCCGGCCTTACCTTGACCAGTAGGCACCATACTACTACAGACCGCTAGTACGTACAAGAGGGTACGCGGCCGAATCGATCGAGCGTGGTCGCCCCGCCCACTCCGCTCGTCCCCGTCCCAGGCTCATCTACGGCACCCCGCATGAACCGATCTACCGCGGCGAGTGAAGTCCTCCACCCGCACTACCGCTCCGCGCGATGGCAAGGGCATGAACGTTACCGCCGTTAGAGCACCACGGTGCCTCTAGCGCCGCTCCTCTCCCGCGGTGGGGAGCGGGGCGGGGGCCGGGTGCTGCTCCGCGACGCTCTCGGCCACCCGGTCGGCGTAGATGCCGCGGTACTCGGGGGGCAGCAGTTTGGCAACCTCGATCATCATGAGGTCGGTGAGCGTGGCGAGGTCTGGTCGGCTCCCGTCGCCGGTCCCGTCCGGGAGATAGAAGGGCTTGCCCATCCGCACATGCACCTTGGGCCACCCCTTGCCCTTCCGTCGTCCCTTCTTCCCGTTGAACGGCAGTACCTCGGTGCCCCAGATTGCGGTCGGGATGATCGGCACCCGGGCCCGCAACGCGATCAACGCCACGCCGGGGTAGACGCTCTTTATCGCGCCGGTGGTACTGCGCCCGCCCTCCGGGAAGACACCGACCAGCCAGCCGCGCGCCAGCTCCTGCTCGGCATGGCGGAGGGCCTTGCGGTCCGGCCGCCCGCGCTCTACCGGGAACGCACCCGACAACTCGGCGAACCACCGCGCCACCGGCACGCGCCACACGTCGCTCTTGGCCATGAAGAAGACCGGGCGCGGGAACGCCGCGATCAGGAGGATCGGGTCAGAGTTGTGGAGGTGATTGGCCACCACGAGCGCACCGCCACGCGGTGGGACGTTCTCCAGCCCCTCAATCCGCATCCCAAGCAGCAGCCGGAGAAGCGGGAGCACGATGACCCGCGCCCCGCGGAATAGTGCCAGCTTGATGCGCCGGCGCCGCGACTCCGGCCACGCGCCGTCGCCCGCACTCCCCCCCATGGTCATCCCCCTCCGGCCAGCCGGACGATCTCCTCCACGACCTCCTCGACAGAGCGTCCGTCGGTAACGATGACGACCGCATCCTTCGCGGGCTTCATCGGCGCGATCGCACGCTCTGCGTCCGCCCGGTCCCGCCGCTCCATCTCCTCCATCACCTCGTCGAGCGAGCGCTCGATCCCCTGTGCGGCCAGATCGCGCTGCCGCCGTCGCGCGCGCTCTTCGAGGGAGGCGTCGAGCCAGATCTTCACGTCGGCGTCCGGTACGACGACCGTGCCGATGTCCCGCCCGGTCAACACCACGCGCCCGGACCGGGCGATCCGACGCTGGACATCGAGCAGCGCCCGGCGCACCGCCGGGTGAGCCGACACCGCCGACACCGCGCGATCGACCTCCGGGTCGCGCAGTTGCTGGGTCACATCCTCGCCCTCGAGCCAGACGTCGTAGAAGCGCCCGTCGGGCTGGGATGGTGGCTTCACCTGGATGTCGAGGTGCCTCGCCAGACCGGCAAGCCGCAGGCCGTCCTCGGGTGCCACGCCGTGCCGCAGCGCCGCCAGCGTCAGCGCCCGGTAGATCACGCCGGTATCGAAGAAGAGCGCATCAAGCCGGCGGGCCGCCGCGCTCGCCACGGTGGTCTTGCCGGCCGCCGCCGGGCCGTCGATCGCGACGACCAGGCGGTCGCCGGGCACCTCGCTCACCTCCACGCCCTCTCCCAAATCGCTCGCGCGGCCCCGTCCCCGGGCCACCGCGCCGTTCACCCCGCCGTGCCGGCGGCCGCGCTCCGGACGGAGCCGGCCGCTCACCGCGCCGCGTCGGTCCCGAGCGACGTGGCTCACCTCTGCGCTCGCCAGGGTCTGATCGGCGCCCCGGCTCCGGCAACGGACGACCCGCCGAGGCAGGGTCGAGGCCGACCGCTTCCAGCAACTGCGTGACCTCCCCCGGCGTCAGGTCGCGCCAGGCACCGAGCGGGACGCCCCGGACATGGATCGGCCCGATCCGCGTCCGCGTCAGCTTGAGCACCGGGTAGCCGACCCGATCCATCATCCGGCGCACGATGCGGTTACGCCCCTCGTGGATCACGATGCGGAGCACGGTCCCGGCTTCTTCGATCCGGAGCGGCCGGACCTGATCCGGCACCACGCGCTCCCCGTCCACCGTCACGCCGCGCCGCAACTGGTCCAGCACCTCCGGCGGCGGGTGCCCGTCCACCAGTACCTCGTATTCTTTCTCCAACTCGTAACGGGGATGGGTGATGCGGAACAGCAGATCCCCGTCGTTGGTAAGCAGGAGGAGCCCCGCCGTCGGACGGTCGAGCCGCCCGGCCGGGACCACCCGCTCCGGCACCTGGACCAGGTCCATGACCGTGCGGCGGCCGCGCTCGTCGCTGACCGTCGTGATGTAGCCCGGTGGCTTGTTCAACATGATGTACCGGCGGCGCTCGGGACGCAGCCGCTTGCCGTCCACGCGGATCTCCTGGCGTTCCGGGTCCACCCGAACGCCCAGCTCGCGGACCACCTGGCCGTCCACCGTGACCCGACCCGCGGTGATGAGCTCCTCAGCCTTGCGACGGGAGGCCACGCCGTGCGCGGCCAGCACTCGTTGCAGTCTCTCCACCGGTCGCTCCTCGCCTGCTCGCCGACCCCGGAGGCATCGTCGGAGCCGGTCGGGAGCAACGGCCCGTCACGGCTGGGACGGATCTCCGGCTTCGCGTCCGGATCGATACACGGGGAGCCGCAGGACCTCCGTTGCGCCCACGTAGAATACTACCTCACCCTGTATCGCCCACGGGGACGAGCTCGACACCGGAGCGAGCCGCAGGTCGTACCGCAGCCGATCAGCCTGCGCCGCCGTCAGCAGCAGGGTCCGGTTGGTCATCAAGCGGAAGCCGTCGGCCGCGAGCCGGTCCTCCAGGTCCGGGTGATCCCCATCCCGGCCGAGGCGCACCCAGCGGAAGTGGGTACCCAGCGCGTCGAAGAGGGCACGCACGTCGTTGAAGCGCTCACCCTCGGCGCTCCCGAGCGTCACCGTGATGACCTGATGGTCCCTACGCCACGCCACCGCCACCAGGTTCTCCCCATCCTCGGCCGTCGTGCCCGTTTTGATCCCGTGCACGCCCAGTTCCCCAAGCAGGTGGTTGGTGCTCCAGAGCGTGATGTCGCGCGCGTTCGGCCCCTTGACGGAGATGGTCGTCACCGGCTGCGCCACCACATCGGCCAGGAACGGGTCCTTCAGCAATGCGGCCCCGAGGATGGCGAGGTCTCGTGCGGTCGAGCGCTGGCCGGGCGCGTCGCGCCCGTCCGGGTTGACGAAGTGCGTGCTGCGCATCCCAAGGCGCCGGGCGACACGGTTCATCTCGGCGACGAACGCCGCGCGCGGATTCGTTGCGGCCGGGTCCAGGCGGGCTCCGACGACGCGGGCCAGTGCCCGCGCGGCGTCCCCACCCGACGGGACCAGCAGGCCGGCGAGCAGGTCCCGCACCGCCACCCGGTCCCCAGCCCGGAGGCCCACATGTGCGTAGATCACCTCATCGACCAGATCCCCCGGCTCGATGGTGATGACCTCGTCCAGCGCGGCGTGCTGGCGGACGATGAGCGCCGTGAGCATTTTGGTCGTGCTGGCGGGTGGGTACGGCATGTCCGGGTTGACCGCCGCGAGGGTCGCACCCGTGACGAGGTCGACGGCGAGCACGGCGCGCGCCGTGATGGCCGGCACCGGGACCGGGGCGGCGAGCGGCGCCTCAGGCACCACCATCGGCCGCGGCACCGCCGCGGCACTGGCGAAAGCAGTCGATGTGATGAGCTGCGCCAGCACCAGCCCGAGCGTAGCTATAATAGCGACCATGGCGGCAGCGCTGCGCCCGGAACGGTGTCCACCCCGGCGCAGGTTCGCACCGCCGCGCCCCGGGCAAGGAGATGGCGCCGGTCCTTGCCTGATGGCAGTGGGACCGGGAATTCGTCGCATATGTCACCCTTGCTTCCAAAACGCACGACGGTGATTGGGAAAAGATTGTAGCGGGTACCGGCGTGGCGGAGCCACCGCCGCCGGGACGGACACCGGGAGACGGACAGGCTACGTGGCAATACCCAAGGCTCTTCGGCGACTCATCCGCAACGCTGTCCTCGACCTGGACGGGTACGTCCCGGTCGAACCGGTTGAGGCCGTCGCCGAACGCATCGGCAAGCCCGTCGACGAGATCATCCGCCTGCACATGAACGAGAACCCCTACGGGACCTCGATGCGTGTGCAGGAGGTACTGGCGAGCTTTGACCACTACCAGGAATACCCGGACGCCGACCAGCGTGTCGCGCGGGAGCGCATCGCCGCCTACACCGGGGCGCCCAGCCAGCGGATCATCATCGGCAACGGCTCGGACGAGCTGATCGACCTCCTGCTGCTGGCCACCATCGACCCGGGCGATGAGGTGATCGTGCCAACCCCGACCTTCGGCGTGTACGAGTCCCGCACGCCCCTCTTCGGCGGGGTCGTCCGCCGCGTGCCCCGCACCGCCGACTTCGACCTCGACGTCGATGCGATCACCCAGGCTGTCACCGAGCGGACGAAGCTGATCTTCGTCACCGCGCCCAACAACCCGACCGGGAACATGCCCACGACCCAGCAGATCGTCCGGCTGCTGCGCACCGGCGCGCTGATCGTGGCCGACGAGGCGTACTACGAGTTCTCCGGCAAGACCTTTCTCCCGCTCGCGCGCGAGTTCGACAACCTGGTCATCTTGCGCACCTTCAGCAAGTGGGCGGGGCTCGCCGGGATGCGTCTCGGCTACGCCATCCTCCCCGACGCCCTCGCGGCTGAGTTGTGGAAGGTCAAGCAGCCGTTCAATGTGAGCGCGGCCGGGCTGAAGGCCATCGAGGCGGTGCTGGACGACATCGACTACCTGCAGGAGACGGTCAACCGCATCAAGATCGAGCGCGGCCGCCTCTACCGCGGCCTGCGCAAGCTCAACTTCCTGCAGCCATACCCCTCGCAGGGCAACTTCATCCTCTGCCGGGTCACGCGCGGTGACGCGCACGACATCCACCGGCGCCTGGAGCGGCGGGGCATCCTGGTCCGCAAGTACAGCGATCCCGACCTCCGCAACTACCTGCGGATCACCGTCGGCCGCCCGGAGCACACCGACGCGCTCATGGCCGCGCTACGCGGCATGGCAGGGGAGATCTGAGCCGATGGAGCAGCGCCGCGCCACCATCACCCGGCGAACCACCGAGACCGAGATCGAACTGACGCTGGACCTCGACGGCAGCGGGCAGGCCGCGATCGACACCGGGATCGGGCCGCTCGACCACTTCCTCACCCTCTTCGCCCGGCACGGCCTCTTCGACCTGACCGTCACCGCACGGGGCGATCTCCAGGTTGACGCCCACCACACGACCGAGGACGTCGGCCTCTGCCTGGGCCAGGCGATCCGCCAGGCACTCGGCGAGCGCCGCGGCATCCGCCGGACCGCCGACGTGGCGGTGCCAATGGACGAGGCGCTCGCCCACGTCGCCGTCGACTGCGGCGGGCGCGGCTATTATGTCCAGCGCGACCCGATCAACGGCCCCGGAGTCGGCATCCTGGATGCCGACCTGGTGCGTCACTTCTTCGAGACGCTGGCGATCGAAGCCAGGATCAACCTCCACGTCGTGACGCTCTACGGCTCCAACACCCACCACCAGGTCGAGGCGCTCTTCAAGGCCTTCGCCCGCGCCCTCGACGCCGCCACCCGGCCCGAGCCTCGCCTCGGTGACCGCCTCCCCTCCACCAAGGAGCACATCGAGACGGGCTAGACCACGGCCGCATGAGCGTCGTTAGCATCGCCAGACGCCCCACCAGGCACCTCTCACACTGAGTCCGAGTACCCACTTGCGCAAGTCTCATCCTGAGCGGAGCCGTCCGGCGCGAATCGCCGGGCGGCGGAGCGAAGGATCTCGCCGGTACGTGCCTGGTCCGACGCGAGAGCCTCTCTTCACTCAGGATGTCGCCCCCCATGAAACTGGCCGGGAATCACGCCCCAGGCCGCCCCTCCCGCGAATTTCTTCCCCACTGCCACAGCGAATTCCGCGTCGCGCCGGGTGAAACAGAGCCAAGAAAAGCTTCTTCCCGAACGAATTGCCCGGCACCCCCTTGACAAGGATGCTCGGACCCGTATACTCGCAACCGGATATACGGCTTCGGCTACGCGAGGTAGACAGTGACGAGCAAGCGGTCGATCTCCAATCCACTGGCGCTGGCGGTGCTGGCCCTCCTGGCAGAGCGGCCGATGCACCCCTATGAGATGGCGTCGACCATGCGGGAGCGAGGCAAGCACCACAGCATCAAGCTCAACTACGGCTCCCTCTACACCGTCGTCGACGCGCTCGAGCGCCACCGCCTGATCGTCCCGGTCGAGACGGTCCGCGAAGGGCGGCGTCCGGAGCGGACCATCTACGCGTTGACCGATGCCGGTCGGGCCAAGCTGGACGGTTGGCTCCGCGACCTGCTGCGACGGCCGATCAAGGAGTATCCCCAGTTTGAGGCGGGCCTCTCTCTGATGGCCGTGCTGCCGCCCGAGGCGGTGGTCGAGTTGCTCCGCGAGCGCGTGGAACGACTGGAACAGGCCATCGCGGAGGAACGAGCCACGATGGACGACGCGGCAGCGCAGGGGCTCCCTCAGGTCTTCCTGATCGAGGCCGACTACGCCTTGATGCTCAAGGAAGCGGAGTTGCGCTGGGTCCGGGATCTCGTCCGCGCCATCGAGACCGAGGAACTGACCGGCCTCGACCTGTGGCGTCAGTTCCACGCGCGGCCCGACATGATCCAGGACGGTGGAGAGCGAGAGGAGGAACCGGTGAACGAGTGAGCCAGATGAACTGACCCCCATCCAGGTGCTGGCACACCCGGGTGGGGGCCGAATCCGTCGAGCTGGTCCCGCGACGCGAAACCTGCTACCCGACGCGTCCACCCCAAGGATAGCAGGTCGAGCACCGCGGGTCGACAGACCGTGCGGCAGGCACGGTGTGCAACGTTCCTGCACGAAGGAGTGTTCGACCGATGACTATCCAGGCAGCCCCGCGCGAGGCTGCGGTGGCTCCCAACCACACCGACCTCGCCATCGTGGCTCACAACCTGGTCAAGACCTACCCCGGCGGAGTGCGCGCCCTCAACGGGCTCAGCCTCGCGGTCGAGACGGGCACCATCTTCGCCCTGCTCGGACCCAACGGCGCCGGGAAGTCCACCACTGTCAAGATCCTCACCACCCTCTCCCGCCCCGACAGCGGGAGCGCGCGGGTGGCCGGCTTCGACGTCGTGGCACGTCCCAGCAGCGTGCGCCGCGCGATCGGCTACGTCAGCCAGAAGGCGGCGGTCGATCCCGAGGCGACCGGGCGGGAGAACCTGATGCTCCAGGGTCGGATCTACGGCCTGCGCGGGCGCGAACTACGGCAGCGGGTCGATGAGCTGCTCGAGCGCATCGGCCTCGCCCAGGCCGCCGATCGGGTCGCGGGCACCTACTCCGGGGGCATGCAGCGCAAGCTCGACATCCTCATGGGGTTGATCCACCGACCCAAGGTGCTCTTCCTGGACGAGCCGACAACTGGCCTGGACCCCGAGGCGCGCGCCGAGCTCTGGGCCGAGATCGAGCGGCTTGCCCGCGAGGAGCGCCTGACCATCCTGCTGACCACCCACTACCTGGAGGAGGCCGACCGCCTGGCCGCCCGCGTCGCGATCGTCGACCAGGGCCGGGTCGTGGTCGAGGGTTCCCCGGAGGAACTGAAAGGCGAGCTGCGCGGCGACACCATCCGAGTCGAGCTCGCGAACGGCGCGACCGAACCACGCGTCCACGCCGCGCTGGAGCACGTGCCCGGCGTGCGCGAGATCACGCTGCAGGACGGCGCGGTCTACGCCCGCGCCGACAGCGGCGGACAGGCGATCCCGGCCGTGCTGGCGGCGCTGGAGCGCGCCGGCATCCCGGTGGCGGCGGCAACGGTCGCCCGCCCCTCGCTCGACGACGTCTACCTGCGGTACGTCGGCCGCTCCTTCGCGGCGGCCGGAGAAAAGGGCACGGAATGATGACAGCGCTCATCCACACGATGGACATCGCCGGGCGGCACCTGCGCAACTTCAGCCGCCAGCCGTGGTACATCGCGTTCAGCCTGGTGCAGCCGATCATCTACCTGCTGCTGTTCGGCGCCCTCTTCAAGCGCGTGGTGGAGTTACCCGGGTTCAACACCGGCTCCTACGCCACCTTCCTCACGCCCGGCGTCGTCGCCATGAGCGCGCTCTTCAGCGGCGGTTGGCTCGGCGTGAGCATCGTCAGCGACCTCGAGCGCGGCGTGCTGGACCGTTTCCTGGTCTCGCCCGTCTCGCGCAGCGCGCTGATCACCGGCCGGTTGATCCAGACGGGTCTGGTGACGGTGATCCAGTCGCTGATCCTGATCGGGCTCGGCCTGCTGGTCGGTGCGCGCTTCGCCGGCGGCGTGGCCCAGGTGGCGGTGCTGATCGCGGCCGCGGTGCTGCTCACGGCGATCTTTGGCGCGCTCTCCTGCGCCGTCGCGCTGGTCGTGCGCAAGGAGGAGTCGATCATCGGTGTCGTGCAGTTCCTCCTCCTACCCCTGACGTTCCTGTCGTCGGTCTTCATGGCTCCGGCGCTGATGCCGGGCTGGATCCGGCAGGTATCCCGGTTCAACCCGCTGAACTGGGCGGTCGAGATCGGCCGGAGCGCACCCGAGGCCGCGTCCATGGACTGGTCGCTGGTCCTCACACGCGGCGCGGGGCTTGTCGCGCTGGCAGTGGTGGCTACCTGGCTCGCCACACGGGCGTTCGGCGCCTACCAGCGTTCGATCTAGGCAGTACCGGGCGGGGACGGCGTCCATCCCCCGCCGAACCAGGGCGGCCGTGCCACGGGCAGGGTCGCCAGGGAAGGTGAAACACCGATGCAGTGGAACAACGCAGCGATGAACTACGAGCACACCCCGGTTCTGATCGTTGGTGGCGGCGTGGTCGGTCTCTCGGCGGCCCTGTTCCTGGCCGCGCAGGGTGTGCGCGCCAAGCTCGTCGAGCGCCATCCCGACCTGCTGATGCACCCGCGTGCCCGGGGCTTCACCCCCCGCACCGTGGAGCTGTACCGCCAAGTCGGGCTCGAGCCGGCCATCCGCGCGGCCAGCTACGCCGGCGGCGACCAGTTCGCCTGGGTCGCGGTGCAGGCCGACAATCTTGCCGGCGAGCACCACCCGGTCGAGGAGCCGGAGGACGACGTGCCCCAGGCGAACCTGAGCCCGTCGCCCTTCGCGCCGATCGACCAGGATAAGCTGGAGCTGCTCCTGCGCGAGCGCGCGGTCGAGCTGGGCGCCGAGCTGCACTTCTCGACCGAGATGGTGGAGTTCACCCAGGACGAGGACGGCGTCACCGCGCGGCTCGTCGATCGCCGGACCGGGGATGAGCGCGTCGTCCGCGCCGACTACATGATCGCTGCCGATGGGTACTCCAGCCCGATCCGCAAGCGGCTGGAGATCCCGACCGAGGGGCCCGGTCCCTTCTTCCACACCATCACGGCGACGATCACGGCCGACCTCACCCCGGCACTGCGCGGCCGGCCGGTGAACATCGCCTACCTGCAGCAGCCGCGCCCGGGCACGATCTTGATGGCCCACGACCAGGCCGGCCAGCGGTGGGTCTTCGGGATGGGCTACATGCCGGACTATGGTGAGTCGGTCGAAGACTTCACCGACGACCGCGTGGCGGAGCTGGTGGGCCAGGCAGCGGGCATCCCCGGTGTGCCGGTCACGGTTCGGCCCCAGATTCCGGGCACGGACATCAAGGTGCTGGGCTTCACCATCGGCGCACAGGTCGCGCAGCGGTACCGCGCGGGGCGCGTGTTCCTGGCCGGTGACTCGGCACACATCGTCCCGCCCACCGGCGGTCTGGGCGCCAACACCGGGATCCAGGACGCCCACAACCTGGCCTGGAAGCTCGCGGCGGTCATCCGCGGCGAGGCGGGACCTGCGCTGCTCGACAGCTACCACGACGAGCGCTACGCGGTCGGTCACTTCATCATGCAGCAGGCACTCGCCCGCTGGCAGACGCGCGTCGCCGGTGAGGACAATCCGCCGCTCATGGACTACAGCACGGTGACCTTCGGCCCGATCTACCGTTCGGCCGCCGTGATCGGTGCGCCCGACGGCGATGCACCGGCGCTGCCGGTCGGCCAGCTCGCCGGGCAGCCGGGTACCCGTGCGCCGCACCTCGAGCTGGCGCGCAACGGCGAGGTCATTTCGACGATCGACCTCTACGGCCGGCGGTTCGTGCTGCTGACCCCGGCGGGCGACAGCGTCTGGGTCGAGCCCGCTCGGCGCGTGGCTGACGACCTCGGCCTCCCGCTCGATGTCTACCGCATCGGCCCGGGCGGCGACCTGGCCGACGTCGAGGGGCGCTTCGCCGACGCGCACGGCCTGACCGGCTCCGGGGCGCTGCTGGTGCGCCCGGACGGTATCGTCGCCTGGCGCGCCCAGACCGCTTTCGACGACCCGGCCGGCGCCCTGGAGGAGGCGCTCCGCAGCCTTCTGGCGCGCTAGCTCGCTGGTGTCGCCCCACCCCGCCCGCGGGTCACGCGACCTGCGGGTGGGGCCGGGCGGCAACCACCCCACTCACGCAGACCCCTGGGAAGGAACTTCCATGAAACTCTCGCGGAGAGGATTCCTCCGGCTGGGCATGTTGGGCGTCGCCTCGGTTGCACTCCCCATCGGCCGGATGATCGGCCCGATGAACGAACTGGCGAAGGCCGGCGCCGTCACCAGCCCCCCGGTCGAGCCGTTCCAGGTTCCCCTGCCCATCCCGCCGGTGCTGAAGCCGGTGCGCACTGACGCGTCGACGGACTACTACGAGATGGTCCAGCGGGAGGCCACGGCGGAGATCCTGCCCGGCTACCGGACGACCATCTGGGGCTACGAGGGGATCTTCCCCGGCCCCACCATCGAGGCACGGAGCGGGCGCCAGGTGGTCGTGCGCCAGCGGAACGAACTCCCGGTCCCGGTCGTCACCCACCTCCACGGGGGTGTCACCCCGCCGGAGAGCGACGGGTACCCGACCGACCTGATCCTGCCGGCTTCCAGTAGCCACGACGCTAACCACGGCACGGGGCACCACCACGGCGGCGCGATCACCTACGAGACAAGAGATTACGTCTACCCGAACCAGCAGCGGGCCGCGATGCTCTGGTACCACGACCACCGGATGGACTTCACCGGCCCGCAGGTCTACCGTGGTCTCGCCGGGTTGTACATCATCCGGGACGAGATCGAGGACGCCCTGCCACTGCCGCGCGACGAGCGTGAAGTTCCGCTGGTCATCACCGACCGCACCTTCACCGCGGACGGCGATCTCTACTATCCATCGCTCGACCCGACGCTCCAGGGCCAGCCGGGCGTCGTGTCGTCCTTCGCCAACGGCGTGTTCGGCGACACGATCCTGGTCAACGGCGCGCCCTGGCCGGTGCTCGACGTGGGCACCGCGCGCTACCGACTTCGGCTGCTCAACGCCTCCAACGCCCGTCCCTATCTCCTGGCGCTCGACCCACCGCCGCCGAACGGTCCGGCCTTCATCCAGATCGGCAGCGACGGCGGCCTGCTGGAGACACCCATCCCGCACGACGAGATCCTGATCTCCCCGGCCGAGCGCTTCGACGTCATCGTCGACTTCGGCCAGTATCCGGTCGGCACGAGCGTCCGCCTGGTGAACCGGGAGGGCGTCGGCCCCACCGCCGACGTGATGCGGTTCGACGTCGCGCGCCGCGAGGAGGAATACAGCGAGATCCCGGACCGGCTGGCGCCCGAAGAGCCGCTGCCGGACCCGAGCGAGGCGGTGGAGGTGCGCCGCTTCCAGTTCATCGCCGGCTTCTTCGGCTGGCCTTCGACGGTCAACTTCCGGATCTTCGACCCCAACCGGATCGCGGCGCGCCCGCGGCTGGACACAACCGAGATCTGGGAGCTCCACGCCGACCCGGAACACCCGATCCACCTGCACCTGGTGCACTTCCGCGTGCTGTCACGCAACGGCGGTCCGCCTGGCCCGTGGGACGCCGGCTGGAAGGACACCGTCTTCATGCGCGGCGGGTCGGCACAGATCATCGCCCGCTTCAGCGGATACCGCGGCAAGTACGTGTTCCACTGCCACAACCTGGAGCACGAGGACATGATGATGATGGAGAACTTCGAGGTTGTCTGAGATGACTGTGACCACGCGACGAGACGCCGAACGGATCGCGTCGCCGAAGATCACCACCCGTCGCCTCGCCGTCGCCGCCGCTGGCTTGGCGTTCGCGTCAGAGTTGATCCACCTCTGGGTACTCCCAGGAGAGTTCGCCCTCGCCCCGCTGCGCGGGATGTTCTTCCTCCTTGTCGCCATGGCACAGGGCGCTCTGGCGGTGAATCTGCTGTTCGGCCCGCGCCGGTGGACGCTGCGGCTGGGGCTGGTCCTCAACGTCGTCATCGTGGCGATCTGGGCCTTCACCCGGCTGGTGGGACTGCCGATGATGATCACCTTCGTGCGGCTGCCGGTCGGCGCGCTGGATCTCACCGCAACGGCGCTGGAGATCGCGCTCATCGCCGCCCTGATCGCCCTGCGACGGATGGACCCGAGCGCGGTGGCCCGTGCCCGGGGGTAAACCCCCGGGCACAGGCCGGGTGGTGAAAACCGTGTTGTCCGGATGTGGGCTCCGATCGTCCAGCCGGATTTGCCAGGCGTTCGAGGACGTGGCTATTCAGAGTGGCTGCTGAGCGCTGCTTTCTGGTACTCGACCAATTGCCGAACACCGCGCTCGGCGAGGTCGAGCATCGCGTCCAGCCGGGCGCGCGGGAACGGTTTGCCCTCGGCCGTCCCCTGGACCTCGACGATGTCGCCGCGGTCGGTCATGACCACGTTGCAGTCGACCTCCGCCTGGCTGTCCTCCTCGTACTCCAGGTCCAGGCGCACCTCGTCCCAGACAACCCCGACGCTGACCGCCGCGACGTACCCGGTGAGCGGCACGGCCTTCAGTTGCCCGGTGCGCACCAGGCGCTCCAGCGCCAGTCGCAGCGCTACGTAGCCGCCGGTGATCGCCGCCGTGCGCGTCCCACCGTCGGCGCGCAGCACATCGCAGTCGATCAGAATCGTGCGCTCGCCCAGGAGGTCAAGCTTCGTCACCGCGCGCAGGGAGCGGCCGATCAGCCGCTGGATCTCCTGGGTCCGTCCGCCGGTCAGGGAGCGCTCGCGCGGGATGCGCTGTGGGGAACTGCGGGGCAGCATCCCGTACTCGGCCGTGACCCAGCCCTGCCCCTTGCCGACGAGGAACGGCGGCACCCGCTCCTCGATCGTGGCCGTGCAGAGGACGTGGGTGTTGCCCATCGTGATCAGCGCCGAGCCTTCGGCGTAGGGCGCGAAACCCGGCTGGATCGTCACCGGGCGGAGCTCGTCATTCGCCCGACCGCCGGGGCGCTTTCGGTTGAATATCGCGACCACCCGCGCGCCTCCCTTCCCTCGCCCGCCGCGCCAGCAACGCCCGCCACCGCTCCAGGCGCGCGGCAACCTCCCGCTCGTAGCCGCGTCCGGTCGGCTCGTAGTAGCGCCGACCCACCAGGTTGTCCGGCAGGTGCTGCTGCTCGACGATCGCCTCGTCGTAATCGTGCGCGTAGCGGTACTCCGCCCCGTAGCCGAGCTCCTTCATCAGCCGTGTGGGTGCGTTGCGCAGATGGATCGGCACCGGCTCGTTCCGCGTGCGGCGCACGTCCTCGGCCGCCGCGCCGTAGGCACGATACAGCGCGTTGCTCTTCGGCGCGGTAGCCAGGTAGACCGCCGCCTCGGCGAGCGCCAGCGCGCCCTCCGGCATGCCGAGGAAGTGCACGGCCTGCTGCGCCGCCACCGCCACGGTGAGCGCCTGTGGGTCCGCCAAACCGATGTCCTCGGACGCCGCCCGCACCAGCCGCCGCGCCACGTAGAGCGGGTCGTCGCCCCGCTCCAGCATCCGCGCCAGCCAGTACAGCGCCGCGTCGGGGTCGGAGCCGCGGATCGACTTGTGCAGCGCCGAGATGGTGTCGTAGTGCGCGTCCCCGGCCCGATCGTAGACCCCGGCCCGCTGGTACGCCGCCTCCGCGACCTGTTCACGTCCGATCACGCCGTTCTCGGCGCCGACCGATGCCATCTCCAGGGTGTTGAGCGCGAAGCGGGCGTCGCCGTTGGCGAGGTTGACCAACAGGTCCAGTGCGCTATCGTCGATCCGCAGGCCCTGACCACCCAACCCTCGCTCGGGGTCTTCCAGGGCCCGGAGCACGATGGTGCGCACCGCGTCGTCATCCAGCGCCTTGAGCACGATCACCCGCGACCGGGAGAGCAGCGGCGAGTTCACCTCGAACGAGGGGTTCTCCGTCGTCGCGCCGATCAGGATGATCGTCCCGTCCTCGACGTAGGGCAGGATCGCGTCCTGCTGGGCGCGGTTGAACCGGTGGATCTCATCGATGAAGAGGATGGTGCGGCGCCCGTGCATCCCCAGCCGGTCGCTCGCCTCCTTCACCTCGCGCCGCAGGTCGGCCACCCCGGCCGACACCGCGGAAACCTGCACGAACTCGGCCTTGGTGACCGTGGCGATAATCCGCGCCAGCGTCGTTTTCCCGCTGCCCGGCGGACCCCAGAGGATGAGCGAGCTCAGCCGGTCCTGCTCGATCGCCCGGCGCAGCAGCGTGCCCGGCCCGACGACCTGTTCTTGGCCGACGAACTCGTCGAGCGTGCGTGGCCGCATGCGGTCGGCAAGCGGCGCCCTCTTGCGCAGCAGATCCCGCTTGTGGGCCTCGAACAGATCCATCGCGCCCCCTGCCGTTCATGGCGACCAGTCGACCCCGATTGTACTCGACGGCTCCGCGCGCTCCTCGTACACTGCCTGCGGAGGACACCGGCCCACGCAGCGCCCACGGGGTGGAAGGGGGAAGTCAAGGATGGATCTCCATGTCGTTCAGATCCACTACGGCGATGGTCGACCCGCACCGGACCGCGAGCTGGAGACGACCGCCCTCCAGCAAGCGGGTGTCTACGATGTCGCGGGCGGGGATGTCACCTTCGCCACCCCGGTCCTCCCGGAGGCCGAGCGAGACGCGGATCGCATCGTCACCCTCGGTCGCGTCTGCGGCCAGATCGCCGGAGCCGTGGCCGACGGCATTGCGGCGGGCCGGCACGTGGTGGTCACCGGCGGCAACTGCTCGCACCTCCCGGGCGTCATCGGCGGGCTCCAGCAGGCCCACGGCCCGGCCGCGCGCATCGGCCTGGTCTGGTTCGACGCACACGGCGACTTCAACACGCCGCGCACCACGCTCAGTGGCATGCTCGGCGGCATGCCGGTCGCTGTCAGCGCCGGACTCTGCTACGCCCCCTGGCGCGAGCTGGCGCGCCAGCAGGTTCCGCTCCCGACCGACCGGATCGTGATGGTCGACGTCCGCAACCTGGACCCGGACGAGGAGCGGCTGATCCACGCGACGGACGTGGAGGTGACGCGCGACGACGCGACCCTCGCCCAGGCCGTGGCGCGCCTCGCCGAACAGACCGACCTCATCTACCTCCACGTCGACCTCGACGTGCTCGACGCCAGCCTCACGCCCACCCACCCCACCAAGGAGCCGAACGGTCTCGACATCCCGACCCTGCTCCGGCGCATCGAAATAGTGATGGACACCGGGAAAGTCGGCACGTTCGGCCTGCTTGCGATGTATGCGCGGGGTGCAGAGGGAGAAACCACGATGGCGTCCGCCATTGAGGTCATGCGCGGCGCCCTCACGAGCTGGCGTGCCGCCAGCAAGGCATAAGGACACGGAACGCGGGCGTCAACCGGCGCACCGCCTGACCCCAGTGGACAGCTCCCCTCTCCCAACATTGGGAGAGGGGCAGGGGGTGAGGGCCGCTCCTGGGAGCAGATCGACGCCTACTCCTCGTCGAGCTCGTCGTCGGCCTCGTCGATAATCCGATTCAGCTCGTCGATGCGGGCCTCGATCTCATCGAGGCTGCGGAGGCCCAGTTCCAGGAGGTCCTCGCGGATCTCCTCCAGGCGATCCAGCTCCAGCATGAGGTCGTAGAGCGACCGTCCGTTCAACTCTTCCGCCACGGCAACCCTCGCTAGCGTAGGATCGAATAGACCACGATGCTGAAGGCCACCGCCGCGATCCCGCCGTACTCGGCCAGGTCGCGGCCGGCCACCCCGCGCCGGAGTTGGGCGGAGATCAGCCCGGCCGCCAGGTAGAAGAAGATGAGCAGCACCGCGCCGCCGGTCCAGCCGGTCGCCTTCCAGTAGTTCAGGACCCAGGTAACCTGCCCCAGCATCACCCCGCCGGCCAGCGCGTAGACGAGGCGCCGGCCGAACAGCGCGTCCTCCCCCTCCGTGAGCTGCAGAAGCAGGAGCACACCGATCACCAGAACGGCAGTGGCGGAGAAGAGGCTGCGGACCTTATTGATGTAGACCATCGCCAGGGCGACGAACGCGACGCCGTGGATCAGCAACGTGGAGCACGCACGGGCACGCTGCCGCACCAGGGAGTCCGCGTCATAGAGGAAGTGCCGGGCGATACTAGCGGATGCGAGTGTCACGAAGGCCCCGAGCGATATCCCGGCGATGGCGGTCTCCCCATGGTAGACGGCCAGCAGCATGACCGCGGCGAAGGTCGCTACCCCCGGCAGGAGCCACGCCGTGGGCAACTCCGATGCAGGCTCATAGCGCACCTGCCGCGCGGCGGCGGTCGACAGCGCGTAGCTGGTCTCGCGATCGAACACCTGGAACAGCACGGCGGCCAGCACCGCCGCCGCCAAACCGGCGAGCCAGTAGGAGCGGCCCTCCGGGTCGTAGATCGGCACCGAGCCTGGACCCACATCGACCCGCTGTGCCCAGACCCCCAGGAGGGCCAGCAGCGCGGCGATGGTCAGACTCAGCAGAATGGCACGGACGTAGGTTGGCCGGTGTTCCAACGGCGTCGCTCTCCGATAGTCCCCAGGCGACTCAACCGTGTCCCGAATCCTAGCCGACCGGCCAGGGCATGCCAACCCGCGGCGAGCCGCTCCCACCGCCTCCACTTGACATCATCCCCAGCCTCGCGTACCGTGGATCTTGACCGGCACCGTGACGCTAACAGATCGTTCGTTGCTACGGTGCTCATCAACAGCCCCGACTGGGCGCAGTCCCCGTTGCGCCGCGCACGGCATCCGTCCGGGTGGCACGGTCGTATCAGTTATGACGATTCGGGTGCTGGGCGCAGGTTCCCCGCGACAACGTCGGTCACGTCCACCCGGCTGCATCCAGTAAGGAGGCGAGCCCGTGACTCAGCGACGTTTCGGCATCTGGGATCTCATATTCCTGCTGGTGCTGCTCGTCTCGCCGCCGGCAGCCGTCTTCCACCTCAGCCAGGGGCGCTACGCCCAGGCATTCATCGCAGTGGTGGCATTCGGAGTCGGCCTCGTCGCACTGGTGTGGAGCCTCACTCGCGAACCGGTCGTCGAGGCGCCGCACCCACCGCGGCCACCGCACCGACGCCGCCCACGGCGTCAGCCGCAGCGTGATGCCGAGGGACGGGTCCAGGACTGGCTCGCCGTCGGTGTCCTCTCAGGCTTCGTGGCGACCGCCGTCATGACCGTGACGTTCCTCGTCGGGTACGGCTTCGCTGCGGTGTTCGCTTCTTCAGCCCCAGACGCCGGGTTCCTGGCCACCTGGTTCGACGCGCTGATCAACAACCCGCTGACCCGCGCCACCCAGTCCAACCTGCCCGCAGCCATCGCGCTCCACTTCGTGGCGGGCATCGTCTGGGCCGTCGTCTACACCGGGCTGGTCGAGCCGCGCCTGCACGGTCCCGGCTGGAGGCGCGGACTCATCTTCGCCGTCGTGCCCTGGCTCTTCTCCCTGTTCGTCTTCCTCCCGGTCGTCGGCGGAGGCTTTCTTGGGCTCGCAATCGATGCCGGGCCGCTCCCGATCATCGGCAACCTCATCCTCCACGCCGCCTACGGCGTCACTCTCGGCGAGGTGACCGTGGCGGAGGGGCTGATGAGCGAGGGCGACCGGGTGCGCGACCCGGCAGAGCCGGCTGCCCTGTCGCATGTCCAGCGGATGATCGCGCTCGCAGTCGTCCCCGGCCTCCTCATCGGCGCGGTCGTCGGCCTGATCACCGCACCGGTGGTGGCTCCAGGCTTTGCTCCGGCCAGCGTGGCCGTTGTCGGCGCCGTCGTGGGCTGCGTCACCGGCGTCCTGCTCGGTTCCTTCTCCTGGACCACCAGCGGCCCCGAAGAGGCATAGCCTCGACCTCGCGGGTAGCGCGGGCACCGGTGCCCGCGCTGCCCTCTCCAGCAAGGCGAACTGGCACGAGATATGCATCCATAGGCAGGTGCGCGGCCTCGTTCCGCGATTGCGTGCTTGCTTGCGCATATCTGCTGCGCAGCGGGCCATGGAGGCACGACGCCGATGAGACGACGGTATCGTCGAATAATTGCGGGCCTCGCACTGAGCCTGGTGGTGCTTCTCATCGCCTGCCGACCCGGCGGAGGCGACACCGATACCCCGACGTCAGCGGCCATCTCCTCGCCGCGGGCCATCACCACACCGATCCCCACCGCTGCAGGGTGGCCACAAGGGTCCCCGCCGGTCGTGCCCCTCTCCACGCCGCGCAGCACCCCATCCGCCTCACCCAGTGCCAGCCCGTCGGCCCTAACTGAACCCGTGACGCTGGCTGAGGCGCTGGACAACCTGGAGGCGCAGGACTCCTACGTGATGCACCTCGATGCAGCCGGATTCGCTGGTGCCGAGGCGCTCCTCCCCGGCTCGGGCGACACGTTCCAGATCACCCTGCGCCGGTCCGGGGACGACCGAAACGTCCGTGTCCTCGACGCGGACGGCAACCGGATCATCCAACTGTGGCGCGTCGACGGTCAGGAGGTGGCGGACTTCGGGACCGGGCCGATCGCCGCCGCGCCGGACACCCCGATCATCGGGCGGCTCCTGCCGCTGCTCGACCTCGACACCCGGTTCCTGCGCACGCTCTCCGGTGATGAGGCGGACTACACCATCACCGGGACGGAGACGGTGGACGGCACCCCGGCGACGGTCGAGGAGGCCACCTACGAGGTGAGCGGCGCGTCGCGAGCCCTCCTCACGGCCGGCGACACCGCCGCGGTCGACTCCACGATGTGGGTGGCGACGGAGGGGCGATACCTCCTGCGACTGGATCTCACCTTCACGCCGACCGATGGCACCCCCACCGCGGGAGGCCGACAGGCCACCGCCCACGTCGAGGTCACCGACATCGGCACCGCACCGCCCATCACCGCCCCCGCGCCGTGAGGCGGCGCTCACCCCCTTTCCCAACGTTGGGATAGGGGGAACGTCAAGCGCCAGGCAGCCTACTGCCACCCCCCTCTCCCGCCAGAGGAGAGGGGGCAAGGGGGGTGAGGGGTTAGCCCACGCTCATCGCCGCGCCATGGTGCGGTGGAAAAAGAACCAGGCAAGAACGAGGAAGCCGACGGCCATGCCGGCCAGAGCCGCGGGCACCCACAGCGGCGGCGCATCTCCCCGAAGCATGACCTCCTGCAGCCAAATGATGCCGTAGGTGACCGGCAAGGCGTACGACACCACGCGGACCGGCTCGAGCAGGTTCGCCAACGGCAGGAAGAAACCGCTGAAGAAGACCGCCGCCAGCAGGAGCAGTAGCGCAAACTGCACCGCCTGCGTCTCGGTCCGCGAAATGGCAGAGATGAAAAAGCCCATCCCCAGCGAGGCGGCCACGAGAAGCGCCAGAGCCAGCGCGATGTTTCCCACCGTCCCGAGCAGCGGGATGTTCAGGCCAAAGACCAGCACCCCGAGCAGGATGGCGGTCAGCGCGCCCGTCTGGACGAAGTACGAGAGGTACTTGCCGCCGAGGATCTCACGTACGCTCAGCGGCCCGACCCGGAACAGCTCGACCGCGCCGATCAGCCGCTCACGCACCAGCGCCAGCGCGGTCAGCGTCACGGCTACATGCTGGATCAGGAGCGCCAGCACTCCAGGCGCGTAGAAGGCCACAAAGTCCGGGCTGGACGGCGCAAGATTCCGCGCCTCGGAACGGAAGGGCGACACCAGCACGTGCGGCGGGATGTCCGATGCCGCGCTCGCCAGCGCCGCCGCGCCGACCTCCTCCGAGCCGCTCGTCGCCTGGAGACGCGAGCGGTCCAGCACCTGTTCCAGAATCTGCCGGTTGAACTCCGACGTCTGCACGTAGCCGTAGTATTCCAGCCAGGTACGCTGGAGCGGGTCCAACTCGTTGTAGAGGAGGACCATCTCAGCCTGCTCGCCGCCGCGGATGGTGTCGTAGGCCTGGGCGGGGAAGATGAGAACGGCGTCGATCTCGCGGCGAGCGAGCTCGTCCGCTGCGCGCTCTCGATCTTCGGTCACCCCGGCCAGCCGGAACGGCGGGGAGAATTGATCCTGGTAGGCCGCGGCGTCGTCCGACATGTTGGCGTCGCGCGGCAGGACCAGCACCGTATCGATCGGCTGGGGGTCGGCGTTGTAGCCCAACCCGAAGAGGAGCAGCACCAGGAACGGACCGACGATCAGGGTCAGGATCAGCCGCGGCTGCCGCCAGATCTGGAGAAACTCCTTGGACACGAAGGCGAGCGGCCGGACGATCGCCCGCGAAACCCGGTCAAGCCACCGTCGCAGCACCTGCACCTCTGTGCTCCACCAGCCTGACGAACACACGGTCGAAGGACTCGCGGTGCTCCTCAATGGCCGACACCGGATGGCCGCGCTCGCGCAGCCGCTCCGCCAGCAGCGGGATCGTCTCTCCCGCGTCCTCCACGATCAGCCGAAGTTCATCTCCGCCGCGCTCTCCACCCATCACGAACGGATAGCTCAAGATCTCTTCCGTGATCCGCCAATTCAGGCCGGGGATCGTCACCCGCACGATCTCGCCACCAAAGGCCTGCTTGCGCAGCGCCTCAGGCGACCCGGCGGCAATCACCCGTCCACCATCGATCAGAACAACCGCGTCGCAGTACTCCGCCTCGGTCACGTACTGCGTGGTCACCACGATCGTCCGCTCGAGGCGCTGGAGATCGCGGAAGATGTCCCACACCTCGGCGCGCAGCACCGGGTCGAGGCCCGCCGTCGGCTCGTCGAGGACCAGGAGCGCCGGATCGTGCACCAGCGCCGCCGCCAGCTCCAGACGCCGCTGCATGCCGCCGGAGATATCCTGTGCCAGGCGCCCGGCGGCATCGCTAAGGTGCAGGAGCGACAGCAGGTACGGGATGCGCCGGCGCCGCCTGAGCCAGCCCAGTCCATAGGTCCCGGCGATGAAGTTCAGGTTCTCGCGCACCGACAGGTCGGGATAGAGCACAAAGCCCTGCGGGAGGTAGCCGATCTGCTCCCGGTCCCGCCGCCGGAATCCGCTCGGATCGTGCCCGAGCACGCGCACCTCGCCCGAGGTCGGCGCGTAGATCCCCAGCAGCAAGCGAATCGCGGTCGTCTTGCCTGCCCCACTTGGGCCGATGATCCCGACGATCTGTCCGCGGTGGATGGTCAGATCGACCCCATCCAGCGCCACGACGTCGCCGAAGTCCTTCCGCACCTCCCGCATCTCCACCGCGGCCGAGGGCATCTGTTGATCCATCGTCACCTCATCACACGTGGGACCGATATGGATAGTCGCGCGTCCCATCGGGACAAGCCACATCTCGGAAGGCACAACGCAAGACAGGGGCCAGATCGCGGAGCCACATCGCGCCCCTCGACACGTCGCCGTTTTCCCTCTCCCACCAGGGGAGAGGGGGTCACGGGGTGAGGGGAGCCAGCACGATGCCGGCGCTCGTGACGCGGACTAGCTGAGGGTGAACTCGGGGAACGCGCGGACGATCTCCTCGGGGTCGAGCGCGCCGCGGCGGGTCACGGTGAGGCGGCGCCCGTCGACCACGAGGACGGTCGACGGCACCCCGCCCGGAGCCGGGCCGCCGTCGATGATCAGATCGACCCGATCGCCGAGGGCGGCATCGGCTTCCGCCGCGGTGCGTGTCTCGGGCTCGCCGGAGCGGTTGGCGCTGGTCGTCGCCAGCGCCCCTCCGGCCGCGGCGATGATCGCCAGTGCCAGCGGGTGATCCGGCATACGCAGCCCGACGCGGCCGGTGTCACGCACGATCTCACGAGGGAGCCACGGCGCGGCGGGCACCGCGACGGTCAGCGCACCCGGCCAGAAGCGCTGGAGCAGGTCCAGCACCAGCGGGTCCACCTCACCGGTTAGCCGGGGCACCTGGTCCAGGTCGGACACCAGCACCGGGATCGGGCGGTCGAGTGGCCGCCCTTTGACGTGGTAGAGGCGCGCGACGGCCTCCGGGTGGTCCACCGCAGCGGCCACGCCGTACACCGTGTCTGTGGGGAAGACGATCAGCCCGCCGCGTGCGAGCACGTCGGCCGCGACGCCGGGCGTGCCGGGGTCGTCGCCGGGAATGAGCCGCGCCCGTGACCGCTCGGTCACGCGCCCAACTCCTCCTTGATCTGCTCGGCCAATCTGGGGCCGATGCCGGGGACCGCCGCCAGCTCCTCGACGCTCGCCTGGCGGATGCGCGCCACGGAGCCGAAGGTCTTCAGCAGCGCCTTGCGCCGCGCCGGGCCGACCCCCTTCAGGCCGTCCAGCGCCGAGCGGAACGTGCTCTTGGTGCGTCGCTTCCGGTGGAAGGTCACGGCGAAGCGGTGCGCTTCATCCCGCACCCGCTGCACGAGGAAGAGCGACTGCGCGTCGCGCGGCAGGACGACCGGATCCCGCCGCCCCGGCAGGAACAGCTCCTCGTTCTCCTTAGCAAGGCCGACGATCGGCACCGAGACACCCAGCTCGCGCAGCACCTCCAGCGCGGCGTTGAGCTGCCCCTTACCGCCGTCGACGATGACCAGGTCCGGCAGCGTCCGCCACTCCTCGGTCACGTCCTCGCGGGCTGCGCGCTTGAAGCGCCGCCGGATGACCTCCTGCATCATAGCGAAGTCGTTCTGCCCGGCCACGCCCTTGATGCTGAAGCGGCGGTAGTCGCTTTTCTTCGGCTTGCCGTCCTCGAAGACGACCATGCTCGCCACCGAGTGGGTGCCGTGGAGGGTCGAGATGTCGAAGCACTCGATGCGCCGGGGCATCTTCTCCAAGCCCAGCGCGTCGGCCAGCTCCGTCATCGCGGCGGTCATGCGCTGCTCGTCGTTGAGCCAGCGCACCCGATCCTGCTCCAGGTTCTCCTGGGCGCTCTTGGCGACCATCTCGACGAGCTGACGGCGCTCACCGCGCTTCGGCACGGTCAGCTTCACCGTGCCCCCGCGCCGCTCGCGGAGCCACTCCCGCACCAGCGCCTCGTCCTCTAAGGGGTGCTGCAGCACCAGTTCGGGCGGCACCATCGCCGCATCCTGGTAGAACTGGGTCACAAAGGACGAGAGCAACTGGCCCGGCGAGTCGTCGATCCGCGCCCCGCGCAGCATGAAGTACTCGGACCCCAGCATCTTCCCGTTGCGGATCGTCGCCACCTGCACCGCGGCGTCCCCACCCGGCCCCTGCGCCACGGCCAGCACGTCGAAGTTGCGGGCTGTGCCGGAGACGATCTTCTGCTGCTCCAGGACGTGCTTGATGGCACGGATGTCATCGCGGATTCGCGCCGCGCGCTCGAAGTCCAGCGCCTCGGCGGCGGCCTCCATCTCGGCCTGCATGCTCGGCAGCAGCTCCTCGCCCCGGCCCTCCAGGAAAAGGACGACCTTGTCGATGACCTGCGCGTACTGCGCCTGGTCGACCGCGCCGATGCACGGCCCGACGCAGCGGCCGATGTGGTAGTAGAGGCACGGGCGCGGCGCGTTGCCGGTGATCTCGATATCGCACGGCCGGTACGGGAAGAGCCGCTTCAGCAGGTCGAGCGTGCGGTGCACCGACGACGCGCTGGTGTACGGGCCGAAGTACCGGCTGCCGTCGTTCACCAGCCGCCGGGTGCTGATGACACGCGGGAATGGCTCGTTGGTGATGCGGATGTACGGGTATGTCTTGTCGTCCCGCAGCATCACGTTGTACTTCGGCTGGTAGCGCTTGATCAGCTCGTTCTCGAGGATCAGCGCCTCGGTCGGGGTGTCGGTCCGGATGACCTCGAAGTCGGCGATGTGCTCGACCAACTCGCGGGTCTTGCCGTCCATCCCCCGCCTGGAGCCGAAGTAGGAACGCACGCGCGAGCGCAGCGAGGCCGCCTTCCCGACGTAGATGACCTCACCGCGTGCGTTCTTCATGAGATAGACCCCCGGTGCGGGGGCCAGTGCCGCGAGACGCTCCTGAAGCTCCGTCCCTGTCATGCCCTAATTGTACCCTGCCGTGCCAAACAGTCAGAGCGCTGAAGCCCCATGAGCTCCGGCATCGGGCCGGCTCCGGAGCACATGACCGCCGCCCAGGTAAGGTAGGTGGGGACGAGCGCCGGCAAAAGGTCGTCGCCTCAACTGTTCGTACATTGAGTTTGTACATCGACAAGGTAGAATGATCGTAGTGCGCCGGAGCACCGGCGGCGAGGAAGGGCACCGCCGACATGGAGACGCACGGCATTCGCCTCTATCAGGAACAGCGGGAGGACGCTGAGCTCCACCCGGCGGCGACTCGCAGCGCCGGGGCGGCCCGCCCTGTGCCGGAACCGCCCTGCCCCATCCGCACCGCGTTCCAGCGCGATCGCGACCGTGTCATCCACTCCAAGGCGTTCCGCCGCCTGAAGCACAAGACACAGGTCTTCATCGCGCCCGACGGCGACCATTTCCGCACACGCCTCACGCACACGCTTGAGGTCACCCAGGTGGCGCGGACGATCGCCCGGGCGCTGCGGCTGAATGAGGACCTGGTTGAAGCCATCGGGCTGGCCCACGACCTCGGCCACACCCCGTTCGGCCACGCGGGGGAGCGCGCCCTTGCCGAGGTGTTCCCGGGCTTCCGCCACAACGAACAGAGCCTGCGGGTGGTCGACCGGATCGAGAAGGACGGTCAGGGACTGAACCTGACCGAGGCGGTACGCGACGGCATCCTGCGCCACTCCAAGCCCGAGGGCGACATCACCGGCGAACTCGCCGGCCGCCCGGCCACTCCCGAGGCGCAGGTGGTCAAGATCAGCGACGGCATCGCTTACATCAACCACGACCTCGACGACGCCCTCCGCGCGGGCGTCGTCACCCTGGATGAGGTGCCGGAGATCGCGCTGGAAGTCCTCGGCCGTCGCCACGCCGAGCGCATCGATACCCTGGTGCGCGACGTGATCGCCACCTCCGCGCCCTACCTCGACGCGGGCAGCCCGGACGGCCAGGTGATCCACCTCTCGGAGCCGGTGCGCAAGGCAGCCGATGCCCTGCGCGATTTCCTCTTCGCCCGCGTCTACGCGCCGATCAACGAGGCTGAGGCGACCAAGAAGGCGCAGCGCATGGTCCAGTGGCTGTACCAGCACTACGTCGCCCATCCAGAGCAGGTGCCGGTCGAGTTCGCCCGCGCGCTGGCCGACGATGGGGTGGAGCGGGTCGCGGCGGACTACGTCGCCAGCATGACCGACCGCTACGCGCTGCAACTGTTCGAAGAGTTGTACGTGCCCCGGTTCTGGGCAGGGTGAGGCAGGCGATGCACGGAGACGCCGTCGATCAGGTGCGCGAGCGGACCGACATCGTCGAGGTGATCGGTCAGCACGTCACGCTCCGCAAAGCAGGCCGCAACTTCAAGGGGCTCTGCCCCTTCCACCAGGAGAAGACGCCCTCGTTCATCGTCTTCCCCGAGACGCAGACCTTCCACTGCTTCGGCTGCGGCGTCGGCGGCGATGTCTTCAACTTCGTGATGCAGTTCGAGCGGGTGGACTTCCGGGAGGCGCTGCAAACACTCGCCCAGCGGGCCGGCGTCACGCTGGAGCAGGCGGCGCCCCCGCCACCGGAAGTGGTCGAACGCCACGCGCGGCTCTATGAGCTGAACGCGCGCGCCGCGTCCTTCTATGCCTGGGTCCTCTGGAACAGCCCGCACGGCGCCCCGGGGCGGGAACTGCTGGAGCACCGCGGAGTCGATCGCGCCACCGCCGAGCGCTTCCAGCTCGGCTTCGCCCCCGACCGCTGGGACGCGCTGCTCACCTGGATGCTGAAGCGCGGCGCGACACAGGAGGAAGTGGTCGCCGCCGGGCTCGCGACCCAGCGCGACGATGGCGGCGCCTACGACCGCTTCCGCAACCGGCTGATGTTCCCCATCCGTGACCGTGAGGGCCGCGTCGTCGGCTTCGGCGGCCGGGCGCTCGGGGATGCCCAGCCGAAGTACCTGAACACGGCGCAGACTGCGATCTTCGACAAGGGCAAGATCCTCTATGCCCTCGACCTGGCTCAGGACGCCATCCGGCGTACTCACGAGGTCGTCGTGGTCGAGGGCTACATGGACGCCATCGCGGCGCACCAGCACGGCTTCGAGAACGTCGTCGCCTCGATGGGCACCGCCCTGACCGAGGAGCAGGTCAAGCAGATCCGCCGCGGGGTCGATCGCATCATCCTCGCGCTCGACGCCGACGCCGCCGGGCAGATGGCCACGCTACGCGGGCTCGACGTGCTGCGCGAGTCCCTCGGGGAAGCCGACCGGCCGGTGCTCGATGCCCGTGGTCTGGTGCGCTTCGAGCGCACGCTCAAGGCCGACATCCGCATCGCTCCCCTGCCGGAAGGCCAGGACCCCGACGACCTGATCCGTCGCGACCCCGACGCCTGGCGCGCGGCAGTGGCCGAGGCGAAGCCGCTGCTCGACTTCTACATCGACGCCGTCATCGGCGACACTCCGCCGACCGACCCGCGTGAGAAGTCGGAGCTGGTGGACCGGATCGGGCCGGTGGTGCGCGAGATCGGCGACGAGGTGGTCCGGGCGCACTATGTGGCGGAGGTATCCCGTCGACTCGGTCTTCCGGAGCACGTGATCCTACGCGCGCGGCCCGCGACCTCCCGCCGTATCCGTCGCGAGGACGCCTACCGGCCCCGCCGGCCGATCGCCTCGCCGGAGGAGCACCTCATGGCACTGGTCGTGACCTACCCGGAGATCGTGGCGCCGCTGATCCCGCAGGTGCCCGAAGAGGACCTGCTCGACACCCGCCACCGCGCCCTGTTGCGGCTGCTGACCGGGGTCACCCCAGAGCAGGCCGCGGCCGTCGTCGCCGACCCGCCGGAGGAACTGCGGGAGCACGTCGAGGCCCTGCGTGAGTTAATGGCCGAGCGCCCGCCGGTCTACCCGGGACAGATCCGCATCGAGTTCGACGAGGTGATCCGCCGCCTACGCCGCGAGCGCTTCGACTTTCGCATGGCCCAACTCCAGGCCGAGATCCACGAGGCCGAGCGCGCGGGCGATCGCGAAGCCCTGCGCCACATTATCGGCCTCATCGAGACCCTCAAGTCCCGCTTCCCCGAGTTCTACCCTGACCGGAGCCCGTACTTCCGGGATGTGCGTGATACGGGGTAGTGCGCGTGATGCGTCATGCGTCATCCGTCATGCGTCATCCGTCATACGTCATGCGTCCCCGCCACCCCCATCCCCTCTCGAGCGGCGCTCACTATGGGCGAGGGGAGAGATGCGCCATGGGCAATACGCAACACGGAACACGCATCACGCATCACGACCGCCCACTCTTCGGCAGACGAAGGAGCTGCACCAGGCCCGCTGCGGCCAGAATTGCGCCGATGGCGACGAGCACCTTGGCCACCCCGAAGAGGTCGGCGAGCGCACCGGCGAAGATGATGGGGATGAACGCTACCGCGTTCGACACGGTGAAGAAGGCCCCGTAGACCCGCGCCCGGACGTGCGGCGGCGAGGCGGATTGCAGGAGCGACTGACTCGGCGCCAGGATGAAGGCGTTCGCCACTCCGAGGAGCGCAGCCAGCATCCCGGCCACGACGATGGTGGCAAGCGCCACCGACGTCGCGCCAGGCCGGAAGATGCGATCGATCGACGCCAGCAATCCCAGGAGCACCAGGAGGATCCCGGCGGCCGTCACGCCCCAGTCAATCGTCCGCTCCGGCCCGAGCCGGCCGGCGATGCGGCCGACCGCCAGCACACCAACGAGCACGCCCAGCCCGGCGGGCGCGATGATGAAGGCGAAGTCCTGCTGCGGCAGCCCGAGCACGCCGGAGATGAACTCCGGCCCCAGCACCGCCACCATCAGGTAGGAGGCCGTTGCCAACGACAGGTAGCCGATCGCCTTCAGCAGGACCGGGGTCTGGACGATAACCAGCACCCCCTCCTGCACGTCGTGCACGATCCGTCGGAACGGGGACTCCTCCGTCGACCGCCGTGCCGCGGGCGGCCTGTTCGGGATCGTCACGCTCAACACCGCACAGATGGCGAAGATGCCGATGATCCCGACCAACACCTGATCCAGCCCGACCAGCTTGATCAGCAGCGGGCCGAGCGCGGCGAACCCCGCGAGCTGCGAGGCGGTGAAGGTCAGGTTGAAGAGCGCGTTGGCGTGTACGGTGTCTTTGGCGGGCACAACCTCCGGGATCGCCGCCCCGAGCGCCGGACCGAAGAACTGCCCGACCGTGCCGGAGATAAAGGTGATGGCGTAAACCGTCGAGAGCGCCAGCAGCGCCCGCCAGTCGTCGCCGATCAGCACGAAGCCGACTACCGCCAGCCCGCGCAGCGCGTTCGTGACGATCAAGACGGTGCGCTTCCGCGCGCGCTCCACCACCACCCCGGCGACCGGCGCGAAGAGGATGGCGGGCACGCTGAAGCTCAGCACGGCGATGCCGACGGCTGTGTTCGCCTGGCTGATCTGGTGCTGCTGCACGATGCCCGCGACCAGGATCAGCACGGCGAAGTTCACCATGTTCTGGCCGGTCTGGGAGAGCGCCTGGACGAGCCAGAGCCGGAGGAAGGGCCGGTTCCGCAGGACGTCGAGCAGGCGGCCGCGCGGCCGAGTGTGTTCCGCCACCGCCGGCTCGTGCATACCCCGAACTAGCCTTGTTCGGTGTCGCCGGGGTAGTCCGGCCCGCGGCTGACGAAGGTCTTCAGGCGCTTCTCGAGCGTGCGGCGGGGCAGGAGGACCCGGTGACCGCAGCCGTGGCAGCGCAGGCCGATGTCGGCGCCGAGGCGCACCACGGTCCACTCGCTCGACCCGCAGGGGTGCGGCTTGCGCAGGCGGACAACGTCGTTCAGGTAGAGTTCCAGCGGCATCGTCCCTCCACGAATGACCACAGTGCAAACTCGATCCACGGTGCCGCTGCCAGGACTCGGACGGGACCCAGACCCCACCTCGGCGCGGGCTCATCGGGTACCGTCCGGGCAGGCCACATCGGCCTGTGGCGAATTATAGTGCACGCGGCGCACGCCCCTGGCTCGCCCGGAGAAATCGCTGGTACACTGGCCGCGGCTTGGTGGGCTGGACCCGCGTTTCGTGACAGGCTCGACGGAGATGGCACGGTGCGGTTCTTCACCCGTGTGATCCCCGCCCTCTTCCTGATTGCGGCGGCGATCGCCGCCTGGGGGGCTGTCTACTACTGCATCGTCGTGGCCGACGTCGGCGCAGAGCACGATTTCTGGGCCGGACGGCGCCTCATGGCCTACGGCGCCTTCGTGCTCGCCCCGACCCTCACGTTCCTCCCGATCGGGCGCCTGCTCCGCATCCCGCTCTACGACCTGGAGGCGATCGTCGGCTGGTCCACCCTCGCCTACGTCGTGACCTTCGTCCACCCGGGCGAGCGGCCATCGCGGGCGGTCCTGCTGCTGTTCCTGGTCCCGCTGACGATGTCGCTGGCGACCATCTTCACGCTCGTCTCCTACGCCGTCGGCCTGCGCCTGCTTACCCGTCGCAGCCAGCGCTACGACTTCGTCCGCGCCCGGCGCGAGGGGTATCTGGTCGCCATGTTCATCGTCGGCTGCCTGCTCCTCTCACTGCTGGACGTCCTCACCGCTGTCAATGCCGCCCTGCTCGCGCTCATCCTGATGCTGCTGGAGGTCTTCCTGCTGTCCCGTGGTCCAGCACCACGCCAGCCCGCTCCGGCTCCGCTTGATCCCTACACCGACACTCCGTGACCGACGGTCGATCGGCACCGCACGCAGGACTGGGACAACACAAGAGCGGCGGGGGG
>Ga0207873_1000738_pt1 | contig 34344 bp, 17 predicted proteins | sample BGWIniCompost_FD_187373 | JGI IMG/M metagenome (GOLD analysis project Ga0207873, IMG submission 187373) | Cellulose adapted compost microbial communities from Newby Island Compost Facility, Milpitas, CA, USA - BGW Initial Compost (SPAdes)... ... | reverse complement strand
CTTCCGTTGGATGACATGGTGCATACCTTTTACCTCTGGCGTTGCGCTGACATTACAGCGCAGACTGCTTCGATACTAGGTTATAAAGACAAAGCGAAACACTATGCGAAGCTTGCAGAGCGAACAAAAGCCGCGTTCCAGAAAAAGTACTACGATAAAGAACGGGGAACTTACGGCCGCTTTGGAGGAAACATCTTTGCGCTGAGGATGGGCGTTCCGAAAGAACAGCTACCCAAAGTTATCGCAGCATTGAAGGCGGACATTGCGGCTAACGGAGGCCATCTCGACACCGGAATTTTTGGTACTCAGTTTTTCTTCGAGACCCTCTCGCAGTATGGCATGCACGATCTCGCGTTTGAGGCGATGAACAAGAGAACACAACCAAGTTACGGTTGGTGGATCGAACAAGGTGCAACGACGACGTGGGAACAATGGGACGGATCAGGTTCGCGCAATCATCCCATGTTTGGTGGCGGGATCGTTTGGTTCTACCGTGTTCTTGCAGGAATGAATACCGACCTTGACCAGCCGGGCTATCGCCACATCATCTTCAAACCCCAACCAGCAGGAGATGTTACTCATACGGCGTATTCGAACATGACACCGTACGGTACGGCTGGTATTGAATGGAAGATTACCGATAGGGGTTTCACAATGGATATTGAAGTGCCCGTTGGCAGTACAGCAACGGTCTACGTTCCCGCGGGCAAGGCATCCGATGTGACCGAAACCGGCGGTCGGCCTGGTGACAAAACCGTCACGTTCAAAAAATTTGAGAACGGATACGCAGTATATACAGTGGGTTCAGGGAAGTACAACTTTATCAGTAAGAGTTGACGGTCGATAGTTGAATAAGCATTACACTTTGAATCTTCACCGCAATGGCGCGAAGCCGAAAGGTCCCGCAAAGAGAAAGTAGCCTTTGCGCCTTCGTACCATTGCGGTGAAGATTTGAAACTCTCTCTAAAATCCAAGCGCCTCTTTTGGTTTCAGTTCCGGTCGGCTTGATTCATTCAGCCTTTGATAGCTGATAAATGAACCGGCAAGCACACCGAGGAAAACCAGGGGAGGCATCCATGCTGCGGCGGGATCTCCCAGCGACAGGTGAGCAATAGCGGCGGATATAAGATTGATCGTGAATCCGGCATAAGCAAAGTGCTTAAGGGCTCTCGGAACAAAAGGAATCAGAAGTGCCGCTGCACCAAGAAACTTTGCCACTGCCAATTCAATCCTGAAGTAGTCCGGAAAGCCCAGGTGAACGAAAGCGGCCTTAATCATTTCGTCGGTGAAATAGCTGTAAGCCGAGAACAACATCATCGCCGAAAACAGGCCCGTAGACACCCAAAAGATTACCTTCTTTTTCATACGCATCTGATTTAGGTTAACTGATTTATTATCATCATTATTTTATCTAACACTGTTAACTTTAAGGGCAAAAAAATTTAGGAATTGAATCCCGCCAGGAAGCTTTCCAGGAAGTCCTTCAGCACCATCATGTTCAACTCTTCCCGGTTTGCACTCCTGCCCACCATATTGATAGCGATCATCCCGTGAAGCATCGACACAAACGTGTGGTACTTCAGGAACGGATCCGCTTTGCTGCCGTGCTCCCGAACCAACACTTCGATAGGCTCCATAATGAGGTCCGTTTGGGCTGCCAGTTCTGGAACGCGCTTTATCGCTTCGCAAGTTGGGAGACCAAGCCCGTACATGAGCTGGTAATACTCTTTGTTGTCGAAAGCAAAACGCCAGTACGCATAGGCCATAGCTTCAAGCTGACGCGCTGGATCCTGAAACTGATCTCTGGCTTCTTTCAGCTGCTCATTGAGCAATCGGAAACCGCGAAGGGTAAACTCCTCCAAAATCGCTTCCTTATTCTCAAAGTGATCGTAGATCACGGGAACACTGTACTCAATGGCATCGGCGATTTTGCGGATCGAGAGCGACTGCCATCCTTCGGCACCCACGATCCGCCAGGCCGTGTCCAGGATGGCCGTCCTGACCTCCTCCTTCTGCCTTTGCCTGCGTTCAGCGATTCCCATTGGGATTTTAAGGGATGTTAACGGTGTTAGGAATGCTAAGGTTCGGAAAAATTCCATCAAAATCAAATTCCGGCAGGAGATTTCTTTATACCCACCTGACAATTAGGTTATTATGCTACCGCCCGTGCGGCGGTGGAGAAAGGGTTTGAAAGGCATAAGGAATTTCCTACAATGCTTCAAAACCGGCTTCCCATGAAAGTGTTACTCAAAACAATCGCCTTCGTTACCATCACCACTTTTGTGTATGCCCAGTATCCGGGCATCGAAAATGACATCGCCCGCCATCGAATGGGCGAGATCATTGTACAGGCCAAACCCGGCGACAATGTCACTGTAGAACAGCTCCGTCATGAATTTTGGTTTGGCGCAGCGCTAAGCAACGGATTCGGTAGCGGCCGCATGTCGGAAAGCGACTACAAGAACTATGAAGAAAAATTTCTCGCCAACTTCAATTGCGCAGTCACGGAAAATGCCGTGAAGTGGCCTAGCATGGAAAGAGAAAAAGGCAAGGTCGACTACAGTGTTGTTGACGCTTTGCTTGCCTGGACGGAAAAACACGACATCCCGCTTCGCGCACACAATCTCTTTTGGGGCATCGAAAGATTTATCCAGCCGTGGGTGAAGGAGATGGATGATGACGAATTGAGAATGACGTTGCAGAATCGTGCAGAGACCGTTACGCGCCGGTACAAAGGTCGGTTCGCTGAATACGACCTGAACAATGAAATGATTCACGGCAATTATTATGAAGAGCGACTGGGTCCCGAGATCACGAAACTCATGGCACAATGGGCACACAATGGAGATCCTGACGCAAAGCTGTTCCTTAACGACTACGATGTACTGACCGGCAACAAGCTGCCAGAATACATGGCGCAGATTCGCAAGCTGCTTGCTCAGGGCGTTCCCATTGCGGGCATTGGCGTTCAGGGTCACCTCCATGCGGAAACATTCGATCGGAATGAACTGCGACGTGCACTCGACTCATTGGCCATCTTCGGTTTACCCATCCGCATCACAGAGTTCAACATGCCGGGACAACGTTCGAAATACCACGTACAAAAAATCACGACGATGACACCTGAAGAGGAGGAAATGAACGCTAAGGAACTCGTCGACTATTACAAGATATGTTTTGCTCATCCCGCGGTAGACGGCATTCTCATGTGGGGCTTCTGGGCGGGCGCAAACTGGATTCCGGTATCATCCCTGTATCGTCGCGACTGGTCGCCTACCCCGGCAGCCGAAGCGTATCGAAACCTGATCTTTAAAGAATGGTGGACGACGAAATCCGGCAAGGCCGACAGCAAAGGCACATTCACTGTCCCTGCCTTTTACGGCAAATACAAAATCACCGTAAACGGAGTGACGAAAGAAGTTGATTTGCCTAAAGCGAAGGGGAAGGTAGTTGTAAAGTTTTGAGCCCCTTACTAAATCAGGTGGAGTAATCGGTATCGCTAATTTCCTCATTTCCCTTTTTCCCGCTAAATTCACTCAATTGAACGAGGGGTATGATCCGACTTGTACTTGCTGATGATCACCAGATGTTTGTGGATGGCCTCAAATCACTGCTTGAGGATGAGAAGGACCTTTGTGTCGTGGGCGAGGCAAAAAACGGGCATGAAGTGCTGGAGTTGTGCGACCGGGAGCCGGTGGACATCGTGATCCTCGACATTAACATGCCCGGGATGGATGGAATTCAAACAACGCGCGAACTTGCGAAGAGACATCCATCCGTAAAAATTCTGGGGCTTTCCATGTACAATGATCGCGACTACATCTCGGACATCCTGAAAGCCGGCGCCCTCGGATACATTCTGAAAAACACGGGGAAAGATTCCCTGTTAAAGGCGATTTACACGCTCCACGAGGGATCCACCTATCTCAGCGAAGAAGTCAGCAAGACCCTGCTCAGCAGTTTCATGAAAGCTGCATCGGAGCAACATGCTGCGGAAGAAAAACTGTCGGACCGCGAAAAGGAAGTCCTCGAATGTATTGCTTCAGGATTCACTACACACGAGATCGGCGAGAAACTCTTCATCAGCAAGAACACGGTTGAAACCCACCGAAAGAACCTCCTTTACAAACTGAAAGCCCGCAATACAGCCGAATTGGTGAACAAAGCCTACAAGCAACGGCTAATTCAGTGATTATTGCAAATCACTATTTTCCGGGATGCAACCTTTGATTCCCGGAACAATCTTTGTCTGAAGGGTATACCTCATACCCCATCTACTCAGACAGACAGCCATTATGATATTGATTGCGGACAGCGGCTCAACCAAGACGGAGTGGCGACTGGTTGACGAAGGCGGAAACCGTCTTGCCTCGGTAGTGACAGAAGGCCTCAATCCCTATTTTCTTTCCGAAGAAGACATCGCCGCAGTTGCCGAGCAGAAAGTTCTTCCTTTCGTAGGTAACGTCGAAAAGATTTTCTTCTATGGCGCAGGATGCGGCGCGCCAATAAAAGCGACGCAGGTGAGCAACGCGCTTTCCTCCGTCATCACCACCCGTTTTCCGATAGAAGTATCGGGTGACATCCTTGGAGCGGCAAGAAGTCTCCTGCAAAATGAACCCGGCATCGCGTGCATCCTTGGCACCGGTGCGAACTCCTGCCTGTACGACGGAACCCAGATCACGCACATTATGCCTTCGCTCGGTTACATGTTTTCTGATTGGGGAAGTGGAACGGTAATGTGCAAAGATCTGATCGCACTGCTTTTGCAGGAGAAACTTCCTTCCAATCTAGTGGAAGAATTCCACGCCACCTATCGAATGGGCCGTCCCGAAATCCTCGACAACATCTACAACAAACCCCTTCCCAATCGCTTCCTCGCGTCATTCACACCATTCCTTCTCAAACACGCCGAGATAGAGGAATGCAAAGCGATTATCCTCAGCAATTTCATGAAGTTCTTCACGTACTACGTGAAACGATATCCACGCCCCACCGGATCATACAAGGTCAGTTTCGTCGGTTCTATCGCCTATCGCTTCCGTCCTTACCTTGAACATGCGGCGCATGATTGTGGCGTTGAAATCACTACCATCGTCCAGCATCCTATGGACGGCCTGGTGAAGTACCACTGCATTACAGTCCCTGAATCCGTCGGCGACGGCAATCGGTAGCACCCATGTGTTCTATTGTTCCTGCGTGATCTATGTGGTTCAAAAAGAGGTGCTGCGAAATATCTGAACCACAAAGGGAGCATAGGGCACATAGGGTGGTTCACTTTATGAGAGAATTCTTGCAGGCTATGAGATACTTTTCGCTTTTTCTCGGTTTGCTCGCGGCGCTGACTTCCATGGCACAGGAACATCCCAAACGCGAGCTTCGCGCGGCGTGGATTGCAACCGTGTCAAACATCGATTGGCCTTCAAAACCCGGACTAAACGCTTATGATCAACAGGCGGAATACACGCATCTGCTCGACATCCTGAAAGGCGTGGGCATGAATGCCGTTATCGTTCAGGTTCGTCCCACCGCTGATGCATTCTATCCTTCCTCTTACGAGCCGTGGTCAGAATTTCTAACGGGTCAGCAAGGGAAAAGTCCCGAACCGTACTACAATCCGCTTGCATTCATGATCGCGGAAGCACACAAACGCTGCATGGAATTTCACGCATGGTTCAATCCGTATCGCGTAAGTATAAGAGACTCCGCAACATTTGCAGCGAATCATCCTTTCCACAGCCACCCCGAGTGGTTCGTAAAATATGGTGGCAGATGGTACTACGATCCCGGACATCCCGGCGCACAGGAGTATGTGCTTCAAACCATCATTGAAATTGTCCGTCATTACGATCTCGATGCGGTTCATTTCGACGATTACTTTTATCCGTATCGAATTGCGGGAGAAGTTTTTCCGGACAGCTGCAGCTATCAGGACTATGGCCAGGCGTACGCCAATATTGATGACTGGCGGCGGAGCAACGTCGACTTTTTCGTTCGGGAACTTTCCGCGCGCATCAAGCAGGAAAAGCCGCACGTAAAATTCGGGATAAGTCCGTTTGGTGTGTGGCGGAATGACGACAAGGATCCTGAGGGATCGCGCACCAGGGCTGGACAAACAAACTACGACGACCTTTATGCCGATGTGCTGAAATGGCTGAAGGAAGGGTGGATCGATTACGTCACGCCGCAACTGTACTGGCACATCGGGTTTGAAGTCGCCGATTACTCCGTGCTTGTCGACTGGTGGAGCAAGCACAGCTATGGAAGACAACTATTCATCGGACAGGCAGCGTATCGGATCGGGCGCGCCGGTTGGGAAGATCCCGATGAGCTTGCCAATCAAATCGCCCTCAATCGAACGTACCAGGAGATCGGTGGCAGCATGTACTTCAGCGCAAAGGTTTTCGCAGAAGACCGTCTCGGCATCAACGCGAAAATGAAATCGATCTATCCCTCCCCTGCTCTCGTGCCTGCTATGAGCTGGATCGACACCACGGCACCTTCAGCACCTACCATTCAACAGGTTGGTGGCAGCCAGACTGACGGTGTGATGCTCTCGTGGGCGGACACAACCGATGCTGCATATTATGTCGTTTACAGGTTCCAACAAGGAACGCAAATCTCAGCAGATAATCCCGCAAACATTACCGCCATCGTTCCGCGCCAACCATCCGCGTTACAATCCTGGCGTGACGCCACCGTTTCGAAGCGGACGTCATACATCTACGGCATCACCGCGGTCGACCGTACACACAACGAAAGCGAGCTGAGCCCCACCGTGAGTGTCAGAACACGCGGTAGGAAGGGCAGCGTTAGAGTGGGTAATCGGTGAATCAGTAGTCGGTGATCGTTGGAGTCGCGCGATCCGCGCGTCCCTGCTTCCAAAATCAGTGATATTCCCAAATCACCGTTTTCAGTGATGCTTCTGCAGCGTCTTTTGGGAACATTTGGTAAGGGGCCTCTTTAGTTCCATGGCCTTCGAACAAACCAAAACAAACCATGAAAAAAATTTTACAATGCTGCCTATGGGTATTGGCATTATTCCTCGCCCATAGTCATGTCGCTGCTCAAAGCACGGTCTCCGGCACTGTGCTGAATGCATCAGACCAGACACCAATGCCTGGTGTCACCGTTGCGGTGAAGGGAAAGACACAAGGTACCGTAACCGATCGCGACGGTAGATTCACGATCACTGCTGATCCGGATGATGTACTGGTCTTCAGTTTCGTCGGTATGGAGACGCAGGAAGTGCAAGTGGGTACATCCCGCGAAATCACGATAAGCCTGAACGAGAGCATCGCAAGCCTGCAGGAGATTGTGGTCGTGGGCTATGGCACTCAAAAGAAGTCAAACGTTACAGGTGCGGTCTCGTCTGTCGATACAAAGGTGCTTGACTCGCGGCCGATCGCAGATGCGGGGCGCGGCCTGCAAGGTACTACACCGGGCCTCAACATCGTGATACCAAGCGGTGAAGTCGGCTCTGACCCTCGCATGCGGATTCGCGGACAGTTCGCCTCCCTTGAAGGAGGCTCCGCGCCGCTGATTCTTCTCGACAACGTGGAGATCCCTTCCATTCAATTGGTAAATCCCGATGACATCGAGTCGATCTCTGTGTTGAAGGATGCTGCATCTGCCTCCATTTATGGCGCCAAGGCGGCATTCGGTGTGATCCTCATTACCACGAAGAAGGGCGCAAGATCGGAAGGCGTTAACGTGACCTACTCAGGTAACCTCTCCTTCCAAAATATTTCGAAAGATCTGAAGATGGGCACCATCGACGCGATGGAGTATACGTTGCACGCATTCGAACGCGTTGGCGCTACCCGCGCAGGCGCGTTCTGGATCGTTACACGTGAAGGTTTTGAGCGCGCGAAGGAATGGCAAGAGCGCTGGGGTGGCATTGTACAGCCGCATGATCCGATGTTGTATGGACGCGACTGGTACGTTGACGTCAACAACTTTAAGATCGGACTGCGGATGTACGATCCGTACGAGTTCATGATCAAGGAATGGACGCCGACGCAGCTGCACAACATTTCCGCAAATGGAATGAGCGGCAAGACTTCATACAATCTCAGCTTCGCCTATCTCGATCAAAGCGGGATGACGAAGCCGGCGAAGCGCGACGACTTCCAGCGTTACAATGGAACTGTGCAGGTTAATACCCAGGTAAACGACTGGCTCGCGTTCAACGTTGGTGCGTTGTATTCAAAACGCATGAAGCACTATCCGTATGCGACCAACTCAACAACTGCTGACCCGTGGTTGTATCTGTATCGCTGGGCTGCAACTTATCCGATGACAACGGAAGATGGTGATCCGATTCGCAGCCCCTATTACGAAATGCAAGCTGCCAACACTGCCTTTCAGGAAACGAACTACACGAGCCTCACTGGTGGCGTAACGATCACTCCGGTAAAAAACTGGAGTATCAAATTCGACTTTACACATGCCAACCAGGAATACATCACCAAACGTCCTGGTACGCGCTTTACCGCGAGAAACTCGTGGGCAGCTGCCTTGCCTAAGTTCGATGAAAACGGCGAGCGCATTTATGTGAACGATGCGGGCGAGCGGGTATCGCCAACGGACCCCGGAGCAATGCCTGCGTATCAACTGGATATGACAACGTACACGGCGCCCGGCGCAAACCCGGATCACATATATCGCTATGTAAAGAACGATCAGTGGAATACGATCAACCTGTACTCAACCTATGACCTGAGCATTAACGAGTCGCAAAACTTCAGGTTCATGCTCGGTATGAACCGTGTAGGATACACCAACGCATTCAACTGGTCGCAAAGAACACACCTGGTGGATATCACCAATCCCCAGTTTGACCTGGCTACCGGCACACAAACTTCACACGGTGGTGAATACTGGGAATCACAATTGGGATTCTTCGGACGCCTGAACTATAACTACCGCGAGAAATACCTGTTTGAAGCAAATCTCCGCTATGATGGTTCCTCGAAATTCCCGAGTCACCTGCAATGGCAGTGGTTCCCTTCCTTCTCTTTAGGATGGCGCGTCAACGAGGAACTCTGGATGGACTGGGCTAGTGTCTTTCTCGATGAGCTGAAGCTCCGTGCATCGTGGGGTTCTATCGGCGATCAAACCGTGCCCAACAACCTTTACATCCCGACAATGAATGGCGCGTTCAACGATTGGATCTTCGGTTCGGACAAGTTGTATCAGTTCGGAACCCCCGCAGCTGTGTCGCAGTCTGTAACCTGGCAGGACATCGTCACCCTGGACATCGGTTTGGACGCACGCATACTCAACAGCGCGGTGGGAATTTCGTTCGACTGGTTCCAGCGCGATACAGAACGCATGATCATCGGACAGGGCGGCATCCCCGCGACCTTCGGTACGGTAGCACCCAAGAGCAACCTGGGCGCACTCAGGACAAAAGGTATCGAACTTATGCTCGACTATACAACGCAGTTTGACAACGGTCTGCAGCTGAGCTTTGTCGCAACCTTTGCCGACGCAGTAACCAAGATTACGAAGTTCGGTGAGAGCAAGAGCATTGACGGATGGTATGTAGGAAAAACCTACGGTGAAATCTGGGGCTACGAAACCGATCGCCTGTATCAGGTTGACGACTTTGTATACGACAACGACGGCAACCACGTAAAGGTGGTTACGGAAGGTGGCCATACCATCAATCAACTGGCGGATGAAAACGCTCCTACTCAGGGTGAACTTCAATCCGGCAACTTTGTATTCGGACCTGGCGATGTTAAGTTCAAAGACCTCAACAACGACGGAGTGATCAACGACGGCAACAGGGCTATCGACGATCATGGCGATCTCAAGGTCATCGGAAACTCCACACCTCGCTATGAATACAGCTTCCGCATCAACGCCGGTTTCAAAGGCTTCGATCTTGGAATTTTCTTCCAGGGTATCGGCAAGCGCGACATTTGGGGTAACGGATTCCTCGCGATCCCTGGCTTCAACTCCGCTGACGGTGCCATGCCTCAGGCTATAGCAGGCAACTTCTGGAAGCCTGATCGTACGAATGCGTTCTATCCGAGACCCTACAATCTCGCCGGCGCAAACACGGGAGGCAACATGCAAGTACAAACTCGCTACCTCCTCGATATGTCATACCTGCGCATCAAGAACATCACCTTCGGATACACGCTTCCGACTCGCCTGACGGAAAGAGTTCACCTGAACAGAGCACGGATATACACGTCGCTGGAGAACTTCTTCACCTTCGACAACCTTGGCGACTTGCCGATCGATCCTGAGGTAATATCAGGCGTGTCGATGTGGCGAGATGACGACCAATACAACCTTGGTCGTACCGGTGTTGGTGTTCCGACATTCAAGAGCGTGTCCTTCGGACTTCAACTAAGCTTCTAAAACTCAGAACCATGAAAAAATATCTTATCATACTAGTAACCGTAGTCTCGATCATCTCGGGTTGCGACGAGTACCTGGATCGTCCGCCGTTAACCCAGATGAACGACGAAAACTACTGGACCAGTGAAAACAACCTCCGGTTGTTTGCCAACGCATTCTATCCTCAATACTTCGTTGGGTACAACGCCACATGGGGTGTCGACTATGCTCCGCTTCGTGGTTACTACTTCTCTGACGACTTCACTACGACAGGGAAGCAAATCAACTTTGAAGCTCAGGCGCCGGATTCACGGGCCTCTTTCTCTGAAACAGCATCTTGGCTGACCACGTACGCAGGTCCTACCTGGAACTTCTCCTGGGTACGAAAAGCAAACCTCATGCTCGAACGCGTGGAAATGATGAACGGCGATATTCTGGAAGAAGAAGCCTATAAGCATTGGAGCTCTGTGGCCCGCTTTTTCAGAGGCTATGAGTACAGCCGACTGGTAAGTGTGTTCGGTGACGTTCCGTACTACGATCGCGTGGTGGGGGACGCTGAACTCGACCTTCTGTACAAGGACAGAGATTCCAGAACGTTTGTGATGGATAAGGTATATGACGACTTCAAGTACGTGCTGGAAAATATGCGCCTCAATGATGGCAATCCTCAAAGCCTCAACCGCTACATCGCCGCCGGATTCATTTCGCGTTTCATGCTGTTCGAAGGGACCTGGCAAAAGTACCACCTGAACAACGAGGAAAAGGCAAAGCAATACCTTCAACTCGCCATCGATGCCGGCGACCTGGTACTCGAATCAGGATTGTGGTCATTCTCGAGCGACTTCCGATCGCTCTTTGGATCAGAAGACCTTGCTGGTAACCCCGAGGTCCTCATGTATCGGAAATATGATGCAGCGATAGGCGTGACGCATCACGTAGCGTCGTATTCAAACATCACAGAAAGCCAAAGCCCGGCTGCAAATCTCGACCTTATCAAGTCGTTCATCGCCGTCGACGGTCAACCGTATCAACTTTCTTCGGTACCTGATGCAGACAAGTTCGACATCGGAAGCCTTGTAGCCACCCGCGATCCTCGTTTTGAGGCCACATTCTGGGATGTACCTCGGGCACAATCGGCTACGCTGCTTTATGCAGACAAGTTCATCAGCAGGGAAGGCCCCACTTATGCTGGTGGTACTTATCCTCCGCAGTACGGCTCCAACACCAACACCAATGATGCGCCGGTAATGCGACTCGCAGAAGTAGCGTTGAACTGGATCGAAGCGAAGGCCGAATTTGCCACCCTTGGTGGTCCGGAAGTAACGCAGGTAGACCTCGACGCATCCATTAACGCCATCCGCAACAGACCGCTGGACGACGTTGCAATTGACAAGGGCATCCAGAAGACCGCACCCTTGTTGTTGGCCGCCATCCCGGATGATCCGGATCGCGATGCTGACGTCCCGCCGCTGCTGTGGGAAATCCGTCGGGAACGCCGCATGGAGTTTGTGTATGAACACACACGGCTTATGGACATCAAGCGCTGGAAGAAAATTCGGTACATGGACGGCAGCGTCAACGAAGACCTCCTCCTCGGCCCCTGGGTCGATTTTCCCAACGAGTTTCCCGAGTGGCTCGTCGAGGCTAAGGTCGACAAGCTGAAAGTTCAGAAAGAAAATGGCACTGTCGTCACATACAACGGTTCCAACGACTCAGACATGGTGGGATTCTACATTCCAGAAAATGTCTCGAACCGGGATCCCTTTACGGATCGTGTGTACCTGGCGCCCGTAGGCAACAACCAAATCAGCGAATACGCCCAAAGGGGTTATACCTTAAGCCAGACGCCGGACTGGTAGCGGTCTTGGGTACTGCTGTTTGAAGTGCGGGTTAGTTGAGTAAGGCCCCTCCCATGAACCCATGGCGAGGGGCTTTTTTGTACTTTTACCCGTACGTTTGAATCCCCTCCTGAATTACAACTTTACCATGAAACACATGTTCTCTTTAGCCATATTCATAGTTCTCTCACTATCCTCAAATCTGTCCGCGCAAACGCCAAAGTCACCGCCACCGTCTGCAAGACACGAACGCAGTGCCTGGGTGGATTCCGTAATGGCCACCCTCACTCCGGATGAAAAAATCGCCCAGCTTATTATGGTCGCCGCATGGTCCAACCGCGGTGCAGACCACGAACGGGAATTGCTGAAAATCATTCGTGAACACAAGATCGGCGGACTCATCTTTTTTCAGGGAGACCCTGTACAACAGGCACGACAAATAAACCTCTATCAGGCCGCTTCGAAAGTACCACTACTGATGGCAATGGATGCCGAATGGGGGCTGGGCATGCGGCTCGACAGTACCATAAGCTTCCCCTACCAAATGACCTTGGGCGCCATCAACGATGATAACCTCATTTATGAAATGGGCGCGGAAATCGCACGGCAAATGAAACGCGCCGGTCTGCATGTAAACTTTGCGCCTGTTGCCGACATCAACAACAATCCGGCAAACCCAGTGATCAACTTCCGCTCATTTGGAGAAGACAAATATAACGTCACGCGCAAGGCTATCGCTTACACGCGTGGATTACAAGATCATGGCATACTTGCAACAGCAAAGCATTTCCCGGGTCACGGCGATACCGACACCGACTCGCATCATGCATTGCCACAAATCGAACATTCACGGGAAAGGTTAGACTCGCTGGAACTTTATCCGTTCCGCGAAATGATAAGCGCAGGCGTTGGTGGCATCATGATAGCTCACCTCAACGTGAAGGCACTTGATCCTTCCGGAGTACCGTCTACACTGTCTCGGCCTATTGTCACAGGGTTGCTCCGCAACGAACTCGGCTTCCAGGGGTTGATCGTAACCGATGCGATGAACATGAAGGGCGTCACAGCAAGCAATCCTCCGGGGATTGTAGACCGCGATGCAATACTTGCCGGCAATGATTTGCTTGAGTTCACGGAAGATGTCGCACGCGCTATCAGGGAAATCCGAACGGCTGTAGCCAAAGGCGCTATCAGTCAGCCAGAAATTGACGCACGCTGTCGGAAAATTCTCGCCATCAAGTACTGGGCCGGATTGCACGAAAAGAAATTTGTCGATGCCACCAATATCGTTGAGGATCTCAACACACCGCAGGCAAAGTTGCTGAATCGCAATCTGCTCCAGGCTTCCATCACCGTTTTGAAGAACGAAGGCAATATTCTTCCCTTAAAAAATCTCGACGAACTGCGTGTCGCATCGGTTTCAATCGGACGCGATCGCATCACACCTTTTCAACAGACTCTTGGTCTTTACACCGAGGTAGCACATTTCACAGTGCCTGCGGATGCATCGTCTGAACTTGTCGATTCTGTTTCGCAGCAACTGGCTAACTTTAACACGGTGATAGCAGGACTTCACGACGAACCCGGACGTCCGCTAAATCGCATCAATTATGCCCCTCATGTAATCGCGTTTGTTCAGTCGCTCTCGACACGACCTGGTGTGGTGACAGCTGTGTTCAAAAATCCGTATGTGCTGGATAAACTTGATGACATTGAAGAGACCGATGGTCTCATCGTCACCTATCAGGACAACGCCGATGTTGAGGACCTTACCGCGCAACTTATCTTCGGAGGAATCAGCGCAAGCGGACGCTTGCCGGTTAGCATCGGGACAAAGTTTTCGTCCGGAGACGGTATTGACGTAAAAGGCGGAATTCGGTTCAAGTACACCTTGCCTGAAGATGCAGGAATGAATTCCGGCATCCTTTACAAAGGCGTCGACTCTATCGTCAACCAGGCACTCAATGTGAGAGCCATCCCGGGCTGTGTGGTGTTTGTGGCAAGAGACCGCAAGGTCGTCATGCGCAAGGCATACGGGTACCAGGATTATGCCGACACCATTAAGGTGAAGCTAACCGACTTGTATGATCTTGCTTCCGTCACTAAAATTTCGACGAGCCTGGCCGCGCTTATGAAGTTGTACGATGAAGGAAAGTTCAGGCTTGACGCCACACTGGCTGATTACCTTCCGAAGTTCAAGCGGTCGAATAAGGCAGACATCCCGATGTACGATATTCTCACCCACCAGGCGCGTTTCCAACCCTGGATTCCGTTCTACAAGAACACGGTAAAGGATAACGGAAAATATCGATGGCACACGATAAAGAAAGATTCTTCAAGCCGATATCCGATACGGCTTAAGTATGGAATGTACCTGCACAGAAAATATCCGGACCGGATCGTAAACACTATCAGGAAATCCGATCTCCTGGAAGAAAAGAAATATGTCTACTCAGACTTCTTTTTCATCCTGGCCCCGCGCGTGGTCGAAAGCATGATCGATCAGGATTTCGAAACATTCCTGCGCAGGGAATTCTACAAACCCCTGGGTGCTACGTCCGTAATGTTCAATCCGCTTCGGAAATATCCGCTTAACGCGATTGTGCCTACGGAACACGACTATTACTTCCGCCACCTGCCCATACATGGCACAGTCCATGATGAAGGAGCAATCATGTTGGGCGGCGTCTCCGGCCATGCCGGCTTGTTTGCCAATGCAAATGACCTGGCCAAGCTGATGCAGATGTATCTCGACATGGGCGAGTACGGCGGCAAACGGTATATTAAAGAGGAGACGCTCCGGGAATGGACGCGCACGCAATTCCCCGAAAACAACAACCGCAGGGCGCTGGGTTTTGACAAACCCGAACTGGTCTACTCCGGTCCCGGTCATAACACAGCCCGCGACGCCAGTGCGGCAAGTTTTGGTCACACTGGCTTTACAGGGACGTTCGCCTGGATGGATCCTGAAACCGGACTCCTTTATATCTTCCTGTCGAACCGTGTCAACCCTACGCGCGACAACACGCGTCTATACCGTCTCAACACAAGAACAGAAATACAGCAGGTGTTGTACGATGCAATTGAGCAAGACGAATAAAGAGAACGCGAAGGACCGCAAACCTAAATCTTACAACGGTGGAAGTTCATACAATACGTCCGCAAACAGCGATGCAAATAGAAGCAAGTCATCATCTTGATGAACTTGTTAGAAAAACTACAGCGTCAAGTGCCAATACGTTATCAGGCGTGCTTGTATCTGGATATCGCGGTACTGGCAAGACGTGGCTCGTTGAGAACTACCTGCAGGCTATAGAATCCAGCCATCCTGTCTTAATAGCGCGGCACTATCCTCAGCACCAAAACATTCCTTACTTTGGATTCAAGTATTGTGTATCTGATTACCTCGGAAAGGTATACAGTCAGGCCACCAAATCCGAACTACGAGCGTTCTCCGCAAAGCTGAAGGACTTCCTCGGCGAAAACATTTATCTTCTTTTGGATTACATTCCGGAGTTGTCGCTGATCCTCGGCGAAGATCCATCGCAAAACAAACCATCACATCTAACGATAGAGAACCAGCTCTATCCATTGTTCAGACGCATTTTCGAATTTCTTTCAGAATACAATCGCTGCCCGGTCTACTTCTTCACAGACGACCTTCAGTGGATCGATGCTTCGGGAATAAATCTTCTGAAATACCTCCTGCTCAACCTCTCCAACAAGCAGCTGGTCTGGATTGGCGCACATCGTACGCCGCACAACAAGACAAGTTTGCTGGGACAGCTCCTGGAGGAACTACGACTGAAGGACTTCCGGATTGAACACGTTGGTCTGAAAGGGTTGAACCCGGCTGAAACAGCCCAATTCATCAGCATGACCCTGGATGCAAAGGCTAGCGAGGAGTTCGTCGACACTTGTTACAAAATCACCGCAGGGAATCCCTCACACCTTCAGGCGCTTTTGGAAAGCCTCAGGAACAGTGATCTGATCTGGAATGATGGCAAAGAAGTCCAATGCAACGCCGAAGGCGTGATAACGACTTATCAGGGCCAGAAGACACAGACGATGTTGCTGGAGCAAGTCAGGAGACTGTCGCCAGCAGCTTACGAAGTGCTTTGTATCGCAGCTTGCATGGGCCGCTTCGACCGTCAGCTCATACTCGACTGGTTGGGTGGCGATGCGACAACGATGAAATCGCTCCTGGATGAAGCGCTTGATGCCGGTCTTCTTAAGGTGTACGAGCAGGACATTCGCTTCTCCGATATGCACGTCGGCGAGATGATCTACGATCAATTGTCGGAAAGCCACAAACTGGAACTTCATTATAAGATCGCAAACCTCTTTTACGCACGCGGTGTGGAACGGCTGAATCGCACAGACATCATCATGATGACGACGAGCTTCAACCAGTCGCTGGAACGCGTGAAGGCGGATGGACGCCTGATGCTCACGGCTGAGTTGAACTATCAGGCGGGCAAGATTCTCGAGAAGGACAAGGCCTACGATCAGGCGCGCTATTTCTTCAAGATGAGCGCGGAGATGCTGAAAGAATGCAGATGGGAAGACGTCAAAGAACAGGTGTGGCGCGTGTACATGGATCGGGCTCGCATCGAGTATTTTCTGGGCGACTACGACCTTGCGGAAATTCACCTCGACTACCTGCTGGAAAGGATTCATAATCCCCTCAAGCGCTCGAAAGTATTCGAACTGAAGGTGACGATCAACAATCACCTGGCACGATACCAGAAGGTAGTTTACATTCTCAGGGAAAGCCTCGCAGAACTGGGCCTCGCATTGCCTGTGGAAGAAAACGATCTGGAGCGCGAGGTGGCGCGACTCAAAGTAATACTTGGCAAACAGGAAGAAAACCCCGAACCGCTTGCCGACGCCGTTCCTCCGGAATATTCCGAGGCAATACTGCGACTACTCTACGTCGGGGGAATGAGCCTCCACCATACCTCCGATGTGCTCATGACCTGGGCAGCTATGCAGATCATCCTGCGCGCGAACAGGGAGAACCCCTCGGTAGTGAAAGCAATAGGCTACGTTTCCTATGGACGCATGCAGATCATTGCTGGCGACATCGACAAGGGATACGAATTTGGAACAAAGGGACTCGCGTTAAACAAGGCATTGGATGACATAACGCTTCGATGCAGGGTGTTTGGCGTATTCGCCTTCTACATACAGCCATGGAAGAAGGATTTCTCTGAAAGCTATCCTCTCCTCGACGAAGCCGCGGACGCGGGACGAAAAGCCGGCGATCTCATTGGTGTTTACATTCTGAAAACACACAGACTGAACCTGCATATTATTTCCGGCCTTCCATTGAAGGGTCTGTCGCAGTGGGACTTTGAAGAGTCGTATCCGGGAATGGAACTCACCTATTACATCACCCATTATCAAAAAAGTCTGATAAGGTTCCTCACCGGCGAGTCTACTGTATTCTCCATTCCACGGCAAAATCCTTCATCGCTTGCCGGACAGCTGACCATCAAGGAAGAGAAATTCTATCGGAACTATGTTTGGGCCAGATATTACTTCCTCTTTGGTCACTATGATCTCGCTGCCCGCACTGCAGAGGAAGCCGACGCCAACCGAAAACTGCAGGAAGCTTCACCGCTGGTACCCGCCAACCTCTTCACCTGGTTTCTGGCCGTGTCGCAGGGATGGAATTCCTATCCGCGGCGGGTTCGCGAACGGCTCGCGCCACGGGTGGAGCATGTACTTCAATTATTCGAAGTTTGGCAACACCACGCGCCGTCGAACTATCGGCCAGCGTGGTTGCTTATCAAAGCTGAATGGCTTAGGATGCATGATCATGATGACGCAGCGACATATTACCAAGCGTCCTGGGAAGTATCTGGTGACAACATTTATCACCGTGCTGTTACCAGCGAATTGTGGGCGAGATTTCTTCTGAATGAAAATCCAAATGATCCTTTTGCATGTTCACTGCTTGAGCGCGCCATCGAGGCCTACGATGCATGGAATGCTACCGCCAAAACGCGACAGCTCAGGCAGCAATACGCCGCATTGCTGAAAAAGGAACTTTCGGATTCAGGATCGATCGACATAGAAACCATCCAGTATGAATTGAGCGGCGACATGGAAGTGCAGTCGCTGGTGAAGAAGCTGATGGTATTGTTGTTACGCATTTCAGGATCGACACGCGTTACCGTTGAGCTGGTAGAAGATGCAAGGGATCGTATTGCATACGATGCGTTGTCACTTTTCCACGAATCGCCATTGAAGCAACCTCCCATTCCGGGAACGATGGTTCGAATGGTGCTCAAGTCGCACAACCCGGTTGTCGTCAATGAACTCAGGGCTGAGAAAGGGCTGTACGATCTCGACGACATCCACGCGCGAGGTGTAAAATCGTTCCTGATCCTTCCTGTAACCATCAGTGGCCACGTATCCATGGTGGTGTATCTCGAAAATGTAATCAAAGCGAACTGGTATACCCCGGAACGCCTCAAAGCTGTAAAGATTACCGCGAACCAGGGAGCGGTGATGATCGAAAACGCGCGCATTCACGAGCACTCCGTCCGCCTGAATAAAAACCTTCGAAAAGAAATGGCAGAAAAAGAAAGGCTGTCATCCCTCATTGAAGCCCAGCAACACGCGCACATGAAAGCTCTCATGCAGGCTCAATACACAGAACGCAAGCGCATGGCCCGCGATCTTCACGACGGCCTCGGTTCCTTGCTATCGAGCGTGCGTCTTCGCTTTAACGGACTTCAGCATGAAGTATTTGAGAAAGTTCCGGAGAAGGCAAATCGGTATCGCGACAGCCTGCGCCTTCTCGACGAGGCCATCGACGAACTACGGCAGATTTCACACAACATGGTGCCCGCTTCACTGAGCCGGTTCGGACTTGGCCCGGCGCTAAACACCTTTGCCACGCAGGTGCGAGCATCCGGAGAACTAGAGGTCGATCTGCAAATCCTGGGGCTCGAAGAGCGCCTTCCCGAAGAAATGGAAGTTCACATTTATCGAATTTGCCAGGAGTTGGTACAAAATGTCATCAAACATGCGCGCGCATCAAAGCTCCGAATCCAAATCATCCGACACGATGACGCTATCAATATCAGCGTGGAAGACAATGGCATCGGCATGATCAAGGATAGCGTAACACGCGGATTTGGATTCAGTACTATACAATCCAACGTCGATCTCTTCAAAGGGACCTTCACCATTGAAAGTCAGCCTGGAAAAGGCTGCCTTGTGCTGATCGATCTACCCGTTGGATGATCCTTGATCAATACACGATAATCTTTCGTGTAAACAGCGCGCCGCGGAGCATGAAGCGGAGGAGGTAGGCTCCCCGGGACAAATGCTGTGGCACTATGTCGTACAAATCAATAGACTGTGAAAGATCCACAACTCCTGAGAACAACGTCTGCCCCGACATGTCCATAACATTCAACATGACGTCTTTGCCCTTGCTGTAATCCAATCGTATGTGAATCGGTTCGCCGCTTAACGCGGGATTCGGATAAACGGACAGCACGGGTTCTTCGAAGTGGCTCTGAATGATGATGATTTTTGAATAGGTAGCCTTCCCGTCGAAATCCGTTTGCTTCAGTCGATAGTAGGATACGCCTTCCAATGGATTGTGATCAGCGAATCGGTAATTCAGCTTTACCTTACTCTCACCTGATCCACTCACGAATCCAATTGAATCAAAGTGCAGTTCTGTGCCACTTCGCTCAATTGCGAAGTAATCGTTGTTTTCTTCCGACAACGTCGTCCAAGACAGTTGCACAACACCATTCTCCAGGTATCCAGAGAATGTATAGAGCTCTACCGGCAAGATCACGTTCTGATAACCAAGCGTAAAGTATGTCTGGCTGACGATTGATGTTATTCCTGAGGTGGCGTATCCTGTGGGAGCTGCAGGTGAAAACACACCGGACCCGCCTTCGTCAGTCCACGGTCCTGCTGAATTGGTTGCCCTCATAATGTGAGCATTGCCCGCAAAGAGTACGTTCTCGTCCGGTGCACCGTTGGTATTGAAATTCAACTCCACAGTCGGCGCGTTCATCGTACCTGAAAGCAGATCTATTGAATAGTACCGAGCCTCCGACAATACGCCCACTCCAACAGGATAAGTACCTGTCGGCGGCGTATTGATCATTTCCACGCGGACAACAGGACTCGTCGACGCCGCAGTTTGCTGTATCACTACCGGACGATATGTGTTTCCCTTTCCCACCGGAAAGACACGGCTCGCACCAGCGTTGTCGGGATAGGCAATGGACACTCTGCCGTCAATGAATGCCGTCGGTCCATAACCAGATACGGGTTGTATTGTCGTGTTTGTGAGCTGCACTGTATTGGAGCCCGTAACGATCTTACCTGAGGAGATGATCAGTTCGTCATTTACGATAATGCCGCTGTTTAGTTGGAGTGCACCTCCATTAGATCTTGTAAGGCGGCAGAAAGTGGTCGCGCCGCTGAGTGTTTGCACACCGCTGCTTTCAAAGGCCACAGTACTTGTGCCACTGTTGAACGTCCCCGAGCTGCTCCAGTCTCCCGACGACATGATAGTTCCATTCCCCGCGTTGAACACAGCCGGTGGTGTGTTTACAAAATTTCCTGACAAGATCAACGTTCCGGATCCCATGGTGAACGATGCTCCTGCGCCAGCATTCGTGAGCGTACCAGCCACGGATACAGTACCGGTGCTTGTCGTGAATGTAGCTGTATTGGTCACAGTACCACCAATCGTGATAGCACCTGAACCTCCATTAAATGTTCCGGATGTATTGTTGAGATTGTTCTTGATGCGCATCATTCCGGCGCCTGCGTTGAACGTACCCTGATTGACTACTGAGCCGCGCACACCAACACTATCGCTTCCAAGATTGAATGTTGCGCCAGAAAGGTTCGAAAGGTTCCCAAGTACATGCAGACCGTCATTACCGTCACCTGCGTTGAACACAGCTGTGGCTCCGGAGTTGGTCAGGTTGCCACCGATGGTAATTTCGCCTGTCCCCATGTGAAAGGTAGCTTTGTTCACGAAGTGTTGCCCTGATCCCGCAAGTTCAATTTTTCGATTGTTCACAGCATTAGTTACCGTCCCCTGTACAATGGTTAGTGTTCCGTTCAACACCAAATCAACATTTGGCAATGTTTTCGTTCCTGCGCCTGTAAAGGTCAGGTTATTGTATGTAGCTTGCGTGGGCAGCGTAACCGCGCCGTTATATTCGATTGTTCCTCCACCTGCCGAGACGAACGCAGAGAAGTTCCCCAACGGAAATGTCGACGATTGAATTTGAATTGTCTTATCACCTGTTCCTCCTGATGTAACGATTCCGAACTCATGACCCGTTGTCGTGCCCAGGTGCAGTCGACCCCGTACCTGGAGTGTGGCCGTACGCCTCGTGTTCGTCGTCACGGTGACCGTGTGACCTTCGCTAATAATTACGAATGATCCTGGAGGTGGTCCGATTCCTGTTCCGGGAGGATCAATATCCCATATTGCATCTGATTCCCAATCTCCGGAAGCAATGCTGGTGTACGTTTGAGGATCCAGGAATGCGGTTTGTTCACCGGCGGTGTGGTCACCCGTCAGGTTGGCGTTGGTAAAAACAATCACCCGTGTGGTAGTGTTTGGGTTGCCAGCCGTTACACCCACCGTCCAGGCGCCATTTTGAAACCGTGCATCGCGGTAGTCGGCCGTGTTTCCGTTTTCGTCGGCAGCAACATACGTGTACGTATGAATCAGCGAAGTGATGTCAACGCCGTTATTAACTACACTCCAATAGTATCTGATAAACGCCGTTCCGGACCCTGTCGCATTGGGGTGCTTGCTGTTAACCGGCTTGATACGGATCGTACCACCCGAAGCCCCTGTAGTTATTGTGTAGTTTGCGGGTGTATACTTTCCGGCAACGCCTATCGGAAATTCAAAAGTGCCCGCAGTTACAGACGCAGCAAAAGCCTTGGTGACACCAACGTCAGAAATGCTTCCGGCAGTAATGATGTATCGCGAGGCCGTATGGCCTACAACAGAGTTTAAACTTGTGGAAGAAAGATTCAAGCCAAATGCACCGATGTTAAGCGAACCATTAACAAAGGTGAGCGTACCCGTTACCTCTTGGTTTGCGCCAAACATCGCGCCGGACGCGTTGTTCAGCGTGAGGTTTCCGAATTTTCCGTTTCCATTTCCTGCGATTGTCTGCATACCGCTGCCAGCGAGCGTTATGCTTCCTGAGCCCGAGCTCGTATGCACAGCGGAGTTAAATACATTCCCAATTACCGTGATCGTATTGGTAGACCCTGCGAGTGTACCACTGCTGAGGGTGAGCATGCCGTTTACACGGATGTTTGAATTGGGCTGCAAGCTTACAGTGCCACCAGCAAACGTATTGTTGATGATGAGGTTAGCGAAGTTGGTAAGGTTACCCGACGCACCAGTGAAGATTTGATTGTTTGCTGAACCGTTCAGCGTCGTAGTTTGTGTCGCCGATCCGGCCTGATATCCTCCGGTGGACGTTCCGGTGCCGCTATTGGTATTGAGGTTCGTGAAGTTTCCGGCGATGCTGACGTTGTAACCACTCGCGCTAAAAACGTCGGTAGCCTGGATCGTCAGTGAACCCCGGAGGGTAAGAGGATTGGCTTCCAAGCGCGCCGTATTGCCGCTGCCCGTCACCTCCAAACTATGAAGGGGAATGGCGGTGTTGATGTCGATCGTTTTACTCGTCGCGCCGGTACCGATCTGGACAAGTCCACCTGTAACAGTGTAGGTCGATGGTTGCAGGTATACGTCGGCGATTGCGGTACCATCATTAGGTTGCCCTATGCTCAAAGTACCTCCACTCATAGTGAATGAACTACCGGGGTTAAGAATCTCGAACACGCCCCGCGTTGTCGTCGGTGCACTCTCAATGCCTGCGTTCACGACACCGCCAGACTGGTTGTAGAGGAGACTACCCTGCGCGCTGGTTGCCGACCGCCGGATCTGAGACCGCACATTTAACGTTCCTCCCGAGATGCTGATGGTAGGCTGACCCGTCGCGGCATATTCTATCGAATTCTCATTCGTCGTTGTGCCTACATTAACCGTTCCGTTAAGGATTTCCAGGGTGCCCGCAAGCAGCATGTTCTTCCCCTCACCCGTAAGTTGGAGCGTTCCGCCGTTCGCAGAAAGTCTCGCTGTTGCCGGAATGTTGAAATCGACGTTGCTGGCTATAATTACTAACTGTGCGATGCTCAGTCGGAACGTTCCATTGACGAGGACGAGGGGTGATGGTGTGCCCGCCAATGCGAATCCAGTTGCGTTGACATCAAGGATCGGCGTCATGGAAGTGCCCTTATCCACGGTAAGGACATTGAACTCCGTGGTCGGTCCGTTTCCCGTAATCGTCGCATTTGTACTGCCTTTAAACGTCGTATTACAAACGCGCCCACTGACCGCCATGTCGAAGGTGCCATTGTTCACCATATTACCGTGGAGTATCAGCTTATTGGCAACAGTTGTGCCCGAATTCAACACAGTAAATTGTCCGCTGGAGTTCACAGCCAAATTGCCAAGCACCTCGATGGTCTGTGCTGTCCCGTTTTGAAAACGAAGGACACCGGATGTCACGTTCAGATTACCAGCGATGGTCAATGTTCGGGAACCTATAGAGTTGATCAGAACCAGTCCTGAAGTACTTCCCTGCACGCTGACATTACCATGTATGTGAACGTCGAGATCAGGTAGTGTGATCGTCCTTCCGGCTCCCGGATTTAAAATCAGGTGCCGGTAACTTGTCAATGGCAAACTGGTTGGCGCCAGGGAAGTTTTTGGTATCGTAAAGCTCTGCGTACCTGTAGTGTAGTACTCAACAGTACCGCCGTTTTCGCGAATGAAATTTCCGAAGTCACCCGCGGGGAACTGAGCTGTTGCGGTTGAAGAAGATATCCGCAGCAGTCCGCTACCGCCTACCGGACGATCATGAAGTGCTCCGAAATTGTGGCCTGTTGTTACTCCAAGATCCAATGTGCTACCCGACGCGATTTCGAGACCTCCGGCGCTCTGGTTATTGGACGTGACCGTGATCGTGTGAAAATACGTCACACCATCACCTATGTACACGTGATCGCCGGCCGTTGGTGCGGAAGTCGCATCAGGACCAGTATGACTTACGTTAGACCAGGGTGTTGTCCCCGGATTAGTATCCGACCAGTCACCATTGCGCTTACTGTAAAATATCCGGACAACACCGAACGCAGCCGGTACGCCACATGTGAACTCGCCATCAATGTAGCCTACATTCGTAAAATAGATGGTGTTCGTTCCCTGGTTAACCTCTCCTGCATCATTGATTACAGTCCATGAAGTGGGATAGTACCGAGCGGGAACATAATTCACATCACTATTGGCCGGTACTACGTGAGTCTCGAGGTAACGATAGGTATGAGAGACCGCATTGGCACCGAGCCCCGTGAATCCCGAACTCGTTACTTTCCAATACCACATCAGATTGGCTGTGTTGCCTGCCGCCACGAGAGGATGGCGCGCATTTACTGGCCTCACGGTAATTGAGCCGTAAGTAGTCGGCGCCGACGTGAGTTGAATAATGGCTGGTGTGTAATAGGTACTCGAACCGATAGGGAACGTAAACGCCGTAAGATTACCAAACGTTTTTCGAACACCCTTATCAGATTGATATCCTGAAGTCCGGATCATTTTTGAGCTTCCAAAAGACGCGCCGGAGGTAGTGACCGCTGTAGACGAGGTGGACGTGAGGGCCAGGAGATTTTGGTTGATATCAAAAATACTCGTGCTTCCTGCCAGGGTAAGGGTGCCCGCAATCGCAATGTCAGTCGTGGTGGTCGCACCGGGATTGCTGGTGTTGTTCAGCCATACGTTGCCGAACACCCCCGTACCATCGCCTGAAATGGTTTGTGTTGATGTCCCCTGCAAGCGGATGCTTCCTGTTCCCGTATGCACCGCGGCATTGTAAATAGAACCCAGGGCGATTATGGTCTTGCCACCATCATTGAAAACGCCGTTCTCGAGACGTAAGGTTTGGGAAACAGTGAGCGAAGTGTTTGTCCCGGCTATAGTTAACGCGCCGGAAGCTTTGTTCACCGTGAGGTTATACAAACCAGACGTGATGGTCCCACTGTTGGTGAACGTCTGATCTCCTGTGCCATTGAAAATTGTCGTATTTCCATTCGGGCTATAGGTCGCTCCGGCGTTCAGCACAAAATTACCTCCAATTGAAACCTCCTGCCCGTTTGCATCCAACACTGGACCGTTGGCTCCGTCTATTGTCAGATTGTTCAGTACCTTCAGAGGTTGAGCGGTGGTAATGCCGACCGATCCGATGTTCGCCAGCCGCACCGTCGTGGGCGTGCCGCCGGTCCGGGAAATATTAAGATTCCAGAAGGGCGCGGTCGACAAAATGGTAAAGGAAGCCGCCGTACCCGAAAGGACGGCGTTAACAGTTCCTCCCGTTACATTGTAATTCGACTCTTTACATCCGATGTGTATACCACCGTTGGCACCTCCGCTGCCAGATTGGGGATTGCTTACGTTTAGCGTTCCCCCAGACATGATAAATACCTGCTCCGGAAATGGTATGGAAAATCTTGCATAATTGCCGTTCGACCCGGTTGTACCTATAGCATTGAAAGTACCACCAGTCATAGTAAACGAGCCCCTATGCACGCCAGGATTGGTGGAAGGACGGAATTTTTCCGTCGTGAAAACACCGCCTTCGATGAGATATTGTCCCTCCTCGCGAATTACAGTACCTTCCTTGCCAACACAGGTAAATGTCCCCGCAGTTATCCTGAACTTTCCGTACACTACAAATGCGTTGCCATTTGTGTTGAAATCTGCTCCATCAATCCACAACATTGGACTCGTATCTTCATCTCCCAAATTGTAATTGGCTGTACTATTACCGTAGACTCTCGGTATGTTGATATTCGCACCCAGCCGTAATGTACCGTTCCGTATTTCAATCAACTGTCCACTGGAATAAAGATTCAGATTCGCAGAATTCGTCGAGGTGACAGATAGGGTGTAGGTAGAGCCTGATCCCTTGTCGACAATCAGTGTGTACAAATCAGTGCGACCATTACAAGCCATCACGTTGTTGGTCGTCCCAGTGAAAGTAAGCGCCGCTGAACCATTGTTGGCTGTAGTGTATTGGGCAGAATTGCTCAGATCAATGGTACCGTTGTTAGTCAGATTTCCATACAGCGTTATGGTGTGATTGGCCGCGAACGTTCCAACACCAAGCGTTGTATTCGTCCCCACAGTGACATTTCCCTGCACGGTGAGGTTAATGGCATTTGTTGCCTGTGTACCCATGGTCACGGTTAGAGTGCCTGTGCCCGTTGCCTGCGTTATGAAACTGCCCCGTACGGTTAGGTTATATCCAGCAGTGTTCGGAATGGAAATAGTATGATCCGTCGCCGTTGAGTTACTGAAAAGCAGATTGGGATAGCTGATTGACCCGGGAAGCGTGCCGGTGAAATTGTAATACTCGACGGTGGCGCCCGAGCCCGCACTCAACGAGAATGTATTGGTGGTAGCGGAAGGAAAATATCCCGTGCGAATGCGAAGTGTTCCTGAGCCTGCCAGCAAGCTGAGGTTCGCGAACGTGAATGTCTGCAGATCAAGTACACCACCATTAAGTATGTTGATGGATAAGTTGGTGTTCGTGACGTTAGCGCTCAACTGTACGGTGTAACCGTTGAGAATATACACCACGTCGCCGTTGCCAGGAACGGCGCTGCCTGTGAGGCTCATCCCGGATGGGTCGGTAGTCCACGTATTAGCGTTGTTCCAGAAGCCAGTGCTTCCTCCATTGACGTACGTGTAATATGTGACCGCAAACGAGGAAGAGGTGACGACAAAAGAGCAGCAAGTTAGGATTGCTGCACGGAGTATACTTCGCATGGGGAGAAGGGGTAAAAATGGTGCCCGTTACTATGAAAAAATCAAAAAATCGGAGGGCCGGCATGCTTGCCAGATTACAAACTTAAAAGAATAACTGCCAAATTAGTGCCACTCGCCGTATTCTAATTTGTGCTAAAACTTACATAAGTCACGGTATTGATTGTCAATGCCTTATAAAGGCAGAGAAAATGGGGGACATTCCCGTCCTGGGAAATAATTCCCAAGTGCGGACCAAAAACGCATGTCAGAAAATCATATCAATTTGCACCCTAATAATCCTATAGGCACATCCGTTGACGACATTTCGCTGATCTCTATTCCATGTCGCGAAATACCGCCTTATCCCGCGCGCGTTCAGCTGGTAATGCATTGAATGCCAGCCATCTCCACCGTGGCATCCGCCTTGAATGGATACCTCGAAACCGTCAGCGCGATGATCATTTCGCCAATTCAGGATAGGACACAAACAACGTCAGGGATTAACACGCTCACACTGAATGGTAGTCCCGCTATCCGCTTGTGTACTGCTGCAGACACTGCCCACAAGCCGCTACTGGTGAGGGACAGTACATTGCTGCTCGTTACAAAAGGCGGCTTACAGATAAAACATGGTACAGCACATTACTCCGTTGGAAAGAATGAAATGGTGCTCCTCAAAAAGGACATCCTCGTAAAATACTCTTCCACAACACAGCTGCGGGGCGACGGCACACAATTCATTTTATTCCATCTCACAGACGATCTGCTGAAAGATTTTGTCAGGCAAGCAAGACTGTCGGTTTCCCGACCCAAACAATCTAAGGCAGTGACTATTGAAGGCATTGACGCCCGACTGCTGAAGTTCCTTGATTCGCTTCATTTATATTTTGACTATCAAGGGTTAGACGAAAATATTACGAGGATCAAACTGTTGGAGCTGCTCTACAATTTGTCCAGCAAGACAGGCCTTGTCCTTGAACAACTGATGGATCTCCGACCGCATTTTCGGGGTGATATAACCGCCACAATCGAAGACCATCTGATGGATGCGGTATCCTTACCCCAACTCGCGGAATTCTCGGGGCGAAGCCTTTCAAGTTTCAAGAGGGATTTCATTGCCATTTACAACATGTCGCCATCCAAATGGTTAAGGCAGCGACGACTTGAAAAAGCTGCGGAGCTATTCCGTAACACCACAATGACCGTTACCGACATATGCTACACGCTCGGTTTTGAAAACCTCGCGCATTTTTCACGATTATTCAAAGCTCACTTCGGCCACACGCCTTCCAGGTTCAGAATGGCAATGTCAGAGAGCATCTGACGGCGGCGTCGCGACATCTCGTTAGACGCTGCGTCAATTGGCGACATGCCGTGAGATGCAACACCCCTTGTCGAATACAATGTATTGAACTGCAATGCTTTACTCGACGGCACGGGTATTGTCAATTCATTATAAAATTTCTGAACTACTAAAACCTGTACGTCATGAAAAAGAAGTTCGCGATCAGTCTCTGGCCGCCGGGCAACGAGTCACCTTCGGAACACCAGGTCATCCCTGGCTACCAATCAACACATAGAGCTTATTTCAACGAAGGAGATGAGTTTCTCGATGATGCCATTCGCACAACGGATCAAACTTTCGCACAAGTAGAAGGGACAGTTGATGTGCTGCGTATCCGTTCCCAGCAATCACGCAATACTGAGTCAATTCAATAACCATTAAATCCAATCAGAAATGAAAGTAGTAATTATCGGCGGGACCGGCCTTATCGGTTCAAAGGTCACCGCAAGGCTGCGCAAACTCGGCTACGATGTTATTCCCGCAGCACCAAATACCGGCGTCAATACAATTACGGGCGAAGGCCTCGACAACGCGCTGAAAGAAGCAGACGTGGTTGTTGACGTAGCTAACTCACCCTCGTTCGAGGATGAAGCTGTAATGGACTTCTTCCAAACATCGGGACGCAACCTGCTCGCTGCGGAAGCCAGGGCGGGCGTACAGCACCACATCGTCTTGTCCGTGGTTGGCACTGACCGTCTTCAGGAGAGCGGATACTTTCGTGCGAAACTTGTGCAGGAAAATCTTGTCAAAGGTTCCGGGATACCATTCTCAATAGTACGATCCACACAATTCTTCGAGTTCCTGAAAGGAATCACTGATGCAGCAACCGAAGGGCGCGAAGTACACTTGGCTCCTGCGAACATTCAGCCAATAGCCTCCGACGATGTCGCACTTCGAATTGAGGAGGTGGTAACGGGAAGGCCGATCAATGGCACGATTGAGATCGCAGGCCCCGACCTTTACGTGTTGCCGGAATTGGTGTCACTGTATCTTACGCAGCTTGAAGATTCACGTAATGTCAGAATAGACGAGCACGCGCAGTATTTTGGCGCCCCTTTAAATACCGATACTCTGATGCCGTCGCGAAATGCCCGCGTGGGTCCGACGGATTTTACTGCCTGGCTGCAGTCTGTAGTGCTGAAATTACCGCACACCTAATATTGGTTCTGCCTGTTGCAACGGAGATGACGGGTGTCAGGTCGTTGTGGTTGCTGTAAGGGGATATGCACTTTCCACCCGTTCGTGCATGATTCTATTACCCACGTTGGCGCGGCATCGCCGCGGATCCAATCAGTGACGCAACGATGCGACCGGCTGGAACAATCTTAACAATCAAAACCGACCACCAACATGAACTTCCAGGGTACAAGGGATTACAAGCCCTACATCAGAAGGTACCAAAAGATAGTAACGTTCCTGCTGTTCATTCAAAAGGACTATCCGGAGGTATACAAGACGCTTCTACTGTCGCCACAATTTGAGTATGAGTTTGAGGCCTGCAGATTCAAGAAGAAATGGGCTGGGATATATCTGCGAAAACTACGAAAGCTTGTAGACGACTATGACCGCGCTGTCCATCCCGAAGTCAATCATGTGTTCATGCTTGAGGAACCCATAGCGCTGTTAGAGTGGCGCCGCTACTAGAGAGGAGATACCATGGTGGACCTTCTTGGTCGAACGCCAACGCGAGGTCCATCATTAACCCTGTGCGGAAAGGTAATCCACCTTGGAAATGCCAAGCTTCTTCATTTTTGAATGCAACGTAGTGGGCGGGACTTTCAGCATAGCCGCCGCGCCTCCATTTCCCGCAATCTTTCCATTACATCGCCGTAGTATCTTAACGATATGTTTCCTCTCAATCTGTTCGAGCGTGATGCCGAACGATTCAGGACGGTCAGCAACCTCGGGCTGGACAGCTGGCAGTTGGATGTGCGCCAATGTATTTCCGGATGACAAGAGTACGCTTCTTTCTATCAGATGCTGCAACTCTCTTACGTTGCCTGGCCACGAATATTGCGTTAATTCGTCAATCACATGGGAAGTTAAAGTGATCGCCCTACCAACACGGCGACCGTAGCACAAGAGAAAAAATTCAGTCAATGGTTTAATGTCTTCCACTCGCTCCCTCAAAGGCGGCAGGACTATTGGGAATACATTCAGTCGATAGTACAGATCCGCTCTGAAACGTCCTGCTCTCACTTCCTCTTCCAGGTTACGATTTGTTGCCGCAATGATCCGCACATCGATCTTGATTGAATTTCTGCCTCCGACGCGCTCTATTTCACGGTCCTGGAGAACCCGCAACAACTTCACCTGCATCTCAAGCGTCATCTCCCCAATTTCGTCGAGGAACAGGGTGCCTTTATTTGCCAACTCAAACTTTCCTATCCTGCGTTCGAATGCACCGGTAAAGGAGCCTCTTTCATGACCAAAAAGTTCACTTTCAATCAGGTTCGCGGGTATTGCCGCGCAATTCACCTTTACCATCTGCTTGTCTCTTCTTGTTGAGGCCTTGTGAATTGCTTCTGCGATGAGGCTTTTTCCCGTGCCCGTTTCACCTAGCAGAAGTACGGTTGCATCAGACTTGGATACCAACGACACCAAATGATAAACTTCGCGCATGGCCTGAGAATGGCCAATCATGTCCAACGATTCCGGGTCACTTTTTCCACTGCGACCGCGGCCGTTGCCTATCGCAACTTGTGAAACATCTTCACTAGGGTGAATAAAGATTTGATTCATTGTTTACGGGGTTTGTGTTCTGAAATAACTTCCGAGACCTGCATCCCAACATGATGCCAGGAATTCAACCACTTGATTGACAGTGCTTTCCCCGTTCGGCGATCCTGCTGAAGCCTTGTTATATCATCAACTATTGAAAAATGTCGTTACCGACGTAAAAGCAGGAAAATTATTCGTGCCAACCGGACAACTTTAGAGATAAAGGCCGAATTTTGATTAAAGCAGCGCGGCTGCATGCCCTCTTGAAGATCAAGATCCTTATAGTAGAAGATCAATTCATTGAAGCAAAGAGCCTCAGCCTAATCCTTTCTAACGCTGGTTACTTGACATGCTCAGTGGCGCGGTCAGTACGGACCGCGTTATCCATCATTGAAGTGGAAAAGCCTGATCTTGTACTGCTCGACATTTTCCTGCAAGGCGAGGAAACAGGCATAGACCTCGGCAAAATACTTAACGAACGCAACATAGCGTTTGTTTACTTGTCCGCCAATTCAAACCGAAGGATACTCGAGGCTGCTAAGGCCACGAAGCCTTATGGATTCATGGTGAAGCCCTTTCGCTCAAAGGACGTTCTGATCATGCTCGATGTGGCTTTGTATCTGCATCAGCACAGGACGACTGAACGTGTCGAATTCGCTCTTGCTCCGCAGGGAGTCCGGCCAAGTCTACCACCCGAATTTCAGCATCTTATTGGCGATAGTCTGAACTTCCTTGGAATACTGGAGCAAGCCAACAAGGTAGCAGCCTTGGATACGTCAATCCTCATTCTGGGAGAGAGTGGAACAGGAAAGGAACTTATCGCCCACTCTATTCATAAAGTATCACCAAGGCGCAAAAAACCATTTGTGGTTGTTAACTGCGGCACGCTCCCGGCGAATCTGGTAGAATCCGAACTTTTTGGACACGAAAAAGGTGCATTTACGAACGCCACCACCAGACACCCTGGCAAATTTGAACTTGGCGATGGCGGGACCGTTTTCCTCGATGAAATTGGCGAGCTGCCTCTTGAATTGCAGGTCAAGTTTCTCAGAGTGCTGCAGGAACGAGAAATCGAGCCCGTGGGTGGCCGACCTAAAACGATCGACATCCGGATCATTGCTGCAACCAACAAGGATCTCGAAGAAGAGGTGGCGGCGGGACGATTTCGAATTGACCTGTTTTATCGCCTCAATGTTTTTCCGTTAACCTTGCCGCCCTTACGGGAAAGAAGGGAGGACATACCCATCCTCATCAATCATTTCCTTGAGAAATACAGCGCTCGTAATGGAAAATCTCCTTTGACACTCTCTCAACCTGTGCTCGACAAGCTTCTCGAATATGATTGGCCCGGCAACATCCGCGAATTGGAAAACACGATCCACCGGAATGTTGTACTGGCACCCGGACCCGTGATCGAGTCCCTCGAGATGTCAAGTACAAGGCGCGACACCACACGTGTGGGTTCCAAACAAAATTTCAAAACAATGATTGAAAACGAACGGGACCACATACTGGCAGTTCTTGAAAGCTGCAACTGGAAAGTCTCAGGGAAAGGGGGCGCTGCTGAAATTCTTGATATCAATGTGAATACGCTGAATTCAAGAATCAAGAAGCTGGGCATCACGAAAAAGTGAATACCAAAAAACACTCATCATCAAATGCAGCTTCTCCTGATCGTGGGTTTGCTAATCGTCCTTCCTGATGTCGCCTCGTCACAGTCGACATCCAAAGAAAGAACCGGTGAGCCAACGACCGAGAACAAGATCAAGTCACTCCTCGACTTGGGGAAAAGCATGCTCAGGACAGCCTACCGCGGAACCAGCAATCGCGATAGCGCTACGATACTTTTCCAGAGGGCCTGGGCATTAAGCGACAACGCAAGCAACCAGGAATTAGGTGAAGAAAGTCAATGTTTGCTCGGCATAGTCTGCTTGTTAAACGGAGATTGGGATTTGGGGGAAGCGCATTTTATGCGGGTCATCGCGGCCAGGCAAAGATCAGGCGATAAGGCTGGGGAGCTTAACGCCTGGTTACGGATGGCAATGGCAGCCTTTTGCAATAACTGCGATAAGAATATTTCAGCGTTAAAACGAGCACTGGAACTTTCACGCCAAATCAGGAACCGGGCAATTGAGGCGGTTGTCCTTTTGGAGATAGGATATAAATACCTGAACGCGGGCATGAAAACAGAGGCGAAAAACGCAGCAATGGCCGCCCTCAGGATTCAGGAAGCCATCGGTTATGCAGAGATTTGCCGCGCCGCTTCAGAGATAGCCCTGCAAAGTGTCTATTACGCATCGTACGACTACAGATATCTATCGAACGCATACTATTTGCTCTCCGATATGGGTCAAACCCAGGGAAACTTAAATCAGAAACTCCTATACATCTTCAAAGTCACTCACGATGTAGAGAATAGCGGAATGACAGATCAACTCGACTATACATACTTCCGTCTTGGCAATGCCTATTGGGAGTTAGGTCGATTCGAAAAGAGTATGGAGTATCACAAACAATCGGTTTTGATTAGTCAGGAAAAAGGGGAACTGATTCCAGTGGGCCTCGCACGACGGATGGCGGTCGCCCTGATAGAACTGGGTAGGCCCGCAGAAGCACTGCAGTTGCTTTATGACATCATTAATAGCGGACTATTGTGCAGCGTTGAGGACAAAATGTATATCGCTCAAGGGCTGGGCAATTGCCATGACGCGCTACGACAATACCATGCAGCAGAGAAGTACTATCTCGAAAGCGTAACGTTCAGCGAGCAATCGCCCTTGCGCTTCCAACTCCTGGCTAACGAAGGTATCGCACGATTCTATGTTGCAAATGCCCGTTATGAAATGGCTGAACCATACCTCAGTCGGTTATCGACTGCATCGCGGCAACAGATTTTGCCAAATGAATTGATTGAAGTTTACTTAATGCGTTTCAAGGTCGATTCCGCCCGCGGGAACTACCGCGATGCCATTTGGCACTACCAACAATACAAGGCCCTTCAGGACTCGATGTTTGACGAAACAAAGAGCCGGCAAATAGCCCAGCTTAGCATTGAATATGAAACAGCGAAAAAAGAACAGGATATCAGAATTAAGGAGAGCGATATTGCTTTACTCAAAGAGCAGAATAAGGCGCAGCAGAACCAGCGAAATGCCCTCATAGTTGGAACCGGTTTGTTGGCAGCAGTT
>Ga0207873_1000737_pt1 | contig 34400 bp, 29 predicted proteins | sample BGWIniCompost_FD_187373 | JGI IMG/M metagenome (GOLD analysis project Ga0207873, IMG submission 187373) | Cellulose adapted compost microbial communities from Newby Island Compost Facility, Milpitas, CA, USA - BGW Initial Compost (SPAdes)... ... | reverse complement strand
CGGGTGCGGGCCGCCATGAAGCCGATCTCCTCCCTGACCCGGCCACTGTCCACTGTGGATGTCTCCAACGGAGAGCCGGCTAAGGCGATCGCGCAGCGCTCCGACGTGTGCGCCGTGCCCGCCGCAGCGGTGGTAGCCGAGACCATGATGGCCTTGGTGCTCGCCGAGGCCGCGCTGGAGAAGTTCGGCGGCGACAGCGTGGAGGAGGTACGTCGCAACGCCGCCGCGTACCGGGCCAATCTGGTGATCACATGAGTGAATCCGACCGTTCTAAGGCCACAAAGCCGGTATGTGTGTTGGTCGGTCCGCCCGGCGCCGGGAAGACCACAGTCGGAGGACTGGTCGCGGTTCAGTTAGGTGTTGACTTCGCCGACACAGACAGCCTCATCGAGGCGCGGGCAGGTAAACCGATTCCGGAGATCTTCGTCGATGACGGTGAGGATCACTTCCGCGCCTTGGAACGGGAGGCCGTGGCCGAGGCGCTGGCTACCCACTCTGGGGTGCTGGCGTTGGGAGGCGGCGCGGTCATGGCGGAGGCGACCCGTGCCCTGCTGCGGGAGCACCGGGTGATCTACCTGTCAGTCGGGCTCTCCGACGCCGTTTCGCGAGTCGGGCTGGGGGTGGGACGCCCGCTGCTGGCGGTCAACCCCCGCGCCACCTTGCGGTACCTGTTGGAGGCGCGTCGACCGCTGTATGAGGAGGTCGCTACCGCTGTGGTCCCCACCGATGGCCAGAGCCCGGAGAAGGTCGCCGAGGCCGTGGTGGCCCTCCTGAAACAACCACAGTGACCGGTCCGTCATGGCGTGGTCACGGTGGAGGCATGACAAGGGCGGATGCGTGGTTTTCGTAGGCTTCCGGGGCAGAAGGCCGGCGGTGGTACGCAGCGGCGCGGGCGCGGCCGGAACGGAGGCCATCACCGAGCAGTCGCGGCCGATGACGCAGGTGCCCGACAGGCCCGCGGGAGGAGCTCGAGCATGTCAACACCGGAGATGAGCCCCGGCCGGGCAGAACCGTGACGGCTGACCAGAACGATGACGATGATGGCGTCTGGACATGATGATCGATGCGCCGGTGCGGGATCGCCGGGCGGGTCATGTCCGGCAGGACGCCCAGGACCGAGTGTGGAGTGACATGTCCGTGAGTGGAGCGACCCGGATTGAAGTGGGGGGCCCACGGCCGTACCCGGTCATTGTGGGAACCGATCTGTTCGACGACCTGCCAGGGTTGATCGACGCCGCTACGCAGGCGGCCATCGTGTACGCCCCTCCGTTGCGCCCGCTCGCGGAGCGGACCGCCGAGGTCCTGACCGCGGCCGGGATCAAGCCGCTACTGCTGGACGTTCCCGACGCCGAGAAAGCCAAGACGATCGGGGTGGCCGAGCGGTGCTGGGAGGCGCTGGGACGCGCGGGGTTCACCCGGTCGGACGCGATCGTCGGGGTCGGCGGGGGAGCGGTGACCGACCTGGCCGGTTTCGTCGCGGCCTGCTGGCTGCGTGGGGTACGCGTGGTGCAGATACCGACCAGCCTGCTGGGCATGGTGGACGCGGCGGTGGGCGGGAAGACCGGTGTGAACACCGCGGCCGGCAAGAATCTGGTCGGCGCTTTCCACCCTCCTGTGGGGGTACTGGTGGACCTGACGGCGCTGCAGACCCTGCCGCGGGAGGAGCTCATCGCCGGGATGGCCGAGGTGGTCAAGTGCGGATTTATCGCCGACCCGGCGATTTTGGAGCTGATCGAGAATGATCCCGAGGCCGCCCTTGAGCCGACCGGGAATCCGATCCGGGAGCTGATCGAGCGCGCGGTGCGCGTCAAGGCCGACGTGGTCTCCCAGGATCTACGGGAGAACTCCCTGCGGGAGATCCTCAACTATGGCCACACCCTGGCGCACGCCATCGAGAAGGTGGAGGCCTACCGGTGGCGCCACGGTCACGCCGTCTCCGTCGGCCTGGTGTACGCCGCTGCGTTGGCGCGGCAGGCCGGACGGCTGGATGACGCTACCGCGGCGCGGCACCGCACCGTGCTGGAACTGCTCGGTTTGCCCACCAGCTACCGGGCCGACGCCTGGGCCGAGCTGCTGGCCGCGATGCGGGTGGATAAGAAGGCGCGGGGAACCCGGCTGCGGTTTGTGGTGCTCGACGGCCTGGCCCAGCCCGGTCGGCTGGAGGACCCGGACCTCAACCTGATGCTGGCGGCGTACCACGAGGTGGTCCGGTGAGCGCGTCCGCATCCCAGACCCGGAGGGTATACGTTCTCAACGGCCCGAACCTCGGACGGCTGGGTACGCGGGAGCCGGGGGTGTACGGCACCGCGACCTACGCCGACCTGGTGGCCCTGTGCGAACGCGCCGGCGCCGATCTCGGTTTGCAGGTGACGGTACGCCAGACCGACGCCGAGGCGCAGATGCTGGAGTGGCTGCACACCGCGGCTGACGAAGCGGCGGCCGTGGTGCTCAACCCAGCGGCGTGGACGCACTACTCGATCGCGGTACGCGATGCGTGCGCGATGCTGCGCGCTCCCTTGCTGGAGGTGCACATCTCGAACATTCACGCTCGGGAGCCGTTCCGTCAGCATTCGGTAATCTCAGCGGTAGCCACCGGTGTGATCTGTGGCCTGGGGATCACCGGATATCGGCTGGCCCTGGAGTGGTTGGCCGCGCATTGGGCGGGGCAAACCACCGAGTAGAATTCCCCGAGCTTTCGGTGACGGTCATCGACAGGCCTTGTACAGAGCCCATCCTTGGCCGGCGATAGGACGAGGCTCTGGATAGCGCCACACACCACAACGAACACTCGAAGAGAGACACACGAAAGCAATGGCGACTACGAACGATCTCAAGAATGGCCTGGTGCTCAACCTCGACGGCGAGCTTTGGACGGTGGTGGAGTTCCAGCACGTCAAGCCGGGCAAGGGGGGCGCGTTCGTCCGCACCACACTCAAGCACGTGCTCTCGGGCAAAGTAGTCGACAAGACCTTCAACGCCGGCGTTAAGGTCGAGACCGCCACCGTCGACAAGCGGCCTATGCAGTACCTGTACGCCGACGGTGAGGACTACATCTTCATGGACCTGGAGACCTACGACCAGGTCCACATCCCGAGCGCGACCGTGGGGGACGCGGCCAAGTACCTGCTGCCCGAGGCTGAGGTGACGGTGGGCTTCCACGAGTCCACCCCGCTGTATGTGGAGCTTCCCACCAGCGTGGTCCTGGAGGTGACCTACACCGAGCCAGGACTGCAGGGTGACCGGTCCACCGGCGGCACCAAGCCCGCTACGGTGGAGACCGGTGCCACGGTCGCGGTGCCGCTGTTCGTCAACACCGGCGACCGCATCAAGGTGGACACTCGCGACGGTCGTTACCTTGGTCGAGCGTGAGTCGGCGACAGGCAGGGTCCGCCGGCGGGTCTCGTCCGGCGGGCCGATCAGGTATGACAGCGCGTCGGAGGGCGCGGCAGCGTGCTCTCGATGTGCTCTATGAAGCTGATCTGCGTAATCAGGACATCCTGGAGGTCCTTCGCAATCGGATCGCCCGTGGTGACGCCCCCACCTCTCCCTACACCATCCAGTTAGTGGAGGGAGTGGCCGCTCATGTCACGCGGATCGACGAGTTAATCAGTCGGTACGCCGAAGGGTGGACGTTAGAGCGAATGCCGCCCGTAGACCGCAACCTCGCCCGGATCGGGGTTTTTGAGCTGCTTTGGCAGGACGACATCGATCCACCCGTGGCGATCACCGAGGCCGTTGAACTGGCCCGGACCTTGTCGACGGAGGACTCTCCACGTTTCCTCAACGGGGTGCTCGGCAGGATCGCCGATAGCGTCCCGCCGCAGAAAACCACGTAAAAAAGATCCCCCCGCCGGTCGCTGCGGTGGGGGTTCGGTCCGCGGTGGATGACGGTATCTGCGCCGTTGATCCCCGCGGCCGATTGGATCGATCGTGGCCGCGTCGGCGTTCCGGTGTGAAGACACCGGACCCGTAAGCGGCCATTTTTGTCAGAGACGAGGGGTGCGTCCTGGAAGGCCATGAACGGGGCAGGAAAGCCTTCCTGCCCCGTTCATGGCCGTGGTGTAGCTTGATCCGGCCGCTGGGACACACGGCCGGATCCGCTAGGACCCGGGCGTCTGCGTGCAGGTGGTCACGAGAACAAGGACCGCGGGTCGGAGACCAGCACACCAAACTCTGTGAGCTGCTCGACCAGGCCAGAAGGCGACGTGTCGTACACGATCGCGAGCGCCCGCAGGTCGTCCGCACGGATTGACAGAACCCGGCCGTTGTAGTCGCCACGCTGCTGCTGAATCGCGCGAGCGTAGCGCGCTATCGGCGCCAGTTCGTCGGCGGTGTGTTCGTACAGACGCTCCAGATCGAGAACGATCTTGCTGGCCTGCTCGTGCCGGATCCCGCCGCCTTCAGGCAGCAGCTCGGCCACCGGCACCCGGTAGAAGTCGGCTAGCTCCGCCAGCCGGGCCACGGTGACCGCGCGGTCTCCCCGTTCGTACGAGCCGACCACGACGGCCTTCCAGCGACCACCGGACTTCTCCTCCACACCCTGGAGGGACAGCCCTTGCTGCTGCCGGATGGCACGCAGTCGGGCACCCAGGGCTTTCGCGTACTCAGAGGGCATGCGGACACTCCCAGTCACCTCGCTGAGGGTTACCTCAGCATTCGCTACGGAGCGTGACGGTACGGGCTATCACGACACGTGGTCAAGTGTTGGTTACACGTACGTTATCGGAGCGGACCGAAATGTACAGCCATGATCATGGAGTGTGGTGTGAAGAACGAACGTGTCAACCCCTCCCCTGTGCCGATGATGGCATGACCCTCGGTAAGCTGCGAGGCGAGAAAGGGCGTCCGGAGCCTTCGTGCGCCTGTGACCAGGAACAACGTGGTCTGTGAGTACTCCGGTCGCCCCTGTGACCCATCCTTTAACGACCCGTCCCGTGAGGCGGGGAAGGAGGTCCGGCATGGCCGGTCATGCGCGTCATCCTGCCCGAAAACCGGTGCATGGCACCGATCGCGATGCTCCGTCGGAGACATCCCCTCTTCAACATGTGAAATCAAACACCGTATCTGGAATACGGGGACGCACTATTCTCACCGCCGCTGATCTTGGGCGCATCGTCGACCGTATGGCCCACCAGATCCTGGAGAAGACTGACGGCGCGACCAACACCGTTTTACTGGGTATCCCCACCCGAGGGGTTCCGCTAGCGGCTCGTCTCGCTGCCCGAATCGAGGCGTTTGAAGGGCGCCGAGTGCCCTGCGGCACGCTCGACGTCACGCTTTACCGGGATGATCTGCGGCTGCGAGGCACCCGCGCGGTGGGCCCGACCGCGGTGCCGGAAGACGGCATCGACGCCCGTCGGGTGATCTTGGTGGACGACGTGTTGTTTTCGGGCCGAACCGTACGAGCGGCGCTGGATGCGCTGTCCGACATCGGCCGCCCCAGCCAAGTCCAGCTCGCCGTGTTGGTTGATCGGGGACACCGGGAACTGCCTATTCGGGCCGACTACGTCGGCAAGAACATGCCCACATCCCGCGCTGAAAGCGTGCGGGTCCTGTTGCGTGAGGTGGACGGCGTCGACGCGGTCTTGCTCGCCACGGCCAACTCGGACGGACACAGCGGCGTGGACGGTCCACGGAGCGAGAGGAGGTCGGAGTGATTAAGCACCTGCTCTCCGCCGACGACCTGGACCGTGACACCGCCATCGGGATCCTGGATATCGCTGAGCGGATGGCGGCCACCGCTGGCCGGGAGATCAAGAAGCTGCCGACGCTGCGCGGCCGTACCGTGGTGAACCTCTTCTACGAGGACTCCACACGGACCAGGATTTCCTTCGAGGCCGCCGCCAAGCGCCTGTCCGCCGACGTGATCACTTTCTCGGCCAAAGGCTCCAGCGTCTCCAAGGGCGAGAGCCTGAAGGACACCGCGCTGACGCTGCAGGCGATGGGCGCTGACGCGGTCGCTATCCGACACCCCGCTGCGGGGGCTCCGCACCGACTGGCCGGCTGGATCTCCGGCAGCGTGCTCAATGCCGGGGACGGCACCCACGAGCACCCCACCCAGGCTCTGCTGGACGCGTACACCATGCGTTCCCGTCTGGGGCACGTGGAGGGGTTGCGGGTGGCGATCGTCGGCGACGTGCTCCACAGCCGCGTCGCCCGCTCCAACCTGTCCCTGCTGACCACCCTGGGCGCCGAAGTCATCCTGGTCGGTCCCCCCACCCTGCTGCCGGTGGGATTCGAGAAGGCGCTACCGCCTGGTGCCTCCATCTCCTACGACCTGGACGCGGTGCTCCCTAAGTGCGACGTGGTCATGATGCTGCGCGTCCAGCGGGAACGCATGATCGACTCCTACTTTCCGTCGGAGCGGGAGTACTCCCGCCGTTACGGACTGGACCGCCGCCGCATGGCGCTGCTGCCTGAACATGCGATCGTCATGCACCCCGGCCCCATGAACCGCGGCATCGAGATCTCATCCCAGGTCGCCGATTCTGCTCGCTCGACGGTCGTCGAACAGGTCGCTAACGGGGTGAGCGTCCGGATGGCCGTGCTGTACCTGCTGCTGGGAGGGAACGCGTGACGAGCACCTGGCTGATCCGAGGCGCCCGTATGCCCGGGGGCGGCCCCACCGACATCCTGATCCGGGACGGCGTCACCGTCGAGGTGGGCACGGTGCTCGACAGCCGTGGCGCCACCGTGATCGACGCCGACGGTCTGATCGTGCTGCCGGGTCTGGTGGACCTGCACACCCATCTGCGTGAACCGGGTCGGGAAGACGCCGAAACGGTGGAGACCGGATCCCGGGCCGCCGCACTCGGCGGCTACACCGCGGTATGCGCCATGGCCAACACCGACCCGGTCGCCGACACCGCTGGTGTGGTGGAGCAGGTGTGGCGACTGGGCCGCGACGCCGGACTGGTGGATGTGCAGCCGATCGGCGCGGTCACCGTCGGACTGCGCGGTGAACAGCTGGCCGAGCTGGGTGCGATGGCCACCTCCGCGGCCCGGGTACGGATCTTCTCCGACGATGGTCACTGCGTGGCCGACCCGCGGCTGATGCGCCGCGCCTTGGAGTACGTGAAGGCGTTCGACGGGGTCATCGCCCAGCACGCCGAAGAGCCCCGCCTGACGGTGGGCGCGCAGATGCACGAAGGAGAGGTGTCGGCGCGCCTTGGCCTGACCGGCTGGCCGGCGGTGGCCGAGGAGGCGATCATCGCCCGGGACGTCCTGCTGGCCGGACACGTCGACAGCCGGCTGCACATTTGCCACGTCTCCACCGCCGGCAGCGTGGAGATCCTGCGGTGGGCCAAGAGCAAGGGGTGGCGGGTCACCGCCGAGGTCACCCCCCACCACCTGCTGCTCACCGAGGAGTACGTCACCGGCTACGACCCGGTGTTCAAAGTCAACCCGCCGCTGCGGACCGCCGCGGACGTCGCCGCGCTGCGCCAGGCCCTGGCTGAGGGCGTCATCGACGTGGTCGCCACCGACCACGCCCCCCACGCCGTGGAGGACAAGGAGTGCGAGTGGGCGTACGCCCGGCCGGGCATGCTCGGGCTGCAGACGGCGCTGTCGGTGGTGGTGAAGACCATGGTGGAGCCGGGTTTGCTGGACTGGGACGGGGTGGCGGACCGGATGTCCCGGATCCCGGCCCGGATCGCCGGTCTCACCGACCACGGACATGACCCCGCTCCGGGCGTACCGGCGAATCTGACCTTGGTGGATCCGACGGCGCGGGTCCGTGTCGACCCTTCGCAGCTCGCCAGCCTGTCCCGAAACACCCCGTACGCGGGAATGGATCTGCCCTGTCAGGTGGTGGCCACGTTCCTGCGGGGAGAACCGACGGTGCTTGACGGGAAGGCGGTGCGGTGATGGCACGGGGTGAGGCTCTGCTGGTTTTGGAGGACGGGTACACCCTGCGGGGACGGTCGTACGGGGCGATCGGAACCACGGTGGGGGAAGCGGTGTTCACCACCGGTATGACCGGCTACCAAGAGACCCTGACCGACCCCTCGTACCACCGGCAGGTGGTGGTCGCCACCGCCCCGCATATCGGCAACACCGGGGTCAATGATGAGGACGACGAGTCCGACCGGATCTGGGTGGCCGGGTATGTGGTCCGGGATCCGGCCCGGATCGCCTCGAACTGGCGCGCCACCGGGGATCTGGAGGAGCGGCTGGTCGCTGAGAAGATCGTCGGCATCTGCGAGGTGGACACCCGGGCGTTGACCCGGCATCTGCGGGAGCGCGGGGCGATGCGGGTGGGGATCTCCAGCGAGGGGATCGACCCCACGACCTTGCTGAACCGGGTGCTGGCCAGCCCACTGATGGTGGGCGCCAACCTGTCGGCCGAGGTGACGACGCCTCAGCCGTATGTGGTGCCGGCCGAGGGAGAGCATCGCTTCACGATCGCGGCGCTGGATCTGGGGGTTAAGCGCAACACGCCCCGCCGTCTGGCGGCTCGTGGGGTTCAGACCCACGTGCTGCCGGCCAACGCCACGATCGACGATGTCGTGGCCACCGGCGCCGACGCGCTGTTTTTGTCCAACGGGCCGGGAGATCCGGCCACAGCGGACGGTCCGGTGGCGCTGACCCGTGAGGCGCTGCAGCGCAGGATCCCGGTGTTCGGTATCTGCTTTGGACAGCAGATCCTCGGACGCGCCCTGGGGTTTGGAACCTACAAGCTCCTTTATGGACACCGGGGGATCAACCAACCGGTCCTCGACCGAGCCACCGGTCGTGTCGAGGTGACTGCCCACAATCACGGGTTCGCAGTGGACGCTCCACGTGAGACGGTCACCGAGACCGAGTTCGGCGCGGTCGAAGTCAGTCACATATGCCTCAACGACGGCGTGGTCGAGGGGCTGCGTTGCCGGGATGTTCCGGCTTTCAGCGTCCAATATCACCCCGAGGCGGCGGCCGGCCCGCACGATGCGGACTACCTGTTCGACCGTCTCGTCACACTGATCGAAGGAGCCCGCTGATGCCACGCCGGACCGACATCGAGCACGTCCTGGTGATCGGTTCCGGACCGATCGTGATTGGGCAGGCGTGTGAGTTCGACTACTCCGGCACTCAGGCGTGTCGGGTGCTGCGCGAAGAGGGGATTCGGGTCAGCCTGGTCAACTCCAACCCGGCGACCATCATGACTGACCCCGAGTTCGCCGACGCCACCTACGTCGAGCCCGTCACCCCTGAATACGTCGAGCAGGTGATTGCGGCCGAGCGGCCGGACTCCCTGCTGGCCACCCTGGGTGGACAGACCGCGCTCAACACCGCCGTGGAGCTGCACGAGCGGGGCGTGCTTGATAAATACGGGGTACGCCTCATCGGGGCGAACATCGACGCTATCCGGCGCGGTGAAGACCGGGAGCTGTTCAAGCAGACCGTACGCGCGGTCGGCGGCGACGTCCCCCGCAGCCGGGTCTGCCGCACCATGGAGGAGGTCCACGCCACGGTCGCCGAGGTGGGGCTGCCGGTGGTGGTGCGACCCAGCTTCACCATGGGTGGGTTGGGCTCCGGTATGGCGCACACCCTCGAGGAGCTGGAGCGGATCGCCGGCGCTGGACTCGCCGCCAGCCCCACCGCCGAGGTGCTCATCGAGGAGAGCGTGCTCGGCTGGAAGGAGTTCGAGCTGGAGCTGATGCGCGACCGCAACGACAACGTCGTGGTGGTCTGCTCCATCGAGAACGTCGACCCCATGGGAGTGCACACCGGTGACTCGGTGACGGTGGCACCGGCCATGACCCTCACCGACCGGGAGTACCAGACGATGCGGGATCTGGGCATCGCGGTGCTGCGGGCGGTCGGTGTGGACACCGGGGGCTGCAACATCCAGTTCGCGGTCAACCCCACCACCGGCCGGATCGTCGTCATCGAGATGAACCCCCGGGTGTCGCGCTCCTCAGCGCTGGCTAGCAAGGCCACCGGCTTCCCGATCGCGAAGATCGCGACGAAGCTGGCGGTGGGCTACACCCTGGACGAGATCCGCAACGACATCACCGGCGCTACCCCGGCGTGCTTTGAACCCGCGTTGGACTACGTCGTGGTGAAGGTGCCGCGGTTCGCGTTCGAGAAGTTCCCGGGCGCTGACCCTGAGCTGACCACCACGATGAAGTCGGTCGGGGAGGTGATGGCGCTCGGACGCAATTTCCAGGAGGCGCTCAACAAGGCGCTGCGTTCCCTGGAAAGCAACCGCGCTGGATTCTGGACCGGACCGGAACCTCAGGCGGAGAACCTCCTGGAAGCGCTGCGGACCCCGCACGACGGACGGCTGTACACGGTGGAGGCCGCGTTGCGCGCCGGGGCCAGTGTGGAGGAGGTGGCCGCCGCCTCCGGGATCGACCCGTGGTTCGTGGATCAGATCGCGGCGCTGGTCCAGCTCCGCGCCGAGATCATCGACGCGCCGGTCCTCGACGCTGAACTGCTGCACCGCGCCAAGCGCGCCGGCCTGTCGGACCGGCAGCTGGCCGCGTTGCGTCCGGAGTTCGCCGGTGAGGCCGGGGTACGCCGGTTGCGGCACCGCCTGGGGGTGGTGCCGGTGTACAAGACCGTCGACACCTGTGCGGCGGAGTTCGCCGCGGTCACGCCGTACCACTACTCGACTCACGAGGGGCCTGGCGCTGAGACCGAGGTGGTGCCCAGCGACCGACCGAAGGTGCTGATTCTGGGGTCCGGACCCAACCGGATCGGGCAGGGGATCGAGTTCGACTACTCCTGCGTGCACGCGGTCATGGCGCTGCGCGCCGCGGGCTACGAGACGGTCATGATCAACTGCAATCCGGAGACCGTCTCCACGGACTACGACACCGCCGACCGGCTCTACTTCGAACCCCTCACCTTCGAGGACGTGCTGGAGGTGTACCAGGCCGAGCACGCCAGCGGCCTGGCGGCCGGCGGCCCGGGAGTGGTCGGGGTGATTGTCCAGTTGGGGGGACAGACCCCGCTGGGCCTGGCGCAGGCGTTGGCCGACGCCGGGTTGCCGGTGGTGGGCACCCCGCCGCAGGCGATCCACCTCGCCGAGGAGCGGGGCGCGTTCGGACGGCTGCTGGCGGAGGCCGGTCTGCCTGCGCCGGCGCACGGCACCGCGACCAGCTTCGAGGAGGCCCGCCAGATCGCCGCGCGGATCGGCTACCCGGTCCTGGTCCGGCCCTCCTACGTCCTGGGCGGGCGCGGTATGGAGATCGTGTACGACGAGGACAGCCTCGCCAGCTATATCGCGCGGGCCACCGAGGTCAGCCCGGAGCACCCGGTTCTGGTGGACCGGTTCCTGGACGACGCCATCGAGATCGACGTGGATGCGGTCGCCGACGCCACCGGAGAGGTGTTCATCGGCGGTGTGATGGAGCACATCGAGGAGGCCGGCATCCACTCCGGAGACTCCGCCTGCGCGCTGCCCCCGATTACGCTCACCTCCTCCATCCTGGCCAAGGTGCGGCGCTACACCGAAGCCATCGCCCGTGGGCTGGGGGTACGCGGCCTGCTCAACGTCCAGTACGCCCTCAAGGACGACGTGCTGTACGTGCTGGAGGCCAACCCCCGGGCGAGCCGAACCGTGCCGTTCGTCTCTAAGGCGACCGGCGTCCCCCTGGCGAAGGTGGCGGCTCGGGTCATGATGGGCGCCACCTTGGCGCAGCTGCGCGCCGAAGGGCTGCTGCCGGCCGAGGGGGACGGTGGTGACCGGCCGGCCGACGCCCCCATCGCGGTTAAGGAGGCGGTGCTGCCCTTCAAGCGGTTCCGCACCACTAGCGGGCAGGGAGTGGACTCCCTGCTGGGGCCGGAGATGAAGTCCACCGGCGAGGTGATGGGGATCGACACCGCCTTCGGGCACGCGTTCGCCAAGTCCCAGGCGGCCGCGTACGGGTCGTTGCCCACCGAAGGCTCGGTGTTCGTGTCGGTGGCCGACCGGGACAAGCGGGCGATGGTGTTCTGCGTCAAACGCCTCGCTGACCTGGGCTTCCAGATCGTGGCCACTGCCGGAACCGCCGCGGTGCTGCGTCGCCACGGAATCGCCTGCCGGGAGATCCGCAAGCACTACGAGGCGGGCGGGGATGGCCCGCACGCGGTGGACCTGATCCTCTCGGGCGGTGTGGACCTGGTGATCAACACGCCGCACGGCTCCGGGCCGCGGGCGGACGGGTACGAGATCCGCAGCGCCGCGGTGACCACCGACACCCCGTGCATCACCACGGTGCAAGGGGCGGTGGCGGCCGTGATGGGGATTGAGGCGCTGCGGCGGGGCGAGATGACGGTGCGTTCGCTCCAGCGGCTGCACTCCGCTCTCGGGACCCGGTCCCTCGGGACGGCGAAGAGGGAGGAGTGACTGTGGGCGAAAAAACGTTCGGAGCGCGTCTTGTAGCCGCCGTGGAGGCCAGAGGGCCCTTGTGTGTGGGAATTGATCCTCACGGGGCCCTCCTGGCCCGCTGGGGGCTTTCTGAGGACCCCGCCGGGCTGGAGCGGTTCGCGCGGACGGTGGTCGACGCGCTCGGGGAACAGGTGGCGGTGCTCAAACCCCAGATCGCGTTCTTCGAACGGTTCGGCTCACGCGGGCTGGCGGTCTTAGAGACGGTGATCACACAGGCGCGGCAGGCCGGCGCCCTGGTACTGCTGGACGCCAAGCGGGGCGACATCGGCTCCACGGTGCGGGCGTACGCCCAGGCCTACCTGGAGCCGACCAGCCCGCTGTCGGTGGATGCGGTGACGGCCAGCCCGTATCTGGGGCTGGGGGCGCTGCGGCCTCTGCTGGAGGCCGCTGAAGCGCATCAGCGGGGAGTTTTCGTGCTGGCGTTGACCTCCAATCCGGAGGGACGCCAGGTCCAGCACGCGGTCGGCCCTGATGGGCGGACCGTCGCCCAGACCATCCTGGACGAGGTCGCGGCGCTCAACGCAGGCGCCACCCCCCTGGGGTCGATCGGGGTGGTGGTCGGCGCGACCGTGGGTGAGACCGGGCATGACCTGTCTGCGGTGAACGGTCCTTTTCTGGCCCCCGGTCTGGGGGCTCAGGGAGCCACCCCCGCTGACCTGCGGACCGTGTTCGGCCCGGTCAGACGAGCGGTGTTGCCCTCGGTCTCCCGGGAGGTGCTGGAGCAAGGCCCTCGTGTGACCGCCCTGCGGGACGCCGCCGCGCGGCTGATCGACGTTTGCCGCCAGGTGCTGCTGGAGTCTTGATCGTAGGAGCAGGGTCGGTTCCGGGTGACATCGGGGATACGTGCCGCCCTGGGGCCGACCTGCTTCCGAAGTACTTCTCGAGCGGTTTACCCCTACCGACTCATCGGTGGCTAAGTCCTCCATTAAAGGAGTCGAGTCGGTTTCATGACAGTTGTGGTCGTATTGTGGGGAAACCTTTTTAAGGCGTCGTCCATCACTTGCTCTTGCGAAGCCCTGACCTGCTCAGGTAACAAGTTGTGAACAACGCTTACCGCCGGGTAGCCCGGTTGGGAGCCTCACGGAATCTGGCAAAAAGGATGTAGATCATGCATCCTACCCGTCGGGCCGGTGAGGTGACCGACCGGATAGGTCCGGCACGCCGACCCCGACGTTGCCTGATGCCCCCTTAGCCGGCTAGTTTTCCCGGCGCTGGAATCGCATGGCCTCTCACCACAAGGAGACCTTCGTGCCGCTCCCGTCGCTCAGCCCTGAGCAGCGCGCCGCCGCGTTGGAGAAGGCGGCCGCTGCCCGAAAGGCCCGCGCCGAGCTCAAAGAGAAGCTCAAGCAGGGCGACACCACGCTCGCCGAGGTGCTCACCCGAGCCGAGTCCGATGAGGTGATCGGCAAGCTCAAGGTGTCCTCCGTCCTGGAGGCACTGCCGGGCATCGGCAAGGTGCGTGCCGCTCAGATCATGGAGCGGCTGCGGATCGCCGAAAGCCGTCGTCTGCGCGGTCTCGGTGAGCATCAGCGCCGCGCCCTGCTTGCCGAATTCGGCGGCGCTGGCAGCTGATCCGATCCAGCCGGTGTCCTGCTGAGGCACCAACGGTGTGCTCCGTGCCGCTGTGTGTCCTTCGTCACGGATACCCGGTGGCACGGGTACTCCGGGCCGGGTACCCGGTGGCGTACTCCTCGCACGCCGGGTACCCGGTAGCCTCGCCGCGCCGGCATGGTGATTCACCCAACACCGTGCGGTGATCTACATCACCCATCAGGAGAGAGCCATCGGAGCCAGACCGGGCGCAGCTGTGCGCGCTGGGCGTCCGGCAGCGCGTGCTGCGTTCGCGCGGTAACGCGATGTCGTTGTGGTGCCGTGATCGTGGAGATCGTCCTCGTGTTGCCGGAGGTCGGGTGCGTGAACGTCGCCCAAGTTCGGTAAAAACAAGCGGTGACCTTCTCAGAAGCGACCGCTGAGCCCGCTACCTCGGCCCGCCTGACCGTCCTGTCCGGTCCGTCGGGAGTGGGCAAGGGGAGCGTGGTTGAGCGCCTACGCGCGCACTATCCCCAGGTGTGGTTGTCGGTGTCGGCCACTACCCGACGCCCACGCCCTGGAGAGATCGACGGGGTGCACTACCACTTCGTGGACGACGCCGAGTTCGATCGCATGGTCGCCGCTGGCGAGATGCTGGAATGGGCCGAGTACGCCGGTAACCGGTACGGCACGCCCCGCCGTCCCGTTCTGGAACGGCTCGCCCGTGGCCTGCCCGCGCTGCTGGAGATCGACCTGCAGGGGGCCCGACAGGTACGCGCCGCAATGCCGGACACTCTGCTGGTGTTCCTGGCTCCTCCCAGCTGGGAGGAGCTGGAGCGGCGCCTGGTGGGACGCGGCACCGAGGATGCGCAGACCATCCAGCGTCGTTTGGAGCTGGCCCGCACCGAACTGGCCGCCGAGCCGGAGTTCGACGTGACGATCGTCAACCACTCCATCGAGCAGGCCACCGAAGAGTTGGTAAGATTGATCGGTTCATTAGCGAGGACGCCCGTCAAGCACTAATCATGATCGGCGTACCCGCATCTATCCGCCGTTGGACAAGAGCCCGCTTGTCGGGATCTTGCGTGGAACGTTGAGGTTGATCCGCGTGTCCGGAACCGTCGCTAATCCTGAGGGCATCACCAACCCGCCCATCGACGAACTGCTGGAGAAGAGCCCGTCCAAGTACGCGCTCGTCATCTTCGCCGCTAAGCGGGCGCGTCAGATCAACGCCTACTACAGCCAGCTCGGTGAAGGGTTGCTGGAGTACGTCGGCCCTCTGGTCGAGACCACCCCGCAGGAGAAGCCGCTGTCGATCGCGCTGCGGGAGATCAACGCCGGACTGCTGACCGCCGAGCCCGTCGGCGACAACTGACGCCACCAGGCCGCCGTGCCACGCGTCATCTTGGGGGTTGGCGGCGGGATCGCCGCCTACAAGGCCGCCGAGTTACTGCGTCAGTTCACCGAGTCCGGCCATCGGGTACGGGTGATCCCGACCGAGGCCGCTCTCCGTTTCGTCGGGCAACCCACCTGGGCGGCGCTGTCTGGTGAGCCAGTGGCCACCGACGTGTGGTCCGAGGTCCACCAGGTGCCGCACGTCCACCTGGGTCGGGAAGCTGACCTGGTGGTCGTGGCGCCGGCCACCGCCGACCTGCTCGCCCGCGCCGCCCACGGGCTGGCCGATGACTTACTCACCAACACCCTGCTCACCACCCGGGCACCGGTGCTGTATGCGCCCGCCATGCACACCGAGATGTGGGAGCACGCCGCCACCCAGGACAACGTCGCGACCTTACGGCGGCGTGGCGCGGTCGTGCTTGAACCTGCCGTGGGGCGTCTGACCGGGGCGGACACCGGCAAGGGGCGGCTCCCCGAACCGGAGGAGATCTTCTTCGTCGCCCGGCGCCTGTTGCGTCGAGGAGCGGCCGGCTTAAGGCCGGATCTCAGCGGCCGACATGTGGTGGTCACGGCCGGTGGCACACGGGAGTACCTGGATCCGGTGCGCTTTATAGGGAACCGCTCCTCCGGCAAACAGGGGTACGCGTTTGCGCGAGTAGCCGTGGCCAGAGGCGCTCGAGTCACCCTGATAGCGGCCAATGTGGCGCTGCCCGACCCCGCCGGGGTCGAGGTGGTGAGGGTGGAGACGACCGAGCAGCTGCGTACGCGTACCCTCGCCGCTGCGGAAACCGCCGACGCGGTCGTGATGGCCGCCGCCCCGGCGGATTTCCGGCCTGCCACCTACTCATCGAGCAAGATTAAGAAAGGGGCCGATAACGCGGCACCTGAGCTGACGTTGGTGCCCAATCCCGACATCGCCGCCGAATTGGGGCGCCGTAAGGCGCCGGGGCAGGTGCTGGTCGTCTTCGCGGCTGAAACCGACAATGGGGAAGCGAACGCCCGAGCCAAGCTGATCGCCAAAAACGGCGATCTTGTGGTCCTTAATGAGGTAGGGCCGGGCAAGGCGTTTGGGGCCGATGTCAACACCGTGACGGTGCTGGGGGCCGACGGCTCCCGCCTGGAGCTGCCAGAGATGCCCAAAGAGGATGTGGCGGACGCGGTGTGGGACCTGGTCGTCGCCCGACTGTCTTCCTGATCCTGTCGTTTCTGACCCTGCCGTCGGCCTAGCCTTGCCTGAGTGGGCCTCGAGCCAGATCCGATCTCGGGAGAGTCAACTGAAGACGCCACCTCCGTACGGACGTGGTCGCGCCCCGAGCCTGTCGACAGTCGGATTCGCGGTTAGGCTGCTCACTACACGGACCAGAACTGCATCAGCGTCCAACTAGTGGGTGGGACACTGAGTAATCAGGGTTCGCCTTTTGCGGTACCCCGACCAAGCGTGAAAGGCGGCTCTGAATAATGCTCAGTGACCGGTGGTCGCACAACGACGCCGTACGGATTCCCCATAACCTAGTGGGGCTATAGACTTCCGCCCGATCTCGACGCCATACCCGAAGGAGCACAGTGGCACGCCGGCTGTTCACGTCTGAATCGGTGACCGAGGGGCACCCTGACAAGATCGCTGACCAGATCAGCGATGGGATCCTCGACGCACTGCTCGCCCAGGACCCGCGCAGCCGGGTCGCCGTGGAGACCCTGATCACCACCGGTCAGGTGCACGTGGCGGGTGAAGTGACTACCGAGGCTTACGCCGACATCCCCACGATCGTGCGTGACACGATCCTGCGGATCGGTTACGACTCATCCAAGAAGGGTTTCGACGGCGCGTCCTGTGGTGTCAGCGTCTCCATCGGCTCTCAGTCCCCGGACATCGCCCAGGGCGTGGACAACGCCATTGAGCGGCGGTCGGGTGAAGCCGTCGACCCACTGGACTCTCAGGGCGCCGGTGACCAGGGGATGATGTTCGGGTTCGCCTGCAGCGAGACCCCTGAGTTGATGCCGTTGCCGATCGCCCTGGCACACCGACTGGCGCGTCGCCTGGCCGCAGTACGTAAAGACGGCACGATTCCCTACCTCCGTCCGGACGGCAAGACCCAGGTCACCATCGAGTACGACGGCTTCAAGCCGGTCCGGTTGGACACCGTCGTGGTCTCCAGCCAGCACGCTCCCGACATCTCGCTGGAGTCGCTGCTGACCCCTGACGTCCGGGAGCACGTGATCGCCCCCGAGCTGGAGAACCTGGGCCTGGAAACCACCGGTTACCGGCTGCTGGTCAACCCGACCGGGCGTTTTGAGATCGGTGGCCCCATGGGGGACGCCGGACTGACCGGTCGCAAGATCATCGTGGACACCTACGGTGGGTATGCCCGCCACGGCGGTGGCGCGTTCTCCGGCAAGGACCCCTCCAAGGTGGACCGGTCCGCCGCCTACGCCATGCGGTGGGTGGCCAAGAACGTGGTCGCCGCCGGCCTGGCCGAGCGGTGCGAGGTGCAGGTGGCCTACGCCATCGGCAAGGCCCACCCGGTGAGCCTGTTCGTGGAGACCTTCGGTACCGAGACGGTGCCGGTGGAGCGGATCGAGAAGGCCATCAACGAGGTGTTCGACCTGCGTCCGGCCGCCATCATCCGCGACCTTGACCTGCTGCGGCCGATCTATCAGCAGACCGCCGCCTACGGACACTTCGGTCGTGAGCTGCCGGACTTGACCTGGGAACGCACCGACCGGGTGGCCGACCTGAAGTCCGCCGTCGGTCTCTGACACCTGCTGTCGGTCTACTGCACCTTCAGCCACCGTCAGCGCCGCAGCGGCACGCTGAGAGACGCCACAGACGGCCCACGGGGTACGCGGGATCGCCTCACCAGCGATCGTGCGTACCCCGTCGTCGTCCCTATGGCCATGACCACACAAGGAGTGGCCTCACGCCGGTGTGAGAGCCCTGAGCGCGACCGGGGAGGCGACAACGAGGTCACACGGGCGTGATAGGACCACACCGTGACCAGTGCGCCCACCCCGCGGTCCCGCCGCGCCTTGACCCCGCAGCGCACTGAGGGCACCGCCGCCAAGCGGACCGGAAGCGCCGCGCGGACAGGGCGTGTCGCCGCCGAACACTTGCCGGTCGCCCGGGTCTGCGTCGACATCCCGCTGCCGCATCTGGACCGCCCATTCGACTACCTGGTGCCCCAGGAGCTGGACGACCGGGTGGTGCCCGGCGGTCGAGTCCGGGTCCGTTTCGCTGGGCAACGCGTCGACGGCTACGTCCTGGAACGGGTCTCCAGCAGCGACCACCCTGGAGAGCTGCTGTACGTGGACTACGCCGGCTCCGCTGAGCGGGTCCTGGACCCGGAGATCGCTGACCTTGCGCGGGCGGTCGCCGATCGGTACGCCGGCACCCTGGCAGACGTGCTCCGGCTGGCCATCCCTCCTCGGCATGCCGCCGCTGAGGCCGAACCGGAGCCACCCGAACCCACAGGAGCCGTCCCGCTTCCGGACCCGAACGCCGGCTGGTGCCACTACACCGCCGGACCGGCGTACCTGCGGGCTTTGAGGCAGGGCCGCCCGGCACGCGCGGTATGGACGGCGATGCCGGGGGAGGACTGGCCGACCCGGATCGCCGAGGCGGTCGCCGCGACCCTGGCCGCCGACCGGGGCGCCGTGGTGATCGTCCCCGACGCCCGGGACCTGGCGCGGATGGATCGCGCGCTGACCAGATGTCTGGGCGGGGCCGACCGGCACGTCGTCCTCGCTGCCGCGCTCGGCCCACGACAGCGGTATCGGCGCTTCCTGGCCGCCAGCCGGGCCGCCCGTCGGGGCTGGGCCCGCGCAGTGGTAGGTACCCGGGCCGCCATGTTCGCGCCAGTCGCCCGGCTTGGGCTGGTGGTCATCTGGGACGACGGCGACGACCAGCACGCCGAGCCCCGCGCCCCCTACCCCCACGCCCGCGAGGTGCTGCTGACCCGCGCTGCGCGCTGCCAGGCGGGTGTGCTGCTGGCCGGGTACACCCGCACCGCCGAAGGACAGCTGCTGTTGGAGACCGGCTGGGCACATCCTCTGGTGGCCCACCGAGCCGTGCTCCGCGAACGCGCTCCCCGGGTGATACCGGCCGCTGACGATGTGGAGCGAGAACGCGACCCTGGCGCGGTCACCGCCCGGTTCCCCTCGGTGGCCTGGCGGGCGGCCCGTCGGGCCCTGGCCGCGGACACGCCGGTGCTGGTGCAGGTGCCCCGCCGGGGCTACATCCCCGCGGTCGCCTGCATGACATGTCGGACCTCCGCCCGCTGCCCTCACTGCTCAGGGCCCCTGGCCCTACCGTCGGCGACCGCTGCAGCGGTGTGCCGGTGGTGCGCCCGCGTCGCCGTCAACTACGCCTGCCCTACCTGTGGGGGGCGGGCACTGCGGGCCTCCGTCATCGGAGCCCGACGAACCGCCGAGGAGATGGGGCGGGCATTGCCGGGTGTTCCGGTGCGTACCTCCGGTCGGGACGAAGTCCTCGACACGGTCCCTGGGACCGCGTCGCTGGTGGTGGCCACACCCGGCGCCGAACCGATCGCCGAAGGCGGCTACGGCGCGGTGCTGCTGCTGGATACCTGGGCGCTGCTCACCCGGGCTGACCTGCGGGCCGGGGAGGAGACGCTACGCCGTTGGCTGTCGGCTGCTGCCCTGGCGCGCCCTGCGTCGGCCGGCGGACAGGTGGTGGTGATCGCCGACGGCGGACTGGCCGTGGTTCAGGCGCTGCTGCGGTTCGACCCCGGGTGGTACGCCGAACGTGAGCTCGCTGAGCGCCGCGAACTCGGCTTTCCCCCAGCCGTCCGGATGGCCAGCCTCACCGGTACGCCCGAGGCGGTGGCGGAACTGCTGTCCCTGGCCGAGCTGCCGGCCGGCGTGGAGGAGCTGGGGCCGGTGGAGCTGCCCGAGGAGGACGGGCGGCCAATGGAGCGGATGTTGCTACGGGCCCGTCGGGCCGCCGGGCCCGCGCTCGCCCGTGCCCTGCACGCCGCTGCCGGGGTCCGCAGCGCCCGCCGCGCCCCTGACCCGATCCGGATCCAGATCGACCCCTTGGACCTGCTGTAACAGCAGTGGCGGGTTGGTGCCCATCCCGTCGCTGGTCAGGTGCCCGAAGCCAACCTGAGCATGTGAGGTGGGAAGGGTGGACAAGATGTGTGGCTCTCCACCCTCCCCAGGGGCTGACGGCAGCCTGACCAGGCATGTCGGATGGCACCACAACCTGGACCACTACGTCAGGTAGCTGTGTGCGTAGCTTTGATAGCTTTACGTAACTGAGTTGCAGGCGGTTAGCCTTACGGGTCGTTTGAGGCGTGATGCCGCCAGAGAGCATGGCGATGGTCGTGACCTGACCCGTCATCAGGACGTCGCTCGCTTGGTGCGGGTGAACCCGGACAACCCGCAGGAGAAGGCGTGCGACTGGTTGGCCGCCGGCGCCCGTGACGAGTGGCACCGGCGTATCGGGGCCTACTCGTCGCGTATGCATCGCACGTGACGGGCGGACGCGCGTGTGGGCGTCGGCAGCCGGGAACGGTCAGGAGGTCAGCAGCTCGGCCAGCACACTCAGGTCCGCGTCGCGATGCCCGTCAGCGACCGCCTGCTCCATGAGCGCTTTCAGCGGCAGGAGGAAGTCCAGGCGTACCCCTAATGATGCGCAGGCCTGGACGGCATTAGGGAAGGCCGCGGCCTGCATGGCGAGATTGGAAACCACATCGACGGTGTGTTTTCCTGACTGAATGTTCTCGGCGTATTGAGGGATTGAGCCGGACATGGCGTTCAACCAAGGAATCAGGAATGATGCGCTGAATTCCCTGGGGTCATCCCCCGCGGCGCGGATCATGGTTAACGACTGCACAGCGCCCATGAGCATGCCGTACATGCCGATGAGCATGGCCAGGTCATACAATGGCGCGAATCCAGGGTCGGATCCGAGGTACCGGGCGGTTCCCAGCGTCTCCAAGGTGGCCCGGTACTTCTCGAACGCCGCGGCGTCGCCGCTGTAAAGAATCAGGGCCGACGGCTGACCAATCATCGGAGGGACGGCCATGATGCCGCCGTCCAGGTAGCTGGCGCCGTGCTCACCGGCCCAGGCGGCCATGGCGCGGGCCTGATCGGGGGAGCCGTTGGTGAGATTCACCAGTACCCGTCCGGACAGGGCGTCGGCCGCAGGGGCGAGCACGTCACGAACCACGGCGTAATCCCACAGACACGTGATCACCAGCGGGCTGGCCGCCACGGCCTCGGCGACCGTGTCCGCGCGTACCGCTCCTTTGGATATCAGATCATCGGCCTTAGACGCGGTCCGATTCCACACGGTGATGGAATAACCAGTTTCCAGAAAACTCGTCACCATCGCCTGCCCCATCGCCCCGAGCCCGAGAAAGCTGATGGATGTGGCGGGGATGTCAGCTGCGCTCATTATTTCTCCAGAAATAAAGAGATTTCGTGACGAGACTCAGACTCGCGTGCGGGAGCGTATTGCGCAAGTACTCACAAAAAAGTCAGGTACTTACCTGTGGGTCAGTGTTGACGCCCGCATGGCAGCTGCGCACCGATCGTGCGGGCGGTTTGGAGTAAAGCACCGGAGGCCGTTACCGCCGGGGAGGCGTCAGGCGGCACCTGTCGGGCCGAACGGCATCCGTGCAGTGAGCTGATCCAGCCGTACACTGGGAAACCGTCTCTGTGATGAGGGGAGAGCTGTGGCTGTTAAGCCAATTCGTCTCTTTGGCGACCCGGTCCTGCGCACACCGGCCGAGCCTGTGGTGGACTTCGACAAGGAGCTGCGCAAGCTGGTGCGGGATTTGACCGACACCATGCTGGACGCCGACGGCGCCGGTCTGGCCGCCCCCCAGTTGGGGGTGAGTCTGCGGGTGTTCACCTTCAACGTTGACGATGTGATCGGGCACATCGTCAATCCGGTCCTGGACTTCCCCGACGAGGAGGAGCAGGACGGGCCCGAGGGCTGCCTGTCGCTCCCCGGGCTGTACTTCGACACCAAACGTCGGCAGAACGTGGTGGCCAAAGGTTTCAACGCCTACGGCGACCCGGTGCAGCTGGTCGGCAGTGGCCTGATGGCGCGCTGTGTCCAGCACGAGACCGACCACCTTGACGGGATCTTGTTTATCGACCGGCTCGACCCGGAGACCCGCAAGGAGGCCATGAAGGCCATCCGGGAGGCGGAGTGGAACGGGGAACCACCACCCCAGGTTAAGGTCAGCCCGCACCCGATCCGTGGGACGATCAGGTAGTTCCGATATCAAGATCGTCTTGCAGGGGGTTGTGCGGTGCGACTGGTCTTCGCGGGTACGCCCGAGGTGGCTCTCCCGGCGTTGGACGCGATCGCGGCGTCTCGGCATGAGCTGGTCGCGGTGGTGACCCGTCCCGATGCGCCCGCCGGCCGAGGACGCCGCCTGGTGCGCTCCCCGGTCGGCCAGTGGGCCGACGAGCGCGGCATTGAGGTCCGTACGCCGGCGCGGCCCCGGGAACCGGAGTTCCTGGAGTGGCTGGCGCAGGTGGCCCCGGACTGTGTGCCGGTGGTGGCTTACGGAGCGCTGATCCCACCCGACGCGCTCCAGATCCCCCGGTACGGCTGGGTTAACTTGCATTTCTCACTGCTGCCCGCGTGGCGGGGGGCGGCGCCGGTGCAGCACGCGGTGCTGCACGGTGATGAGATCACCGGGGCGTGCGTGTTCCAGCTGGAGGAAGGGCTGGACACCGGGCCGATCTTCGGTTCGTTGACCGAGCCGATCGGGCCCCGCGACACCGCCGGTGACCTTCTGGAGCGGTTGGCCCAGCGCGGCGCCTCGCTGCTGGTGGACGTGTTGGACGCGATCGAGGATGGCCGGGCCCGTGCGGTTCCGCAGCCCGCGGACGGGGTCACGTTGGCCCCGAAGATCACCCCCGCGGATGCCCGGGTGCGCTGGGAAGATCCCGCCTTCGCGGTGGATCGGCGTATCCGCGCCTGCACTCCGGCGCCGGGCGCCTGGACCACCTTCCGGGGCGAGCGGGTGAAGCTCGGCCCGTTGGCGGAGCCGGGCGATCAGGAGCGGCCGGAGAGCCTGAAGCCAGGGGAGATCCTGGTGGAGCGGGGACGCGTCCTGGTGGGCACCGCCACGGAGGCTGTTGTCCTGGGCGAGGTACAGCCGGCGGGGAAGCGCTCAATGCCGGCCGACGCCTGGATTCGTGGGCTGCGGATAACACCGGGTGAGCGGTTCGAGTGACACCGGCGGGACGGGTATCGGCACCGGTGCGACAACCGGGGCGAGCAAAAGCGGCGGACCCTGCCCGGCAGGCGGCGTACGCGGTGCTGCGGGCTGTCTCCGCTGAAGACGCGTACGCCAATCTGGTCCTGCCGAAGGAACTGGCGGCCCGGGGACTCACCGGACGGGACGCGGGGTTCGCCACCGAGCTGTGCAACGGGACTTTGCGGTGGACCGGGACGCTGGACGCGGTACTCGCGCACGTCAGCTCCCGTCCCCTGAGCGAGATCGACGATGCGGTGCGGGACGCGCTGCGTTTAGGCGCCTACCAGCTTCTGCTGACCCGGGTGCCGGCCCACGCCGCGGTCGCCACCACGGTGGATCTGGTACGCCGGACCGTCGGTCACCGAGTCGTCGGTTTCACTAACGCGGTGCTTCGTAAGGTCGCCGAACGCGACCTGGACGGCTGGTTGGAGGCGTTAGCACCGGATGATCCGGTAGCGGCGTTGGCGCTGCGGCACGCCCACCCTGAATGGGTGGTCCGGGCGTTCAGGGACGCGTTAGGGGGAGATCTCGACGAGGTCGCCGCGGCGTTGGCGGCTGACAACGCCGCCCCACGGGTTCACCTGGCGGTCCGGCCAGGGCAGGCCGACCCTGACCAGGTCGCTCACCAGATCGGGGGTACGCGGGGGCGCTGGTCCCGGTACGCCGTGTACTCCCCGGGAGGCGCTGTGGCCGACCTGCCCGTTGTGCGCGCAGGACAGGCCTCGGTGCAGGACGAGGGCAGTCAGCTGGTCACCCTGGCGTTTCAGGCGGCGGCGCTGGACGGCCCGGATACGCGATGGCTCGACCTGTGCGCGGGGCCGGGTGGGAAGGCGGCCCTGCTGGGCGCTTTGGCGGTGGCGGCGAAGGCCCAAGTGACGGCGGTTGAGGTGGCCGCGCACCGGGCCAAGCTCGTCGCACGGGCCACGCACGGGCTGCCCGTGACGGTGGTGCACACCGATGGACGCACGGTCGGGGGACACCCGGCGCTGCCCGAGGGGAGCTTTGATCGGGTGCTGGTGGACGCCCCGTGCACCGGGCTGGGGGCGCTGCGGAGGCGTCCAGAGGCCCGCTGGCGGCGTACCCCCGACGACCTCGCCACCCTGACCACGCTGCAGGGTGAGCTGCTCGACGCGGCGTTGCGGGCCGTCCGACCGGGGGGCGTGGTGGGGTACGTCACCTGCTCACCGCATCCGGCGGAGACCACGGCGGTGGTATCCGCACGGGTGCAGCGTGGGCGGGAGGGCGACCGTGACCTGCCGGCGTGCGAGCTGCTTGACGCGCGTCGTGGGTTCCCGACGGGTATGCCGGCGCTGGGGGAGGGGCCGACCGTGCAGCTGTGGCCCCACCGCCACGGCACCGACGCGATGTTCCTCGCCGTGCTGCGGCGGCGCTGACGGACGGCCCGACGCGGCGCGGACCACGCGGACAAGGGGTACGCGAGGCACCCCGATCATTCGCCTAGCGAGGAGCCGTATCCGCCGCCGCCCGGATCCTCCACCTGAAGCCACCTGAAGCGGGATATGGCCTTCGATGCCGGCTCAGGGACGGATAGGTGACCTTGCGTGACCTTAAGTGGATCGTGACCGACCCTGGCGTTTGCCGAATGGCGGGCTGGGAACACCACCGTCATGAGTGAGGTCATTGTGGTCGGTGTGGATGACAGCCCGCGTAGCGAACGGGCCTTGCGCTGGGCGGCGTCGGAAGCGGCCAGCAGTGGGCGGCGGCTCCGCCTGATACACGCATTTGAATGGCCGGTGGTCTACCCATCCATGGTCAACGCCGTCCCGGTGATGGAGCCGGTGGATATGGAGAAAGCCGCTCAGGCGTTACTGGACCGACTGGCTGATCAGGCCCGTGCCTGGGCGCCGGGAGTGTCTGTCGAGACCGAGGCTGTCGCAGGGGCGGCGACACAGGTACTGTGTCGGGCCTCTGAGCAGGCCTCGTTGTTGGTGGTGGGCAGCCACGGCCGGGGAGCGGTGGCGCGGGTGCTGCTCGGTTCGGTGAGCACCGCCCTGACCGCCCGGGCCGCCTGCCCTGTGGTGGTGGTCCGGACCTCCGACAGCGGAGCCGAACAGCGGGACCGGGTGGTCGTCGGGGTGGATGGGTCAGCACCCTCCCTGGCCGCGCTTGGATTCGCCGCCGAGTACGCGGCCCGGCACGGGTTCTCGTTGGCCGCTGTACGCTGCTGGGACCCGGTCCGGGAAGGAAACGAGGAGCCACGCCAGCAGTTGACGGATGCGGTGGCGAGCCAGCGGAGCCTGTACCCCGAGCTGCAGGTTACGGAGCTTGTGCTGGAAGGTCGTCCGGCTGATGTGTTGGTGGAACAGTCCGCTGGGGCTCAGCTGCTGGTGGTCGGCACCCGTGGACACGGTACGGTCAGCGGGCTCCTGCTTGGCTCGGTGAGTCAGGGAGCGCTGCATCACGCGTACTGTCCGGTCGCGGTTGTTCACCCCACGCCACCATCGTGACGTGGCTGCGTCGTGAGACGCTTAAGAGCGTGCTCCGACGCGCGACAGAGGCGAACATCACCCCTTTTCCAGGGAGGGTGGGTGTTAGGGAGAATGCGCCGGTGAGTAAGAATGGAGCGCGCGGAGGGGAGTATTCCCTCGCGATGGCGTCGTCAACACGGCTCGCCCTCCTACAGGCGGCCCGGCGTCATCGGCCGCTACCCGGCACGTTCCAGAGGGAACGTGCCGTTATGGTGAGGCGGCGGGAGAGACCTCCGGCGGAGCCGTTATCTGCCGGAGGGGTATAGCTGTGAACATTCCCGTGTGGGTGTGGGTAGCCACCATAGTGGCGCTGATCGCGCTGCTAGCGTTCGACCTGATCATCATCGGTCGACGACCACACGAACCAACGATGCGGGAAGCCACTCTCTGGGTGGTCTTCTACGTCACTCTGGCCCTGCTGTTTGGTCTAGGCATCTTGGCGACTGCCGGGGCGCGGTACGCCGGTGAGTTCTACGCAGGTTGGTTAACCGAGTACAGCCTGTCGGTCGACAACCTGTTTGTCTTCGTCATCATCATGGGCCGGTTCGCAGTGCCCCGGAAGTATCAGCAGGAAGTCCTGCTGTTCGGCATCATCCTCGCGCTGGTGATGCGCGGCATCTTCATCGCCCTCGGCGCGGCGGTCATCGCCCAGTTTATTTGGGTTTTCTACATCTTCGGGGCGTTCCTGATTTACACGGCGGTGAAGTTCGCGACGCACGGGCCAGAGGAGGATGAGGAGTTCAAGGAGAACATCCTGCTGCGGGCAGCGCGCCGGCTGTTCCCGGTCACCGATAGCTACCACGGTGCCCAACTGACCACGAAGACCGCCGACGGGCGGCGGCACTTCACCCCGATGCTGATCGTGATGATCGCCATCGGTACCACCGACCTGGTGTTCGCCTTGGACTCCATCCCGGCGATCTTCGGCCTGACGCAGGAGGCCTACCTAGTCTTCACCGCTAACGTGTTCGCCTTAATGGGGCTGCGGCAGCTGTACTTCCTGCTGGGTGGCCTGCTTGACCGACTGACGTACCTGACCTATGGATTGGCGATCGTCCTCGGCTTCATCGGCGTGAAACTGGTGTTGGAGGCGCTCCATGAGAACAACCTGCCGTTCATCAACGGCGGGGAGCACGTGGAGTGGGCCCCGACGGTGCCGATCTGGTTGTCGTTGACGGTCATCATCTCCACCTTGGCGATCACCACGGTGGCGAGCCTGATTAAGACCGCGCGGGACGGGCGGAAGCAGGAAAAAGACCCTAAGCCGCTTGTCAAACCAGAGCCCTCAGTGACCGACTGAACGCGATATCGCACGGATATAAGGGCACTTAAGACACCCGGCCCCGGCCAGCTGCAGGCCGGGGCCGTTACGTTGACCGTTGACGGGCATGCGGACATGTGGGTGAGGGGCGTCGGCGGGCGTGGGCGGCACTCTCACACCAGGACCTGGTGCGCCCCCACCAGGGTGGCGGCCCGCTCGCCGTGGAGCGGCTCTAGCAGTACTTGCTTATCCTGTTCGGAAGCGTGCACCATGTGCCGGTCACCGGCCACGAAGCCGACGTGGTGGACAGGGGAGCCTTCGCGAGCGAAGAAGTACAGATCCCCAGGCTGCTCATCGCCCAGCGCGATCTGCTTGGTCGCTTCGTACTGGTCTTTAGCGTCCCGGGGCACCACGATCCCGAACCGCCGGTGGGCCAGGTGCACCAGACCCGAGCAGTCGATGCCGTACGCCGACAGGCCACCCCACACGTATGGTGTTTCCAGCAGACGCTGCGCCACCGTCAGGATCTCTTCGGCGGTGGCCTGCCGATTCGAGAGGGCGACGACATCCGCTGACCGCACCCAAGCCGGCTCCTGACGACCAGGCACGATGACTTCGAGCCAGCCTCCGTAGGAGACCCCGGTGGACACCAGCCGGGTGGCGAGCATGACGCCAGCCAACACCACATCCCCGTAGGGCGCGTCCCGCAGGGAGGTCGCGGTGGCGTCGACGATCAGTTCACGGCCGTTGGGGAGTGGTTGGGCGGACAGGTGCGCGACCGGCAGCCAGCCGGGGTAGCCGCGTGGATCGCGACTCGGTGCGGGTTGCTGAAGCGCGGCCACGCGTGCCCAGTCGCCGACGATCTCATCCACCACCACCTGTTCGCCGAGCAAGAGCTGGGTGAGGACCCTGTCCCGATGGGCGGCATGGTCGCTGGTGGTGAGGTTGGCGACCCAGGTGCGCAGATCAGGTGGCACGGCCAACGCGGGAGCGTCGACCGGGCGGACGGACTGCGGCGATTCCCACAGTGTCGCCGTAGCCACGGCGACGACGGCCCTGTCCCCTGCCTGCAAGGTCACGGTTTTCCTCCTGGTGCGGCGCAACGCGCTGACGATACGGAATGGCGATGCCGGAGGCATCGTCCCACTCCTGTGATCAGGGGAGCAGATCGGTAACGGTTCGGACACAACGCTGATGGGAGGTCCGCGCCCCGACCAACTTTCACCCTAAAGACCCCATTTTGGGGGATCTATGTCCTAATCCCGCGACGGGGGTGGGTCCTCTCAGTGTTTCAGATACTGCGATATTGAGTTGCCAACGCCACGGAAAAAATCTATGGGCGAAGCCCATCCGTCAGGAATGGCGCCCTCACAGCCGGGCGCAAGGGCGGGCGCCACGGTATGGCGCGGCATGCGGTATGTCGCGGTATGTCGAGAACCCAGGCGGCCTAATCGTCCACTAATCCTCGGCGTTGCTGAGTCCGGTGATCCCCAGGCCCGCAGTCTGCGGGAGAAGGAGCGTGCCACCGTCGTAGCGCACTCCCCCCACCACGGGGCCGGGCGGAGCCAGCCACCACGCGGCGTCGAGATCATGGACCAGCGGAGAGGGGTACGCGGCCGCGAGGCTCGCCGCCGCCGCGATCCCGACCGGGCCCTCCATCATCGAGCCGATGAGAACGCCGATGTCATGCGCCGCCGCAAGCTCCAGCAGGGCCCGGGCCGCCTGCAACCCACCGCACTTGGCGAGCTTGATGTTCACCAGGTCCGCCGCCCGCCGTTGGATCACCGCGACCAAGTCCCGTGCTCCCAGCACCGCCTCATCGGCCAGGATCGGAGTGTCGACCCGGTCACTGACCCAGGCCAGGCCAGCCACGTCATGGGCGGGTACCGGCTGCTCAACCAGCTCCACTCCTAGCCCGGCATCCTCGATGGCGCGGATGACCCGCACGGCCTCGCGCGGCGTCCAGCCCTGGTTGGCGTCCAGGCGGATACCGATCTCACTGCCCACTTCGTTGCGGACCGCGCGTACTCGGGCCACATCGCCGGCAGGATCGGTGCCCACCTTGACCTTCAACACATCGAAACCGTCGGAGACCCGCCGGGCGGCGGCGAGCGCCAACTCCCGGGCGCTGCCGACCGACAAGGTGACGTCGGTACGTACCGGGCCAGGACGACCACCCAGGAGGCGTGCCAACGGGATTCCCAAACGACGCGCCGCCAGATCGTGCAGCGCGACATCCACCGCCGCCTTCGCGCCGGGGTTGCCGACCACGGCCCGGTGAGTCTCTTGGATCAGTACGACCAGATCGTCGGGATCCCGCCCAGTCAACAGCGGCGCGAAGACCCCTTGGACGATGGCTTCGGCGCCCGCGATGGTCTCACCGGTGACCCGGGGGATCGCGGGAGCTTCCCCGAAGCCGCGATGGCCGGCGTCATCGACGATCTCCACCAGCAGACTATCGACTGTGGTGGTGGCGCGACGGGCGGTGATGAAGGGGGTGTGTAGGGCGGCGCTGAACCGGTGCGTTCGAACCTCCGTGATCGGCACACCGGCACCCTACACGGCGAACGCTCACAGGTGGTGGCGGTCGGACCAGCTGGCGGCGGCGATCCGGGCCAGCAAGCTCGTCATTCGCTGGTCAGGCTGCCCCGTGGTGGTGCAGACCACGAGGACATACGGAGGCGCATCCGGCGGGAAGACCACCCCGGAGCCGTGTCGGACCCCCTCCACCCAACCGCTTTTGTGAGCGATCGGGGTTCCTTCAGGCAGGCCTTGGGGCAGACACACGTTGAGCTCCTGCGCCAGCAGTACGTCACGCATGTGGGCGCACGATTCCGGTGAGGCCACCGGACCGTCAGGGCCTTGGCCGGTCACGATTCCGGTCAGCAACGCCGCCAGGTCGGCCGCGGTGACCCAGTTGGTGATCCCCGCCTGGTGCGCGGCGGTGTCCTCGATGCCGCGGCGGACGCTGCTGCGTACCGCCCCGACTGCCTTCCAGGCCGCGGCCACCGCGGGGAAGCCAACCTGCTCCAGAACGAGGTTGGTGGCCAGGTTGCTGGATCTGACGATCATGCGGCGGATCAACCAGCGCAGCGGCACTTCCTGGCCCATCCGCTCCCACACCGCCTGATCGGAGTCGTCGTCGCGGTTCATGGTGTACGGCGGAGCCCCAGGCGCCGCTGAGGCGAAGCCGTCGTGCACCAGCACGGGCTGGTCCAGCTCCAGCGAACCCGCGTCGGCGAGACGGTACGCGGCAAGCATCACGGCGGTTTTCATGGTGCTCGCCGGATAGTGCCCTACGCCGACCAGCCGGCTGTAGGCGGGAGGACGGTTGAGGCGTCCACAGTAGATCGATATGACCCCCGGGAGAGCAGCCAGATGTGGTTCGAGAGCGTTCAGCCCCGGCGGCGCGCCCGCTCTCGTTCTTTGGCGCTCAATACCGTTTTGCGCAGCCGGATGGCGGCCGGCGTGACCTCCACGCACTCATCCTCCCGACAGAACTCCATGGCCTGCTCCAGCGACATCTCCCGGGGCGGGGTGAGCCGCTCCAGCTCCTCCCCGGTCGACTGCCGAATATTGGTGAGTTTCTTCTCACGGCAGATATTGACATCCATATCGTCTTGCCGAGAGTTTTCGCCGACGATCATGCCTTCGTAGACCTCGGTGCCGGGCCGGACGAACAACTGGCCCCGCTCCTGCAGGTTGAAGCAGGCGTAGCTGGTTGCTACCCCGGAACGGTCGGCCACCAAGGAACCACGGGGACGAGTACGCAGTTCACCTGCCCACGGCTCCCAACCGTCAAACACGTGGTGCAGCAAGCCGGTGCCGCGGGTCTCGGTGAGGAATTCGGTACGGAACCCGATCAGGCCGCGCGCGGGAACGCGGTACTCCAGGCGTACCCAGCCGGTGCCGTGATTGGTCATCTGTTCCAGTCGTGCCTTGCGGATCCCCATCAGCTGGGTGACCACCCCCATGTACTCCTCGGGCACATCGATGGTGACCCGCTCCACCGGCTCACAGCGTTGACCGTTGATCTCACGGGTCAGCACCTGGGGTTTGCCGACGGTCAGTTCGAAGCCCTCCCGCCGCATCATCTCCACCAGGACCGCCAGCTGCAGCTCACCCCGACCCTGAACCTCCCACGTGTCGGGTCGAGTAGTGGGCAACACCCGGATCGAGACGTTGCCGACCGTTTCGGCCTCCAGTCGGCTGCGGATCAAGCGGGCGGTGAGTTTGGTGCCCCCGCTGCGTCCCGCCAGCGGCGAGGTGTTGACGCCGATGGTCACCGACAGGGACGGCTCGTCCACAGTGATCACAGGCAGAGGGCGAGGATCCTCGGGGTCGGCGAGGGTCTCACCGATGGTGATGTCCGGGATGCCGGCGATCGCGACCAGGTCACCGTACTGGGCCTGCTCTGTGGGGACCCGCTCCAACGCTTCGGTGATGAACAGTTCGGAGACTTTGACCCGTTCGATGCTGCCGTCCGTACGGCACCAGGCCACCATCTGGCCACGCCGCAGCGTCCCTTCGTGGATCCGGCACAGGGCGAGCCGCCCCAGGTAAGGGGAGGCGTCCAGGTTGGTGACGTGCGCCTGAAGCGGGGCCCCTTCGGTGTAAGAGGGGGGTGGAATGGTCGCGAGGATGGTGTCGAATAGCGGACGCAGATCAGGTGAGTCGGGGGTGCCGCCGTCGGCCGGACGGTTCAGTGACGCGCGGCCAGCCTTGGCGTTGGCGTACACGATTGGGAAGTCGATCTGGGACTCATCGGCGTCCAGGTCGAAGAACAGCTCGTAGACAGCGTCCACGACCTCGGCGATCCGGGCATCGGAGCGGTCTACCTTGTTGATGACCAGCACAATCGGCAACCGCGCCGCCAGGGCCTTGCGCAGCACGAACCGGGTCTGTGGCAGTGGGCCTTCGCTGGCGTCCACCAACAACAGCGCGCCATCGACCATGGTCAAGGCCCGCTCCACCTCCCCGCCGAAGTCGGCGTGGCCGGGAGTGTCCACGATGTTGATGGTCACGGGGTCGCCGTCGAGCGGCGTATAGCGCACAGCGGTGTTTTTCGCCAGGATCGTGATGCCCTTTTCCCGCTCCAGATCCATGGAATCCATGACCCGGTCGGCCACCTCGGCACTGGCGCGGAAGGCTCCGGATTGCCAGAGCATGGCGTCGACCAGGGTCGTCTTGCCGTGGTCGACGTGGGCGATGATCGCGACGTTACGAAGATCGGAGCGCACCGGCATGGCGTCATCCTCACCCGACGCCTGATCGCCTCAGCGGGCGGGGGCGTCTTTGCTGAGATAGACCAGCGTGAGCTGGGGCGTGACGGTCACCCGGTGCGTCTCAAGGTAGCCGTGTCGGTGATACAGGCGGAGATGTCCGGTGCTGCGGTGGCCCGCACACAGGGCGTAGCGGCGTACCTCCGTCAGGTGTCGCTCGGCCGCCGCCAGCAGTGCGGAGCCGATCCCCCGGCGCTGATGGTCAGGCGCAACCACTAGCCGGCTGATCTCGGCGGTGTCGCCGTGGCGGGTGACGCGTATCGCACCAACGATCCGCCCGTCGCGTACCGCCTTAAGGACGGTGTGAGCCTCGATCGCGACGCGTACGTCGTCAAGGGTCTCCACCAGGGGAGGGAGATGCGGGTCACCGTAGACCCGGGCCTCACAGCTGGACGCGGCGTACTGCACCGTGAGGATCTCACCGGCGTCCGTCGGGCGTGCGGGAACGATGACGGCTGGCCCGTCGGTGAGGGAGCGATGAAACACGATCCGGGGCTTTCCCGGACCGGAGTAGTCCGGCACCAGGGTGGAGGTGAAGCCCATGCGGTGGTGAAACGCCAGCGACCCCTGGTTCTCCGGGGTGGTGATACAGGTGAGCGCGGTGGCGCCTCGCTGCAGGACCGTATCGGTGAAGGCGGTGTAGAGCCGACGGGCTACGCCGGCGCGGCGCGCGTCGTCACGCGTCGCCACCAGGTGGATGTAGCCCTCGCGGGTGGTGGAGCAGTAGCAGCCGAAGAGGTAACCGATGATCTCCCCGGCCCGCTTGTCCACGGTGTCGGGGGAGACCGAGCCGAGCGGTCGGCGTACGACAAAGCTGGTATCAGCGAATTGCCGTACAAACAGTGGTAAGTGCAACGGGGTGAGATCGCGCACATTCCAGAATCTGTCGTGATTAATCAGGATTTCGTGTAAATCATCTGGGCGTACAGTCTCCACCCGCATGATCTCATTGATAGCAGCACGGATCTGAAAGGCCGGAAGAGGGTGCTGCCGGTGTGATCGGTGCGGGATGTGAGAGGTGAGGCGTTAGGACACGGTGTTGATTCGATGAGGGTAATCAGAAGAGGAACCGAGCCAAGGCGAGGCCCTGACCACGACGCCTTGGCTCGGTTGTTTTCCAGGGTAGGACAACCTTCGCTACCGGTGGTGCCCTATCCGCCATCCAGATGGGCGGTCACTGTGAAGCCACTGGATAGTGGGATATGGGCGGCGATATGGGGGTTCCCTTTGGAAACCGGTATGGAAGTGGGAGTGCCCGAAGGAGGTGAACGGTAAGAGCGCAGGTCAGGAACCGCGCGGTTCGTGTGATGGGAAACGAGCGTGCCTCAGCAGCTGGGCCTTTAGCGTCTCGGGTGCCTGGTACCGAGTGCGGTCATGGCTTCCCGCGTGGGGGAGCGGCCGGGACCAAGAAGGCGGTGGAAGGAGAAGAGGGTGAGGTACGCCCGGGATGTTCAACCAGAACGGATGGGCACGATGGGCATCCGGGAACGAGAATCATGATTGGTGGCGCGATTTTACCGATGTCATGAAGGTGAAACATCGGTGCCATCATGAGGCAACTGCGGTGCTGTCGGATGGCGTTGAAAGAAGGACGGTGTTTTCCCAAGAAAGACGCGGGATGCGCCGCTACTGAGGGCCAGATTCGCCGGGATGTGAGATGGAGCTGGACGAAAAAATATCCGAAGAGCGCTCACGCTATATGGCTTCACAGGTGTACCGTGGGGCGGGAACGTCACTAGTGACGTTCCCGCCCCACGGGCGCTGATCACGCACCGTCCTTTGGGGTTCTCGGGTTGGGGATCACCGAGAGCCTTGCCGGTGGGACGGCCAGGAGACAGT
>Ga0207873_1000734_pt1 | contig 34504 bp, 28 predicted proteins | sample BGWIniCompost_FD_187373 | JGI IMG/M metagenome (GOLD analysis project Ga0207873, IMG submission 187373) | Cellulose adapted compost microbial communities from Newby Island Compost Facility, Milpitas, CA, USA - BGW Initial Compost (SPAdes)... ... | reverse complement strand
TTACTTTATCAAAATTATCCTAATCCTTTTAATCCGTCTACAGAAATAAAATTTTATCTCCCTTATGACAGCTATGTTTCTCTAAGCATTTATAATTCTTTAGGAGAAAAGATATCACAATTAATTAATAATGAATTGAAATCAGGTGAATATAGAATTTCATTTTCCGAAAATGATTTAAGCAGCGGCGTATATTTTTATATGCTACGGGCAGAAAGTAATAATTCAAAAAATTTATTTTCAGATACAAAAAAAATGATACTTATAAGATAATCTCATTTCACAAGCATTAATTTTTTAGCTGTCACAAAATCTTTTGTCTTCAGCCTGTATATATAAATTCAACTCGATAGATCTTGGTGAGAAACAGCAAAGGGACTGTAATATCTTGAATCAAGAAGAGATGATCTTTCTATTACAACACTTCCGGCAGCATTTGTATATTCAAATCCCCCGCCTCTTGCGGAAACTGATGATGCATCTACTGCACCTGTTGTTACATACGGTCCTGTTCTTCCATTTCCCTGTGCATCATTACTAATAAAACCGCCAATCCACAAACCGCCATCGAACAGATGTTCAATTCCGCTGCCGAGAGGATATTCGCAGCTTGGCTGATCAGGCCATTGAGTAAAACCATGACCATAAGTCCCAAAATTTGTAACAGTAAGTCCTATGTTACCAACATTAGTAAATTTAGAATTATCATCATCAAGGATTTTTCTGAATTTTTTGTCATCCCCCTTATCGGAAGTAAAAGCAAAACATACTAATGCAGCAACTAACAGCAGTAAATTTTTTTTCATTCAATCAGATTTTGTTTCTATAACCCTGCAACCACTCAGGATTTGGGATGCGAAATTTAAGAAGAATTAATGAGTGAAGGAAATTAAATAATTGTTAAAATTTATTTTTCTTATAAAAGATGAAAAATATTTTTTTTGAATCAGAATCTTTAATAAAATATTTTATGAATCTTTGAATCTTTGTGGTCTTGTGGCAGATTATTTTAGACTCAAAGCCACTAGTTTCTTAAAGAAAATATTTATTTAAAATATCGCACGTGCATGTTTATCAGCATGGTAAGAGCTTCTTACAAGTGGTGATGATTCAACTATTCTGAATCCTTTCTTTAAACCTTCATCTTTATACATTTGAAATTCTTCAGGAGTAACGAACCTGTCAACCGGCAGGTGTTGTTTTGTCGGCTGGAGATATTGACCAATAGTTAAAATATCACATCCTGCTGTAACCAAATCATCCATAAGACTTAATACTTCATCCGGATGCTCACCAATACCAACCATAATTCCGCTTTTGGTTTTTAGTCCTTTATCTTTAAACCATCTTATTAAAGATAAACTCCGCTGGTATTTTGCCTGCGGTCTCACATAAGGATATAAACGAGGTACAGTTTCAAGGTTATGATTTAGAATGTCCGGAGGGTGTTTCATTATAATTTCAAATGCTTTTTCATCTCCTTTGAAATCAGGAATAAGAATTTCGACCGTTGTATCATACATCTCTTCATTAATTAGTCTTACACATTCCGCAAAAATTGATGCGCCGCCATCTTTTAATTCATCTCTGTTTACCGAAGTGATAACAACATGCCTGAGGTTTAATTCCTTTACTGCATCAGCTACTCTTCTTGGTTCATTAAGATCCAACTCATTTGGTATGCCGACTTTAATATTACAAAAGCCGCAGCTTCTTGTGCAGGTATCACCAAGAATCATAAATGTTGCACTTCTCGCATTCCAGCATTCCGCAATGTTCGGACATTTAGCTTCTTCACAAACAGTGTGAAGCTGTTGTGTCCTCATAAGGTTTTTTACATCAGTGTAGTTTTCCCCCATTGGCAATTTTACTTTAAGCCATGAAGGTCTTTTTCCGGGGTTAAGAGTTTTTTCTTTTTCTTCTTTATATGTTCTTTGAAATTTATTTAATACTTCCATTGTAAGAATTTAAATTCTGGTTAAAGATTGAGAGCAGTTTAAATACTACTCTCATCAAAATTTTCTAAAGTGTCTTTCATAAATTTAAGAAATCTTCCGCCAAGCATACCATCAACAAGACGATGATCGTGGGAAAGTGTAAGCGACATAATATGCCTGATTGCAATTGTATCTGTTCCGTCAACTTCAACAACTACAGGCTTTTTAACAACTACACCAACTCCAAGTATTGCGACTTCAGGCTGGTTAATTATTGGTGTTCCGAATAGTGTTCCGAATACACCATAATTTGTAATTGTAAATGTTCCGCCGGTAATGTCGTCTGGAGTTAATTTTTTATTTCTTGATCTTGCTGCGAGGTCATTAATTGCATGTGCAAGCCCTGCTAAATTTTTCTGATCAGCCGCTTTGATATTCGGAACAATTAATCCTGTCGGTTCAATTGCAACAGCAATACCAAGATTAATAAATTTCTTTCTTACAATTGTGTTTCCTTCAATTGTAGAGTTAACAAGCGGATATTCCTTTAAAGCTTTAACACATGCCTGAGCAATAAAAGCCATATATGTTAACTTAACACCATCACGCTGAAGGTAAATATCCCTGTTCTTCTGAATGAAATTATGTATCCTTGTCATATCCACTTCAAGTAATGCAGCAACATGAACAGAAGTATCGCGGCTTCTCACCATGTGCTCCATAATCTTTTGGCGGATGTTGTCCATCGGAATCTTTTCAATCTCATTATCTGAATAAGAAGGTTTGTATGAGGGAGCCGGAGCTTTTTTTACCTCAGCTTTTGGTTCTTCTTTTTTAACAGAAGGCTGCTGAGGTTGGGATTTTCTTGATTCAACATAAGCGAGAATATCTTTCTTTGTTATTCTTCCTTCTAGTCCTGTTCCTTTAATTCTTTTTAATTCGTTATAACTTACATTTTCTTTTTTAGCTATGTTCAATACAAGAGGCGATAAAAATCCCGGATCTCTGTCTTCCTCCTCCATAACCTTAACCTGAGCAAAATTATCATGCATAGATTCAGGTTCTTTCATTTCAACTTTTACTTCTTCTTTCTTTACTTCAGGAACTTTTTCTTTTGTTTCCTTTTTAACAGGTACTCCATCACCTTTTGAAATTCTTGCTACGATAGTTCCTACTTCTACAGTTTCCTGTTCAGCAACAAGAATTTCAGCAAGTATACCCTCTTCAGGTGAAGGAACTTCTGTATCAACTTTATCTGTGCTTATCTCAAAAATCGTTTCATCTTTTTTAACTTTATCTCCGACTTTTTTATGCCATTTGATTATGGTTCCTTCCATAACCGATTCACCCATTTTAGGCATAGCAATATCTATAACTTCTCCGGAAGATTGAATTTCAGATGGCTCTTCTTTTTCAGAAGGTTTTTCTTCTACTACAGGTTTAATTTCTTCTTTAACTGTATTTATTTCTTTCAGTTCTTCTTTAAGAGATTCTTCAGCTTGCTGCGGTTGTACAGACGTTTCTCCATTTTCATTAATTATTGCAACCACAGTTCCAACTTCAACAGTATCACCTTCATTAACTTTTATTTCCTGAAGAACACCATCAGCTGGTGAAGGAATTTCGGTATCAACTTTATCGGTACTTATTTCAAAAATGATTTCATCCCGTTTAACCCTGTCACCTACCTTTTTATGCCATTTAATTATTGTACCCTCGCTGACACTCTCACCCATTTTGGGCATTATAACTTCCATTCTTTTTCCTCCGTTTAAAGGCTAAAGCCAGAATTTTTGTGATTTATTAATTCGATTAATATTCAATTAAAACTCAAGCAGTTTTTTAATTTCATTATAAATTTGTTTTCTGTTTGGTAAAATTGCATCCTCAAGAATAGGTGAATATGGAATATGAGAATCTTTTGCTGCAACTCTTTTAACAGGACCATCGAGATACTGAAAACAATTATCTGCAATCAGTGCTGCTATCTCTGCACCAAAGCCTGCAGTTAATGTGTCTTCATGAATTACAATTGCTTTTCCTGTTTTCTTAACTGAATTAAAAATTGTTTTCTTATCTAAAGGAATAATTGTTCTTATATCAATTACTTCGACTGAATAACCTTCCTCTTCAAGTTTCTTTGCAGCTAAAACAGAATCCCACATTGAAAGTCCGTATGAGATAACACTTATGTCATCTCCTTCTTTAACAACTTTTGCTTTACCGAAAGGAAGAAGATAATCTTTATCGGGTTCAGGTGCCTGAGCTGAACTTTGCCTGTACAATCCTTTATGCTCACAAAATATTACAGGATTATTAATCCTGCAGGCAGTTTTTAACAAACCTTTTGCATCAGCAGCATTAGATGGAAAAGCAATATACAACCCGGGTACATGAGCAAAAATTGATTCTATATTCTGGCTGTGATAAAGTCCTCCGTGTATATAACCACCAACCGCAACCCGAACAACAATTGGGGCTGCCCATGCATTATTTGAACGGTAACGGATTGTTGCAGTTTCATCCTTAAGCTGCATGAAACCCGGCCATATATAATCACCAAATTGAATTTCAACTACAGGTTTTAATCCTGTTAAAGCCATTCCGTTTGCGACACCGATTATACTTGCTTCAGCAAGCGGTGAATTAAAAATTCTGCTCTCACCGAATTTAGTTGATAAACCTTTTGTTGCAGTAAATACTCCGCCTTTGCCATCGGCAATATCCTGACCGAACATATAAATTTTATCATTCAATTCTGCTTCTTCATGAAGAGCATGATTTATTGCATCAACCATTACAATTTTATCTCCGGCAGGTTCAGTCTTTTCATATTCAAGAGTATCTTCAAAACCACTTTCATCGAAAACATACCTGTCAGCTTGTGCAGGATCAGGGTCAGGCATTTTCGCAGCAGCATCTGCTTCACTGTTTACTTCATCTGTTGCTTTTTTCCAGAGTTCATCTATCTCATTACTTTTTATTCCATATTCATCAATAAGAATTTTAGAAAGCTTTTGAATCGGACATCTTTTCTGGTCTTCACTTAATTCTTCTGGTGCCCTGTATTTTTTCTGATCATCGGATGATGAGTGTGAAAGAAGTCTTACTACATCAGCTTCAATTAGAGCAGGACCATTTCCATTCTTAATATGTTCAACAGCTTTTCCAATTTCATCGTAACATGTAAAAAAATCTGTTCCATCTATTCTTGCTCTAAAAAGACTGCTATAGCCAGCCATCATTTCAGCAATTGAATGTCCTTTGCCGCCGCTCTGATGTTTTACATGAACAGAGATTGCATATTTATTATTCTGAATTACAAAAAGAACAGGAAGTTTTTCACGGCTTGCCCAGTTAACAGCTTCGTGGAATTCACCCTGGCTTGTTGTACCTTCACCACTGCTTACATAAGTAATATAATTTTTGCCGGTTTTTTTAGATGCAAGTGCTGCACCCACTGCCTGTAAAAATTGTGTACCTGTAGGAGATGATTGAGAAGGAAGATTAAAACCGGCATGTCCCCAATGTTCAGGAAGCTGTCTTGCACCGCTTGCAGGATCATCTGCTTTTGCCAAACATTGAAGGAAAAATTCTTTTGTTGTTAATCCTGCAGCTAAAACTAATGCAAGATCCCTATAATATGGAAAGAGCCAATCCTTCTTTGGATCGAGATAAAGACTTGTTGCAGCCTGTACTGCTTCATGTCCCGAACCTGCAATATGAAAAAAGGTTTTGCCCTGTCTTAGCAAATTCATCGCTTTGTTATCAATTGTACGGGCTTTTATTATAAGGTAGAGAATATCAAGAAGTGTTTTTTTATCAAGCTTCGATCTTGTTTGATTCACATTACCATCTCTTCCGTTGCTGTTATTTTTAGATGAAACTTTTTTGTTTTTTTCAGTCAGTTCACTTTTTGAATTCTGTTTTTTTGCCATCATATTCCTTTCCGGCTGTAAAAACCAGGTTAAATTTTTATTAATTCAGATGTTAATTCAGCTTCCGATGAAATATTAATATTGCTGTAATCAAAAACTTCTTTAAATTTTTCTAAAAGAATTTCCTTTACCTCGATTAAAGAAATCTCTCTGTTTAATTCCTGTTTTAATGCAGTTACATCTTTATCGGCTATACCACAAGGTATAATACCTTTAAACATATTCAAGTCAGTATTAACATTGAATGCAAAACCATGCATTGTTACCCAACGGCTGACTTTAATACCAATAGCTGCAATTTTTTTATCACCAATCCACACACCTGTATATTTTGAATCACGCCTCGGATTCAATCCATAATAAATACAGGTTTTAATAATTACTTCTTCGAGTGCACGCAAATATTTATGAGTATCTTTCTGCCACTGTTCAAGATTTATAATCGGGTAACCAACTATTTGCCCGGGACCGTGGTATGTAATATCTCCTCCTCTGTCAATATCATAAACTGAGATATTATTTTTTTTAAGAAACTCCTGGTTACTTATAAGATTGGATCTCTCAGCAACCTTTCCCAGGGTATAAGTATGATTATGTTCAAGGAGAAGGAGAACATCAGAAATTTCATTCTTAACTCTTTTGTCAAAAAGAAATTTCTGAAGATCCCATGCTTCCTTATAATCAATTAAACCGAGATTGCAATATGTAAGTAACCTTTCGCTCATAATAATCTTTTAATCTTTGAAATTTTAAATATGAATCACCTCACCATATGCAGCAGCAGCAGCTTCCATAACAGATTCAGATAAAGTTGGATGAGCATGAATAGTTTTAATAATTGAATGCCCTGTTGCCTCGAGTGATTTTGCAATTCCAAGTTCGGCAATCATTTCGGTTGCTTCACTGCCGATTATATGAGCACCTAAAAGTTCACCATATTTTGCATCGAAAATTAATTTAACAAAACCTTCACGTTCACCAATGGCAAATGCTTTACCGCTTGCCATAAACGGGAACTTTCCAATCTTTAATTCATATCCTTCTTCTCTTGCTTTAGCTTCAGTCATTCCAATACTGGCAACCTGGGGCTGGCAGTAAGTACAGCCGGGTATGCTGCCGTAATCAATATCGGGTACATCAAGCCCTTTTATCTTTTCAACACAATGAATTCCTTCTGCAGAAGCAACGTGTGCTAGCCATGGCGGACCAATAACATCACCAATAGCATAAATGTTTTTTACATTTGTCTCATAAGTTGATTTGTTAACTTTTATCGAATTCTTAAAAGTTTCAACACCAAGCTCTTCAAGACCAAATCCTTCAACATTACCAACAACACCAATTGCATTTAAAACTCTGTCTGCTGTTAATTCTTTCTTCCCGTCGTTAACATTAATTGTGACCGAAACTTTCTTTCCTTTAACTTCTGCTTTTTCAACAGTTGCTTTTGTGTAAATATCTATTCCTCTCTTCTTAAAATTTTTAGCAAGTGCCTGCGATACTTCTTTATCTTCAACCGGAAGTATTTCATCCATCATTTCTATAACAGTAACTTTTGTTCCAAGAACATGAAAGAAATAAGCGAACTCAATTCCTATTGCACCTGCTCCGATTACTATTAATTCTTTGGGTTGGTCTTCCTGGCTTAAAGCTTCGAAGTAGGTAATTATATTTTTTCTATCAACAGGAATTGCGTCAATAGTTCTTGGTCTTGCTCCTGTAGCAATAATTATTTTATCTGCAGTTATTGAATCAATCTCTTTCTGGTTTTCATCAAAAACAGTAATCTTGTTTCCTTTGGAAATTTTTCCATAACCTTTTATTCTGTCTACTTTATTTTTCTTTACAAGAAGTTCAACATTCTTTGTTATTCTGTCGGATATGCCTCTGCTTCTTTGAATTATCTTTTTAAAATCATGTTTAAGATTATCATAACTTATTCCGAAATCTGCAGCATGATTTTTAAATGTATCAAATATCTCAGCATTTTTAAGAAGAGATTTGGTAGGAATACATCCCCAGTTAAGGCATATACCACCTAATGGGCGGTAATCGATTACAACAGTTTTAAAGCCTAACTGACCAGCACGTATAGCAGCAACATAACCACCCGGACCCCCGCCTAATACCGCAATATCGTATTTACCCGGCATTTTCTTAATTCCTTAGTTTCTTAATGAATGATTGAAAATATAAGTATCATGCCTTAAAAATGAAAATAAATGCAAGATATAATTGACTAACAAGTCATATTATTTTAATATAGGAATACAGAAACTAATTATTTTGTATTACATCATACTCAACCTTTGACAACTTTTAATAAGAATTAATGTTTGAAATCCTTGGATTTATCTCCGCAGTTCTAATCGGTGTATCGTTAGGATTAATCGGAAGCGGAGGTTCAATCTTAACTGTACCTGTTCTTGTTTATCTTTTTAATGTTGAACCTGTAGCAGCAACAGCATACTCTCTTTTTATTGTTGGTTTGTCTGCTCTTGTTGGTTCTATGAGATATATGAAAGAACAGCTTTTAGATTACAAAACTGCAATTGTATTTTCACTGCCTGCTCTTGTTGCAGTTTTTCTTTCAAGAATTCTAATCATTCCCATGCTTCCCTATTCTTTAATTACTTTTAACGGATACACAATAACCAAAGGAAATTTTCTTCTTATAGTTTTTGCTGCATTAATGATTATAGCTTCTGTTTCTATGATAAGAAATAAAAAACCGGAAGCTGATTTAAATGAATTGAAGTTTAACTATCCTTTAATTTTTGTTCAGGGTTTTGTAGTTGGTTTATTAACAGGAATGGTTGGTGCAGGCGGAGGCTTTTTAATTATTCCTGCTCTTGTTCTTCTTGCAAAATTACCTATGAAAGTGGCAGTGGGTACTTCATTATTAATTATTGCTGTAAAATCTTTAATCGGTTTTACAGGAGATATAGGAAGCGGACAATTTATTGACTGGTTCTTTTTGTTTGAAGTATCTGCTGTTGCAATAACAGGAATATTTATCGGATTTTATTTATCAACTAAAATTTCAGGAGCAAAATTAAAACCATTTTTCGGTTGGTTTATACTTGCAATGGGAATTTATATTATCTTTAAAGAAATTTTTTAAGAGGAGTGTTATGTCAGAAAATCTAATCGAACTTAGTGCGGATGAATTTTCAAATAAATTGAAACAAGATGATAATGCTGTTATTATTGATGTAAGAACGCCGGGCGAATATAACGAGGGGCATATACCCAATGCTGTATTAATGAATATCTATGACCCATCATTTGCGGAAAATATTCATCAGCTTGACAGAAATAAAAATTATTACATCTACTGCCGGAGCGGAAACAGAAGTTACCATGCAGGAAAATACATGGTTCAATTAGGTTTTAAGAATGTTTATAATCTCAGCTCCGGAATAATCGATTGGGAGGAACCACTTGAAAAATAAAAGGAGTAACGATGTACTTTGAGCATATTTATGAAAGAGGGCTTGCACAGTCGAGCTACTTCATAGCCTGCCAGGAAACCAAAGAAGCAATTGTTATTGATCCTAAAAGAGATATTGATACTTATCTTAAAATAGCTGGCAGAAAATATAAAATTACTCATATAACTGAAACACATATCCATGCAGATTTCCTAAGCGGCTCAAGAGAGCTTGCCAATGCAACAGGTGCAGAAATTTATTTATCAGATGAAGGCGGCGATGAATGGCAGTATCAATTTCCTCATAAGGGATTAAAGGATGGTGATGTAATAAAAGTCGGCAATATAAAAATTGAAGTGCTGCATACACCCGGTCATACTCCTGAGCATATATCTTTTCTTTTAACAGATACAAAAAATTCAGATAAACCTTTAATGATTTTTACAGGCGATTTTGTTTTTGTTGGTGATGTTGGAAGACCCGACCTTTTAGAAAAAGCTGCCGGCATTAAAGGAACTATGGAATCGGGAGCAAGGGAAATGTTTAAATCATTAAAGAAATTTAAAGCACTTCCCGATTACATACAGGTATGGCCCGGCCATGGTGCAGGGTCTGCCTGCGGAAAATCTTTAGGTGCTGTACCAAGTTCAACTGTCGGTTATGAGAAAATTGTTAACTGGGCTTTGCGGACAGATAATGAAGAAGAGTTTGTGCAAAGACTTCTCGGTGGTCAGCCGGAACCTCCAAAATATTTTAAGATGATGAAGCATCTGAATAAAAAAGGTCCGGATGTTCTAAAAGAAATTTCCCTTCCTAAAAAACTTTCTGTTGATGAATTCAGAAAGGCAATGCAGGAAGGTTTTTATGTAATTGATACAAGAGATAAAAATTCTTTTGCAAAAGAACATATTGAAGGAACTATTAATATTCAGAATAATAATGCATTCAGTACCTGGGCAGGATGGGTTTTAAAATATGATAAGCCCTTTGTTCTTATAGCATCAGATGAAAAGATAGAAGAGATAAATAAGAAATTAATAAGAATAGGTCTTGATAACTGCTCAGGTTATTTTGATGATATAAACAAGCTGAAAGAAAATGGTTTCAGGACATCTTCAATTGAAGTTCTTTCTCTTGAAGAAATGAAGAATAAAATGAATAATTCTTTTGTAATTGATACAAGAAATAAATCTGAATATAATGAGGGATTTATTCCCGGTTCTCATCATATTTTTGCAGGATATATTGAAGATAACTTTGAACAAATCCCGAAAGATGCCGGGATAATTACATACTGCGCTTCAGGTGACAGGTCAGGTATAGCAGCAAGTATTCTAAAAGCGAAAGGATATAAGAAAGTCACAAACTTTATGTTAGGTTTTGATGCATGGGAAAAAGCGGGGATGAGGGTTGAAAAAGGAGAGAAGGTTTTAATAAATAGTTAACCTTTAATCAATTAAGCTAATTACATTGCTATTTCTTATTATATTTATTTCAATAATTTTATTAATCTGGAATTAAATGAAAGAATTATGGACTAAAGAAAAAGAAATTGAATTTTTTGTCGAATCAAGGAAATTTGCTACACCGGAACAACTATTTTATGTATCTGATGATAAAAGATATTTTGCAATTGGCCTAAAGCTTATAAAGGAATAAAAACAACATTACAAAGTAGAAACACATTAATTGGAAGATTTACAGAAAAATATTCAGTTGATTTACTGCAGGATTTTGCAAACAAACATAATTGGTTTTCTGTTCAAGGTGTAATCTGCGAAGAAATTGGTTTAACCCAACAATCTTGCGCCGATGTAGCAATATGTAAGACAAAAGACATAATTCAAAAACCAGAAAATATCTTAATGATATTTGAGGTAAAAATGTCCGTAGTTTGGAATTGGGAACTAAAACAAAATGGGGAGAAAGAAGAATTAATTTGTTTAGGAGATTACAAATCTCATCAAGGGAATCCGGGTTTATTACGTTCTGATTCAATGTTAAAGGCAATTGGGAAAAGCATAAATATCAGAGTATCTGATTTTGCAGCTTCACGAATTCCAATCATTATTTTAGGAAATACACCTATTACAAATTCTTACTATAAGAAGGTTGATTTTCTAAAGAATGCCGGGATTATTCAAGGATTTTGGTCTGTTAATTCAGCACCTTTAAATAATAATGGAGAAAATATAAAAAGAACAAATAAAGATGGATTTATTCGTATGGATAATTATCTTGAATTAGAAAATTCACTTGAGGAATTAATTACTGAACCAAAAGAATTTTTCTCCAGTATGAAATCCAAAAAAGAACTTGGAAAAATAATTGAAATTGCCAGTAAAGAAACCGATATTGAGAAGAAAGCAGAAAAATTTTTAGAATTGATAAGAGAATAAATGTATAATCAGGAACAACGAAAAAATGGAACCAAAACAAGTTCTTTTGGAACTCCCGGAAGAATAAATCACGATTCATCAAAATTTTATAATTCAAGATTGTATGAAGGATTGCTTATTGATGAAAAAGTAAAACACATCGAAAATAAAATTCCTCAAGAATATTTAAATAAACATTTTTGTCATTCAAGCGAAGATATGTTTGAGTTACCAGATAACTCAATTCATCTTATGATAACTTCACCACCTTATAATGTTACCAAAGAATATGACAAAAACTTAAATCTTGAAGAATATTTAACTTTGTTAAGAAAAGTTTGGAAAGAAACATATAGAGTCTTAGTTCCGGGAGGACGAGCTTGCATTAATGTTGCTAACCTTGGTAGAAAGCCATATATCCCTCTTCATAGTTATATAATAAAAGATATGCTAGAGCTTGGTTTTTATATGCGTGGTGAAATAATATGGAATAAAGCTTCAAGCGCAAGTCCCTCAACAGCTTGGGGAAGCTGGATGTCTGCTGCAAATCCTGTTTTAAGAGATATTCACGAGTACATTTTAGTGTTTTCAAAAAATACTTTCACTCATAGTGGAAAAGGAAAAGAAAGCACCATTACAAAAGATGAATTTTTAGAATGGACTAAAAGCGTTTGGACATTCCCTGCAGTATCTGCAAAATCTATTGGGCATCCGGCACCTTTCCCGGAAGAATTACCACATCGTTTAATTAAATTATATTCATTCAAAAATGATGTTATTTTAGACCCATTTGTAGGAAGTGGAACAACAAGTTTATCTGCTTTAAAAAATAATCGCCACTATGTGGGTTATGATACAAATGAAAAATATATTAGGCTTGCTGATAGAAGAATGTCAGAATATAAAAATCAAATAAATTTATTTTAGAGGTAAGGACTAAAATTTCAATTCTATAAAAGATGCTGAAATAAATTCAGCATCTTCCTGACAAAACATTACTTCAAAAGTGTAAGATATTTTGCACTCGTAAACTTTCCTGCTCTCATTTCATAGATATAAATTCCGCTACTTAAACCTGTTGCATCAAAAGTTATTTCATAAGTGCCGGGCTGCTTAACTTCATCTACAAGTGTCTTAACTTCATTACCAAGAATGTTATAGATTTTAATTGAAACTTTTTCTGTAACAGGCAGAGAATATTTTATTGTGGTAACAGGATTAAAAGGATTGGGATAATTCTGGTATAAAACAAAATTATCAGGCAAGGAATTATAATCTATTTCGATTTCAGGTGAATATTCATAAGTGCCGTCAAAATCTACCTGTTTAAGCCTGTAATAAATTATTCCCGAGTAATTCAGATTCTTTAAATCATCAGTATAAGAATAAAATTGTTCTTCGGTTGTTGTTCCTTTTCCATTAATGAAGGATAAACTTTTCCATTCATCATTAATTTTTCTCTCAACATAAAATCCCCGGTTGTTTTTTTCCGAAGCAGTCATCCATTCGAGTAGAACAGTTGAATTACTAACCTTTCCTGTAAAGCTTGCTAACTCAACCGGAATACCTCCGTTGGTTGTTGTAAGAATTAATCCGGCTTCCCCTACCGCAACTCCATTAATTCCATCATCAAAAAAATCTACATCTCTTAAATATGAAGTTGTGCCAGATGTTTGTTCATTCCATGATAAACCTGAATTGGTAGATTTAATGATATAACCAAAATCACCTACAGCATATCCTGTTGTTGGAGAAGTAAAAACCATGTTGTTAATAGGATTTAAGAAGAGAGTTGTAAGCCAGTCTGTGCCGCCGTTTGTAGTTCTTGAAATCGCACCCATTCCATTCCACACTACTCCCGTTACAATACCGGAGGATTCATCAAAGAAATGAATACTACTTACATATCCTTCATTGGAATTAAAATAGAAATTATAAAATTCCCAGCTCACACCACCATCAGTTGACTTGCCGACAAAAGGCTGAAAGATTGAATTTTGTCCAGCTACAAATCCTACAGATGAGGTTAAATTATATGCACTATTAAATCCTCCTCCGAAAAATCCAGTTTGAGATGTATTCCATGAAGCTCCTCCATCGGTAGAATAAAGAATTGTTTGAGATGAGCCGCCGATAATTCCATTCATTCCGTTGAAAGAGATTGAATATAAATTATCAGTAACATTTGAATTGACAGGGTTCCAGGAAGTTCCCCCATTCGTTGTCCTTAAAATTACTCCACCATTTCCAACCATTATACCAGTGTTCTGATCAAAGAAATATAAATCATTATAATCTTCAAGAGGATTTATTGTTGCAGCATTCCAGGTTGTTCCCCCATCGGTTGTTTTAAGAAATGTTCCTGCACTGCCGGCAATAAATCCATAATCAGAGTTTAAACAAAAAACTCCGTTAAGGTCATTTGCTACACCGGAAGGTGTTTGAAACCATTGAGAAAAAGTATAACCTGTAAACAAAACAAAAATTATTAAAAATCTATACATAGCTTCTCCTTATTTGGTAATGACTATGCATAAAATACTAAAATTCAAAAAAGATAGTATCTTCTTTTACACAACCGGCAGAAAAATTTTTAGATGGGATTAATAGAAAGCTTAAGCCGCTGAAAGTGCTTCTTCCCTGCTGCTGAAAATATTAAAAACTTTTCCCATTCCTGTTAGCTCAAGAACAGATTTAACATTGGAATGCGGAGCAATAATTTTTAATGAACCATTTTTCTGATTAACAGTTTTAAGAGCAGTAACAAGCGCACTTATAAATGTTGAATCAATAAATTCACATTCACTTAAGTCAGCTATAATATGATTACTGTTTTCAATATCCTTCATCAGAAATTGTTTAAACTTCTCAGCGTACTCTTTGGTAGCATAGGTAAGATGTACCTGTTTTATCAAAGCACCATTAATTTTTTCCTGTGTAAAATTCATTATCTAAACCTCAAGGATATTTCCGGGGGGCAAATATATAAACTATTGGGATAATAAAGGTAATAATTCTTTAAATTTTTGCAGTGAATCTGGATTCGCCAAAGCATCTTTATTCTCAATCTCTTCATTGTGTATAAGTCTGGTTATTGCTACTTCAACTTTCTTGCCATTAATTGTGTGAGGTATCTCATCTACTTGTAAAATTTTTGCAGGAACATGCCGTGGTGTAGCGTTAATTCTAATCCTTTCTTTTATAGTTTTTATAAGCTCATCAGTCAGCGTGTATTTTTTATTAAGTACCACGAATAAAATTATTCTTATATCATTATTCCAGTTCTGACCAACAACAATACTGTCCTCTACCTCTTCCATTGATTCAACGATTCTGTATATTTCGGCTGTACCAATTCTAACACCACCAGGATTTAATGTTGCATCAGATCTTCCGTAAACAACAATTCCACCATTCTCTGTTATTTTTATAAAATCGCCATGTTTCCAAATACCAGGGTAATCTTCAAAGTAAGCTGATTTATATTTTTTGCCATCTTGATCATTCCAGAAAAAAACAGGCATTGAGGGAAATGGTGCAGTGCAAACAAGTTCACCTTTTCTTTCTTTGATTGATTCTCCTTTTTCATCATAAGCTTCTACTTTCATTCCTAATCCTCTGCATTGTATTTCACCTGGATAAACAGGAAGCATAGGGTTGCCTAACATAAAACAGGAAATAATATCTGTCCCTCCTGATATTGAAGATAATTGAATATCATCTTTCACATTTTCATAAACCCATTTAAAACTTTCTTCTGAAAGAGGTGCTCCTGTTGACAGAATTGTTTTAAGCGATGAAAGATTAAATTCTCTTTTAATATTAAGAGAAGAATTTTGTGATAGCTGAAGAAACTTCGGACTTGTACCAAACACAGTAATTTTTTCTTCCTCTATTTTTTTCCAGAGTGTTTTTGCATCAGGATAAACAGGACTTCCATCATATAAAAATATTGTTGCTCCAATCATTAATGAGCTTACAAGCCAGTTCCACATCATCCAGCCGCAGGTAGTATAATAAGTTATAACATCATCCCTGGTCAGATTAGTATGAAGAGATAGTTCCTTGAAATGCTGAAGAAGAGTACCTCCGGCACCATGCACAATACATTTGGGAACACCTGTCGTACCCGATGAATACATTATATAAACAGGATGATTGAAAGGCAGTTGCTTGAATTCTATTTCAATTGAATTGTTCTGCAGTAATTCATTGAAATATAATGAATTATAAATTTTATTTTCAGTTTTTTCAACACTATTAAAATCATTAAACCGTGGAATGAGAATTACTTTTTGAATTGAAGGTACTGAACCGGCAATCTTTTCAATTTTTTCCCGGCAGTTTATAATCTTACCATTATAAGAATATTCTTCAACAGCAAAAAGAACTTTAGGTTCAATTTGTCCGAAACGGTCCAGCACCCCCTGGAAGCCAAAATCAGGTGAGCACGATGACCATACTGCTCCAATACTTGTAGCAGCAAGCATTGCCATAATTGGTTCAGGTGTATTTGGAACAAATCCCGCTACCCTGTCACCTTCTTTTACACCCAGCTCTTTCAAACTGTGAGCTAACTTTGCAGCATACTGATATAATTCCGCATAAGTAATTTTTATAGAAGGTGCATTCTCTCTCGAACTTATAATTGCAGTTTTATCGTCTTTGAATCTTAAAAGATTCTCTGCAAAATTTAATTTACTGCCTGAGAACCATTCAGCACCAGGCATTATATGTTTGTTTAAAATAAAATTATATTTTTCTGAATATTTTATATCAGCAAAATGCCAGACTGCTTCCCAGAATTTTTCAATATCAGAAACAGACCAGTTGTATAAATCATTATAACCAGAAAATTCCTTTCCTGAAAATTCTTCTGCATACTTCAGGAATTTATACATGTTGGATGTTTTGATTCTTTCTTCAGAGGGTATCCAGAGCGGCTGCTTCATTTTATTTTTGAAATTGTGTAGAATTTTCCTGTGTATAAAGCTGTCTTCCATGCAAAATCAATATCATTCTCTTCGAGCGCAGTCTTTGCAGTCATCTCATAAAATGATTTTAATTTTGAATTCTCATTAATTATTTCTTCCTTCTCAAATACAAGAAGCGTTTTTAACATATATTGATATTTCTTAAGTCTCTTATACCTGAAGAAAGCTTCAACAGAAACTTCAAAGTTTTCGAGCGGAAGATTTTTTATTTCGTTAATAAAACCTGTTACTTCATCATCGCCGGGAATACTTTCAATGTTTGCAAACTTTCCAAGATTATTTGCAGAATATATTTCAGACTCCTTCATAAAAAAAGGAAGATTATCATAGCCAATACCTTTTTTAAGTACAGGTTTTTCAACTTCGAATACTGCACTGCCGCTTGCCCTGCAGTAAAAGTTTGCTGACATTCTAGAAACAAGATCAATTAAATCCGGGTGTATAACACCATCTTTAAAAATATCTTCTGCAACATGAAATTTCAGAACTTCACAAATAAAAATATTTGCTGAACCTCCTCCTTCACCGTAACTCATAATATCACGTACTTTGCATTCCATATGGAATGGAGATTCTTTCACGCGTTTAGGTTTAACAATATCCGAATCAATTGGTGTGAGCCCGCTTTTTATAAATTCATCTACTTCAGACGGATACTCAGTTGAAGCTAGACTTATCTGTTCAACCATATCATAAGTAACTGAATGAACAACACACTCCCGGGTTCTAACAAGATTATGATATGTATCTTTAAGAGAAGCATCTCTTCCTCTTCTTGCAGGAGAGAATGCTATGATTGGAGGATTTGAACCAAATGCATTAAAGAATGAAAATGGAGTTAAATTTGGTATTCCATCTTCCGATAAGGTAGAAACCAATGCAATAGGACGCGGTGCAATTCCGCCAAGCATTATTCTGTGCACTTTGGGTTGTGGAAAATCTTTTGGTTCGAAGTGAAGCATTAGTTTTTCTTTTTACTTAAGATTGAATATTCTTCCTCTTTCTTTACAATCCTGTTTGATAGTTTCCCAAGACCATCAATTTCTAGTTCTATTATATCACCATCGTTTAACCAGACAGGAGAGTAACTCTCCCCTTTCTGTTTTGCTTCAAGCATACCTGTTCCGTTTAATTCAAGATAACAACCTGTACCAACAGTACCTGAACCTATAACATCACCGGGCAAAAGCTCAACACCATAAGATGCGCGTTCAATTATCTGTGCAAATGTCCAGTCCATATCTTTTAAATTTCCTGATGAAACCTGCTTACCATTATGATATGCTTTCATTGACAGATTATATTTTTTACCATAAGGAGTATCGATAAGATATGGTTCTAGTTCATCAGGTGTAACAAGATAAGGACCGATTGTAGTTGCAAAATCTTTTCCTTTAGCAGGACCAAGATTTAATTTCATCTCTTCCATCTGAAGCGTGCGTGCAGATAGATCATTCATAATCATATAACCTGCAATATAATCATCGGCAATTTCAGCGGGAATGTTTATTCCTTTTTTACCAATTACAACTGCGCATTCAAGTTCAAAATCTAATTTATCGAGATGATCTTTCTCCACATAAACATCACCTTCACCAAAAACTGCATTATGATTTGTAAAATAGAATACAGGAAACTGATCGAATTCCGGAATCATTTCTACTCCCCTGTTTCTTCTTGCAGTTGCAACATGCTGCCTGAATGCATATCCATCCCTGCATGAAGTTGGCTTGGGAACCGGAGCGAGAAGTTTAGGCTCATTAACAGAAAAATCTTCTTTCACCTTGCCGAGTTTTATTGCATCTGCAACCTGCCGGGCAAGAGCAGAATTTGCTTCCCAGTTTTTTAAGAATTTTCTCATTCTTCCGGGAAGTTCAATATCAATTGAAGCCGCGGCTTTTGAGAGATCGTATATCTTGTTATTTACAACAATTCCAATACGATCTTTTTCTTTCCTCAGATATGAAACTAATCGCATAAAATATTTTTAAATTTTAATTGAATGTTTCTCAAGCAATGCAGGATAAATTTCACTTATCACTTCAAGAGCAAAATCAGTTTCCTCCATTGTTCCGGAATTAATTCTTATTCCGTTTGGAACTCCAAATGAATTTACATGTCTTACAATCAAACCTCTGTTAAGGCACTCTTCATTAAAATCAATGGCAAATTCCTCGGATGGAAAAAGAATCAGGATAAAGTTTGCAGCAGTAGGTACCTGTTCAATTCCTAATTCATCAAATTTCTTTTTCATTTTCTGTAATGATTTTTCATTCATCTCAACGGTCTTCTTTAAAAATTCATCATCATCAAATGCTGCAATAGCTGCCTCCTGTGCAAGCAGGTTTGGTTCAAAAGGCAGTTTAACTTTATACAACTGCTGAATAAGATATTCCGGTCCGTATGCAAAACCTATTCTTAATCCTGCCAAACCATAAGCTTTTGATAAAGTTCTTAAGACTATAAGATTATCTTTTTCATAAGTTAATCCATTAGGATATTCCGGATTTGATTCTGCATAAACTGTATATGCCTCATCGAGAACCACAAGAATATTTTCAGGAACTTTATTTAAAAAAGAATCAAATTCATTTTTTGTAAACATTGTTCCTGTAGGATTATTCGGATTAGCCAAATAAATAATTTTTGTTTTCGGGGAAATACTATTGAATATTCCGTCAAGATCTATATGATAGTTCTTTAACGGAACTTCAACGGATTTGAAACCATACTTATTAACATTAACATACCAGCCGATGAATGTACCCTGTGATGAAAGCAGTTCATCACCTGTTTCGGAAAAAGCAGTAACAATATATTGTATTAATGAATCCGAACCGCTGCCAGTTACAATCTGCGAAGTATTTTTTTTATACTTCTCTGCAATTGCATTTACAAGTTTATACGCTGATGGATTTGTATAACGGTGAAGTTCATTAACATATCTATTAATTACTTCAACTGCTTTTGGAGATGGACCGAGCGGGTTTTCATTTGATGCAAGTTTAACAATTTTTGTTAATCCTTTTTCTCTTGCTAATTCATCTATCGGCTTGCCTGCTTTGTATGGTTTTAAGGTCTGAACGTGTTTTGGAATTTTAATCATTATCAATTATCTAATTATTCATAATTACTTATATCTGAAAATTATTAAAATATGAAACTATATTCTATTCAACTCAATCCTTTTAAATTTCAATTCCCGCTGATTCAGCAAATGCTTTAAAATCAATTGCAGTGTTTTGATCGTGAATTATTCTCCATTCACCATCCTGCAGTTGAAAAACATAAATTAACCATGTACTGAAAGGTTTATCTTCTGCTTTTGCACGGTAATCATATTTTACTAAAGCCATTGCCATATCTTCACCTACAACCTTATGTACAACATTTCCTTCCCATATCCAGTTCTTATCTTTAAACCACTCTTCATGCACAGCAATAATTTCAGAGGAGCTTGTAAATGCATGCCCGTTCTGAACAATAGTATACAACTTATCGTTTTTAGTAAGGCGAGCTTTGTATGCATCAATATCACGATTTGAAATTGCATCGAGATGTCTCTGCAATGCTTTGTCAAAATCCGGTTTATTCTTCATAACAGATTAAGATTTCTCAAGCCATGAATGATGATAATCTTCCACCATTGTTTCCTTTACATTCCTTGTAACCCGTAATGGAGTAAAAGTATCAATCATAATTGCATATTCATCAGTTTCTTTTTTGCCGATTGATGCTTCAGTTTTTCCAGGCTGAGGACCATGCGGAATTCCCATCGGATGCAATGTAATTGAACCTTCACCTACACCTGTACGGGACATAAAATCACCATAAACGTAGTAGAGAACTTCATCGCTATCTACATTTGAATGATAATATGGTGCAGGTATTGCCTCCGGATGAAAATCAAAAAGTCTCGGGACAAAATTGCAAACTACAAAATGTTCAGTTGTAAACATTAAATGAACAGGAGGCGGAAGATGTATCTTTCCTACTTTTGGAGCATATTCTTTTAAATTAAAAGTATAAGGATAAAGGAACCCATCCCAGCCAACTACATCAAAAGGATGATGAGGAAGTCTGTATTCAAATAATCTGTTAGATACTTTTAAAATTAATTTGAAGCTCCCAAGCTGATCAACCGGCTCCATATATTGAGGGACACCGAAATCTCTCTCATAATAAGGTGCATCTTCCTTAAGCTGACCATATTCATTTCTGAAATGCCGTGGAATTTCAAAAGGCGTATCTGATTCAACGATTAATAATTTTGCGTTATCATAATTTTTAAATTTAATCTGGTATGTGGTTCCTTTAGGCACAACAATATAATCCCACTGAGTAAAAGGAAGTCTGCCGTATTCAGATAAAAATTCACCTTCACCATAATGAACAAATAAAAGTTCATGCATGTAACTGTTGCGGTAAAAAATATCTGTATCTTCTGTCGGGTGAGCAGTACTTATAACACAATGTTCATTCTTCAGAAATTCATTCCTGGAAGAAAAAAAATTGCCTTTTGATTTTTTATTATCGGTTCTGAAATGATAATACTGCAGCGGAGCATCTTTCCATTCAAGTGAAGCACCATTCTGACTAATTTCACCAATGCTTTCAACCTGCGGAGGCATGTAGAGATGATATTTGTTTGAATATATTCCTGAAAAACCCTGAGTACTAAAAAGCTCCTCTCTGTATAATGATTTACCATCATCTTTGTAAAACGTTATATGTCTTTTAGGAGGAACTTTCCCTACTTTTACATAAAAAGGCATGACAAACTCCTTTTATTTATTAAAACTTTTTCAGTTATTCATACATTCTATTTTAATATGAAAGTATGAATTTGTTTAAGAGTAAGCTAAGTTCAAGGAGTAAAATTTTAATATTCCTTCCTTTAACTTTAACTACTTATTCTTCTCTGTCTAATGAACCTCTTAACTCCTGGTCTCTTTCAATTGATTCAAACAAGGCCTGGAAATTACCCTGACCAAAACCTTCCGCACCTTCCCTTCTCTGAATAATTTCGAAGAAGAATGTTGGCCTGTCACCAACTGGTTTGGTAAACAATTGAAGCAGATAACCTTTACCTTCTGTATCGCAGAGAATTCCGCAGTGTTTCAGGTCATCAATATCTTCTGTAATCATTTTAGATAGTTTTTTCTCTTTAAGGAGATCATAATATGTATCCGGAACTGAAAGGAATTCAATACCATTTTCTCTCATTGCTCTGATTGTAGCAATAATATTATTTGTAGTAAGAGCAATATGCTGAATACCTGAACCCCAGTATTCATCAATGTATTCTTCTATCTGGGATTTCTTTAAACCTTCATAAGGTTCGTTAATAGGATTTTTTATTCCGCCGCCATTTTTAGAGCGAACAACTTTTGAAAGCAAAGCAGAATATTGAGTAGAAATATCACCAGCACCAAATTCAAGAAATGTTTCGAGGTCAAGAGTTTTGTTAAGATAATTTTCCCAGAGGTTCATCTCATTTGTTCTTACATTTCCAACAATGTGGTCTACTTCCTCAAGACCAGAGTCCTGTGTGGTAATTTTAATTTTCTGAAGCGGTTCGCCAAAACCCGGACGGAAAATTCCTTTATAGTTATCCCTGTTTATGAAAACAATTTCCGCATCATCATAAAGTTTAAGAGCAGCTTCTTCCACCCAGCCGTTTTCATCTTCAAATCTTTTTGGATTTCTTACAGGTATACCGCCATTTTTAACTGCAGAATCAAAAGCTTCTTTTACATCATCAACTTTAAGTGACCATCTTTTTACACCATCGCCATGTCTTTCAACAAAATTAGCAATTTCATAATTGGTTGGTTTGATGGCAGATGATACAACAAATTTAATTTTGTTTTTTACGAGATAGTATGATACTTTATCCTTTACTCCTTTTTCAGGACCGGAGTAACCTACAATATCAAAAGCCATAGCTTTTGCAAGCCAGTACGCCCACATTTTTGCGGAACCGACATAGAATTCTATATAGTCATAACCATGTATTTTGAGTTGATTAGCCATTAATAAACTCCTGTGATTAAGTTGAATAATTTGATGTGACCTTTGGTATAAATTTAACTTAATTAAAAGATTAAGTAAAGTGATGAGAGTCTTATCACAAAAAACAAAATCCTGATAAGTAAATAATATTCAAAAAAAATAGCCTTCTTTAATACTGCATTAATAAAAAAATCCATCTCCGCAGGATAAGAAAATGGAGATGGATTTTAAGTTAGTGTATCACTAACGAATTATTTTATAACAGTCATTTTCTTTACATCACTGAAATTAGTTCCATCAACACCAACAGCTTCAATACTATAAAAGTAAACACCGCTGTTCAGGTTTGCTGCGTTAAAATCAATGTTGTGGACTCCTGCATTTAATTCTTTATTAATTAAAGTTGTTACTTCCTGTCCAAGTATGTCATATACTTTCAAAGTAACTTTTGAAACAGAAGCCAAACTAAAACTGATTCTTGTAGTTGGATTGAATGGATTAGGATAATTTTGATTTAAAGAATATTCCTGTGGAACAGAAACTTCAACTTCAACAACCGGGGAGTATTCAAATGTTCCATCAAAATCAATTTGTTTTAGCCTATATTTATATTTTCCTGCAGGAAGATTTTCATCAATGAAAGAATAGAACTGCTGTTCAGTTGTTGTTCCTCTACCTTGTACAAAACCAACTACCTTCCATTTTCCATTTTCCATTTTCCATCTTCCATCATTACTGCTTCTTTCAATTTCAAAACCTCTGTTATTAATTTCAGAGGCTGTATGCCATGAAAGATTAACATTTGTTCCACTTATTGATGCGGTAAATGAAACTAACTCAACAGGAATACCACCGCCGTTAGTTGTTCTGAGAATAGTTCCGTAGGCACCAACAACAGTTCCTGTAAATACATTAGCAAAGGAAACTCCGTAAAGATCCTGGTCTGTATTACTATTTTGTAGAATCCAGGTTGCACCTGCATCGGTTGTTCTTAAAATAGTTCCTAACTGACCAACAGCAGTTCCATTATTTGCATCAGTGAAGGTTACACAAAGTAAAGTGTTTTGTCCTGGATTTGGAAGTTCAAACCAGTTAATTCCGCCGTTAGTGGTTTTAAGAATTGTACTTATACCAAAATCACCACCAACTACATAACCTGTATTAACATCTGTGAAGTACACTGATCTGAGAGGAAAAGTTGTACCACTTGTTTGCGGTGTCCAGTTTGTACCACCGTTTGTTGTTCTGAGAATAACACCATTTGTTCCGACTGCGGTACCATTATTCTGATCGATAAAATGAACTCCGAATAATAATTCTGTTGTACCGCTTGTCTGCTGAACCCAGTTTGCACCACCGTCAGTAGTTCTTAAAATTATTCCATTAACAAAATCGCTTCCAACGGCAGTACCGGTATTGGCATCAGAAAAAGAAACACCCCACAGAAAAGCATTTGTACCGCTTGTCTGCTGAACCCATGTTGCACCGCCATCAGTTGTTCTTATAATGTATCCATCATCTCCTACAGCAGTACCAGTATTTGCATCAGTAAAATCAACTCCAAAGAAATTAATGCCATCAAAAGGATCACTTAACCCTGAATTTTGTTTAACCCAGGTGTCTCCTCCATTTGTGGTTCTGAGTATAAGTCCATCAGGATTAACATAACCGACTGCAGTTCCAATATTTTCATCAACAAATGAAACTGAGTAGAGATAATCTGTAGTAACCGTATTTTGCGGGAAGTTCCAGTCAGCTCCGCCATTGGTTGTAATTAACATTGTACCATGTGTTCCTACAATTATTCCATTATTCAAATCAAAAAGATCTACATCATAAAAATGATCATGAGAAGGTGCTGTTTGCTGAACCCAGCTTGCTCCGCCGTTCGTTGTTTTTAGAATTGTACCTGGACCACCAAAGGAGAATCCCACTATTGTGCCATTTGAAGCATCGATAAATGAAACCCCATAAAGTAAATCTGTTAACCCGCTTGTCTGAAGGCTCCAGGTTTCCCCGCCATCAGTTGTTCTTAAAATTGTTCCTACATCACCGACGGCAGTTCCATTATTTTCATCCGAGAAGTCAACATCAAAAAGCCATTGTGTACCGGGATTAGTTTTAATTACCCATGTTGCTCCGCTGTCGGTTGATTTCAGAATAACACTTTCACCGGTTGTTCCGCCAACAACTATTACAGTATTTTGATTTAAGAAAAAAGCTTCGAATAAATTATAAACTGTACCGCTTGGTACTTCTGTCCATGTTTCTCCGCCGTCAGTTGTTCTTATTATTACACCACCTGTTCCTGCAGCAACACCAACATTTTCATTTGCAAAGAAAACACCGCGGAGCGAAACATCCGTTCCGCTTGACTGTGGAAACCAAGTCTCACCGCCATCTGTTGTTTTAAGAATTGTTCCGTTTTCTCCAACCGCAAAACCTGTATTCAAATCAATAAAATAAATTCCCCAGAGCATTTCAGTTGTACCGGAATTCTGGGTAACCCAATTATAACCTCCATCATTTGATTTTAATATTATTCCAAAAAAACCAACTGAATAAACAACATTTGAGTTTAAATAAACGACATCATTTAAATTATTTCCCTGGGGCAGAGGGTTCTGCCAGAACCATTGCGCATGTGCAGAACTAAAAGTCAATAGACAAACTGTAATTAGAAATGTGTAGAATAATTTTGCGTTCATAGAGTATCTCCTTTTAAAGATTACAGATTTTTCTGCCTGTCTCCCTTCAAACAGAACTATTAATTTCTCCTTATTCAAGAAGTTTATATTCTTTCAATTTCATTTCGATATAAAGCGAAGAATTTCTAAACTTAATGTTATAAATCGATTTCAATTTACTGAACAATTGAAGGCATTCATCAGAAATAAACTCGAGTCTTTCAAAATCTAAGACTAATTCTTCCATTTCAGAGTAATCATTAATAACGGATTCTCTTTTACTGAATGGAACTTTTCTTTTTGTGTAATCAAGTTCAGGAACTAATGAAAGCATCTTTTCTACTGAATCAATTCTGCCTTCGATATAAATAATAACTTTGTTTTCTTCTTCTAGTCTGTAGATGTACATAATTTGTCTTAAAAACGAATTACCAAAAAATTTATTTGAAATTATGTGATAATTAACATTTAGCTGATTATAGAATTCTATGCCATAAGAGTTTTTATAAAAGATTAAAAAAAGAAATGATATTGATAAGAATTTTTTATAAGGAATTTTTAAAAGAATGAAATATCTCACCTGCGTGATATTTCACTCTTTATATTAAAATAAAATTAATTTTTAACTTCTCTTACGAAAGGAATTGAAAGTTTTTTCATTCGTGACCTTAAAGTGCCGGCATTTATTTTTAATATTTCCGCTGCTCCCCCCTCTCCCCTTATTTTCCAGTTTGTACGGTTAAGTACTTTAAGAATATAATTTCTTTCCATCTCTTCTAAAGAAAGCAACTCACCCGAACCATTTCCATCAGGTGTTTTGATTGTTTCGGATTGAATGAGAATATCTTCATCTGTAATTGCATTACCCTTGCAGATTATAACTGCCCTGTGAATTATATTTTCAAGTTCACGGATATTGCCCGGATAAGGATAATTCTGCAGAATATTTAATGCACTTTTTGTTATTGCATTAATTTTTTTGTTAAGCATCATTGAATATCTGCCGATAAAATATTTTGCAATCGGCTCAATATCTTCCGGACGATCTTTTAAATCTGGAATGTGAATAGTGTAAATATTAATTCTATAAAATAAATCCTGCCTGAATTTTCCCTGCTCAATCAGTTCTGCAAAATTATGATTTGTTGCAGCAATAATTCTTACATCAGCATTTATCAGTTTATTACCACCGACTCTCATAAATTTTTTGGACTGCAATACATTCAGCAGTTTTGCCTGAACGGGCAGAGGCATATCCCCTATTTCATCAAGGAGAATTGTACTGCCTTCGGCTACTTCAAATTTACCTTCACGTCTTTCAACAGCACCCGTAAATGCTCCTTTCTCATAACCAAAAAGTTCACTCTCTACAAGTGAATCAGGAATAGCAGCGCAGTTAACTGTAATAAGTGCACGTTCTTTTCTCGAACTTAAATCATGAATTGCTTCGGCAATAAGATTTTTACCAACTCCTGTGCTTCCAGTTATAAGAACAGTAGAATCAGTTTTTGCAATTTCAACAACTTTTTTTCTAACCTCCTGAATTGCTTTGCTGTTGCCGATAATTGAACTTACTTCATGAATAATTCCCTGCTTTTCCCGGAGGTAAATATTTTCTTTTGCAAGTTTTTCTTTTAATAGTTCAATTTCCTTTTTTGCCTTTTCAAGTTCTCTTTTTTCAACAAGCTCTTTCTGAGCACTAACCAGTTGATGATATTGTTTTTCTAATTGTTCTTTACTCTCCTCAAGGTCTTTTGTTTTTTCTTTAACTAATTTTTCAAGAAGAAGATTTCTTTTTCTTATATGTGCCTGCCGGTAATTGTTAACAAGGTACCCGGCAAATATTAATAGCACCATGGCAGAAATAATAAACCAGCCGCTCTGCCAGAAAGGTGGAGTAATAGCAAAGGAAATTGATTGTTCATCACTTATTATTCCAAATTGATTTATTGCTCTTACATAAAATGTATATTCATTCGGTTCAAGATATCCGTAAGATATTAATGATGATGAAGAAGAATTTGACCACTCTTTTTCAATCGGGTGAAGATAATATTCAAATTTTACTGCATCTTCATTTATAAATGACAGACCTTCGCAGTGAAAGCTGATTTTATTTTCTAAATAAGAAAGTTTTAACTGAGATGAATCATTAATTATAAATGTTGAATCATTGACCCGGATATCTTTTATATATGCTTTTGGTTTTGCAGTAACTGAAAAATCCTCTGAAGGATTGTATACAGCCATACCCCCAAACATTCCGAAATAAATTTTGCCATCGGTATCTTCATAAATAGTATTGTTGAATGAAAATTCATCTGATGCCAGACCATCTTTCTTTGTAAATTTCCGGGTAACAATATATTTGCCTTCATGTTTTTGAAGTACATATAAACCATTAGTAGTACCAGCCCAGACTCTTCCCCGCATATCTATATGAAGAGTTATAATTTCAACATCTTTTAAACCATCTACATTATAAAGTTTTTTGTCTGAAGTAAGAACTTTTAATCCATTTGAAGCTGCAATTAAAAGAGAACTATCGGAATCAATTTTAAGGTCACCAATAAAATCGGTAAACTCATAACCATAAATATTTTCAGGTGTAATGACTTTTTTCTTTCCGAAAGGAAGAACAGCATTTTCAAAAATAAATAATCCTTTATCTGTTCCGGCATAAATATCTTTGTTGTTCACTTCGAGTAAAGAGAAAATTGCCCTTTCTTTTATATTTGAATCATGTTCAATTATATTTCCTTTATCAAAAGTATAAAGACCTTCGTGTGTACCAATCCAAATTTTTCCGGTATGGTCTTTAATCATTGTTTGGATCATTTTCTTTTCGAGTCCGGTGAGAGTGATTGATTTGCCTGAAGTAATTTTAAATAGCCCGGGGACAGACCCTAATAAATATTCATTTCCTTCCAAAGGAAGAAGTGAGAGATACCAGAGGTTATCATAATCTTCAGGAAGAGAAATCTTTTCAAACTTTTTGTTGCTGAATATAAAAAGACCTTTTTCAGTTGAACAGATTAATGAATTATTAATTTTATTTATTGAGAAGATTGCATTTGCATCGAGTCCATTAACATTATCATATTTATAAAACATTAATGTAGAAATTTTTGATATACCTTTAAGGTCATACCCAACCCAGATATTGTCTTCCCTGTCTTCAAAAATTATTTTTATGTGATTACTTAATAACCCGTTTTCTTCAGTAAGACGAATTTGTTCATGAATATTTCCTGGAGCAATATCTTTTATCTTTAGCAAACCTTTATGATTGGATGCAAACCAATAGCCTCCCTTGCGGCTTTTAAATCCATAATTAACTGGGGTATTATTTAACCATTCTACTTTTGGAGAGCTGTTTAAATTTTTATAATAAATAACTCCTATACCTTTTTGTGCACAAATAATAAGGTTGTTATCACTATCGAAAAATGCATAACGCACCCCGGCATCTTTCAGAAAAATATCATACTCGGTAATTTTGTTTGCAAAAAACCTGTACAGCTTACCGCTTCTTGTGAGGAAAAAAATATTTCCTTCATTATCCTCTGCTGTATTCATTATTACCTGGTTCTTAAAACCAAACTCAGAAGAAAAATTATACAGCGAATCATCTTTGAAATAAAAAACATCACCTGGGAATAATGTATTGTGCACCCATACTCTTCCATAACTATCTGCAAAAATATTTAAGCGGTCTTCCGACTCACTTAAAACATAAGTTTCAATTTTATTTTTTTTAATTGCAGAAACCCCCTTATCGGAAGAAACCCAGATTACACCGCGGGTATCTTCGGTTATTCCGAGAGGCCAATCATTAAGCAGACCATTTTTTTCACCCAAAGTTTCATATTCTTTTCCGTTGTATTTAATCAAGCCTGCTGATGTTGCAAACCACATATAACCTTTGCTGTCCTGGAAGATAGACCAGACCTGGTTCCCGGGAAGTTCTCTGTCTCTTGTGTAATGTGTTATTGGGAATTGTTGCGCAGCTATCTCAACAGAAAGTAAAATGAAAAGAAGCAGATGTGTAAAAAATTTATTTAAGAGAGAACTCATCGTTTATCTTGATTCACAATTACTGTAATTACTCTGAAAAATCTGAATGATTAAGTTATTAATCCCTTTATATGAAAGCAAGGTTAAACAGTGTTATACATTATAGAGAAGCATAAATAATTTTTTCTGAGAATTTTTTAAAACCAGTTCAGATTTGTTTTCATAAAGACAAATATTAAATAAAGAACAAATGCTGCATGCAGGCTTTGAGGGTTTGCATATTTCCCTTCCGAGTCTGATTAGATTTGTATGAAATGAATGGGCTACTCCTTTTGGAAAATTTTTATTGATGAGAAAAAATGTTTTATCAGGAGTATTTGTTTTTACTAAACCAATCCTGTTTAATGTTCTGTGAACATGAGTATCAACAGGACAAATATCTCTCTTCAATGAAAATAAAAGAACACAGCTTGCTGTTTTTACACCAATTCCCGGATAGCTTGTTAATTCATTTAATATCTCATCATTGTTCATCTTCTTAAGATAATTTAAAGATATCTCCCCTCTCTTTTTCTTTAATGATATTAAAAGATTTTTTATTGCTTTTGATTTTTGTTTACCAAGTCCTGCAGTTTTAATTAATTTTTCAATCTGTGAAGTTTTTAATTCAGCAACTTTATCCCACGAAGAATATTTCTCCTTTAAATTTTTATATGCTCTGTATGAATTATTATCATTTGTATTTTGCGAAAGAATAGTTGCAATTAAAAGATTAAGCGGGTCAGGAGTTTTTTTATTTCTTTTGGGAATGCCGAATGATTTTATAAGAAGATTATTTATATGTACAATTTTATCATGCATTAAATCAATTTTTTTGTACTCAAAATAAACAAAGCTTAATGTTTTTTAAACTTAATTTCAACTTTAATATTTCATAAGTGTATCTCTTCTTCTTATTTTATGAAATAAATTTTATTAATTCTTTAGAGGAAAACTGATGCCAACATTAATGGTTAGTATTTCGGGAATCAGAGGAATTGTCGGAGATGGTCTCGATCCTGAAGTTCTTGTTAAATATACGGGTGCATATGCAGATTTTATTGGAACAGGTAAAGTTGTTGTTGGAAGAGATGCAAGAATCACGGGAGAAATGGTAAATAATATTGTAACCGGAACTCTTTTAGCAAAAGGTCTGGATGTAATTGATATTGGTATCTGCCCTACCCCGACAGTACAGTATACAGTTAAAAATTTAAATGCTTCGGGCGGTATTGCAATTTCTGCAAGCCATAACCCAAATCAGTGGAATGCATTAAAGTTATTAAACAGTACCGGGCAATTCATGTCTCCCGAAGAAAATAAAGAATTGATAAAAATTCTTGAAGGTGAAAAGAATAATTATAATTCCTGGGACAAGCTTGGAAAGAAAATTTATACTGATGGAATTAAAGAACATATTAAAGGTGTGCTTGCTTTAAAATATATTAATGTTGATATGATAAGAAAAAGAAAGTTTAAAGTTCTTGCTGATTGTGTGAATGGTGCAGGTGTTTATATTATTCCTGATTTGTTGCGTGAATTCGGCTGTGAAGTAATTGAAATGAATTGTGAAAAGACCGGAATTTTTCCAAGAAACCCTGAGCCACTTCCTGAAAATCTTACAGAAACTATGAAAGCTGTTAAAGAGCATAAAGCCGATATAGGTGTTGTTGTTGACCCTGATGTTGACAGACTGGTTTTAATTACAGATGAAGGTGAACCATTTGGTGAAGAAAATACAATTACTCAGGCTGTAAAATTTATTCTTTCAAAAGAGAAAGGAAATGTTGTTGTAAATCTTTCAACAACAAGAGGTGTAGATGAAGTTGCGAATGCTGCCGGTTGTAATGTTTTAAGATCTCCTGTGGGCGAAGCTAATGTTGTTAAAAAGATGAAAGAAACCGGGGCAGTAATAGGTGGAGAAGGAAGCGGAGGAGTAATATATCCGGCTCTTCATTACGGCAGAGATGCCCTTGTTGGTATTGCACTTACACTTCAGCATTTAACTGAAACAGGTTTAAGTGTGTCTGAATTAAAAAGAAATCTTCCGCAGTATTTTATTGCAAAGAAAAAAATTGAATTAGGAAATACAAATCCTGATAAAGTTATAAATGAATTAATAAATAAGTATAAATCAGAAAAGATAAATACCGATGATGGTTTAAGAATAGATTTTGATGATCATTGGGTTCATTTCAGAAAATCCAATACCGAACCAATTTTAAGAATTATTACTGAAGCAAAAACAGAATCTGATGCGGTAAAATTATCTGAAAAATATTTTAATGAAATTAAAGTATTAGCTGCTTGAATTAGAAAAGCTTACTCCGCTTTTGAATATAACTGAGAAGAGCTTTGTCGAAAGGAGTTGAAGTCTCGATAAGATTATATTCTATATTAGAATTAAGACATTCGGATTTTATTTTATTAATGAATTCATTCATCGCATCTTTATAAGCTTTCTGTATCTGGTAGGGTTGTGTAGTCATTTCCTCACCTGTTTCCATATCTTCAAATATTGCATCTTTTCCAAAAGCAAAATTTCTTTCAACAGGGTCAAGCACCTGGAATACAATTACTTCATTTTTTTTATACCTGAAATGTTTTAAGGCCTGCAGTATAGCATTCACATCATCAAAAAAATCGGAAACAATTATAACGAGTCCTCTTCTTTTTATCTTCTCAGCAATTGAATTCAGACAAGACGCGGTATTTGTTTTTTCAGCAGGTTCAATGGTAGAAAGATTTTTAATCAGTTCATGCAGATATGCGCGGGACATTTTGGGCGGAAAATATTTTATTATTTTATCAGCATAAAGTGCAAGTCCTACTGCATCCTGCTGTTTAATCATCAGATAAGAAAAAGCTGCAACCAGGGTTGATGCATAATCTATTTTCTTTACATTCTTATCATAAGCAAAATTCATTGATTTACTTATATCAAGAAGAATATAGCTCTTTAAATTTGTTTCTTCTTCATACTGCCTGATGAAATATTTTTCAGTCTTTCCGTAAACTTTCCAGTCAATATCTTTTAAACCATCCCCCTGCATATAAGGACGATGCTGAGTAAACTCGGCGCTAAATCCATGATATGGACTTTTATGTAAACCGACCATAAACCCTTCAACAACTAATCTTGCACGAAGCTCAAGTGAGTTAAGTTTGGATATAATGGAGGGGTCAAGATATTTTCTGTAATCCTGTGATACTGAAATCATTGTGTTTGACTGGAAGTCATTTTTCTATTCAGAATTTCTTCAGGCGGAAGACCCATAAATTCTAATTCATCTTTTGCAGATGAAGCAAGTTCATCACCGGGATATTTCTTCAGAAAAGTATTATAAATCTCTTTAGCTTTTTTGAAATCTTTAATATCGTTTGCATAAATAAATCCAGCCATAAAGAGGGATGAAGGAGCCTGTTTACTTTCAGGATATTTCTCTGAAACAGAGATTAAAATCTCTGCAGCTTTTTTCAGGGATTCAATCTTATCAATATTTTTTACTTTATTTTCATGATATAAAGCAGCCTGCTTAACCAAAGCTTCAGGAGCCAATTCGCTATCGGGATATTCATCAACAAGTTTTTGATAATTAATAATTGCATCGGAAATATTCCCGCTGTTTTCATACTGAACAGCGGCATCCATATATTCTTTATCAGTTAATTTACTGCAGCTAAAAAAGATAAATGCTGAAAATAGAATAATTTGCAAATAGTTTTTCATCAGAATTCTCACATTATTATAGGTCTAAATTATCAAATAAGATATGAAGTATCAATGAAGGAATGGGTATAAAAAAGTCCCGGCTTAAGAACCGGGACTTGAATATTATGAATATATTGAGAAAGAAAAGATTACTTTGTTAGAATCATCTTCTTTGTTGATGTGAAGTTAGTTCCATCTATTCCAGTTGCTTCAATAGAATAGAAGTAAACACCACTGTTTAATGATGATGCATCAAAGTGAATGTTGTGTACTCCAGCATCTAAAGTTCCATTAACTAATGTAGTAACTTCCTGCCCCAGAATATCGAAAATTTTCAGAGTAACTTTTGAATCTGAAGCCAAACCGAAATTAATAGTAGTTGTCGGGTTAAATGGATTTGGATAATTCTGTGCAAGTGAAAATGTCAACGGAGCAAACTCAACTTCAACCTCATTCGAATATTCAAATGTTCCGTCAAGATCTATTTGCTTTAACCTGTAAATATAATTCCCCCCTTTTACTGACTTATCAACAAAAGTATAATTTTTAGTTTCAGTAGTTGTACCAAAACCAGCTACAAATCCAACTTTTGTAAATTCCTGCCCGGCAATTTTTCGTTCAATCTCAAAACCGTAATTATTAAGTTCTGAAGCTGTTTGCCAGTTAAGTTTAACTCCTTCTTTACCAACAGAAGCAGTAAATGAAGCAAGTTCAACAGGAATTGCGGAGGCATTGTAATAAATTTCGCCCACAAGTTCACGTGAAGCGAAAAATGTTCCGCCGGTTGTAAATGGTGTAGAGCGTGAGTCTCCTGTTACCAGAGTTAAAGTTGAATTTGAATAAACACCGTATGGTGGTGAACCAGTACCAAAATAACGTGGACCGGCACCTGTAAATACCATCGCAACACCTACAGTATCACCAGCATTTACAACAATTGGTGGAGTTGCGAATGGTAATGAAACACCATTGCCAACTGCACCCTGAGTTACCGGAACTGAACCGAGTGAAGTCCAGCCTGCTGGTGAACTACCGGGTCCGGAAGATACAGGTCCGCCAAGAGCATTTCCATCACGAACAAAAAATTCTATACTAAAGTTAGCGCCTGCAGCTCCGGAATTTGCAGTAGTCATCTGGAAGACTTCAATATTATGAGTTGGAGATGCAATCAGGTTAAAGAAAATGCCTGCGCCTGAAGATAATCCATTATTTGAGGGACCCGGATTTGCCTGAAGTATATTTACACCAGGTGCAAATTCAGTTCTGAAACTCCAAACCGGGCCAACATAAGTTCCTGTACCATCAGTTTCATTTACTCTCCAGAAATATTGTGTATAATAATCCATTGTACCG
>Ga0207873_1000733_pt1 | contig 34516 bp, 31 predicted proteins | sample BGWIniCompost_FD_187373 | JGI IMG/M metagenome (GOLD analysis project Ga0207873, IMG submission 187373) | Cellulose adapted compost microbial communities from Newby Island Compost Facility, Milpitas, CA, USA - BGW Initial Compost (SPAdes)... ... | reverse complement strand
GCAGGCCAGCACGGCAAGGGAAACGGCGACAAGCGTGGGGGCGCGGGACATCGCGGGGCACCGTGGGGGAACGGGGCCAGCAGCATAGCGTGGCGGGGCGTCGCGGCCTGCCTGCGTGACCGGGCGTTGGGCGACGTTCACGGGCGCGGCGAATGCACGCGCGGTGCGCGTGGCCGCCGGGGCCGCGGACGGACGCGCACGTGTCGACCCGCTCCCTCGTGACGGCATGCGAACGATGCGACCGGGACCGTCCTTCGACGGGAAAGACCGGAAAGCCCGCTCGTGTGCCAGGGCGCACGCTGGAGGTCGTTCGAGGTGGGCGCTGCGTGGTCGTGGCTGAAGCCGCTGCTACGGCGGGGGAACGGCGTCGAGGTAGGACCAGTGCCCGTCCTCGCGCACGAAACGGCTGTGCTCGCGCATGCGCACCACGCTGCCGCCGCCGATCCGGTACTTCGCGACGAACACGACCTCGGCCGTGTCGGGGCCGGTCGACACATGCGACTCGACCTGCAGGCCCAGCCACACCGGCCGCTTGCGGGCATCGGGATCGAAGTCGAGGGTGGCCGGGCGAGTCGACGGGTGCCAGCTGCGCAGCAGGTAGCCGGCGTCGCCGCGCACGTAGGCGCCGTAGCGCGAGCGCATCAGCGCCCCGGCGTCGGGCGCGGGCGCGCCGGCGTGCAGCGGGCCGCAGCAGTCGCCGTAGGCGCGGCCGCTGCCGCAGTCGCAGGCCTGCGCCATGCGCTCAGCGCCGGCCCTGTCCGGTCTCGATGAAGCGCAGGAACTCGGCGCGGGTGCGCGCGTCCTCGCGGAAGCTGCCGAGCATGGTCGAGGTGACCATGCTCACGCCGCGCTTGTGCACGCCGCGGGTGGTCATGCATTCGTGGCTGGCGTCCACCACCACGCCCACGCCGTGCGGCGCCAGCGCGCGCTGGATGCAGCCGGCGATCTGCGCGGTCATCTTTTCCTGCACCTGGAAGCGGCGGGCGTAGGCGTCGACCACCCGGGCCAGCTTGCTGATCCCCACCACCTTGCCGTCGGGCAGGTAGCCCACGTGCACCCGGCCGATGATCGGCGCCATGTGGTGCTCGCAGTGGCTCTCGAACTCGATGTCGCGCAGCACGATCATCTCGTCGTAGCCGGCCACCTCCTTGAAGGTGCGGGCCATGTACTCGTCCGGGTCCAGCCCGTAACCGCTGAACCATTCGGTGTACGCGTCGACCACGCGCCGCGGGGTGTCGAGCAGGCCCTCGCGCGCCGGGTCCTCGCCGGCCCAGCGCAGCAGGGTGCGCACCGCTTCCTCGGCCTGCGCGCGGGGCACGCCGTTGCGCGTGTCGTTGTCGTGGCTCACGGCGACTCCTGCCTGCGGGATCCGGGCCGCCTATGGTAGCGCCCGCCGCTCAGGGGCGGGACGCCACCCGGCGCTCGGCCGCCTGCGCGTCGGGCAGCTCGCGCCGCCCGGCGATGCGCTCGCGTTCGGGCACGTGCCGCGGCCAGCCGCCGGCCAGCGCCTTGTACAGCGCCACGGCGCTCGCCACGCTGCGGGTGCGCCCGTCGGCGAACGCGTCCTCGGCCTGCAGCTGCACGCGCTCGGCGTCGAGCACTTCCAGCAGGCCCGAGGCGCCGGCCTCGTACCGGGCGCGCGCCAGCCGCGCGGCCGCGGCCGCGTCGCGCGCGGCGCGCTCGAGGTGGGCGTCGGTGGCGCGCGCGCGCGAATGCCGCACCAGCGCGTTCTCGGCATCCTCCAGCGCCAGCAGCACCGCCTGCTGCCAGCGCGCCAGCTCGCCCTCCGCATCGGCGTTGGCCGCGGCGATGCGCGCGCGCACGCGGCCCACGTCGAGGAACGACCAGTCGACCCCGAGCGCCACGATCCGGGTCTCGCTGTCGCGTTCGAACAATGCGCTCGAGTCGATCGCCTGGCTGCCGATGAGCCCGCCCAGGGTGAAGCGCGGAAACAGGTCGGCGGTGGCCACGCCGATGCGCGCGGTCGCCGCGTGCAGGCGCGCCTCCGCGGCGGCCACGTCCGGGCGCGCGCGCAGCAGGTCGCCGGGCGTGCCGGGGTCGATCCGCGGCGGCAGCGACGGCAGCGGAGCGGCCGGCGACAGTTCCGCGACCAGTGCGCCCGGGTCGCGCCCGGTCAGCACCGCCAGCCGGTGCATCGCCACCTGTTCCTGCGCCTCGAGTGCCGGGATCGTCGCGGCGGTGGTCTCGAGCTGGGCGCGGGCGCGCGCGGTGTCGAACTCGGTGCCGGCGCCGGCGTCCAGGCGCGCGGTCACCAGTTCGAGCGTGCGCTGCTGGTTGTCGCGGTTGGCGCGCGCCACGCGCAGGCGTTCCTGGGTGCCGCGCAGTTCCACGTAGGTGCGCGCGACCTCGCCGGCCACCGCCACCTGCAGCGCGCGCAGGTCGGCGGCGCTGGCCTCGGCCTCGGCGCGGCCGGCCTCGATCGCGCGCCGCACCCGGCCGAACAGGTCCAGCTCCCAGCTGGCGGCGACGCCTGCGCTCCAGGACTCGCCGTCGCGCGCCTCGCGCGCCAGGCCCGGCGCCTGGTCGGCGCTGCTGCGCACGTCGGCGGCCTCGCCGTGCGCGGTGATCGTGGGCAGGGCGTCGAAGCGCGCGCCGCGCAGCAGCGCATTGGCGCGGTCGAAGCGGGTCAGGGCGATCCGCAGGTCGTGGTTGGCCTGCAGGGCCTCGTCGACCAGCCTCGCCAGCAGCGGATCGCCCAGGCCCTGGAGGAAGGCATCCTCGGCCGACGCCACGTCCGTGGCGCCCTCGAGGGCGGACGCGTCGGCCTCGAACCGCTGCGGCACCGCCATGTGCGGCCGCACGTGGTCGGGGCCGACCATGCAGGCCGACAGCAGCGCCGCGGCCAGGGTTCCGGTCACGAGTTGCTTCACCATGGCAGTACCTCCCCGAGGTGGAAGAATCCGCCGTTCGGCGCGTCGTCGCCGGCCAGCGCCAGCTGCACGCTGGTGCGCGCGCCGTCGGCTGGCGCGAGCTCGCCGTGCTGCTCGCCGTCGATGCGGTTCATGTCGGTCCGGACGTAGCCGGGGTGGATGGCGTTCACCCGGACCGGCGTGTCCTTCAGTTCCCAGGCCAGATGCACGGTCCAGGCGTTGACCGCGGCCTTGGAGGCGCTGTAGGCGGGCACCTTCATGTCGTAGACCGGCGAACCCGGCCGCGCGTGCAGCGTGGTCGAGCCGAGGATGCTGGAGACGTTGACGATGCGCCCGGCCGGCGACCGGCGCAGCAGCGGCAGGAACGCACGGGTGACCGCGACGAGCCCGAACAGGTTGGTCTCGAACGTGGTGCGCCAGGCCTGCAGCGACTGCGCGGACACCGGCTGGCCGGGTTGGTCGATCAGGATGCCGGCGTTGTTGACCAGGATGTCGAGCCGGCCGTGGCGGCGCTCGACCCCGGCGGCGGCGGCCTCGATGCCGGCCTCGTCGGTCACGTCGAGGGTGAGCGCCTCGACCGGCAGCCGATGCGACTGCAGCACCAGCGCCGCGGCGATCGCGCGTTCGCGGTTGCGCCCGGCCAGCAGGGTGTGCACGCCCGCCTCGGCGAGCTGGCGCACCGTCTCCAGTCCGATGCCGCGGGTGGCGCCGGTGACCAGCGCGATCCGGGGGGAAGGGATGGACGTCATGGCAATGGAATCCTCTGCAGCGGGGAGAGGCGGCGCCCGGCCGCACCTCCCGGGGTGGGGGGAACCGGCGGCGCAGCGCCGGCCGGTTCCGCGAGTCGATCCTCAGGCGTCGATCCGCACCGGCTCGTGCGCCGCGGGCCGGGGCGCATGCGACACCAGCGGCCGGTTGGCCAGCTTGCGCAGCGCCACGTAGAACACCGGGGTGAGGAACAGGCCGAACGCGGTGACGCCCAGCATCCCGGCGAACACGGTCACGCCCGTGGCCGAGCGGACCTCGGCGCCCGCGCCGGAGGACAGCACCAGCGGCACCGTGCCGGCGATGAACGCCACCGAGGTCATGATGATCGGGCGCAGCCGCAGCCGGCAGGCTTCGAGCGCCGCTTCGACGATGCCCTTGCCCTGCAGCTCGAGCTCGCGCGCGAACTCGACGATCAGGATCGCGTTCTTGCACGCCAGGCCCATCAGCACCACCAGTCCGACCTGCACGAACACGTTGTTGTCGCCGCCGGTGAGCCAGACCCCGACCAGCGCCGAGAGCATCGTCATCGGCACGATCAGGATCACCGCCAGCGGCAGCGTCCAGCTCTCGTACAGCGCCGCGAGCACCAGGAAGGCGAGCAGCACCGCGAGCGGGAACACCACCAGCGACGCGCGGCCCTGGGTGGCCTGCTGGTAGCTCAGGTCGCTCCATTCGATCGCCATGCCCGGCGGCAGCACCTGGGCGGCGAGCGCCGTCACCTGCGCCATCGCCTGGCCCGAGGACAGCACCCGCGGGTCGGACTCGCCGAGCAGGTCCGCGGCCGGATAGCCGTTGAAGCGGATCACCGGGTCGGGGCCGTAGGCCTGGCGGATGTCGACCATCGAACCGATCGGCACCATGTCGCCGGCGGCGTTGCGCGTGCGCAGGTTGGCGATGTCCTCGACCTGGTCGCGGAACGGCCCGTCGGCCTGCGCGATCACCTGCCAGGTGCGGCCGAACAGGTTGAAGTCGTTGACGTAGGCCGAACCCAGGTAGGTCTGCAGGGTCTCGAACAGTTCGGTCAGCGGAACGCCCTGGGCCTTGGCCTTGACCCGGTCCACCACGGCGTCGAGCTGGGGCACGTTGGCCTGGTAGCTGGTGATCGGGTAGCCCAGCCCCGGCGCCTGCGCGGCCGCGCCCTGGAACGCCTGCACCGCCTCCTGCAGCGCGCCGTAGCCCAGCCGGGTGCGGTCCTCGACGAACAGCGACCAGCCCGATCCGTTGCCCAGCCCCTGGATCGGCGGCGGCATGAAGGCGAAGGTGAAGCCGTCCTGGATCTCGCCCAGCCTCTGGTTGAGCTCGGCGGTGATCTCCTCGGCGCTGCGCGAGCGCTCCGAGAACGGCGCCAGGGTGAAGAACACCACGCCATTGTTGGGCGTATTGGTGAACTGCAGCGGGTTCAGGCCCGGGAACGCGACCTCGTTGCGGATGCCGTCGATCTCCCCGGCGATCGCCGCCATGCGCTTCATCACCGCGTCGGTGCGCTCGATCGAGGCGCCCTCGGGCATCTTCACGCCGGCGATCAGGTACAGCTTGTCCTGCACCGGGATGAAGCCCGCCGGCACGGCATTGAACATCACCGCCGCGCCCGCCAGCAGCACCAGGTAGACCACGAACACCGCGCCGCGCCGTCCGAGCGCGCGCCCCACCGCGCCTTCGTAGCGCTGCGAGCTGCGCTGGAAGAAGCGGTTGAACGGGCGGAAGATCCAGCCGAACAGGCGTTCGATCACGCGCGTGGGCGCGTCCCTGGCGGCGTCGCGGGGCCTGAGCAGCTTGGCCGCCAGCGCCGGCGACAGGGTCAGCGAGTTGATCGCCGAGATCACCGTGGAGATCGCGATGGTGACGGCGAACTGCTTGTAGAACTGGCCGGTGACGCCGTCGAGGAAGGCCATCGGCACGAACACCGCGCACAGCACCAGGGCGATGGCGATGATCGGCCCGGACACCTCGCGCATCGCCAGGTGGGCCGCTTCCACCGGACTGGCGCCTTCCTCGATGTGGCGCTCGACGTTCTCCACCACCACGATGGCGTCGTCCACCACGATGCCGATCGCCAGCACCAGGCCGAACAGGGTCAGGGTGTTGATCGAGTAACCCAGCACGTACAGCACGGCGAACGTGCCGACCACCGACACCGGCACCGCCAGCAGCGGGATGATCGAGGCGCGCCAGGTCTGCAGGAACAGGATCACCACCAGCACCACCAGCAGGGTGGCCTCGAGCAGCGTGCTGATCACCGACTTGATCGAATCGCGCACGAAGATCGTCGTGTCGTAGATCGACTGGATCTCGACGCCGGGGGGCAGCCGCGGGCGCAGTTCGTCCATCTTGGCCACCACCGCGTCGCGGATCTGCAGCGCGTTGGCGCCCGGTGCCTGGAAGATGCCGATCGCCGCCGCGTTCTTGCCGTCCAGGCGCGCGCGCAGGGTGTAGTCGCCCGCGGCCAGTTCGATCCGGGCCACGTCGCGCAGGCGCACGATCTCGCCGTCGGCGCCGGCCTCGAGCACGATGTCGCCGAACTCCTCGACGCTCTCCAGGCGCCCGCGCGCGTTGATCGGCAGCAGGAAGTCGCTGCCGTTGGCCATCGGCTCGGCGCCGAGCTGGCCGGCCGAGACCTGCACGTTCTGCTCGCGCACCGCGCGCAGCACGTCGCCGGCGGTGAGCCCGCGCGCGGCCACCCGGTCGGGGTCGAGCCAGATCCGCATCGCGTAGTCGCCGCCGCCGAACAGCTGCGCGTCGCCGACGCCGTCGATGCGCGCCAGCTCGTCGCGCACGTGCAGGCGCATGTAGTTGCGCAGGTACAGCGAGTCGTAGCGGCCGTCCTCGGAGGTCAGGTGGACGACCATCAGGAACACCGGCGACTGCTTCTGGGTGGTCACGCCCTGGCGGCGCACGTCCTCTGGCAGGCGCGCCAGCGCCTGCGACACGCGGTTCTGAACCTTCACCGTCGCGTCGTCCGGATCGGTTCCGGGACGGAAGGTGACGGTGAGCTGCAGCACGCCGTCGGAGCCGGCGACGGACTTGATGTACATCATGTCCTCGACGCCGGTGATCGCCTCCTCCAGCGGCGTGGCCACGGTCTCGGCGATTTCCTTGGGATTGGCGCCGGGATACACGGTGCGCACCACCACCGAGGGCGGCACCACCTCCGGGTATTCGCCGATCGGCAGCAGCGGGATCGAGATCAGGCCGGCGGCGAAGATCACGATCGACAGCACCGCGGCGAAGATGGGTCGGTCGATGAAGAACCTGGAGAAGTCCATGGGGGGAAGTCCTTGCGGCGGTCGCCGCGATCGCCGCGCATGCGCGGCATGGAAGAAAAAACCCGGCCCGGCGGCCTCCCCGCAGAGGGAGGGAACGGGGAGACCGCCAGCCGGGCGGGCCGCGGGGGAGGGACGGCCCGTTGGGGAAAGCTGCCGCCGGGCCGCCGGCCCGGCGGCCCGGCGCTACGGCATCAGCGCGCGGCCTGCCGGCCCGCGTCGGCGGTGGCGTCGGCCGCCTCCGGGGGCGAGGCCATCGCCACTTCCCTCGGCGCGACCGGCATGCCGGGCATGAACACCCGCTGCACGCCGCTGACGATCACGCGGTCTTCGGTCGAGAGCCCCGAATGCACCACGCGCAGGCCGTCGATCACGCGGCCAAGCTCGACGTCGCGGCGCTGGGCGGTGTTGTCCTCGCCCAGCACGTAGACGTACTTGCGGTCCTGGTCGGTGAGCACGGCCTTGTCGTCGACCAGCAGCGCCGTTGTCTCGCGCGCGTCCTCGAGCTGGACCCGGGCGAACAGGCCCGGGGTGAACAGCCCGTCGGGATTGCGCAGGACCGCGCGCGCGCGGATCGTGCCGGTGGCCGGATCGACGCGGTTGTCGATGAAGTCGAGCGTGCCCTCGTGCGGCAGGCCCTCCTCGCCGGCCAGGCCGACGCGCACCTTGCGCTCGCCGTCGCCGCGGCCGGCCGCCGCGTCGCGGCTGTAGCGCAGCCAGGTCTGTTCGTCGGCCTCGAAGTACACGTGCACCGGGTCCTGCGAGACCACCGTCGTAAGCACGGTGGCATCGGCCTGGGCGAGGTTGCCGACCGTCACCATGGCGCGGCCGGCGCGGCCGTCGACCGGGGCACGCACCTGGGTGAACTCCAGGTCCAGGCGCGCCGCGGCGACCGCGGCCTCGGCCGCGCGCACCGCGGCGTTGCCCTGGGCGCTGGCGGCGCTGCGGGTCTCGAACTCCTCGCGCGAGATCGCGCGCGCCTCGACCAGCGCGCGGGCGCGCTCGTCCTGGGCCGCGGCCAGGCGCGCTTCGCTGCGCGCCCGTGCCAGTTCGGCCTCGGCGCGGGCGAGCGCGGCGCGGTAGGGGCGCGGGTCGATCTCGAACAGCAGGTCGCCCTTGCGCACCAGCTGGCCTTCCTCGAAGGCCACGCGCTGCACGTACCCGCTCACCCGCGGGCGCAGCTCGACCGTCTCGACCGCGACCACGCGGCCGGTGAAGTCGTCCCACTGGCGTACCTCGCGTTCGAGCACGCGGGCCACGCTCACCTCGGGGGCGGGCATCGTCTCGGCGCCGTCGGAGGCGCTGGAACTGCAGGCGGTGGCGAGCGCCGCGGCCAGCAGCAGCGGCAACAGGCGCGCGACGCGCCGTGCGGGGGAGGGGAATCGTCGGTCAGTATTCATCGTGGACACTTCCTGGTGACGTGGGGGAGGCGATGGCATCGAGCAGCGCCCGCGCCGAACGCATGTGCCGCGCGGGCAGCACGTCGCCGGCGGTGGTGCGGTGCGCGCGGATGCCGTGGAACGATGCGGCGGCGGCGGGCGTGCCGGCAATGACTGCGGAAGTCATTTCGCCGGCGTAGTCGTGGATCGGCGCCGGACACTGGTGGCGCGCTTCGTCGAGCATCGCCAGCGCGCGACGCCCAAGTGCCAGCGCCGCGGGCGAATCGGCCGCGACCGGCGCGTCCATCGACAGCAGCTGCACGCGCTGGCCCTCGCGCCCTGCTTCCTCGTGCAGCACGCGCGCCATCATCCGCAGTGCCGCGGCCGCGATCGAGCAGTGGCCGTAGCCGGCCCACGGATAGCGTCCGCCGGGCCCGCCGATCAGCACGTAGCCCGCGCTGCCTTCGGCCAGCAGCGGCAACAGGTGGCGCGCGGCGAACAGGTGCGGCAGCAGGTCCTGGTCGAGCGTGCGCTGCAGGACCTCGGCCGGTTCGTCGATCAGGCGCCCGCACGGATGCGAGCCGGCCAGGCTGGCGACGACGCCGTCGACGACGAGGCCCGGCGTCCGCAGCCGTCGCGCCAGCGCGGCCGCGTCGGCGTCGCTGGCGACGGGGGCGAGCAGCGCGCGCAGGCGGCCCTGTGGATGGCGGCCGGACAGCGCTTGGCGGGTGGCGTCGTCCATGCCCACGGCCAGCACCGCGCGGCCGGCGGCCAGCGCCGCCTCGACCACGCCGCGGCCGGCGGCGCTGCCGGCGCCGAGCACGACCAGGGCGCGACCCATTGTCCCGGAATCAATTATCCCGCTCATGGGAATGTTTCTCCCGTCAGAGGGATGTCTTCGACCCTGCAGGCCGCCGCGAACACCCGATCGACCAGCCACAGCACGCCCGGCAACAGGGCCAGGGTGAGGGCTGCGCCAAGCAGCCAGCTCCAGCCGGCGCCAACAGCAAACCATTGATCGATAAGGAGTGCGCTCAGGGCCAACAGGTCCACGGCCAGCAGCATGGCGAGGCTGGCGCGGGAGAGCTGGCGGTGCGGGACGGCGGGCATGGCAGCGGTCCGTCGGTGGGGATGGCGCACATCCTGCACCTCGAATCAGGACTTGATTAGTCCCCAATCAAGGGAATAATTGTCCAGCAGGCGGGCCAATCAACAAACACACCCAGGGAGGCGGCGATGACCGCGATGACCCACGATCTCAACGAGACCCTGATCTTCGTGAAGGTGGTCGAGCACGGCAGCTTCATCGGCGCCGCCCGCTCGCTGCGCCTGCCCAAGACCACGGTCAGCCGCAAGGTGCAGGAACTGGAGTCGCGCCTGGGCGCGCAGCTGCTCCATCGCACCACGCGCAAGCTCGGCCTCACCGAGGCCGGCAGCGTCTACTACGAACATTCGCAGCGCATCGCGCGCGACCTGATCGAGGCCGAGAGCGCGGTCGGCCAGCTCCAGGCCGGGCCGCGCGGCTGGCTGCGCTTCACCGCGCCGTACTCGATCGGCATCGACAAGATCGCGCCGCTGCTGGGCGAGTTCCACATGCGCCACCCGGAGGTGCGGGTGGAAATGACGCTGTCGAACGAACCGGTGGACCTGATCGCCACCGAGATCGACCTGGCGTTGCGGCTCGGGCCGCTGCCCGACTCGAGCCTGGTCGCGCGCCGGCTCGGCACCATCCGCACCCAGGTGTTCGCGGCCACCTCGTACGTCGAGCGCCACGGCGAGCCGCTGCATCCGGACGAACTGCAGTACCACCGCACGCTCGCCATGCACAAGCACCGCCACGGCAACGGCTACGCGTGGACGCTCGACGACGGCAGCGGCCAGCGCCAGTTCCCGATCAACCCGATCCTGGTCGCCAACGACCCGGCCGCGCTCAAGGGCGCGCTGCTGTGCGGCGAAGGGCTGGTGATCGGCGCCGACGTGATGGTCAAGCAGGCGGTGGAACTGGGCAAGGTCAAGCGCGTGCTCGCCGGCTGGGTCGGCCCCGAGTACGAGTTCAACGCGGTGTTCCCGCGCGGGCACGGCCAATCGCCGAAGGTGCGCGCCTTCATCGACTTCCTGCTCGAGCGGCTCAACCTCGAGATCGACTACATGAGCGAGCACTGCCCGCTGCTGGCCGGACGCTGCGGCAAGGACGCGGCGCAGGCGAACGGGGCCGCGGCCGACCGCGCGGCCGAGGACATCGCCGCCGGCAAGCGCATCCTCGAGACCGTCACCGCGGACTGACGGGAGGCGCGGCGGCCGCGGTCAGCCGCGCAGCAGCACCTTGCCGCCGCGGCCCGGGCGCTGGCTCGCCGCGGCGGCCTCGGCCACCTGCTCCAGGTCGTAGATCGCGTCGACGGGCAGGCGCAGCTGCCCGTCGAGCGCGCGCTGGACCAGTTCCGCGAACAGCGCGCGCTTGCGCTCGGCCGGCATCTCGCGGCTGGCCTTGCTGCCCCAGAACCCGCGCACCTGCACGTCGCGGAAGATCACGTCGCCGGGCGGCACGTGCATGGGTTCGCCGCCCATCGCGCCGAACGACACCAGCACGCCGCCATGGCCGAGCAGGCCGCACAGGTCGGCGCTGGCGCGCCCGCCGACCGAATCCACCGCGGCGCGCGCGCCGTCCGCGCCGAGGCGCTCGCGTGCCGCGTCGCGCCAGCCGTCGGACTGCGTGCACAGCACGTCCTCCACCCCCAGCGCCGCCAGTTCGGCGACGCCTTCCTCGCGCCGCACCAGGCTGAGCACGCGCACGCCGCGCGCGGCGGCCAGCATCGCCAGGGTCTTGCCGACCGCGCCGTTGGCCGCGTTCTGCACGATCCACTGGCCCGGTCCGACCGCCAGCGATTCGAGCAGCATCAGCGCGCTCAGCGGCATCGCGACCAGCTGCGCGGCCAGTTCGTCCGGCATGGCGTCGGGCACCGGCACCAGCGCGCGCGCGTCGGCGACGAAGTATTCCGCCCAGGTGCCGCGCGCCGACGCGGCGGTCACCCGCTGCCCCGGCGCAAAGCCCTCCACGCCCTCGCCGATCGCGTCGACCACGCCACAGCCTTCGCTGCCGCCGATCGCCGGCAGCGTCGGTTTCCACCCGTACTGCCCACGGATGGTGAACAGGTCGTGGTTGTGGATCGGCGCCAGCCGCATGCGCACGCGCACCTCGCCCTTGCCGGGCTCCGGCACCGGGCTGTCGCCGGGCGCCAGGACCTCGGCCGGATCGCCGAAACGTGCGTGGATCGCGCTGCGCATTCGATGCTCCCGTCTGGACCGGAGCGCCACGCTAGCGCAGCACGCGCCGCGATGCGAGTTCCACGAATCGACGCCGCGTGCACGCCGTGCATGCGACGGTCTTCCGTTCCCCGTCCACGGATACGCCGGCATGCCCGACTGGCAACAGGCCATCGCCGCCGCGTGGCCGCTGCTGGCGGCGCTGCTGCTGGGGCTCGTGGTGCGCCAGCTGCTGTTGTCCGTCGCCCGCCGCGCCGACCGCCACGCCGCCTCCCGCACGTCCGCGCGGGTGGTGCGGGTGATCGTGGTGCCGGCGGCGCTGGCGCTGCCGCTGCTGTTCCTGATGCAGGCGGTGCGCGCCACGCCGCTGCCGCCGTCCGCGGTGGCGCAGGCGCAGCACTGGCTCGGGATCGGGGTCCTGCTGTGCGCGGTCTGGCTGGCGGTGCGCGTGGTGGCCGCGCTGGAGGCGCGGATCCTGCGCGAACACCCGGTCGACGTGGAGGACAACCTCGCCGCGCGCCGGATCCAGACCCAGACCCGGGTGATCGCGCGCGTGGCCCAGGGCGCGATCGTCCTGGTCGGCGTGTCGCTGGCGCTGATGACCTTCCCCGCGATCCGCCAGCTCGGCGCCACCCTGCTGGCCTCGGCGGGCATCCTCGGACTGGTCGCGGGCATCGCCGCCAGGCCGGTGTTCGGCAACCTCATCGCCGGCCTGCAGATCGCGCTGGCGCAGCCGATCCGGCTCGACGACGTGGTGATCGTCGAGGGCGAGTGGGGCCGGATCGAGGAGATCACCAGCACCTACGTGGTGGTGCGCGTCTGGGACGAGCGGCGGCTGGTGGTGCCGCTGCAGTGGTTCATCGAGAACCCGTTCCAGAACTGGACCCGCACCAGCGCCCAGCTGCTCGGCACCGCGTTCCTGTGGCTCGACTACCGCACGCCGATGGACGAAGTGCGCGCGCAGCTGCAGCGCATCTGCGAAGAGGATCCGCGCTGGGACGGGCGGGTGTGCATCGCCCAGGTCACCGACACCCGCGAACACACCATGGAAGTGCGCCTGCTGGTGAGCGCGCGTAATTCCGGCGACTTGTTCGACCTGCGTTGCGTGGTGCGCGAGCGCATGATCGACTTCCTCGAGCGCTGCCATCCGCAGGCCCTGCCGCGGCTGCGCGCGGACATCGCGCGCGAGGAGCGCAGCCCGCGCCGCTCGCCGCGGCCCGGTCCGGCGACCGCCGACACCACCTCGCCCGGCGCCGAAGACGGACAGGACGACCTCGCCCGTGCCGTGGCGGGGCCACCGCCTCCGGGCTGAACCGTGCGCGCCGCCGGCCGTTGCGGCGCGACGGTCGCTTCACCCGCGCCGCCCTACCGTGTCCCGGCCCTGTTCCCCTTCTTCCATCGGATCCCGCATGAGCGACCTGCCCGAACTCAAGACCGTCCCCGCCGTCGACCTCGCCCGCTACATGGGCACCTGGTACGAAATCGCGCGCCTGCCGATGCGGCACGAGCCGCGCGAGGCCACCGATGTCTCGGCGACCTACGCGCTGCAGGACGACGGTTCGGTCGAGGTGCGCAACCGGATGCGCCTGGACGGCGAGGTCGACGAAGCGGTCGGCCGCGCCACCGCCAACGACGATCGCGGCAGCCGGCTCGAGGTGACGTTCCTGCCCGAGGGCCTGCGCTGGATCCCGTTCACCAGGGGCGACTACTGGATCATCGCGCTCGATCCCGGCTACACCGTTGCCCTGGTCGGCAGCCCCGACCGCAAGTACCTGTGGCTGCTCGCGCGCGAGCCGGCGCTGGACGAACTCGTCCGCGAGCACTACCTCGGGATCGCGCGCCAGCAGGGCTTCGACCTCGCCCCGCTGATCCTCACGTCGCACACCGGGCAGCCGACGGCCTGAGCACGGCACCGCGCCGCTTCCGGCGCGCAATGGGTTGTCGTCACCACGACGGTGGCGGTGACGGCGCGCGCCACCCGTCGCCTTGCAGCATGGCGGCGAAAGCCTGCCCCGCTGCCTTCCCCCGCGCGGCAGGCAGTCTTGCGCTAGCACGCGGTGCACAGGCGCCATCCGCGCGCGCCGATCACAGCCTGAGACGGCCATGGAGCGGCAGGCTCGCCAGCGGTGCGATCGCCGCCAGCGCGAAGATCCAGCGCGCGGCCGGCGCCAGGTCCGGCGCGTCGCCCCCCGTCCCGGCGGCAAGATTCATCACCAGTCCCGCTGCCGCTACCCCGAACGCAGTGGCGCACAGCTGCACCGTCATGAGCGAGGATGCGGCCAGGTCCTGTTCCCCGGCCGGCGCCTCGCGCAGCACCGCGGCACCCAGCCACGGGTAGACCAGCCCCACGGCCGCGCCGCCTGCCGCCAGGGCGACGCACACCAGGGCCAGGACGCCACCTCCGGTCGGCCACGCCATCAGCATGGCCAACGCCCCCATGGACAACGCCGAAAGCAAGGGCGCGATGCACAGGAATCGGTGGCGCCGCGCGGGGGACGCGCCCGAGCCGGACATCGCCGCCGCGGTCCAGCCCGCGGACAGCAGGGCGGCGCCGAAGCCGGCCGCCAGCGGCGACTGGCCGTGCAGCGCCTGCAGGAACAGCGGCACGAAGGCCTCGGTGCAGGTCACCGTGACCGCGAACAGAGCCGACACGGCATACAGTGCCCCCAGCGGCCCCGACAGCTGGAATGCCCCGATCGGCAACAACCGCCGCGACGCCGACGACTCCGTCCGGACCAACGCCCAGGCCAGCATCGCCGCCAGTCCGAGGCAGGGCACGCTCCACGGAAACGGCAGCACGCCGGCGACCGATGCCACCAGCACAGCGCACAGCAGCAGCACCAGCTGGCGCCACGGCAGCGACGGGATGGCCATGGGCGCTCGCGTCGCCCGGGGCAACGCAAGCCCCGCGCCTGCCGCGAACGCCGCGGCTCCCAGCACCACCATCCAGAACGCGAGGCGCCAGAGCCCGGCTCCCGCATGCAGGCCGCCGAGCAGCGGCCCCAGCACGGTGGCCACCCCCCACATCCCCGAGAACAGCGCCATCACCCGCGGCCACAGGGGCGGCGGGAACACGCTGCGCACCAGGGCATAGGGCAGGGCCAGCAGCAGGCCACCCCCCAGGCCCTGCAGCACGCGCCCGCACAGCATGACCGCCATCGACGGGGCGAGCGCGCACAGGGCCGAGCCGGCCGCGAACACCGCCGCCGCCCGGAGGCATGACGCGCGCGGCCCATGCCTGGCCAGCAGGCGGGCGGCCACGACCGCGCCCAGCACCGAAGCCACCACGAACAGGCTCGTGTTCCATGCGTAGTAGGGCATTCCGCCGACGTCGGCCACCACCGCCGGGAGCAGCGTGGCGGAGAGGTATAGGCTCACTGCATGCAGGGCCACGCCTGCGGCCAGGACCGACGCGCGCGGCAGGTGGACCCCGCGGAGGATGCCCCGCCAGCCCGGTTCCGAAGCGGCGTGCACCGCGGCATCCCCCGCGCGGCTCACGCGACGCCCCCGAGCGCGAGGGCGGCGAGCTTGTCGGGATTGCGCACGATATAGACGCCGGTGGCGCGGCCCTCCCCGTCGTACGAGAAGCTCACCGCGGCCTCGAGCCGCCCGTCCGAGGTCAGCAGCGCGCCGCGGGCGCCGTTGATCGTCGCGTCTTCCCAGGCATACGCCCGCCACCAGGCCGACAGGCGCGCGGCGATGAACTCCAGGACCATGGCGCGTCCGCACACGGGGGTGGCGATCGCGGCCACCTTGCCGCCGCCATCCGCCGCCAGGACGACGTCCTCCGCCAACATGCCCGCCAGCAACGCCGTCTGCCCCGTCGCCACCGCATGGCGGAACGCTTCGAGCAGGCTCGCCTGCCGGCGCGGGGGGACGTGCTGCCGCGCCACCGGCCGGCCGATGTTCGCCCGCGCCCGCGACACCAGCTTCCTGCAGGCCTCCTCCCGCACGCCGATGATGCCGGCGACCTCGGCGTGTCGCAGCCGGAAGATGTCGTGGAGCAGGTACGCCGCCCGTTCCTTGGGCGCCAGCCGCTCGAGCAGCAGCAGGAACGCCGTGGACAGGCTGGACGCCAGCTCGGCCTCCTGCTCCGGGGACGCCGTGCCGGCGCCCTGGACCGGCTCGGGCAGCCAGAACCCGACGTAGTCGGTCCGCGCCCGCTGGGCCGATTCGAGCATGTTCAGGCAGCGCCGCACGCACACGGTCGTCAGCCAGGCATCGGGATTGTCGATCGCGGCCCGGTCCGCGCCGAGCCACTTCACGAACACGTCCTGCACCACGTCCTCGGCGTCCGCCCTGGAGCCGAGCGTGCGGTAGGCCAGCCCGGTCAGGAACGGGCGCCGACGCTCGAACAGGTCCACCCACGCTGCATCGTCCATGCCGGCTGCCTCAATGCGACCCGATCTGGACGCGGTTCCACAGGTTGATCATCGCCGCCGTGACGGTGAGCACCGCGACCTGCTCCTCGTTGAAGTGGCGGCGCAGCCCGGCGCGCAGCTCGCCGTACCCGGTGCACGCGTCGAGCGAGGTCAGGGCCTCGGTCCAGGCCAGCGCGGCCCGTTCGGCGGGGCTGAAGTCGCCCACCTGCCGCCACACCACGAGCCGGTCCAGGCGATCGTTCGTCTCGCCGTCGGCGCGCGCTTCCCGCGCATGCATCTTGACGCAATGGCCGCAACCGTTGATCTGCGACGCCCGCAACTGGACGAGATGGTGGATGCCGCGGTCGAGCCCGGCGGCATCCATCGCCTCGTGCACGCGTTCGAGCGCTTCCATCACGGCAGGAATGGTCCGGGCATAGTGGATGGGCTTGTTGTCCGCCATGGGCAGTTCCTCCTGTTGTACCTGCCCTTGTGACAGTCGACGGCAGTGGATCGTGACGTGCCCGGGTGGCAACCGCGACCGAGGCGGCGTCTCCGACCCGGGTCGCGGACCGCGGACCTCCCCGCGGCGCGCTCCCGGCCGCCGTGGCCACGCGAGGCCCACCGCAGCATCGCCAGGGTGGCGGACCGCGGGGCGTCGCCGAAGCCCGCGCGTTCGTGCCGCCGCCAATCGGGGCGGATCGGCCGGACGCAGCGGGCGGGCCTTGCGGCGGACGGGCGCGCACTTGGCCATGGAACCAGCCTGGCAGGCCCGCCGGCTGCACGACGGGCGCGCGGCGGCTAGACTTCGGGCCTCTCGCGGGGAGTGCGGATGGAACACCAGGACCCGCCGGCGCAGGCCGGCCAGGACGGCGGCGAGGCGCGGCACGCCACCCGCATCGCCTTCGAACGCCTGCGCGAGCGCACCGACGAGCTCGAGCTGCTGGTCTCGGGCCTGTTCGCCTTCGCGCTGCTGGCGCTGCCGCCGCGGATCCTCGACGCCTACCAGCGCGCCAGCGTGCACGTCGACGGCGTCCTCGACCATGTCCTGCGCTACGGCTACATGGTGGGCGCGGGGCTGAGCTACGCGCTGGCCGTCGCCTTCATCGTGCACCTGGCCATCCGCGCCTACTGGGTGGGCATGATCGGGCTGAAGTCGACCTTCCCCGACGGCATCCGCTGGGACCGCCTGCCGCTCGTCGGCCCGGTGACCCGCGGTTTCTACCAGCGCTCGATCGGGGGCCTGGACGACATGATCGACGGCGCCGACCGCGCCGCCTCGATCGTGTTCGCCATGACCACGCTGATGGCGCTGGTGATCGCGTGGACGGGCCTGTACATGGTCGGCGGGCTGCTCGCCGGATGGCTGGCCGGCGGCCTGTTCGCCGATCGCGAACGCGCCGCCATCGCCGTGTTCCTCGGCCTTGCGGCGCTGCTGATGCTGGTTGGCCTCGGCGCGCCGTTCGCCGACCGCGTGGCCGCGCGGCGCGAAGCCGCCGGCCGCGACGCCGGTTGGGCGCGCCGGCTGGGCGAACGGGTCCTGCGCATCTACGGCTGGCTGATGCCGCAGCGACTGGTGTACACGGTGCAGTACACCCTGCAGAGCAACCTGCCCAACCGCCGCTTCATGTTCGCGTACATCGGCGGCATCGTCTTTGCGTTCTTCATCAGCAGCTGGGTGCTGCTCAACCACGAACGCCTGGCCTACATCGACAGCTACCGGGTGCTGGGCGAGGAAGCGGCGTGGGAGGGGATGCACTCCGCGCACTACGAAGCCATGCGCGAAGGCCCGCACCGGTCCACCGTGGTGCCGATGATCCCGGCCGACCGGGTGTCCGACACCCACCTGCGCCTGTTCATCCCGCACCGCCCGCAGCGCGACAACGACCTGGCCCGCGAGCGTTGCGAGGCGCTGGTGGACGGCCGCAACGAGGCCACCGGACCGGCCGCGGCCGACGTGGCCCGGCGCTGCCTGGCGTCGCTGTGGACGGTGTCGCTGGACGGCGCGCCGGTGCCGCTGGACGACTTCGTCCCCACCGAGCGGCAGGACCTGGGCATGCGCGGACTGACCGGTTACATCGAGGTCGGCGGGCTGCACGCGGGCCTGCACCGGCTGGAGCTGGTGTGGAACGCGGTCGGGGCCGACTCGGGCCGCAACCGCCGGCGCGAATACCGCATCCCGTTCTGGTTCACCCCCGGGATCGAGCAGGCGGCCGCCCCGCCCTGAGCCGGGCGAGGCGCTTGAAAAACGCGCCCGCGCACGCATATCCGGCGCCCGCCGTGGCCTTGAGAAGGAGCACCCCGTGACCGCAGCCGCCGAGACCCGCCGCTTCGAAGCCGAAGTCGACCAGGTCCTGCACCTGGTGACCCACTCGCTGTACTCGCACAAGGAAATCTTCCTGCGCGAGCTGGTGTCCAACGCGTCCGACGCCTGCGACAAGCTGCGCTTCGAATCGATCGCCAACCCCGACCTGCTGGCCGGCGACCCGGAGCTGCGGATCGAGCTGAGCTGGGACAGGGACGCGCGCACCATCACCGTGCGCGACACCGGCATCGGCATGGACCGCGACGAGGTGGTGGCCAACATCGGCAGCATCGCCAGCTCCGGCACGCGCCGGTTCCTGGAGGCGCTGGGCCAGGACCGGAAGGCGGATGCGCGCCTGATCGGCCAGTTCGGCGTGGGCTTCTACTCGGCCTTCGTGGTCGCCGACCGCGTCACCGTGCTCACCCGCCGCGCCGGGGCGCCGGCCGAAGCCGGCGTGCGCTGGGAGAGCGACGGCCGCGGCGAGTACACGCTCGGGCCGGCCACGCTCGAGTCGCGCGGCACCATCGTCGTCCTGCACCTGAAGGAAGGCGAGGACGAATTCCTCGACGGCTGGAAGCTGCGTTCGCTGGTGCGCAAGTATTCCGACCACGTCGCGTTCCCGATCCGGATGCCGAAGGAGGCTCCGGCCGCCGGCGACGACAAGGACAAGGACAAGGACAAGGACAAGCAGGAGCCGGGCACGCAGTGGGAGACCGCCAACGACGCCTCGGCGCTGTGGACGCGGCCGAAGCCGGAGATCACGGACGAGGAGTACCGCAACTTCTACAAGTCGCTCGGCCACGACTTCAACGACCCCGTGGCGTGGTCGCACAACCGGGTCGAAGGCAGCCAGAGCTTCACCACCCTGCTCTACATTCCCTCGCAGCCGCCGTTCGACCTGATGATGGGCGGACGCGACGAGCGCAAGGGACTCAAGCTCTACATCAAGCGCGTCTTCATCATGGACGCGGCCGAGGAACTGCTGCCCCACTACCTGCGCTTCGTACGCGGCGTGGTCGACGCCGACGACCTGCCGCTCAACGTCAGCCGCGAGATCCTGCAGCAGAACCGGCAGCTGGAGAAGATCCGCGGCGCGTGCGTCAAGCGCGTGCTGGACCTGATCGAGAAGCTCTCGCGCGACGAGCCGGAGAAGTTCGCCGCCTTCATCAAGGCCTTCGGCAACACGCTCAAGGAGGGTATCGTCGAGGATCCGGGCAACCGCGAGCGGATCGCGAAACTGCTGCGCTTCGCCTCGACGAAGAGCGAAGGCGAGGAGCGGACCGTGTCGCTGGACGACTACATCGCGCGCATGGCCGAGGGCCAGGACGCGATCTGGTACATCACCGCCGACGGCCACCGCGCCGCGGCCGGCAGCCCGCAGCTCGAGCGCTTCCGCGCCAAGGGCATCGAAGTGCTGCTGATGTCCGACCGCATCGACGAGTGGATGCTCGGCCACCTGCGCGAGTACGCCGGCAAGCCGCTCAGGCACGTGGCCAAGGGCGAGCTGCCGCTGGACGAGGCGGAGAAGAAGCGGCAGGAGGAGGCCGCGCAGGCGGCGGCGCCGCTGCTGGAGCGGATCCGCTCGCTGCTCGGCGAGGCGGTCGGCGAGGTCCGGGTGTCCGCGCGGCTGACCGATTCGCCTTCCTGCCTGGCGCTGTCGGAGTGGGAGATGGCGCCGCACCTGGCGCACCTGCTGCGCGAGGCCGGCCAGGACGTGCCGCAGCGCAAGCCGACGCTGGAGGTGAATCCGCGCCACGCCCTGCTGCAGCGCCTGCTGGGCGAGCACGACGACGCGCGCGCCGCCGACCTCGCCCACCTGCTGCTGGAGCAGGCCCAGCTCGCCGCCGGCGCGCCGCTGGCCGACCCGGCGGCGTTCGTGCAGCGGGTGAACCGGCTGCTGGGGTGACGGCGGGGGCGAGGCGCTCCGGGCCTGCCCCCCTCCCGGCCTCCCCCCCGCTGGCGCGGGGGGAGGGGCCCGGAAGGCGCCGGCCGGTGACGGACGCCGCGTCCCCGTACGCGTGCCTCAGGACTCTCCACCCGCCGTCGCCGCACACGCCACCCGCCCGCACCGCGCCTCCCGGCCCCGCGCATCTCGCCCCCTCCCCCGCTCGCGGGGGAGGGCTGGGGTGGGGGGTACCGGACGTCGCACCAGTGATCCTGGCACCAGCCAGCCTGCAGCCCCCCGCGCATCCCGCCCCCGCCCCCGCTCGCGGGGGAGGGCTGGGGTGGGGGTACCGGACGTCGCACCAGTGATCGTTGCACCGTGCCAACCCCGTGGTGCAGCCCGCAGGGACGCGGGCGTCGCGGCCGGCGCGGTGCTCCCGTGACCGCCGCGCCCGGCGGTGAGGCATGCCCTCGCCAGGGCGGCCGCGTTACGATGCGGCGCCCCGCATCGCGCTGTTGCCCATGACGGCCCGCACCCCCGACGCACCGACCGCGGCATGAGCGCCGCGCCCGGCGCGCCGGCCCATCCCGGCGATCGCTTCGACCGCTGGCAGCCCTGGATCGCCGGCCTGCTCACGGCCGTCGTGCACCTGTGCCTGCTGCTCGCGGTCCTGCTGGTGCCGCCGCTCGAACTCGACCGGCCGCGCGGCGAGGACGCCGCCGGCGGCAGCGTGATCCAGGTCGAATTCATCGGCGAGGGGCCCGAGACCCCGGCGCCGGAGCCGGAGGATGCCCCGTCACCCGCCAGCGATCCCGCACCGCCCCCGGCGGCCGCTTCGCGCCTGCAGGCCACCCCGGCGCCGACCCGCCAGCCGCTGCCGCTCGATGCCCACGTGGCCACCGCCCCGGCGGTCGTGCCGCCGCGGCCCGGTCGCGGCGAAGGCACGCCGTCCGCGGCCGCGCGTCCGTCCAGCCGCCGTCCCGGCCACACCTGGGGCCAGCCGCCCGGCATGGCGCCCCGGGACCACGCCCCGGTGAACGCGGGTCCCGCGCCGGTCCCGACCGTGGGCCGCGGCCAGCGCCAGGCATCGCCGTCCGACGAGCCCGGGCTGGAAGCCGGCGGCTACCAGGTGGTGTACGAGCCCTCGGCCGAGGCCCGCCTGCGCGAGTGGCGCGAGCAGGGCATGACCGAACTCTTCATCCCCCTGCCCGGGACCCGGCGGCTGATGGTCTGCCCGCTGGAAACCGTGATCCGGCGCGAATCCGGACCCTGCCGCCAGCTCGATCCGGGCGATCCGGAACTGGCGCGCATCGGCGACGCGCGCGAGGTGATCGCCGTGCGCCAGGTCTACCGCGAGGGCCGCCTGGTCTGGCGCGGCCCCGGGGCCTACCGCTGAGGGTCAGGCGTCGCGGTCGCGGGTGGCGCGCAGCCACGCCAGCGCGCCCGGGCGCATGCCCTTGAACTTGGGGTCCCCGTCCAGCGGCGCCACCAGCAGGCGACGCGGTGCGAAGCGCCGCTTGAGCGCGTGATAGACCTGCGACCGGCTGCGCGCCGAGCGCACGAGGTACAGGCCGGGGGCGAGCTCGGCCAGTTCCGGCGCCGCGCGTGGCGTGGCGTCGGCATCGAGGTACACCAGGTAGAGGCGGGGCGTGCCGTCGGCCATCCGCGCACGTTCCCACCGCCGCGCGCATCGCGGCGTGAACCGCGGCGGCCGGAGGTCGCGGGACGGCCGGCGGCCCGCGCTCAGTCCCCCAGCGTCAGCAGGCTGGCGTTGCCGCCGGCGGCGGTGGTGTTGATGGTGACCGTCTTTTCGGTGGCGAAGCGCGGCAGGTAGTGCGGGCCGCCGGCCTTGGGGCCGGTGCCCGACAGGCCCTGGCCGCCGAACGGCTGCACGCCCACCACCGCGCCGATCTGGTTGCGGTTGACGTAGATGTTGCCGACCCGCGCCCGCTGCACGATGCGCTCGACGGTCTCGTCGATGCGCGAGTGGATGCCGAGGGTGAGGCCGTAGCCGGTGGCGTTGACGGCGTCGACCACCGCGTCGAGCTGGTCGGCGTGCCAGCGGATCACGTGCAGCGCCGGGCCGAAGTTCTCGCGGGTGAGTTCGGACAGCGCGCCGATCTCCCAGGCGCGCGGGGCGAAGAAGGTGCCGTGCTCCGTGCCCGCGCCGAGCGGCGCCTGCGCGATCGGGCGCGCGCGCTCGTCCATGCGCGCGGCGTGCTCCTCGAGCAGCCGCTTCGCGTCCTCGTCGATCACCGGGCCGACGTCGGTCGAGAGCAGCGCCGGGTCGCCCACCTGCAGTTCGGCCATGGCGCCGGCGAGCATGTCGATCACCTTGTCGGCGATGTCGGACTGCACGTACAGCACGCGCGCGGCCGAGCAGCGCTGGCCGGCCGAGGTGAAGGCCGAGGCCAGCGCGTCCTTGACCAGCTGCTCGGGCAGGGCCGACGAGTCGGCGATGAGCGCGTTCTGGCCGCCGGTCTCGGCGATCAGCACGCCGATCGCGGCATCGCGCGCGGCCAGCGCGCGGTTGATCGCGCGCGCGGTCTCGGTCGACCCGGTGAAGGCCACGCCGGCCACGCGCGGGTCGGCGGTGAGCGCGGCGCCCACGGTGGCGCCGTCGCCGGGCACGTACTGGAGCACGTCCTCGGGGATGCCGGCCTCGTGCAGCAGCTTCACCGCGTGCCAGCCGATGAGGGTGGTCTGCTCGGCCGGCTTGGCGATCACGCTGTTGCCGGCGGCCAGCGCCGCGGCCACCTGGCCGGTGAAGATCGCCAGCGGGAAGTTCCACGGGCTGATGCACACGAACACGCCGCGCCCGGCCAGCTGCAAGGTGTTGGACTCGCCGGTCGGACCGGGCAGGGCCCCGGGCGCGAACAGCGTGCGCGCCTGACCGGCGTAGTAGCGCAGGAAGTCCACCGCCTCGCGCACCTCGGCCACGCCGTCGGGGATGGTCTTGCCGGCTTCCTTCGTGCACAGCGCGATGAACTGCGGCATGCGCCGTTCGAGCAGGTCCGCCGCGTGCTCGAGGATCGCCGCGCGCGAGGCGGGCGCGGTCGCGTCCCAGCCCGGCTGCGCCCCGGCCGCGTTGGCCAGCGCGCGGTCGATGGTGTCGGCGTCGGCGGCCTGCCAGCGGCCGACGCGCTGGCGCCGGTCGGCAGGGTTGGTCACCTCCACCACGGGCCCGGAAGACACGGCGCCGGGGACCAGCGGACCCGCGCGCCAGCCGTCGGGCCCGGCTTCGGCCAGCGTGGCCCCGATCCGCTCGGCCAGGGCGCGCAGCGCGTCGTCGTTGGCGAGGTTCACGCCCATGGAGTTGATCCTCTCGATGCCGTGGCTGCGGTACAGGTCGACCGGCAGCGGGATGCGCGGGTGCGGGACCGGGTCGAAGCCGGCCACCACCTCGACCGGATCGCGCACCAGGTCGTCGATCGACACGTCCTCGTCGCTGATCCGGTTCACGAAGCTTGAATTGGCGCCGTTCTCCAGCAGCCGCCGCACCAGGTAGGGCAGCAGGTCCTCGTGCGAACCCACCGGCGCGTACACGCGGCAGGGCACGCCGAGCCGGTCGGCGGGGATGACCTCGGCGTACAGGTCGTCGCCCATGCCGTGCAGCTTCTGGAACTCGAAGCCCGGCGCGCCGCCGTCGCCCGGGCGCTGGCCGGGCGGCAGCATCGCCTGCGCCATGCGGTGGATCGCGGCGATGGTCTGCGCGTTGTGGGTGGCGAACATCGGGTAGATCGCATCGCTGTTGGCCAGCAGCCGCGCGGCGTTGGCCTGGTAGCTGACGTCGGTGCTGGGCTTGCGGGTGAACACCGGGTAGCCGTCGAGGCCGTCGACCTGGGCGCGCTTGACCTCGCTGTCCCAGTACGCGCCCTTGACCAGGCGCACCGGGATCCGGCGGCCGTGGCGGCGGGCGAGGTCCGCGATCCAGTCGATCACGAACGGCGCGCGCTTCTGGTAGGCCTGGACCACGATGCCGAAGCCTTCCCAGCCGGCCAGCGACGGGTCGCTCCAGGCGGCCTCGATCACGTCCAGCGACAGCTCCAGCCGGTCGGCCTCCTCGGCGTCGATGGTCAGGCCGATGTTGTAGTCCTTCGCCTGGCGGGCCAGCCGCAGCAGGTCCGGGGCCAGTTCGGCCAGCACCCGGGCGCGCTTGGCGTGCTCGTAGCGCGGGTGCAGGGCCGAGAGCTTGACCGAGATCGAAGGCGCCGTGATCGGGTCGGCGAACGGCCCGGTGCGGCCGATCGCGTCGATCGCCTCGCCGTAGGCCCTGAGGTAGCGGGCGGCGTCGCGCCGGGTCAGCGCGGCCTCGCCGAGCATGTCGAACGAGTAGCGGTAGGCCGCGTTGGCGCCCTTGCGGCTGCGGGCCAGGGCCTCGTCGATGGTCCGGCCCATGACGAACTGGTGGCCCATGATCCGCATCGCCTGGCGCACGGCCAGCCGCACCACCGGCTCGCCCACGCGCCCGACCAGGCGCCGGAGCGCGCCGCGCACGTCGCGCCGGGTCTCCTCGGCCAGGTCCACCAGGTGGCCGGTGAGCATCAGGCCCCAGGTCGAGGCGTTCACCAGCACCGAGTCCGAGCGGCCCACGTGGCGGCGCCAGTCGGCCTCGCCGAGCTTGTCGCGGATCAGCAGGTCGGCCGTGTTCTGGTCGGGGATCCGCAGCAGGGCCTCGGCCACGCACATCAGCAGCACGCCCTCCTCGCTGCCCAGGTCGTACTGGCGCATGAAGGACTCGATCGCGCCCTGGTCGACGGCGCGGGCGCGCACCCGGCGCACCAGGTCGGTGGCGGTGGCGCGGATCGCGGCGCGGTCGGCCTCGCCCCAGCCGGGGACGGGCCGGCGGGCCACCGCCAGCAGTTCGCGGACATGGGCGGCCTCGTCCCGGGTCCAGGCCGCGGTGATCGCCGCGCGCAGCGGCGACGGCGGGGCCGGGTCGGGGTCGGTGCCGGTCGGGGAGGCGGGAAGGACGGGTGCGTTCATCTTGGCGGGACGGCTGGGCGGCGCCGACGGCGCCGGCATCGGCCATTGTCGCGGCCGCCGCGTTCGCGCGGCTTGAACGAATCCGCCATCCGCGGCGCGGGCGCCGGCACAAACCGCGCCACGCCGCGCCCGCGCACCGCCGCAGGGGCGGCCCGCGCCCGCCGCCGGGGCCGCGACCGCCCGGCGGTTTCCCGGCGCGCGCCGCCCCGCGGCGCCGGTCGCGCCGTGGCTCGGCTTGCCCCTAAACCCGCGCGGCCGCTACCATTTGGAAGTTTTCGCGTGCCGGCGACGAAGGCACGCGAGGTTCCGATGCGACTCGCGCGACGGCCGGATCCGGGCGCGCGGGAGTCGTTTTGACAGTTCGCAACGGTTGGCTGGCGGCCCCGGGCCGCGACCGACCACATTGGGGTCCAGCAATGATGCAGGCGCGTTTCTCGCGGTGGGTGGTGGCGGCATTGGCGTCCATGCCGTTGGCGGCGCTGGCCGCCGACCCGGTCCCGTGGCAGCTGAACATGGGCCGCGGCGTGACCGCGTCCGCGCAGAACGCCTACGAGGCGCACATGCTGGCGCTGTGGATCTGCGTCGGCATCGGCGTGGTGGTGTTCGCGGCCATGGCCTACGCCATGTTCAGGTTCCGCCACTCCAAGGGCGCGGTGCCCGACACCAGCTTCACCCACAGCACCAGGCTGGAGATCCTCTGGACCGTGATCCCCGTGGTCCTGCTGGTGATCATGGCCGTGCCGGCGACCGCCAAGCTGATCTCGATGTACGACACCCGCGAGTCGGAGATGACGATCAAGGTCACCGGCCTGCAGTGGATGTGGAAGTACGAGTACCTGGGCGAGGGCGTGGAGATCACCAGCCGCCTCGACCGCGAGAGCGACCGCCTGCGCCAGAACCGCAACGCCACCCGCGCCGAGCTCGAGGCGCACCCGGCCTACCTGCTCTCGGTCGACAACGAGCTGGTGGTGCCGACCAACACCAAGATCCGCTTCGTGATCACCGCCGACGACGTGATCCACTCCTGGTGGGTGCCGGCGCTGGGCTGGAAGCAGGACGCCATCCCCGGGATCATCAACGAAGGCTGGACCGACATCCGCGAGCCGGGCGTCTACCGCGGCCAGTGCGCCGAGCTGTGCGGCAAGGACCACGGCTTCATGCCGATCGTGGTCCGCGCGGTGCCGCGCGAGGAGTTCGACGCGTGGCTGGCCTCCAAGAAGGCCGCCGGCCAGGCCCCGGCGGCGACGCCCGGCACGACCGACGACGCGCAGGGCACCGAGCCCGCCGACCCGCAGGCGCCCGAACAGGCCGCTCCCGCCACCGACGCCGCCAGCGCCGTCTGACCGATTCCGAAAGGCCGAACGCAATGTCCACGCATACCGCCACCGCCGACCACCACGACGCCCACGACCACAAGCCGGGCTTCGTCGAACGCTGGTTCTTCTCCACGAACCACAAGGACATCGGCACCCTCTACCTGCTCTTCAGCTTCCTCATGGTCATCGTCGGCGCGGCGATGAGCGTGGTGATCCGCACCGAGCTGGCGGTGCCGGGCCTGCAGCACGTCAGCCCGCACTTCTTCAACCAGATGACGTCGATGCACGCGCTGGTGATGATCTTCGGCGCGGTCATGCCGGCCTTCGTCGGCCTGGCCAACTGGATGATCCCGCTGCAGATCGGCGCGCCCGACATGGCGCTGCCGCGCATGAACAACTGGTCCTTCTGGATCCTGCCGTTCGCGTTCACCATGCTGCTGCTGACGCTGTTCCTGCCGGGCGGCGCGCCGGCCGGCGGCTGGACCATGTACCCGCCGCTGTCGCTGCAGGGCGGCGCGAACGTGTCGTTCGCGATCTTCGCGATCCACATGATGGGCATCAGCTCGATCATGGGCGCGATCAACGTGATCGCCACCATCCTCAACATGCGCGCGCCGGGCGTGGACCTGCTGAAGATGCCGATCTTCTGCTGGACCTGGCTGATCACCGCGTTCCTGCTGCTGGCGGTGATGCCGGTGCTGGCCGGCGCGGTCACCATGCTGCTGACCGACAAGTTCTTCGCGACCTCGTTCTTCAACGCCGCCGGCGGCGGCGACCCGGTGATGTACCAGCACATCTTCTGGTTCTTCGGGCATCCCGAGGTCTACATCATGATCCTGCCGGCCTTCGGCATCGTGTCGGAGATCATCCCGACCTTCAGCCGCAAGCCGCTGTTCGGCTACCAGGCCATGGTGTACGCCACCGCCGCGATCGCGTTCCTGTCGTTCATCGTGTGGGCCCACCACATGTTCACGGTGGGCATGCCGCTGGGCGGCGAGATCTACTTCATGTTCGCCACGATGCTGATCTCGATCCCGACCGGGGTGAAGGTGTTCAACTGGGCCTCGACCCTGTGGCGCGGCTCGATCAGCTTCGAGACGCCGATGCTGTGGTCGATCGCGTTCGTGATCCTGTTCACCATCGGCGGCTTCTCCGGCCTGATGCTGGCGATCGTCCCGGCCGACTTCCAGTACCACGACACCTACTTCGTGGTCGCCCACTTCCACTACGTGCTGGTGACCGGCGCGCTGTTCGCGATCATCGCCTCGATCTACTACTGGTGGCCGAAGTGGACCGGGCGCATGTACAACGAGAAGTGGGGCAAGTTCCACTTCTGGTGGACGGTGGTGTTCGTCAACCTGACCTTCTTCCCGCAGCACTTCCTGGGCCTGGCCGGCATGCCGCGCCGCATCCCCGACTACAACGTGGTGTTCGCGGACTGGAACCTGGTCAGCTCGATCGGCGCCTTCGGCATGTTCCTGACGCCGTTCATGATGATCTTCATCTTCGCCCACTCGCTGAAGCACGGGGCGAAGGCCGGCGCCCGCCCGTGGGAAGGCGCGCGCGGCCTGGAGTGGACGGTGCCGTCGCCGGCCCCGCACCACACCTTCGCCACGCCGCCGGCGATCAAGCCGGGCGACCTGGCCCACGACGACGTCACCCACTGAAGGCGATGACCGCGATGACCGCGCCCCGGCACGACGACGAGCGCATTGCGCAGCAGCGCAAGCGCGCCGTGCGCACGGCCGTGGTCGCGGGCGCGATCGCCCTGGCGGTGTACGTGGCGTTCATCCTGTCCGGGGTGGTCGGGCGATGAGCGCGGGCCGCAAGTTCGGGATCGCCAAGCTCCTCGGCGTCTCGCTGGCCGCGTTCGCGTTCACCTTCTCGCTGGTGCCGCTGTACCGGATCGCGTGCGAAAAGGTGTTCGGCATCCGCCTGGAGAACAGCGCCGCCGACGCCAGCGCCATCGCCTCCGCCACGCCGGCCGAGCGCTGGGTGACGGTGGAGTTCGACAGCACCGTGAACTCGAAGCTGCCGTGGGCGTTCGAGCCCAACGCCACCCGCATGCGGGTCAAGGTCGGCGAGCAGTACGAGGCCACCTACGCCGCGCGCAACCGCGCCGACCGCCCGATCGTCGGCAGCGCGACGCCGTCGGTGGCGCCGGCCCGGGCCTCGGGCTACTTCAACAAGACCGAGTGCTTCTGCTTCACCGCCCAGACCCTGATGGCGGGCGAGGAGCGCGACCTGCCGGTGCGCTTCATCATCGATCCGGCGCTGCCGCCGGACGTGCACACCATCACCCTGTCGTACACCATCTTCAAGAACGACGTGCTCACCGAACGCCTCGCCGCGGCGGCGCCGTCGTCCACCGTGCCGCATTCGGCACCCTGACCCAACGCACCCACGGACCTACGTCATGGCCCACACCGCCCACCACGACCCCAACGTCTACTTCGTGCCGCACGGCAGCCGCTGGCCGGTGTTCGCGTCGGTGGCGCTGTTCACCACGATGTTCGGCCTGGCCACGTGGTTCAACGACGTCGGCTGGGGCCGCACCGTGTTCTTCGTCGGCATCGCCGGCCTGGTGTCGATCCTGTTCAAGTGGTTCGCCGACGTGATCCTCGAGTCGGTCTCGGGCTACTACAACAAGCAGGTGGACGTCTCGTTCCGGATGGGGATGGTGTGGTTCATCTTCTCCGAGGTGATGTTCTTCGCCGCCTTCTTCGGCGCGCTGTTCTACACCCGCCAGTTCGCGCTGCCGTGGCTGGGCGGCGAAGGCGACGGCGTCGCGACCAACTACCTGCTGTGGGAAGGCTTCAGCGCCGCGTGGCCGAGCGCGGGCCCGGGCGGCGTCGGCGGCGCCTTCCAGACCATCCCGGCCTGGGGCCTGCCGCTGCTCAACACCCTGATCCTGCTCACCTCGGGCGTGACCATCACCATCGCCCACCACGCGCTCAAGGCCGGCAACCGCGGCCAGCTGCTGCTGTGGCTGGGCGCGACCGTGGCGCTGGGCTGCGTGTTCCTGTTCTTCCAGGCCGAGGAGTACATCCACGCCTACTCCGAGCTCAACCTGACCCTGCGCTCGGGGATCTACGGCTCGACCTTCTTCATGCTCACCGGCTTCCACGGCGCCCACGTGACCCTGGGCACGATCATGCTGATCGTGATCTGGCTGCGCTGCGCCAAGGGCCACTTCACCAAGGAAAACCACTTCGCGTTCGAGGCGGTGGCCTGGTACTGGCACTTCGTCGACGTGGTCTGGCTGGGCCTGTTCCTGTTCGTCTACGTGCTTTGACGGACGACCATGTCGAACCCGGGCCGGGGCCCCGCGAGCGCGGCGGCCCCGGACCACGCGAAGGCGCCGGCATGCCGGCGCTTTTCCGCTTTTATGGCTTCGCCGCGGCGGCCGCCGCCCGCTCAGGGATTGGGGTTGCGGCCCACGCCGTGGAATTCGATCCAGCCCATGTAGTGGGCCAGCACCACCAGCAGGATCAGCACGATCGACAGCGCGATGCGCCTGGTCAGCGCGTTGACGGTGCGCTTGGTCTGGCCCTTGTCGACCAGCATGTAGTACAGCCCCGCGCCCAGGTTCCACAGGATCAGCGCCAGGAAGGCGACGATCACCAGGGTCTTGAGGGAGTCGTTCATCGGCCTGTTCCGGGGCGCGGCATGCGCCGGTCGCGGCCATTATCGCAGTCCGGGAGGAAGGCGGCATGAGGGCGGGCCACGGCCGCGTGCTGGGCTGGGTGCTGGCGCTGGCGGCGATCGCGCTGTTCGCCTCGCTGGGGCGCTGGCAGCTGGGCCGCATGGAACAGAAGCAGGCCATGCTCGACGGGGTCGAACGCACGCTCGCGGCGCGCCACGCGCTGCCGCTGTCGGCGGCCGGCGACCCGGCGCGCGCGCGCGACTTCGACTGGGCGGCCGGCGACGGCGCGTTCGCCGACGCGCCGGCCGTGCTGCTCGACAACCAGCAGCGCGACGGCCGCCCCGGCGTGCGCGCCTACCGGTTGTTCGCGCCCGCGCAGGGCGCGCCGCTGCTGGTCGAGCTCGGCTGGCTGCCGCTGCCGGGCGATCGCACCATGCCGCCGGTGCCGCGGCCCGACGGCGAGCACCAGGTCCAGGGCCTGCTGTTGCCGCCGCCCTCGCCCGGCATCGCCAGCCCGCGGCTGTCGCGCACGCCCGGCGGTGGCGCGGTGGTGTCGACCGCGCTCGACGCGCCCGCGCTTGCCGAGGCGCTGGGCGTCCCGGCGCTGCCGCCGCGCGTGCTCAGGCTCGATCCCGACCTGCCGCTGGGGTTTGCGCGCGACCTCGACGTGCTGCCCAATACGCTCACGCCGCAGCAACACCTGGGCTACGCCGTGCAGTGGTTCGGGTTGGCCCTGGCGGTGCTCGCCACCGCGCTCATCCTCACCTTCCGCCGTCCACGCCGATGAACGCATCCTCCAATCCCGGGCAGCGTGGCCGCAACCGCGCGACGCTGGCCCTGATCGTCCTGCTGTTCCTGGGCACCGCCCTGGCCGCGGCCGCGCTGCGGCTGTCGGGCTGGCGCCCGGAAGGCACGCGCAACCATGGCGAGCTGCTGGATCCGCCCGCCGACCTGCGCCAGGCCACGCTGCGCCTGCGCGACGGCGGCGAGTACGCATGGAACCCGGCCGAACGCACCTGGCGCATCCTCGTCGCGCCGCGCGCGGGCTGCGACGCGCCGTGCGTGGAGCTGTCGCGCCAGATCGACCTGGTGTGGCAACTGTTCGGCCATCGCGCCGACCGCGTGCACGTGCTGTGGGTGGGCGACGCGCCCGCCGGCGCGGTGCGCAACGCGGCCTGGCGCGAGATCGTGCGCGATCCGGCACTGGTCGCGGCGCTGCCGCGCAACGACGACCCGGCCGGGGCGCCGGTGTACGTGGTCGATCCGAACGGTTTCGTGATCCTGCGTTACCCTCCCGGCTTCGACCCGGGCCACCTGCGCGAGGACGTGGCCCGACTGCTCAGGCTCAGATGATGGCAAGTCCCGCTTCCCTCCCGTCGCGTCCGCACGTGTACCGCCACTTCCACCGCATCGCGTGGCTGGCGGTGGCGCTGACGTTCTGCGTGATCGTGTTCGGCGCGTTCGTGCGCCTGTCCGACGCCGGCCTGAGCTGCCCCGACTGGCCGACCTGCTACGGCCGCGCCACCTGGCCGCAGGCGGCGCAGGAAGTGAGCGACCACGCGGCGAGCGCGATCCGCCCGTTCGAGGACCACAAGGCCTGGCGCGAGCAGGTGCACCGCCACCTCGCCGCCTCGCTCGGCGTGCTGGTGCTGGTGCTCGCGCTGCTCGCCGTGCGCCGGCGGCGGTTCGGCATCGCCCTGGTGCTGGGCGCGTCGGCGCTGGTGGCGGCGGCGGTCCCGATGTACATGCGCGGCCTGGTGGTGCCGGCGCTGCTGGTCGCGGGGGCCGGAGAGGCCCTCCTGCTGGGCGCCGCGCTGGCGTGGATGCGCGCCAACCGCACGGTCGCCGGGCGCGACCTCGCGCCGGTGGGCGCGCTGGCGCTGGCGGTGGTGGTGTTCCAGGCCCTGCTCGGCAAGTGGACGGTCACCATGCTGCTCAAGCCGGTGATCGTGATGGGCCACCTGCTCGGAGGCATGCTCACCTTCTCGCTGCTCGCCTGGATGGCCTGGCGCGCCACCCACCTGCCGGTGGTGCATGCCGACGCCGTGGTGCTCCGGCGCTGGCTCGTCGCGGCGATCGCGGTGCTGGGGGTGCAGATCGCGCTCGGCGGCTGGGTCAGCGCCAACTACGCCGCGCTGTCGTGCGGCGCCGGCGGCTGGACCACGCCCGAGCCGCACTACCTCGATTTCCCGAAGTGCGTCGGCCAGTGGTGGCCGCCGGCCGACTTCCGCGAGGGCTTCGTGCTCTGGCGTGGCGTGGGCGTGGACTACGAGGGCGGGGTGCTCGACGGCGCGGCCCGCATCGCGATCCAGCTCGCGCACCGGATGTTCGCGGTCGCCGCCGCCGGCGTGCTGCTGGCGCTGGCCTGGCGCCTGTCGCGCACGCCGGGCCTGCGCGGCTGGTCGCTGGTGCTGGTGCTGCTCACGCTCGGCCAGGTGCTGCTGGGCGTGCTGAACGTCAAGCTGTCGCTGCCGCTGCAGGTGGCGGTGATGCACAACGGCGGCGCCGCGCTGCTGCTGTTCGTGCTGGTGTCGCTGCTGGCGCGGCTGCAGCGCGCGACGTGAGGCGCATGGCCGCGAACCCGCGCGTGGCGCCGTGGGAGGCGTGATGGGCACCGGACGCGCCTTCCTCCTCGGCCAGTACTGGGCGCTGACCAAGCCACGGGTGGTCGCGCTGATCGTGTTCACCGCGCTGGTGGGCATGTTCCTGGCCGTGCCGGGACTGCCGCCGCTGCGCCAGACCGTGTTCGGCCTGCTCGGCATCTGGCTCGCCGCCGCCTCGGCCGCCGCGATCAACCACCTGATCGACCAGCGCATCGACAAGGTGATGGCGCGCACCGCCGACCGCCCGCTGGCGACCGGCGCGCTGCGGCCGGCCCAGGTGCTGGCGTTCGCGGCGTTCCTCGGCGCGGCCTCGATGGCGATGCTGGTCGCGCTGGTGAACCCGCTGACCGCGGCGCTCACCTTCGCCTCGCTGATCGGCTACGCCATCGTCTACACCGGCTTCCTCAAGCGCGCCACGCCGCAGAACATCGTGATCGGCGGCATCGCCGGCGCCGCGCCGCCGCTGCTGGGCTGGGCCGCCGTGACCAACATGGAAGGGCAGTGGGACTGGGCCCACGCCCTGCTGCTGGTGCTGATCATCTTCGTCTGGACCCCGCCGCACTTCTGGGCGCTGGCGATCTTCCGCCGCGCCGACTACGCGCGCGCGCTGGTGCCGATGCTGCCGGTGACCCACGGCGTGGAATACACGCGCTGGCAGATCCTGTTCTACACCGTGCTGCTGTGCGTGGTCACGGTGCTGCCGGTGGCGATCGGCATGAGCGGCCTGTTCTACCTCGGCGGCGCCGTGGTGCTGGGCCTGGCCTTCCTCTGGTACGCCTGGCGGCTGCTCGACCCGCCCGACGAGCTGTTCGCGATGAAGGTGTTCAACTACTCGGTCGTGTACCTGATGGCGCTGTTCGCCTTCCTGCTGCTCGACCACTGGCTGCTGCCGTGGCTGGAGCCGGCCGCGGCGCCGGCGCTGCGGCTCGAACGCATCAGCTGATCGGCCCGAAGCGCTGGCGCAGGAACCTCGCCGCCGCCGCCGACAGCCCGGCGATCTTGGGCGTGGCCTGGCGGTAGAACTTGAAGTTCAGCTCGGTTTCCGGGCGGCCATCGTCCCAGTCGCAGAACCGGCGCAGCGTGTCCGGCGCCAACGGCCGGCGAACCGGCGCGTCGCGGCGGACGCGGATGCTGACCCGCGGCGTCTCGCGGGCCACGCCGGGCGTTCGCGGCAACAGCTCGGCCCAGGTGACCGTGCCCATCGCGACCAGGCCCGGGCCGTCGCCGGGTCCCTCGGCGAACACGAACAGGGTGTCGCCCGCGGCGATCGCCTTGCCGCCGTACATGGTCTTGCAGGCGCTGAACGCGAACTCCGCCGCATGCGCGTCGTCGAGGCGGGCCTTGATCGCGAATGCGCGCTCGTTGCCTGCGGCCATCGGATTCCTCCCGCGTCCAGGGTGCCTGCGCCGCGGTCCGCTCACGCCATCGGCTGGCGGATGATCGTGCGCCACTTCGCCGGATCGGCGCGGCGCACGTCGCTCAGGTAGATCTCGTGGTGCCTGCCGGCGAGCCGGCCGCGCCCGGCAATGAAGTCGTGCACGCGCGCGATGGTCGGCCCCTCCTCGCTGAACGGGCCGACGTGCAGGACCTGGGCGCAGCGTCCTTCCGTGAACGCCTCGAGCCGCAGCCGGTCGAGACCGGGCGGGGCCTTCTTCGCCCGGACCTGTGCGATCGCGGCGTCGAGCAGCGCGTCGTCGACGAAGTCCGGCTGCAGGACCATCATCGTCCAGCGCCAGCGCGCCCGGTCGTTCGCGGCGAACACGGCGTGGTCGTCCGCCCACCACAGCCCTTCCAGCGGCATCACCGCGTAGTCCGGGCCGCCCGCCTTCTTCAGCATGAACTTCGCGGCGTACGA
>Ga0207873_1000732_pt1 | contig 34556 bp, 28 predicted proteins | sample BGWIniCompost_FD_187373 | JGI IMG/M metagenome (GOLD analysis project Ga0207873, IMG submission 187373) | Cellulose adapted compost microbial communities from Newby Island Compost Facility, Milpitas, CA, USA - BGW Initial Compost (SPAdes)... ... | reverse complement strand
GTTTAGCATTCGATGGTAACATACAGGGATTGCCAGGAAGCTTTATCTTCAGAGAAGAGGAGAACAGGTGTGTTGCAGTTCATTCAGCAGGCATGCTTGAAGCAATTAAAGATATGTATAAAATTACCAGGTTAAGTGATGAATTGTTAAACGGAAAACTCTCTGAAGAAGAAGTAATGGAAGAATCTTCAAATTAATTATTTAACATTTTTGTTCAGGGGCTGCTCAGTATTTAAATAATTTGAGCAGCCTTTTTTATTTTTATTCAGATATAAATTGTAATCTTCATTCAGTATAAAAAACTTATTTTATTTTTTTGGAAAGGAAATCATTTATTATTTTGCATAAAAAAGGAGATGTTTAAATGCAAAAGCTTGTAAAAATTTTTCTGATAATCTTTTCAGTTTCTGTTTTTGCACAGGAACAGGTTTTAACGTCATACAATATTTTTAATCTTAAATCTGTAACAGATACTGAAACTTCACCCGACGGAAAATACGTTGCTTATACAGTAAACATTCCGCGTCCTTTTACAGACAAACCGGGATCAGATTATAAACATCTCTATCTTTTAAATATTGAAAGTGGATCAGCAACACCTTTACTTGAAGGTAAACAATCTATTTCACAGCTTAGGTGGTCACCTGATTCAAAAACAATTGCGTTTCTTTCAAGGTTAGGAGAAGAAAAATATACCCAGGTTTATTTCATTAACCCGGAAGGCGGCTCTCCTGAAAAAATTACAAACTCTGAAAGCTCTGTGCAGGAATTTGAATTTCATCCCGATGGATCAACATTAGGTTATGTTGCAAGCGAACCTGAATCCTCAAAGAAAAAAGAACTTAAAGAGAAGGGATTTGATGCAGAGATTTATGAAGAGGAGGTAAGAGATTTAAATCTTTATCTTTTTGATTTAAAATCGAATGAAACAAAAAAACTAACTTCAGGTTTTACTGTTTATGATTTTGAATGGAGCCCTGATGGATCCCAGATTTTAGCAGTATGTGCTGATAAAAATCTTGTTGATTATTCATACATGTTTAAAAGAATTTTTCTGATTAATCCCGGAACCGGTGAAAGATCAATGCTGGTTGAAAACCCGGGTAAATTAGGTCAGGTTGCCTGGGCTCCTGATGGAAAACATATTGCATTTATTTCAGCGACAGATGTTAATGACCCTGTAAGCGGAACTTTGTATGTAGCCGAAGTTCCTAACAATAAAAAGTTTTCAGAGCTTAAAATTTATTCTGAAGATTTTGTTGGAGATGTAACTCATATAGTCTGGAAAGATGAAAGTACAATTCTCTTTTCTGCTGATGAAGGTGTAAATACAACTTTCAGCGAACGAAATATTAATATGCCTGCAAGAAAAATATTAATTGAAGCAGGGAAAATTTTCTTTTCAAATTTTAGTTATGAAAATGGTATAGTCTCTCTTGCAGGAAATACAGCATCACATCCTTCCGAATTATTCACATTAAAGATTGATGAAAATGAACTTGTCAAACATACCGATCATAATCCATGGCTTGCTAAAGTTAAATTAGCTAAACAGGAAAAGATTGAATATGAAGCAAGAGATGGTTTGCGTATAGAAGGTGTTCTGCTTTATCCTTTAAATTTTTCAGAAGGGAAAAAATATCCTCTTATAGTTTATGCACATGGCGGTCCTGAGTCTTGTGTAAAAAACGGATGGAGTACAAATTATAATATGTGGGGACAGGTTGCCGCTGCAAAGGATTATTTTGTTTTTATGCCAAACTACCGTTCAAGCTCAGGCAGAGGTGAGGAATTTTCAAGAATGGATTTTGGTGACCTTGGAGATGAGGAGTTTAATGATGTTATTGATGGAATAGATTTTCTTATAAATAAAGGCTGGGTTGATAAAGATAAAGTTGGAATAGGCGGAGGTTCTTACGGCGGTTATTTCTCCGGCTGGGCTGCTACAAAACATACTGACAGGTTTGCTGCTGCAGTTAGTTTTGTAGGTATATCAAACCAGATATCAAAAAGAAATACAACAGATATTCCTTATGAAGATTATTATGTTCACTGGGGGTTGTGGACACATGAAGATTATGATTTAATCTATGACAGGAGTCCTGTTAAATATGCTAATCAAAGTAAAACTCCCACTCTTATTCTTCATGGAAAAGAAGATCCGAGAGTTCATCCTTCGCAGAGTCTTGAGTTATACCGTGCATTAAAAACTCATGGCAAAGCACCTGTAAGACTTGTCTGGTACCCGGGACAGGGTCATGGTAATTCTAAAAATACTTCTAAGCTTGATTATAGTTTAAGAACGATGGAATGGTTTGATTATTATCTTAAGAGTGATAAACCAAAAGATAAAATGCCTGATATGTGGCTGGATATTGAAAGTGAAGAAATAACCCAGGTACAATAAAAATATTTAAAGCTCTCCTGTAGATTAATTTTCCGGGAGAGCTTCTTAAAAAATATACTGAAGCTGAACATAAGTAGAGTAATACTGAATTGAATACTTTATAAAAGTTAAACCGTACTCAAGCCCAAGTCCTAATCTAAATCCGTTGTAAGTGTATTCTCTGAAATCAATCCCTCCGAGCAATGAAAGAACAATTCCACCATCCCAATGATTTCGGTCGCTGTATACTCTGTCGTTTAATGTAAGTAAGCCCAATCCCTGCTCTGTATAAAAATTTCCTGTAATAAAACTTGAATAAATTGCTTTTAAGTAAAAACCTTTTACCGATGGATAATATTGTTTGCGGCTTCCCGGGACTAATGAATTAAAATCTGCAGCATAAATAAATCCTAATCTTGCTGAAATAAAATCAGATGGATTTAAATATCCCCCAATAAAAACTGAAGCAGTAAATGCTCCTTCATTTGGTGAGTTTGCAGAAATAAAACCTCCACCAGCATTAACACCAATATTAATTTCTGATTGTGCATTAATGCATTTTGAAAGAATTATTAATAACAGCAGTAAATATTTTTTTATCATATTAATTACAATCTAACAGATTAAAAATAAAAAACTAAATAATAGATTGTGCATCAGAATATTGAGTAAGAACATGAATATGATTATGATTAAGAAATGAGTTTATAATTTTATTCTTCTTAAGGGAAAAAATGACGAAGGTTTCATATATAAAATTAACTGTACATCTTGATGATAACCGTGTACCTGAAAAAATTGAATGGGAAGCAACCGATTCAGGTTCACCGGGGCCTAAAGAAGCAAAATCATTTCTGTTATCTTTATGGGATAAAAATGATAATTCAACTCTCGGTATCGATTTATGGACGAAAGACATGCTTCTCGATGATATGAATATTCATTTCCACCAGGTTTTTTTGAAAATGGCAGATACCTATAAACGCGCAACAAAGAATAATGAAATTTCAGAAATGATTAATAATTTTGCAGCAGAGTTTGCAAAAAAACTGGAACTTCAAAAAAAAGTTAAGTAGTTATTTTTCCCGTTCCGTATTTCTGCTAAATTATTTTAAAAGGAAAATATGGATACAGAAATTCTTGCCCGGCTTCAGTTCGCATTCACTATTGCATTTCATTATATCTATCCTCCTTTAAGCATTGGTTTAGGTGTAATACTGGTTATGATGGAGGGGATGTACCTCAAGACAAAAAATCCTCTCTATGAACAGATGACCAAATTCTGGGTTAAAGTATTTGCTTTAACTTTTGCTATTGGTGTTGCAACAGGAATTGTAATGGAATTTGAATTTGGTACAAACTGGGCAACTTATTCAAGATATGTCGGTGACGTTTTTGGGAGTGCACTGGCAGCAGAAGGTATCTTTGCATTCTTTTTGGAATCGGGATTTCTTGCTATACTTGTTTTCGGTTGGGATAAAGTAAAACCGCGTACTCATTTTATTGCAACTGTTATGGTTGCTTTAGGCGCTATGTTCAGTGCTGTGTGGATTGTTGTTGCAAACAGCTGGATGCAGACCCCCGACGGATATCATATAGTTGAACATGTAGTTGGAGAAGATATTGTCGCACGTGCAGAGATTACAGATTTCTGGGCAATGGTTTTAAATCCTTCATCTGTTGAACGACTTCTTCATGTAATTTCAGGATGCTGGCTTGCAGGTTCTTTCCTTGTTATAAGTGTCTGTTCATTTTACATTTTAAGAAACAGGCATCTTGTATTTGCAAAATCATCTTTAAAAATTGCACTTCTTCTTGCTTTATTTGCATCATTGTTTCAGTTATTTACCGGGCATCAGAGTGCTGTTGGTGTAAGCAGAAATCAGCCTGAAAAGCTTGCAGCTATGGAAGCACATTTTGATTCATCTGCAGCGGGCGACCTCCATTTATTCGGCTGGGTTGATGAAGAAAATAAAGAAGTGAAATATGGATTTGCAATTCCCGGTTTACTCAGTTATTTAATTTATGGTGATTCGGAAAAACCTGTTGCAGGTTTAAATTCTTTTCCACAGGATGAAATTCCTCCGGTTAATATAGTTTTCCAGGCTTATCATATTATGGTTGCGATAGGATTCTTTCTGATTGGGATAAGTGTGCTTGGTGTATTTCTATGGTGGAGAGGAAAATTATTCAATCATAAATGGCTACTCTGGGTTTTTGTGTTTTCTGTTTTAGGTCCTCAGATTGCAAACCAGGTCGGATGGATTACAGCAGAGGTTGGTAGACAGCCATGGATTGTTTATAAACTTTTAAAAACTTCGGAAGGATTATCAAAAGCTGTATCAGCAGATCAGATATTATTTTCATTAATACTTTTTACTGTAATATACTTTTCCCTTTTTATTCTTTTTATATATCTGCTGAATGAAAAAATTAAACATGGTCCGGAAGAACCCGAAGAGATTTCTTCAGAATATGAAAAACAAAAATTCTTATTTGATGCAAAGAAAAGTTAAGTTTTTAACGATAATCATTAAATAAAATTTTTAATAAGCCCTCTCCTTTGGAGAGGGTTGGGAGAGGCTCTCTTTTTATGGATTTAAATACAACATGGTTCATTCTAATTGGTGCTTTGTTAACCGGTTATGCAATCCTCGATGGATTTGATCTTGGAGTGGGGGCACTTCATCTTCTTGTAAAAAAAGATGAAGAGAGAAGAACTCTGATTAATGCAATTGGTCCTGTTTGGGATGGCAATGAAGTATGGCTTGTAACTGGCGGCGGTGCATTGTTTGCAGCTTTCCCTGATGTTTATGCAACTGTGTTTTCCGGTTTTTATACGGCATTTATGCTTCTTCTTTTTGTGTTGATATTCAGAGCGGTAGCAATTGAATTCCGCAGTAAACAGGAAGCAAAATGGTGGAGACAAATGTGGGATGTGCTTTTTAGTTTAGCAAGTATCTTCATTGCATTTTTAATGGGAGTTGCACTGGGAAATATAATAACAGGAATTCCTGTTGGTTCTGATAAAGAATTTATGGGCAGCTTTTTTAGTCTTATTAATCCTTACACAATCCTTGTAGGAATAACTACAGTGTCACTTTTTATGATGCATGGTGCAATCTACCTTGTTATGAAAACAGAAGGTGAAGTTCAAAACAAAGTTAAAGCCTGGGTTAATAATACAATTATATTTTTTGTAATCTGCTATGTATCAACTACGATGGCTACATTAATTTATTTCCCGCATATGACGGAACATTTTAAATCAACACCCTGGCTGTTTGTTCTTGCATTACTTAATATGCTTGCAATAGCTAATATACCAAGAGAGATTTATCATGGAAGGGAATTCAGAGCTTTCTTATCATCTTGTGCATCAATTGCAGCTTTGCTTTCATTATTTGCCGCAGGAATATTTCCTGATATTCTCATCTCAACTATAAATTCCGAATATAGTCTGAACATTTATAATGCGGCTTCCTCTGAAAAAACATTAAGTGTAATGCTTACCATTGCATTAATAGGAATGCCTTTCGTGCTTGGTTATACTTTTACAATCTACTGGATATTCAGAGGCAAAGTTAAACTGGATAAGATGAGTTATTAAAGACCAACTAATTTGACAAAGTAAACATTCATCTTTATCTTTTTTTAAAAGATACCAACAAACAAAAAATAAAATGCTTCTTGAGCGGGAAAAATTTCTGTCTGAACTTAATAATCAGTTTCAGAAAGCATTATGCGGTGAAGGACAGGCTGCAGTAATATACGGAGATGCTGGAATCGGAAAGACTTCACTTGTAGAATATTTTACCCGGCAGCAGGAAGATAAAGCACAGATATTCTGGGGAGCCTGTGATGATCTTTTCACGCCCCGCCCGCTTGCCCCTTTTTATGATATTGTAAACAAAATGCAGAGCCGGCTTATCGAAATACTTGAAAAGGGTGCTGCCCGTCCTTCTGTTTTTACTTCAATTATTAATGAAATTCATAAAAGTGAACCCAATATTATAGTTATTGAAGATGTGCACTGGGCAGATGAATCAACTCTTGATCTTATAAAATTTTTAATTAAAAGAATTAATAAATACAGAAGTTTTCTTATTGTTACTTACAGAAGCGATGAGGTTAGTTTTAATAACACTTTAAGATTAGCATTCAGCAATATTGGTACAGCTAATTTAAAAAGATTTGAACTGCCTCCTCTTTCAAAAAATGCTATTAATATTCTTGCAAAAAATTCCGGAAGAAAAGATAATTTAATTTTTTCTAAAACAGGTGGAAATCCCTTTTTTATAAAGGAATTACTTTTGCACAATCAAAAAAATATTCCTGCTACAATAAAAGAACTTATAATCTCTAAGCTGAACCGGTTATCACCTGAAGCACGTTCAGCAGTTGAGATACTATCAGTCATACCCGGCTCAGTTGAAAAATGGCTGGTTAATATTCTTATAAAAAATTATACTGTTATTGATGAAGCGGTAGAGTGCGGCATCTTGAAATCTGACAATTATAATATTGCATTCAAACATGAATTAATGAAAACTGCTGTTGAGGAATCTTTAACTGAAACCAAGAGAGTTAAAAATAATTCGATCGTTCTGAATATTCTTTTAAATCAAAAAAACAAAGAACCATTTCTTGCACGGATAATTCATCACGCTTCTAAAACTGCTGACAGTAAAGTAATTACCAAATATGCTCCTTTGGCTGCTAAGCAGGCTTCAAAATTTAATGCACATAATGAAGCTCTTAAACTTTACAACATTGCTCTTCAATATGCAGGAGATCTTTCTAAGGAGGAATATCTGAATTTATTAGAAGGCAAAGTTTATGAAGCTTATCTGACTGCACGGATTGATGAAGGCATAAAGGCATGTGTATCAATTAATGATATTCTTAAAGATCATAAAGACCCTCTGCGTGAAGGTGAAAATTTAAGAAAGCTCTCAAGACTTTTATGGTACTCGGGGAAAGATAAAGAAGGTGAAGAATATCTTATCAAAGCAATTAAGATTCTTGAGAAATATCCTCCCGGAAAACAACTGGCAATGTCCTATAGTAATCTTTCTCAAATTTATATGCTGAGGGAGGATAAAAAAACAGCAGTTAAATATGGAGAGAAAGCAGTTAAACTGGCAAAAAAATTAAATGATATTGAGATAGAATCACATGCTCTTAACAACATTGGCACTGTAAAACTTATTACATCTGATGAAAGCGGGGAAGAGATTTTAATAAGGAGTCTTAACCTTGCACTTCAAAATGAACTTCACGAGCATGCATGCAGAGCATATGTTAATCTTGGTACAGTAAATTTATACAGAAGAAATCTTTCCGAAGCTGATAAATATTTTTCATTAGGTGTTGATTGTGCAAATGAAAAAGATATTAATGTTGCCAGCTTATGTATTGCCGGGGAATTGGCACAAATAAAATTACATCTTGGAAAATGGGATGAAACAATTGAAATATGCCGCAGTGTTTCTTTAAATGCCCCGGTCCTGGATAAACTTCTGCCTGTAACAATAATTGGTTTGATTAAAGCAAGGAAAAATGAACCCGGGGCTTTTCAATATCTTGATGAAGCTGATGAACTTGTTGAAAGTACAGGTGAAGTTTTGAAAATAGTGAAACTGCAGGCTTCAAGGGCTGAAGTGTTCTGGCTTAAGAATAAGCTTCAGGAAAATATTAATGAATTAATTGGTTGGTATAATAAAATAAAAAAAGGAAATAACCCCTGGGCTATAGGTGAAATTGCATACTGGCTTTGGAAGGGTGGAGGTCTTTCAGAATTTCCTAAATTAATTGCTGAACCTTATAAATTGCAGATACTTGGTAAATGGCATCAGGCAGCTAAAATATGGGAGGAATTAAACTGTCCTTATGAACAGGCATTGGCTCTTTCTGAAGGAAATGAAGAAGCTATGAAAAGTGCTATTAAAATTTTTGATGATCTTGGTGCATCTGCCGCTTCTCAATTAATAAAACAGAAGATGAGAACATCAGGTATAAAAAATATTCCAAAGGGACCAAGACAATCAACAAAAGGAAACCCTGCCGGACTCACAGGACGCCAAATGGAGATTCTAAATCTATTGGCAGAAGGTTTAAGTAATTCACAAATTGCAAACAGATTATATATTTCACCAAGAACAGTTGAAAATCATATTTCTTCAATCTTTTCTAAACTGAATATTCATTCCCGTGTGGAAGCCGCTTCATTAGTTCATAAAAATAAGATTAAAATAAGTATACCCCTCTCATAAAATAGGTAATTATACTCATTTCAGTTCCTCCTGCTTATTTAATATTTGTAAAGAATAAGATAGGAGTAATTTATGAAAGACAAAGATAGTAACAGCATTTTATTAAGGATATTTTTCCTTCTTTACGGAGTGATTAGTTATGTAATTTTTCTGGGAACATTTCTCTATGCAATAGGTTTTGTAGGTAACTTTATTGTTCCCAAAACTATTGATAATGGATTTCAGGGTGGCACAGATAACGCATGGGTTGTAAACATTTTACTGCTTTCTCTGTTTGCAGTGCAGCATAGTGTAATGGCAAGACAGGGTTTTAAAGCATGGTGGATTAAAATAATACCCAAACCAATTGAACGAAGTACATTCGTTCTGCTTTCAAGTTTAGTTCTGATTTTGCTTTTTTATTTCTGGAGACCTTTACCCGGAATTATCTGGAATGTTGATGGTGCTTTTACGGGTACAATTTTAACAGGGCTTTTCTTTATGGGCTGGTTAATTGTTCTTGTAGGAACATTCCTGATAAATCATTTTAACCTGTTCGGACTGCAGCAGGTATATCTGAATTTTAATAACCGTGAACCTGAAAAACCAAAATTTGTAAAGCCATTATTTTATAAGATTGTAAGACATCCTCTTATGCTTGGATTTATAATTGCTTTCTGGTCAACTCCGCAAATGACAACCGGGCATTTTCTTTTTGCAATAGCAACCACAGGTTATATTCTTGTTGCTATTCAATTAGAGGAACGCGATATGGTAAAATTCCATGGAAAAGAATATATAAAATATCAGCAGGAAGTTTCGCAGATAATTCCTTTACCACCTAAAACCCGGGAAGGAATTCTTCAAAAAAATTATTCCGAATAATGATAAAATTAATATTTAATTCAGCCAGGAAATTCTTTTTGTTCAGAGTTTACAAGTATTACTTAATTGTTAGTATTATTATTATCAAAAATTCAGGTATAAAAGAACTGATCAGGAAAAGAGGATGGATGTTTCTCCTGATAATTATTTTTTATTATGCAGTAAGAGATTTCATTCTCTATATTATAATTCCTTTCCTTATTGTTGAAGGTTTTATATAAATAAAAAATATGAGAGGAAAATGAAAAAAGTATTTTTATACTTTGTAGTTTTATTAGTTAATTCTGCTGCATTTTCTCAAGAAAGCAAAGATGTTAAATGGTCATTCAATGCTTCATTAATTGAAGCCTGCAGCTGCCCCATGTTCTGCCAGTGTTATTTTAATACAAAACCTGCTGCGCATCATACAGGGCATCATAGTAATGATGCATCTGAGCACTTTTGTAAATTCAATATTGCAGCATTTGTAAATGAGGGATATTATGGTGAAACAAATTTGAGCGGAGTTAAGTTCTGGCAGGCTGGCGATACAGGCCTGACTTTTCCCGGGATCTGATGAACTGGAATACAGTCATCTTTGATCCTTCAGTTTCAGAATTGCAAAGAGAAGGAATAATTAAAATTCTTGAATATGTATGGTCACTTTCCTGGAAAGAATTTAAAATTGCAGATGATGCAGAAATATTTTGGGATGCCAGGGAAGATATGGCAGAAGCTTTGCTTAACAATGGTAAGCTGGGTATAATTAAGCTGATAAAATTTCCCGGCATGGATGGGAACCAAATTGTAATTAAAAACTTATCATATTGGGGAGTTCCCAGGCATGATGGTTTTGTTCTTATGCCAGGCAAAATTGAAGCTTATTACGGTGAGCCTGAATCCTTTGTCTTCGAAAATACAAATGGCTTTATGATTACAATAGATATTAGTTCTGAAGATGTTAAAAATTAATTTTAAAAAGCAAAAAATAATATTAAACTGAATCAAAATTTCTGATTACAACTTCTGCTAAAGATTTTGCTTTTTCTATAGCTTCATCTCTTTCATTAATTCCAATTAATGTAATAATTAAATAATGATGATCACCTTTAAATACATGTAACTGATTGCCTCCCCAGAAAGCAACATCGCCAATATCGTTAATATCTTTTATTTCGATATCAGATTGCTCGAAAGATTTTCTAACAGTCTGAATTGTTGAATGAAACTCATCTTTAAATGGAGTTAATCTTACATAAACACTTAAATATATTGATGTTCCTTTTTCTGCAGAAGAATATGAACATTCTGAAAATGATGCTCTTTCTGCACTCCCTTTCTGGCTTCTTCCTTTTTTAGGTTCGCTCATTTCAGCAGCAAGAATTTTCTCAACTTCTTCTTTGCTTATTAATGAACAGGCATCAATTTCTCCCGGTTCAACAACCTCAGTGTTATTTTCTTTCGGGGGCATCTTCTTTTCTTCTCCGCATGAGAAGATAAAAAGTGCAACAATTAAAAAGTGAAGTAATAAAAATTTTTTCATTTATAAACCCATGGATTTTGTTATTCAAGGATAAGATTATTTTTAAAAGCTTTCAAGTTTATTAATGTACCAATTGGGGAATTCATATTCTTTTGCCGGCTGAACGATTTTATTTATATAATTTTTATCTGCTTTTCTTTCTTCCATATTATGACAGATATAACAGAGGGCAGGAATTAATTTTTCAACTTTTGTCTGAACCAGTACTGCTTCAGGAAGATAAATTTCATGATAAACATCTTCTGCATGAGAATATAGTGCTTTAAGTTCCTTATGAGTCAGTCTTGATAAAATTCCATATACAACATTTTCAGGAGATTTTATAAGATTTGCATAAGGTTTGATTACTATATCATAACCGGGAAGTATCGCTGTAATCATTTCATCAGGGATGATACCTGCTTCTTTAAGAACATTTTTATTTATATACGAACCATAAAAGAAAGTAAATACTTTATGCATTCTCATCCCTGTTTACAATGTCTGGTGAAAAAGCAGGCAGGCAGACAGCAATGTATTCTGCACCTTCGGGAGATGGAGTGCTGTATTGAATCCATTCTCCTTTTTTTGTTATTACAGCCTCACCTTCTTTTAAAATGATTTCATCATTTTCAGTTTTAATATGAAGTTCACCTTTAAGCACAATTGTGTATTCATCAAACCCAGGTCTTTGTCCCGGTTCAATCCAACCGGGCGGACTTTTCATTCTTGCTATACTTACTTCATCTGTTTTTGAATTTACTCTCCCGATAAATTCTTCAATTACCTTTGGTTTATTTCCTGCAGCTTTAATTATCGATGGTGAATTAATTTTAACCGGCATACAGTTTTATTATTGTGAATAAGTAATTCTGTAAATAACACCTGCATAATCATCCGAAACAAGTAAAGAACCATCAGGCATAACAAGAACATCAACAGGTCTTCCCGAAACAGAATCACCCTGCAGCCAGCCTTCTGCAAATGGTTCATAACTTACAGCTTCATTTCCGTTAAGCTTAACAAGCATTATACGATAACCCAACTTAGTGCTTCTGTTCCAGCTTCCGTGCTCTGCAATAAAAATCTGGTTTCTGTATTCTTCGGGAAACATATTTCCTGTGTAAAATCTCATACCAAGGGCAGCAACGTGAGGATCAAGTTTCTGTACAGGTTTTACATATTGTTCAGGATCTGCATTCTCACCGAACTCAGGGTCGCGTATATCGCCGCCATGTATAAAAGGATAACCAAAGTGTAAACCTTTTTCAGGTGCCCGGTTAAGTTCATCGGGCGGGGCATTATCGCCTAACCAGTCTCTTCCATTGTCTGTAAACCATAATTCATTTGTTTGCGGATGCCAGTCAAAGCCAACTGTGTTTCTTATACCGCTTGCAAATAATTCCAGACCGCTTCCATCAGCATTCATTCTCATAATTGAAGCGTATCTTTCATCATCATCTCTTAAACAAATATTGCATGGTGCGCCGACAGGTACATACAATTTATCATCAGGACCAAAAGCAATAAACTTCCATCCATGATGTGTATCGGAAGGGAAACCATCATTAACAAGAACAGGGTCGGGAGGATTATTCAGGTTATCCAGAATATTTTCATAACGCCAGACTTTACTTATCTCAGCTACATAAAGATCACCATTTCTGTATGCAATACCATTAGGACTGTTAAGACCGCTTGCAATTGTAATAACATTATCGGCTTTGTAATCCTGGTTATCATCTACTACTGCATAAACCTTATCACCTCTTGTTCCGACAAACACAACACCATTTTCTCCCAATGTTAATGAACGCGCATTCGGAACATTATCGGCATAAACTTCAATTTTAAAACCGGGAGGAAGTTTAATGTCGGATGGATTTTCAGGATTAATATTTTCATTGCAGTAAAATGTGGAAGAGAAGAGTGGTATGGAAATTAATACAATTAATTTGCTTTTGATAAACCTGAGTAACATAACGGACTCCTTTTTAAAAATAATTAATTATCAGGCGGAGGCATTATTATCCATAAAATGATGTAAACAAGTATTCCCGGGAAAGCAGCACTGATAAGCGACAGAACTACATAACCAATTCTTACGATTGTCGGATCCCAGCCGAGCCATTCTGCTAATCCTCCGCACACACCTGCAATCATTGAATTCCTTGATCTTTTAAGCGGCATTGTTCTATAATTCAAAATTAAACTGATTAAATATATAAAAGTAGGAAATAAAAGTTTTGAAGGATTAGGAGGAAAAAGATTTTAAGTGAGTCAGCACATAAATAAAAGCGAGATTTTAGATTTGAAAGTTTTTAAAAAATGTATTGTTATATAAATGCTGAACCAACTGAAGCTTAACAATAATTGGTTCAGCATTTATTAATAAAAAGCTTACTTCAACAAAGTCATCTTTTTGTTCTGCATAAAATCGTTAGACCTTAGTGAGTAGATGTAAACACCAGAAGGAAGGTTGCTTGCATCGAAGTTAACAGTATGTATACCGGTTGATTGAACTTCATTTACAAGTATTGCAATTTCTCTTCCTAATAAATCATAGACTTTTAACAGAACCAAACCATTTACAGGAACTTGATAATTGATTGTTGTTATAGGGTTAAATGGATTAGGATAGTTTTGATATAAAATAAATTCTCTCGGTAAATCTAAATAATCATCTACTGATGGAGTAATATCCGTAGAGAGAGTAATATAAACACCAGTTCCTGAATGTATTAAATCAAGACAACCATCATTATTTAAATCTACGGCGGCATCAGCAAAAATTAAGATTTCATTTCCAAGCGTATCATAATAACTATTACTACTGTTAAAATAACTATGGTAATTCTCTTTAATTATATATTCTCTTGGTGATTGAGGTTCAAATGGAATTCCATAGCCACTAACAGCTAAGTCTATCCAATTGTCGCCATTAAAATCTCCACCAGTAAATGGAGCATAATTCTCCGCTCCCCAAAATTCCCGGATATTAGCTGTATCAGCATCTGAACCAAAATAGCCATTTCCTATGTTAAGTGTTACTGCACCACCCATATCACCTAAAACAGCAATATCAGTAAAACTATCATTATTAAAATCAGAAGAATATATAAACTTGGGGAAGTACACACTAAAATAGATATTGGCAGGATATTGTTCGCATTCAGTAAAATTTCCTTCTCCATTGTTCATAAAAACCGCAAGACCATCTAAACCAAATGCTCCGTTTGGTGTAACTGCAGGATGTGAAATAATTAAAATATCTGAATCACCATCGTTATCTACATCAGAATGAGCTATCTTTTGAAAATATCCCGTCAAATATCCACCCAATGTTGTGTCATTTAAATGTCCTGAACCATCATTAATAACGAAAGCAAAATATGAGGTCGTATCGTAATTTGGATTTTCAAATAACATACTAATTCCAATAATATCCGGATAACCATCAGAATTGATATCGGCAGATATATAGTCATAAAACCATTGTTGTGGGTAATAACTTTTATTAAAATTCCCCAATCCATTTCCTAATCCTAATGTTAAACCACCTGCTCCATAGTAATACACATCCATATAATCATCCCTATTAAAATCATCAACTATGATCGGGTAAAATCCATCTGTGTCATTCAAATACCAGTAATTAGGAAATTCTCCATTACCATCATTTATCCAAATAATCCCACTGCTGGTTACAATATCAGGATAACCGTCATTATTCATATCAATGCATTGCATTCCAAAACCACCTCCTTCATAGGCAACTGGATCAGAAAAATTTAATTGCTTAGGTAAAGAAGGAATAAGAAACATCCATCTAAAACCATTTAATGAATCTCCATCCGTTGATAATATTCTTTTTGATAAATTAACCGTAATACGTTCACCTGCATTAAAGTTTTTATTTGAGGTAAAAGAAACAATCTTGTTTTCATTAAGGAATTTAAATTTACCGGTATGATAAGCTGATCTTTCCCCAAATACTGAGAAGGAAATATTATTAAAAGATGAAGGATCAACTTCATAATTAAATTCAACAGAAATTTCAGGGGCTGTTTCATCTGAAATTTCATTGAAAGCTGGAGCGATAGATTTTACCTGAAAGGATTGAGGGAAAATGAAATTTGAAAATAAAATATAAAATAAAATTTTTATCTGTTTAAGCGCCCATTTCTTTTAATTCTGGTTTTAATACTTTTTAACATAAAACCCATTTAAAAAAAATTATTTCAACCCTGCAGTAAGGAAGGAAGTTCGATTCAATATTAAGTAAAGAAATGGCAAAAGGCAAAAAAATTTTTTTAGTATTCAAGCTTGGTAAGAATATTTTCATACAGCTCTTGTCTAAACTCATCTATTTTTATTTTTCTTCCATCGGGATAAATACTGTTTGTAAGAAGTATTATAAAGGTTTCTTTTTCAGGATTAATGTAGAGTGATGTTCCGGTTTCACCTGTAAATAATAATGTTTTATCTGTAGTATCAATTCTGTTTAATTCAGGCTCTGTTAAAATTTCTTTTATAGTTGAAGCTTTAAGCCACTGTTTGTTTTTATAATTTCCATTCTGAATAATCAACTGTGTGTAAACTGCAAGATCACTTGCTGTTGAGAACAATCCTGAGTGTCCGGCAACTCCGTTCATTACAAAAGCTGCAGTATCATAAACCACTCCTTTATTTCTTTTTTGTGTATCGATTACATCACTTGTAGGTGGAGTGTAATACCATAATTCTTTAGGGGGATTGAAAAATGTTTTTTCAAGTTTCAAAGGATCAAAAAGTTTTTCTTTAAGATAAACATCCAGTGATTTGCCGGTTATCTTTTCTGCAACAAGCTGAAGTATAATTGAATTCAAATAACTGTCAGAAAGTGATTTTTCAGCTTTTAAATTCATTATTGAATTAATGAAATCTTTTTTACTCTGATTAATATCTGCTGTAAAGTTTTCCGGTAATCCTGAATAATAAACAAGCAAATCTCTTATTGTAATATTTTCTTTACCGTTGTTTCCAAACTCAGGTAAATAATATGAAACCGGATTATTTAGATTTATCTTCTCTTCATCATATAAAAACATTATTGCTGTTTTAGCAGCCAGAACTTTTGTAAGAGATGAGAGATCAAAAATTGTCTCTTCACTCATCAATGTTGATGATTCATCATAAGTGTATTTACCGAATGATTTATGGTAAATAACTTTTCCTCTCTTTCCTACAAGTAAAACTCCGCCCGGAAAAACTTTCTCTTCAATTCCTTTAAGCATTTCAACATCGAGTGAATTTAAATCATAAAACTTTTTCTCATAAGGATTGAAATCTAATTCCGACTGTACAACATACTCACCACTCTTTAAATCATAATATGTACCGGGAATTGAAACCGGCAGATTGCCTCTGACAGTTATTGTTCCTAACAGAGCATTCAGTACTGCTCTTTGTGAAAATTCACTGCCTCCATAAGAGCATAAATATGTTTCAGCCTGGGGGAAATATGTAAGGAGGTAAGGATCACCAAAACTTATTAAAATAATTTTCTTATCGAGATTAAGAAGATCATTAATGATATTAAAATTGTTTTCTGCATTTCTTCCGGGATTACCTGAATTAACTCTTATGAATGATGGAATTATAATGAGATCAGAATTTTTGGCTGTATTTAAAGCTTTATCATAATCTTTTTTATTACTAAATGAATTAAGAACAATACTGTTTACATAGCCAAATTTTTCTTTCATAAGTTCTTCAAAGAAAAATTTATTTGAAGAACCGTTTGTTACATATATCGCCGCTGTTCTATAAATCTCATCAGGATTAACAGGTATTATCTTTTCTTCATCTTTAACAATAGTAACAGATTTTTCCGCAAGTTCATTTGCAAGAAGAAAATGTTTATTATCCTTCAGAATATTTTCTGCTTTTTCATAATCAACAAATCTGTTCTTATCAAGCTGAAGCCATTTCTTTGCAGCTAATATTTTTCTTACACTGTTGTTTATTCTCTCGATAGAAATTTTTCCATCATTTACCGCATCAACAACTGAATTTACTACCAATTCAGGATTTCTGGGCATAAGTATAATATCATTACCAGCCATTACAGCAAGGACAGCAGCTTCATCATCATCATAAAAATTTGTTACGGCACGCATATCCATTGCATCAGTAATAATAAGTCCGTCAAACCCGAGTTCATTTATAAGAAGATCGGTTATAATTTTATAAGAGAGTGATGCAGGCAGACCTCGTGTTGGTTCAATTGCAGGAACTTCAATATGTCCTATCATTACTGAATGAACTCCTGCTCTTATTGCCTGTATGAAAGGAACAAGTTCATTATTTACTATGTTGAGATGATCAATATCGAGTGTAGGCATATCATAATGTGAATCGATATTTGTTCTGCCATGACCCGGAAAATGTTTTACTGTTGTAATTGTTCTTCCCTGTTTTGATCCTACGATATATGCAGAAACAAAACGGGAAACTATATCTTTATCATCTGAAAAAGATCTTGTATTAATTATTGGATTTAAATAATTGCTGTTTATATCTGCAACCGGAGCAAAATTCTGGTGAACACCTAATGCTCTTGATTCTTCGGAGACAATTTTTCCAACCTGGTAAACAAGATTAATATCTCCAGCAGCAGCAAGCGCCATGTTTGTAGGAAATTCAATTGCTTCATTTATTCTTGAACCCGGACCATTTTCAAAATCAGCGGAGATGAGAAGAGGAATTTCTGCAGCATCCTGAAATTTATTCGTTAAGAAAATCTGATTCTCTAAATTATTTTTTGAAAAAATTAATCCTCCTACTTTTAACTCTTCAACATACTTTAATATTTTCCTGTACTCGGGAGATGTTAAAGAAATATTTGCAGGAACAAGAACAGTAACCATCTGTGCAACTTTTTCACGAAGTGTTAATTCTTCTATTTTATTTTCAATCCACAATTTATCTTCATCATTTAATTCAAAAACGGAAGGGTAGGGAGACTTATCCATAGAAGTGCTGTTATCATTTAATTTATTTAAAAATGAAGATGTAAAGAATAAAGGAGCTGCAAGGAAGCAGATAAAAATTATAATGAATAAATAAGTTACTGTTTTAATTTTCTGTTTTGTCATACATAAATCTATAATAAAATTATATCATAATAATCGTGCCATTGGTTACACAAATAAGATTTAAACTGAACAAAACAGATTCAGCAAATCTTAACAGTAATGAAATAAATTATCAATTATTCTGAAATGCCTTTATTACTGCATCATGAAGCAGGGGCCTTACTTTTATAATCTTATTGTTTTCTCTTGTTGGATAAACTCTGTTGGTTAGAAATACAACAATAACTTTGTTTAATGGGTCAACCCAGGCAGATGTCCCGGTAAAACCTGTATGCCCGAAAGATAAACTGCTGAAATAATTTCCTGCTGATGATTTGGTTGGTGATTTAATATCCCAGCCAATTGCTCTTGAGCTATTTGGCTGTTTTGTTGTAAAAAGTTTTACTGTTGCTGAATCAATAATCTGTTTATTTTCAAATCTTCCATTGTTAAGAAGAGTAAGGAGAAGATTATGAATATCTTCTGCTGTGGAAAATAAACCTGCATGACCCGCAACTCCGTTTAACAAAGATGCAGTTTCATCATGAACTTCACCTTTTATTAATCTGTTGCGCCAGTAATTGTCATACTCTGTCGGCGGAATTCTATCTTTAACAGAATCGGGAGGAATGAAATAAGTATCATTCATATTAAGAGGTTCAAATATTTCTTCTTTGCAAAAAATATCGAAAGGTTTGCCTGATACTTTTTCAATTATTTCTGCAAGTGTAATTAATCCTAAATCCGAATAAATAGTTTTTGTTCCCGGTTCATATTCTGTTTTTGAATTGTAAATATCTTTTAAAACATCTTCAGAATTATCATAAACACCCCAGAATTTTTTCCATGCAGGAAGTCCGCTGTTATGCATTAAAAGATTTTTAATTGTAATATTTTCTTTATTATTTGAAACGAACTCAGGAATGTATTCTGAAACTTTATCATCAAGTGAAAAAAGGTTTCTGTCAACACAAATCATTGCAGCAGTTGTAGTAGCTACAACTTTTGTTAGAGAAGCAAGATCGTAAATTGAATTTAAATCAGTTTTAGTGGAATTATCTTCATAAGTAAAACTTCCGAATGCTTTATGAAATTGAATATTACCATCTTTTGAAACAAGAACTACTGCCCCGGGGAATGCTGAATCTTTTACTGCATCATTTACAACTTTTTCAACTTCACTAAAATCGTAGGAAGTTTGTGAGTATGAAAAATTTCTTAAAAGAATTAAAGAGAGAAATAGAAAATAAAATTTCATAATGATTTTCCTGCTATCTCCTTTGCAAGTAACACTGCACCCATTGCTGCCGGATATTCGGGTTCAATAATTTTTACATCAGTAAAATTCTCTTTTATCTTTTTATGAAGAAGTTGTGAGAAATAATTATCTGTAGTAATTATACTTCCCGTAAAAGATACTTCCATTATTTCAACTTTCAGTTTCTTTTTCATTGCAGAAATATGAAGGAGAAGCTCATCCGTTTCTTCATCAATAATTTTTCTGCATAACTCATCACCTTTTTCTGCTGCATAAATAACCTGCTTAGCAGCAGAAGCAATATCAAAATTATTTTTATAAACAGCATTAATTAATTCTTCGGCAGATTTTATTTTAAAGTTTTCTTCAGCCAATTGAGATAAAAGAGTTGAATCACCTCTGCCGTCAAATGATTTTGATAATACGGCAAGCCCTTTTCTTCCGATGCTGTACCCGCTCCCTTCATCACCGATAAATCTTCCAAAGCCGCCGACTCTGTGTATCTCACCATTCAAATCCTTGCCAAACATAATTGAGCCTGTCCCTGAAATTAAAATGCTTCCAGGTCTTCCGGAAAAAGCTCCTTCGAGTGCAATACGTGCATCACTAGTTACAACAAAATTATTCAGTTCAAGATTTTTTTCTTTTACAGAATTTTTAAAATGATTCTCAAGTCTTTCGGCATCTGCTTTTCTTCCCGCACCTGCAGTACCAAGAACCACACAGGCAATATCATTTATTCCGCAGTTTAAATTTTTTATGCAGTCATTTAAAAGATTAAATAAAGTTTCCGAAACTTCATCAATCCCGAAAACCATAAAGTTTGAAGGACCGCCAGTAGTCTCAAACAGAGGATTACAATTTATATCTGTTGCAACACATTTTGTTTTTGTGCCGCCGCCGTCTATTCCTATAAGATATTTCTTCATAAATAAAAATTCTTTTACCAGTCAAAATATGAAAAATATGGTAATTGTTTCTTTAACTTAAAATTAAAATGAATGAGTGACGGATATTCTCTATTTTTTTCTGAGAATATTTTTATATTTGGATAAAATAAGCCAGGATATAAATGAGCTCACTCGAAAAATATTTCCAGCCATTCCGTGAAAATACTATTGGTTATCATCATTCCTTTATCTCACCTTATGGTGAAAAGAAAATTATTTATGCCGACTGGATAGCAAGCGGAAGATTATTCAAACCGATTGAATTAACAATGCTGGAAAAATTCGGGCCTTTTGTGGGTAATACACATTCTGAATCGAGTGTTACCGGAACTACGATGACTAATGCTTATCACCATGCTCATGAGATAATTAAAAAACATTGCAATGCAGGACCCGATGATGTTATAATTACTGCCGGTTCAGGAATGACTGCAATGGTTAATAAGTTCCAGAGAATATTAGGATTAAGAGTTCCCGAACAATTAAAAGATTATCTTAAGCTTCCTGAAGAATTAAAACCTGTTGTGTTTGTTACACACATGGAGCATCATTCAAATCATACTTCATGGCTGGAAACAATTGCCGATGTAATAATAATTTCTCCCGATAAAGATGGACTTGTAGATTTAAATGATTTTGAATATCAGCTTCAGAAATTTAAAAACAGGAAATTGAAAATTGGTGCGTTTACAGCTTGTTCAAATGTTACCGGAATTTTTACACCTTATCATACAATGGCAAAGATGATGCATGAAAATAATGGTTTTTGTTTTGTTGATTTTGCCTGCTCAGCACCTTATGTAAAGATTGATATGCATCCCGATGATCCTCTTCAAAAACTTGATGCTATATTTTTCTCACCTCATAAATTTCTTGGGGGACCCGGTACACCGGGAGTATTAATTTTTGATTCAAAACTTTATCATAACAGAGTTCCGGATCATCCCGGAGGCGGTACAGTTGACTGGACAAATCCTTGGGGTGAGCATAAATTTGTTAACAATATTGAATTGAGAGAAGATGGCGGTACACCTGCTTTCCTGCAGACAATAAAAGCTGCTTTATGTATTCAGCTTAAGGAGGAGATGGGAATCGAGAATATAAAGTTGAGAGAAGATGAGCTTGTTAAAACAGGATTTGAAGAATTAAAAAAGATTAATAAACTTCATATACTCGCCGATAATATTGAAGAACGTTTGGGTGCCTTCTCTTTTTATATAGATGATATTCATTACAACCTTGTTGTTAAAATTTTAAATGACCGTTTTGGAATACAGGTGAGAGGCGGATGCAGTTGCGCAGGTACTTACGGGCATTACCTGCTGCATGTTGGTCCTGACAGATCAAAATATATTACAGATAAAATTAACGAGGGGGATTTATCAGAAAAGCCGGGATGGGTGAGAATGTCAATTCATCCTACAACCACTGATGATGAACTTTATTTTATGATTGATGCAATCAAAGATACAATAAAAAATATTTCGGTTTATGAGAAAGATTACCGGTATTCCTCTTCAAAGAATGAATTTATGAATATAAAAACTAATGGTATGGAAAACGGGGAATTGAATAAATGGTTTGATGTTTTAATACCGGAAAACAAATTGGAGTTCTAAAGAAAAAATCAAAGAATTCCTTTTAACTTTTGCAAACCTGTTTTACTCACCGGCAGTTTAGTTTCATCTTTAAGAATTACCCTGTAAGAATCCTTCTCATATAATTCCATTTGTTTAATAAAATTAATGTTTATAATTGATGAACGGTGAATACGGATAAACATATTCGGGTCAAGATGATCTTCGAAAAATTTCATTGTTTTCTTTTTCATGAATCTGCCTCCTTCAGAATGAATTTTTACATAATCATCCTGTGCTTCAATCCATTTAAGAGTATCGACTGGAATAATAGTAATTTTAGGACCATCTTTAACAACAATTCTTTCAAGTATTTCTTTCTGATGATCATCAATTAATTTTTCAACATTACTTTTATCAAAATTTTTTTGTTTGATTCTTTCTACAACTTTATTCAAAGCTTCATTAAACCTTTCTTCTGAAAAAGGTTTTAGAAGATAATCAACTGCATTAACTTCAAAAGCTTTTATAGCATAATTATCATAAGCAGTAGTGAAAACAATTGCGGGAGGATCATCTAAAAGCTCAAGCATTTCAAACCCGTTTAACTTCGGCATTTGAATATCAAGAAAAACAAGATCAGGTTTTTTTTCAGAAATTTCTTTAACAGCATCAAAACCGTTTGAGCATTCAGCAATAATCTCTATATCATTATTATTAGCTAAATATTTTTTAATTATCTCTCTTGCAAGATGTTCATCATCAACTATAATTGCTTTCATATAATTCTCTTTTGTGAAAATTTGTGAAATTCGTGTCCGTTACCCTCCATTAACTGGTATATAAATAGTAACAGAAAATATATTATTTCCCTTATTAATTTCAATTAAGTCTTTACGGTTATAAATAAGCTCAAGCCTGTTCTTAATATTTGTCAAACCTATTCCAGTTCCTGATTTAGATGAACCATTCCCATCAAAATTATTTTCAACCTTAATTTCCATAAAACCATCTTTTAATTTAGCAGAAAGATTTAAAGTTACTTTTTCAAGAGCTTCATAAACTGCATGCTTAATTGCATTTTCAAATAATGGCTGAAGAATCATGCTTGGCACTTTTATTTTCAGGCATTCCTCTTCAACATTTTCAACAAATTCAAATTTATCCTCAAACCTTATCTTTTCAATTTCAAGATAGAGGCGGATGTTCTTTAACTCTTCATTAAGATTTGTTGTCTGCTTTTCATTGCTGGCGAGAGTGTAGCGGAGAAAATCTGCAAGCTTCAGAATCATGCTTCTTGCTTTTTCAGGATTTATAACTGTAAGCGCACTCATTGAATTAAGGCTGTTAAAAATAAAATGAGGATTTATCTGAAACTTTAAAGATTTCAGTTCTGCCTGTATAACAAGATTTTTTAATTCTGATTCTTTTACAATTCTTTCCTGGTAACTTGAGTAATAAATAATCAAATAATAAAAAGCATTAAAGAGAAAGTAGTACAGAATTCCTATTACAATTCTCCATGGAAGAATATCAAGAAAAAAATCAGCATAAACAGGACTAAAACCTGCAACAGAAATTACAAGATAATAACCAACAGCAAGCCATATTGCAGTTATAAAAATTCCTCCAAAGAGATGGCTGAGAAAAATTTTTATAACAGAATTATTTTCAAATGAAATATATTTTGCAGAATACCAATAACTTATACCCAAACCAGGAAGAAAAGCATTTATAAGAAGGTTATCGGTAAGTGCATATTCAAGTTCGAGTCCTATCCCTAAAGAAACATTAGCCTGGTATGAAATTAAAACCCCGAGCCAAATCAGCAGATAAACAGTTAAATTTTGCCGGTCTTTTAAGATAGGATGGGGAATCATATTTAATTATAAATTGTCTTAATTTCCCCTCCGCCAAAAATTGCCACACCTTTTACAATTAAAGTTCTGGATTTATCGATTTCAACATTAGGAATTTTAGCAGCCTTGTTTGAAAAGCCTCCGAAAAGAGGAGTAACATTTAATTGGATATGCCATGTTTTAGGAACCATAATTGTGCTGCCTCCGAAAATTGCAACAACATCAAGTACAGATGTACCTTCTGCAAGTTTGCAGTTTGTTAAATCTATTTCGGAACCGCCGAAAATTGCAGTGATGCTTCCCCCTTTAAAATTATCTGAGTAAATAACTTTGTTGCCTCCGCCGAAAATTGCAACATCATCAATCATATCCTGTTTTAATTCTTCGTTGATATAACCACATCCCGCATCGCTTTTTTTTTGAGAATGTTTAAATATCATATACAGGCCTAATAAAATAAGCAGTACAGGAATTATTAAACCGGGACCATAATCAAGATGCGGGAATATTCTCGGAAGAAGCCAGATTAAACCTATACCCATAAAAATACCTCCGAGCATTTTTTTGCCGGAGTTAATCATTATTAATAATCCAACTATAAACAGAATAAATGGAAATGAAAAAATTATTCTCGAAACTCTGAAGTCAATTATATCAAGAGTATTTAAAAGGAATAACCCACCGATAAAAATAAGAATTATTCCGAATGTTATTCGTTTATCAATGCCGGAATTTGCCATAAAGTCTCCTTGCTTTTGACTAAACTTATTTAACATTAATATAATTATAAAAGAAAAATAGGTAGAAGATGGTTTTTGGTAGGTGAAAAAGTATTTTTATTTCTTAAAAAATACTCCCATGGTAAAAGACTACTAATTAAATTAAATTCAGTAAAACCTCTTTAATATAGATATTGCCTGTTTATGTCCCATCTCCGCAGCTATTTCAAAATCTTCTTTTGCTTTTTCTTTTTCAAAAAGATAAAATTTTGCTAAACCTCTTTGAAAAAATCCATCAGGCTCATAGAAGAAGAAATCTATATATTTTGAAAAATCGTCAACTGCTTCTATATAAAAGTGAATTTTCAGTTCAGATAATCCTCTGTAGTAATAAAGTTCAAAATCATTTGTGTCTGCTTCAATTGCTGTAGTTAAATATTCAATAGCATCTTTGTAGTTTCCATCTTTATAATTTTGTATTCCCTCCACTCTGTAATCCGGAATAATAAATTCAGGTTCAACCGGAGGGAAATGCTCAATAATGACAGTCTCTACAATTACTGTTTCAACCGGAGGTTCATAATCAGGTTGAGGATTGTGTATAGGTATGCCTACATTTTCATTTTGCTGAGGAGGATTTTTGTATTTCGGATATTCTGTTTGTTTATGCCTTTGAAGATCTTGTGAACCACTTCTGTTTGGCGGCTTCTGATCATTTCCCGGAAAACGTTTCTCTATCCGATCATCACCTTTTTTAGTTGGATTTCTTTGTGCAGAAGTATTAATTGAAAAAGGAATTAAAAATAAAATAATAAAAAGAATTACTGAGATAGTAGATTTACTTTTCATAACTCCTCCTGAAGGATGGTTGTTTAATAATTTATTAAGCTAAAATTATACCTTTTAACTTAGGTGGGATAAATAGCAGAGCGAAGTATTTTATATTTATGAGATGTACACTTTAATGAACTAAAAAAGATTTTTTTGTGGTCAATTACAATCAAAAATAGTTATATTTGACAACTGTTAAATAAAAATTTGAATACCTTGTCAGAGAAAATTCTTGTTACCTCAGCTTTACCTTATGCAAATGGTCCTATTCATTTGGGACATTTAAGCGGCGCATACCTGCCTGCCGATATTTATGTCCGTTATAAAAGATTAAAAGGTGATGATATTCTTTTCATCTGCGGTTCTGATGAACATGGTGTTCCGATTACAATAAGTGCAGATAAAGAGAAAGTAAAACCAAAAGTAATAATTGACCGTTACCACGAATTAAACAAAAAAGCTTTTGAACAATTCGGGATGAGCTTTGATAATTATTCACGCACAAGCCTTCCCATTCATCACGAGACTGCAAAAGAATTCTTTCTTGAATTCTACAACCGCGGAATATTAATTGAAAAGAAAACAAACCAGTTCTATGATGAAAAAGCTAAAATGTTTTTGCCCGACAGGTATGTTGAGGGTACCTGTCCCAAATGCGGTTATGACCAGGCAAGAAGTGATGAATGTGAAAACTGCAGTTCATTATATGATCCATCTGAACTGTTAAATCCGAAAAGTAAAATAACTAATGAAACGCCGTCATTAAGAGAAACAACACATTATTACTTTCCTCTTGGTAAATATCAGCCGGCACTTGAAAAATATATTAATGAAATGAATGAGAAGTATGGATGGAAAGAAAATGTACTTCAATACTGCAGAAGCTGGCTTAAAGATGGTTTAAAAGACAGGGCTATAACCCGTGATCTCGATTGGGGAATTAAAGTTCCGGTTGATTCTGCTGCAGGCAAAGTTATTTATGTCTGGTTTGAAGCTGTGCTTGGTTACATCTCCTCAACAAAAGAACTCTCACAAAAAAGAAATGATCCTGATCTCTGGAAAAAATACTGGCAGGATCCAAAAACAAAATATGTGGCTTTTATCGGGAAGGATAATGTTGTTTTTCATACTATAATTTTCCCCGCAATTTTAATGGCATGGAATGAAGCCGGAAAAGAACAGTACTGTCTCCCTCAAAATGTGCCTGCAAATGAATTTCTTAATTTTGAAGGAAAGAAATTTTCAAAAAGCAGAAACTGGGGAATTGATGTTATTGATTTCTTAAAACTATTTCCTGCTGATCCTCTCCGTTATACTCTTGCGGCTAATCTTCCTGAATCAAGAGATACAGATTTTTACTGGAAAGAATTCCAGGCAAGAAATAATAATGAGCTTGCAGATATTTTTGGCAATCTTATAAACAGGACTTTTACATTCGTACATAAACATTTTGATGGTAAGGTTCCTGCAAGAAGTAAAGTAGAAAAAACAGATGAAGAAATGCTGAAACTAATTTCAGAATATCCTTCTAAAATTTCTTCTCTGTTTGAAAGCTACAGAATTAAAGAAGGTGTTCTTGAAATTATGAATCTTGCCCGTGCTGGCAACAAATATTTTAATGATAATGAACCATGGAAAACTGTTAAGACTGATAGAGAGAAATGCGGCACTACACTTAATATTTGTCTTCAGACAATTTATACTCTTGCTGAATTATTCTACCCTGTAATTCCTTCTTCATCAGAAAAGATTTTTGAAATGCTGAATAAAGAAACTGTTAACTGGTTTGAAAGCGGGAAAGATAATCTTGTAGAAGGACATCAACTTAATAAACCTGAAATTTTATTCCCCAAAATTGAAGATGAAATAATTGAAAAACAGATGAGCACTCTTGGTAAAGCCGAAGAAGCTATTGAAGAAGAATTAATTACTATTGATGATTTTATGAAGGTTCAGCTTAAGGCTGCAGATATTATTTCTGCCGAAAGAATTAAGAAGAGCGAGAAGCTTATTAAATTAATTGTACGCATTGATGATAAAGAGAGACAGGTAATTGCAGGGATTGGTAAATCATATTCACCGGAAGAAATTGTTGGTAAAAAGGTTGTGCTTGTTGCAAATCTTAAACCTGCAAAGTTAATGGGAGAGGAATCTAATGGAATGCTGCTCGCCGCAGAAAAGGAGGATGGTTCACTTTTCCTTCTTACATTAGATGAAAAAGTAAAAAACGGAACACGTGTTAAATAAAATAAAAGGTTGTATGATGAAAAAATTAATACTTACTTTTTTCTTTTTTGCTTCAGTTGTTTTTGCTCAGGCACCGGTTGATAAATTATCTGCAGCATTAAAAATGAAATTAATTGAAGCAGGTAATGATCAGATCCTTGTTTGGGTTTACTTTAAAGATAAAGGATTGAATAAAGATACCTACTTTAATAACCCTCTCCTTGTTGTTAGTGAAAAATCTTTACAAAGAAGATCAAAAGTTTTTCCAAAGGATAAATTGATTACATTTGAAGATTTACCCGTTCATAATCCTTATGTTGATAGAGTGAAAAATTCCGGAATGATTATCCGTCATAAATCAAAATGGTTAAATGCAGTAAGCGGATTTGTTCCTAAAGAAAAAATTAATGAAATATCATCTCTTCCGTTCGTTAAGAAGGTTGATGTTCTTTATTCATTAAGAAAATCGGAAGAACCTGTTGAAGAAGATATTCCAATAACATCAGAAAACAATTTTCAATTAAATAAACAGCTTCAGTATGATTATGGGCAATCATTTGCACAACTTCAACAGATAAATGTCCCTGCAGTTCATGATCTTGGTTATACCGGAGAGGGTGTTGTTATTTGTGTTATGGATGCAGGTTTTAACAGGCTCTCTCACGAAGTATTTGCAAATTTGGATATTATTGCAGCATGGGATTTTGTAAATGGTGACCCAAATGTTGGCGATGAAGGAGATATGGGTACAGGTTCGCATGGAACTCAGACTTTATCTGTAATAGGTGGTTTTAAAGAAGGTGATTTGATTGGTCCGGCTTTTAATGCTTCATATATTCTTGCAAAAACAGAAAACACCGACAGTGAAACTCCAATTGAAGAAGATCATTGGATTGCTGCAATGGAATGGGCCGACAGCATTGGTGTTGATGTAACTTCAACTTCATTAGGGTATATTGACTTTGACCCTCCTTACCCGAGTTATACCTGGGAAGATATGGATGGCAATACAACTGTAATTACAATCGGAGCAGATTTGGCTGCACAAAGAGGAATTGTAGTTGTTAACTCCGCAGGTAATGAAGGAAGTCATCCCACTCACAATACATTAGGTGCCCCTGCTGATGGTGATAGTGTTATTGCTGTTGGTTCGGTAAACAGTTCGGGAACCAGGTCTTCCTTCTCAAGTGTTGGTCCCACCGTGGACGGAAGAATTAAACCTGATGTTATGGCGAGAGGATCAAGCACACGTGTTGCTTCACCATTCAGTAATACATCATATTCAAATGCAAGCGGAACATCATTTAGCTGCCCGCTTGCCGCAGGTGTGGCTGCATTAATTTTAGATGCAAACCCAAACCTTACACCAATGCAGGTAAGAGAAGCAATGAGAGAAACTGCATCAAATTCTTCTTCACCCGATAACCTTATGGGATGGGGAATACTTAATGCACTGGATGCAATAAATTATTTTCCTCTTCCTGTCGAACTTGTTTCCTTCACCGGCAGAGTTGAGAACAGCGTTGTTCATCTTTCATGGCAAACTGCTTCTGAAGTAAATAATCACGGGTTTGAAGTTGAAAGAAAATCTGAGCAGAGAAGTTTTATAACAATAGGTTTTGTTGATGGAATGGGAAATACAACATCTGAAGTAAATTATACTTTTACGGATAAAAATGTTCAGCCGGGAAATTATACTTATAGGCTTAAACAAGTAGATTTTAATGGCTCTTATAAATACAGCAATGAAATTAATATTTCTGTGGCAGTGCCCGGTGAGTTTGTGCTCTATCAGAATTATCCCAATCCTTTTAATCCTTCAACTACAATAAAATATTCTGTTCCAACACAATCTTATATTAAATTAATTCTTTATGATGCTATTGGTAACAGGATTAAAACTATAGATGAAGGTTTAAAAACAGCAGGTATTCATAAAATAGATCTTAATGCTGAAGGTCTTTCAAGCGGAGTATATTTCGTTACACTAAATTCTGAATTTAATAGTCAATCAGTAAAAATTGTTTTAGCAAAATAGTTTTATTAGATCCATTTACCTTGATTTTCAGGGCTCATGTAACTAAAATTGTTGGCTAAATTGAAAAAAAAATAAGGAGTTAATAATGATTCTTCGGACAGTTTACCTACTAATGGCGGGTTTTCTCGTAGTATTTTGTTCCTGCACTACTGAACATTCAAAAATTGTCCTTGCCGAATTTGGTGATTATAAAATTACAATGTCGGAATTCGAAAATGCTTATGCAAAAAATGCCGGCGGTTATGAAAACGCTAAAGATGACAGCCTTTCCAAATTAAAAAATTTTCTTGACCTCTATTTAAATTTTAAAATGAAGCTAAGAGATGCGCAGGTAAGGAAATATGATGAGAACCCGGCTTTACTTGCCGAACTGAATGATTATAAAGAAAAAGTAGGTGTAACTTATCTCCTTGAAAAAAAATTAGTTGAACCTGCATTACAGGATCTTTATGAAAGAAGGAAATGGGAATACAGGGCAAGCCATATTATGTTTAGAATTGGCCCCGGTCATGATGAAGCTGAAGCTGAGAAGAAAGCTCATGCAGTTATGGATTCTATTAAAGCTGGAGCGGATTTTGAAGAGATGGCTAAGAGACATTCACAGGATCAGTTCTCTGCCCAATTTGGCGGTGATCTTTTTTATATAACTGCAGGGTTACTCCCAGTTGAATTTGAAGATGCTGTTTATAAAACAGAAACCGGACAAATTTATCCTGAAGTTGTCCGTACAAATTTTGGTTACCATATAATTAAAGTAACAGATAAGAGAGAAAGAATTCCTGCTATTCATGCTAGCCATATTCTTATAGATTATAGAAATGAGAATAACGAAATTGATACTGCTGCAGCAAGAGCAAAGATTGATTCTGTACTTAACTTAATCAGAAACGGAGAAGATTTTGTTCAGCTTGCTTCCGAAGTTTCTGAAGACCCGGGCACAAAAGACAGGGGCGGTGATTTAGGATTTTTTGAAAGAAGACAGATGGTTAAAGAATTTGATGAAGCTGCTTTTAATCTAGATGTGAATGAAATTTCAGATGTTGTTCAGACTAACTTTGGTTTCCATATAATCAAACTTCTGGAGAAAAAACCTTATCCCACTTTTGAAGAAGAAAAAGCTAATCTTAAAAAATTATTTGAAAGACAAAATTATGCTGCAAGGAAGGATGAATTCATTTCTGATTTAAGAACAAAATACAATTATGCTGTTAACGAAGAGACTTTGGATTTTATTCTTTCAAAAAGTGATTCTGTAATGCTTGATGATAATCATCCGTCACTCCCTGAATTTAAAGATAAAGTGTTGTTTACCTTTGCAGGTAATTCAGTAACTGTTGGAGAATTTTTCGAAAAACTTCCTGAGAAAAAAGATTATCATAAAAAAATAATTACCGAAGAATTACTTAATAATGCTGTAAATGCTGTAAGTGAAGATTATGTGTTGAGAGAAGAAGCATTTAATCTTGAAAAAACTGATTCTGTCTTTGCAGATCTGATGGATGATTACAGAAACGGAATCTATATCTTCAAACTCCAGGAAGATGAAGTATGGAATAAAATTGAAATCGATAGTGTTAAACTTTATGAATATTACCAGGTAAATAAAGAAAATTTCAGATACCCCGACAGAGTAAGTTTTGCAGAGATTTTTTCCGTTAAAGATTCGGTTATAAATCATTACTACGAATTACTTAAAGCAGGTGCCGACTTTGATTCATTAGCCTCTCTTACTGAAAGAGCTGCTATGAAAGACAAAGGTGGAATCTATTCTTTAAATGATGTAAAAACATCTGTATTGTATGAAGAAGCAAATAAACTTGAAAAACCCGGTGACTTTTCAGAACCTATTAAAGTATCGGGCGGTTATTCAATAGTAAAACTTATTGAAAAAGATCCTGCAAGAGTAAAAACATTTGAAGAAGCAAGAGCAGAAGTTGCAGGTGCTTTTCAGGAGAGTGAAAGCAAACGCCTCGAAAATGAATATCTTGAGAGATTGAAAAAAAGATATGAACCTTCTGTTTATTATTCAGAACTTGAAAAAGCATTTGTGGAAGAGAAATAATCTTTACCTGGTTCTTTTTACTGCAGCCGTTTTGTATGGCTGCAGTAAAGAACCGGAAAATAAAAAATATATTGCCCGCGTAAATGATTCATTTCTAACCAGCGATGATCTTGATGGATTTAAGGATACTTCTTTCTTCAAAAGTGAATTAATCAGAAACTGGATTAATGAAGAACTTCTTTACCAGGAAGCTTTGAATGAAGGTATTCTTGATGATGAGGAGTTTAATTCAATCATAAGTAATTCTAAAAGAGAACTTGCCGGCGCAATGCTTCTTCAGAAAGTTTCGGAAAAATACCAGTTCTCTTACAGCGACAGCGACCTTGAAGAATTTTATCAGAATAACAAAAATGATTTTGCTTTGAAAAAAGATGCATACCTTTTAAATGCAGCAGAGTTTAATAATGAAGAGGATGCAATAAATTTCAGGTCTTCTGTTTTATTAAATAACTGGCAGAATGTTGTTGAGCTGAAAAATCAAAATGAATTTTTAAGTATTAAAGAAAATGTTCTGCTTACTGAAAACGATATACCTTCTCCTTTTGTAAAAAATATTTTACAGGAATTATATCCGCAGGAATTAAGTATTGTTATTCAAACCGACAGTCTTCGCTACACGGTTTTTCAGGTCATTGATAAATACACTGCCGGAACAATTCCACCTTTTAATCTTATAAAGAAGGATGTTGAAAAAAGATTTGTAACTCTCGAAAAAAGAAAATTTATAAATGAGTATATCAAGAAGCTTTATGCTGAAAATGATATTGAAGTAAAAATTCAGGATTATGAATGAAATTAAAATTCTTTCTCCTTTTTCTCTTTTGTTCTTTAGCAGTTTTTCCACAGGAAGTTGTTGATAAAATTGTAGCAGTAGTTGATGATGAAATAATAATGAAAAGTGAACTCGACTTCAGAGCCGAGCTTCTTGCTGCACAAAATAATTTAAATTCAGCTTCTCCCGGTTTTAAACAAAATGTTCTTAATTCTTTAATTGAAGAGAAACTTGTTCTTGCACAGGCAAACCTCGATTCAATTGTTGTTTCCGATGATGAAGTTAGCCAGAGAATTGAATACCAGATAAATATGTTTATTCAGCAGTACGGCTCACAGCAAAAGGTGGAAGACGTTTATGGAATGAGCATAGAAAAAATTAAACGTGAAATGAGAGATGAAGTAAGAAAAAATCTGATGATACAAAGACTCCGTGAAAAGAATTTTGCAAACATTGAAGCTTCAAGAAAAGAGGTTGAAGAATTTTTTGAAAAATATAAAGATAGTCTTGGTGTAATTCCTGAAAAAGTTAAAATCTCTCACATTTATAGAAATCCAAAAGCATCCGATGAGGTAAAAAAACAATCAAGAGAATTAGCACAGGCTCTTCTTGATTCAATAAAAGCAGGCGTTGATTTTGCAGAGCTTGCAAGAAAATATTCCGAAGACCCCGGAAGTGCACCGCAGGGTGGTGACCTTGGATTTGTAAAGCGCGGAGTTTTTTATCCCGAGTTTGAATCTGCTGCTTTCGCACTCGAACCCGGACAACTCTCAGGTGTTGTTGAATCACCTGTTGGTTTTCATATCATTCAGTTATTGGAAAAAAGGGGAGAATCAATTCATACAAGACATATCCTCATAAAAATCAAAACCGATGATAAAGCAGATATAAAAACAATTGATTTTCTTTCTGAGATAAGAGACAGCATTGTTAATGGTAAAGGAACTTTTAATGAGTATGCAAAAAAGTATAGTGAAGATGAGGAAACTGCTGCATTCGGTGGTGAGCTTGGTACTTTTTATTTAAATCAGCTTGATAAAACTCTGCTCGATGCTGTTTCAAAACTTAAAGAAGGGGAGATAAGTTTTCCAAGAAGAATTGAATATGCTCCTGGCAATTATGGTTATCATATTGTTTACCTTGAAAAGAGAGTTCCTCAGCATTCTGCAAATCTTCAAATGGATTATGATGAAATAAAAAGAATTGCCGATGAATATAAACGGCAGGAAGAATACCAGGAGTGGATTGAAGAACTGAAAGAAAAAATTTACTGGGAAGTTAGATTATAAAAACGGTAAGTTCATTCATTTTAATTTTAGATTAACAAGGATAAACTTTGATAGACAATATAAAAGATTCAGATGATGTAAAATTAGTTGAACAGCTAAACTCAACTGTTACAACTATTAAAAAAGAAATTGCAAAAGTTATTGTCGGGCAGGATGAGATTGTTGACCAGCTTTTAATTTCTCTGTTTGCTAAAGGGCATTGCCTGCTTATCGGTGTTCCCGGACTCGCTAAAACACTTCTTATAAAAACTCTTGCTGAAGTTATGGATTTAAAATTCAGCAGAATACAATTCACCCCAGATTTAATGCCGAGCGATATTACCGGAACAGAAATTATTGAAGAGGATGCAGTAACAAGAAAAAGAAATTTCAGGTTTATACCGGGACCTGTTTTTGCAAATGTTATTCTTGCAGATGAAATAAACAGGACACCCCCTAAAACCCAGGCAGCATTACTCGAAGCAATGCAGGAGCACAAAGTAACCGCCGCAGGAACTACTTACACATTAAATGAACCATTCTTTGTTCTTGCTACACAAAATCCAATTGAGCAGGAGGGTACGTATCCTTTACCCGAAGCACAGCTCGACAGGTTTATGTTTAATCTCTGGCTGGATTATCCTTCGTTTGAAGAAGAAGTAAAGATTGTACAATCTACTACCAGTGATTATTTATCATCTTTAAATAAGGTAGTAACTGCAAAAGAAATTATTTCTTACCAGGATTTGATAAGAAAAGTACCGGTTGCGGATAATGTAATTGAGTTTGCGGTTAAAGCAGTTAATAAAACCCGTCCTGTTAACGGAAGCTCACCTGAATTCATTAAGCAGT
>Ga0207873_1000730_pt1 | contig 34600 bp, 34 predicted proteins | sample BGWIniCompost_FD_187373 | JGI IMG/M metagenome (GOLD analysis project Ga0207873, IMG submission 187373) | Cellulose adapted compost microbial communities from Newby Island Compost Facility, Milpitas, CA, USA - BGW Initial Compost (SPAdes)... ... | reverse complement strand
GAGCCGGTTGCGCGGGAGCTGCCGCTGGAGTACGCCGTCGAGCTGAACCGACTGATCGAGCTGGAGATGGAGGGGAGTGTTGGCTGACGCGCGGTTGTCTAACGAGCCCGGCGTGGCGACGGTGGCTGCCGAGGGCGTGAACGCCGCGTTCAACCGGGAGGCGGCGGAGCGGCGAGCCGCGGGGGCGCCCGACTGGTTGCGGGAGCGGCGCCTGGCCGCCTGGGATGTCTACGAGCGGACGCCGTTGCCGACGACGCAGACCGAGGAGTGGCGCTACACGGACGTGGCGTTGCTCAAGCTGGACGAGGTCCAGCTCGAGGAGGCCGGCGGCGATGCAAGCAGCGCGGATGCGGCGCTGCTCGGGCTGACGGGCGACGCGGCGGGCCGGGCGCTCCAGGTCGGCGCGCGGATGGTCGAGGTCGACGTGGCGGCGGATCTGCGCGCGCGCGGCGTCATTGTCATGGACCTGGCCGCGGCGGCTGCGGCGCACCCGGACCTGGTCGAGCCGTACCTGGGCACGCAGGCGGTGCCGGCGGAGCTGGGCAAGTTCGCGGCGCTGAACGGCGCGCTGTGGTCGGGTGGCGTGTTCGTGTACGTCCCGCGCGGCGTGCGGATCGAGCAGCCGATCCGCATCGGCCGGTGGCTGGAGCGGCCGGGCGTCGCGGTGCTGCCGCGGACGCTGCTGGTCGCGGACGAGGGCAGCCAGGTCGCGCTGGTGGAGGCGTTCGCGTCGCCGGACTTCGATGCGCCGGCGCTCTCGTGCGGCGTGGTGGAGGTCTACGCGCGCGCGGGCGCGAGCGTGCAGTACGTCGGGCTCCAGCGCTGGGGCCGCGGCGTGCGGCACGTCTCGACGCAGCGGACGATCGCGGAGCGGGACGCGAACCTCGACACGCTGGTGGTGAACCTGGGCGCCTCGGTGGCGCGGGTGGACCTGGCGGCGCGCCTGGAGGGGCCTGGCGCGCGCAGCGACATGCTGGGCCTCTACTTCGCGAGCGGCGACCAGCACTTCGACCACAACACGCGGCAGGACCACGTGGTGCCGCACGCGCACAGCGACCTGCTGTACAAGGGCGCGCTGTACGACCAGGCGCACACCGTCTTCCGCGGGCTGATCAAGGTCCATCCGAAGGCCCAGCGGACGGACGCGTACCAGACGAACCGCAACCTGCTGCTCTCGCCGGACGCGCGCGCGGAGTCGTTGCCGAACCTCGAGATCGAGGCGGACGACGTGCGCTGCTCGCACGGCGCGACGGTCGGGCACCTGGACGAGGAGGAGATGTTCTACCTCATGAGCCGGGGCATGCCGCGGCGGGTCGCGGAGCGGCTGGTGATCTTCGGCTTCTTCGGCGAAGTGCTCGAGCGGCTGCCGTTGCCGGGCGTGGTGGAGGAGCTGCGCGCCGCGATCGAGGCGCGGATCCAGTAGAGCGGGGGTGGCCGTGGCCAGTGCGCCGGACGCGTCGCTGCCGCCGGGCGCGGTCCTGGCAGCAGCGCTGGAGGACCTGCCGCCGGGCACCCTGCTGGGCGTGGAGGTCGCGGGCCGGCGCATCTGTCTGGCCCACGCGGAGACCGGCATCTACGCCTTCCAGGACAACTGCACGCACCAGGACTTCCCGCTCTCGGCGGGCGAGCTCGTCGATGACACGGTCGAGTGCGCGTGGCACGGCGCCCGCTTCGACTGCGAGACCGGGCGCGCGCTCTCGCTGCCCGCCATCAAGCCGGTCAAGACGTACGAGGTGGTGGTGCAGGGCGGACAGATCTACGTGGTGGTGGAAGATTGAACGCGGCGCCCGGGTCATCCGGCGCCGCGATCTTCTGTTTCGGAGTTGCAGCATGGCGGTGCTGACCGCGTCGCAGCGATCGCTGGACCTGGAGCGCGTCCGGGCGGATTTTCCTGCCCTCGCGCAGACAGTGAACGGCCATCCGCTCGCGTACCTGGACAGCGCGGCGACCGCGCAGCGGCCGCGCGCGGTGCTGGACGCGCTGGCGGAGTTCTACGCGCGGGACAACGCGAACGTGCACCGTGGGTTGCACGAGCTCTCGCGGCGCGCGACGGAGCGGTACGAGGCGGCGCGCGCGCGTGTGGCCCGGTTCCTGGGCGCCGCGGATCCGGCAGAGGTCGTGTTCGTGCGGGGCACGACCGAGGCGGTGAACCTCGTCGCCTGGAGCTGGGGAGCGGCGGAGCTGCGCGCGGACGACGAGATCGTGCTCACGGTCGCGGAGCACCACTCGAACATCGTGCCGTGGCAGATGCTGGCGCAGCGGACGGGTGCGCGGCTGCGCTACATCGACATCGATGACGCGGGCCGGCTGCGACTGGACGAACTGGATGCGGTGCTCGCGGGCGGGCGCGTGAGGCTGGTGTCGCTGGCGCACGTCTCGAACGTGCTGGGCACGATCCATCCGGTTGCGGAGGTCTGCGAGCATGCACACCGCGCTGGTGCGCGCGTGTTCGTGGATGGCGCACAGGGCGCCGCGCACCTGGCGGTGGATGTCGCCGCGCTGGGCTGCGACTTCTACGCGTTCTCCGGGCACAAGCTGGGCGGGCCGATGGGCATCGGCGCGCTGTGGGTGCGCCGCGAGCTGCTCGAGGCGATGCAGCCGTGGCAGGGCGGCGGCGAAATGATCGACGAGGTGCTGCCCGATCGCTCGACGTACGCAGCGGTGCCGCACCGGTTCGAGGCGGGCACGCCGAACGTGGCGGGCGCGGTGGGGCTTGCCACGGCGCTGGATTATCTCGAGTCGCTCGGCCGGGAGGCGCGGGAGTCGCACGAGGACATGCTGGTGCGCTACGGGCTCGAGCGCCTGGCTGCAGTTCCCGGTCTCACTTTGCACGGCCCGCGCGAGCCGGAGGGCCGGATCGCCGTGTTCGCGTTCACGCTGGACGGCATCCACCCGCACGACATCGCGACGATCCTGGACGCGGAGGGCATCGCGATCCGGGCGGGCCACCACTGCGCGCAGCTCCTGGCGCGGCGGCTGGGCGTGAGCTCGACCGCGCGCGCGTCGTGCTTCGTTTACACGGCTCCCGAGGAGCTCGACCGCCTGGTCGATGGCCTCGAGACCGCGCGCGGGATCTTCGGCGGATGATGGACCGACACACGGGGCCTGATCGCGCCGGCAGCCAGCCGGGCGCGTCGTCGTCCGAGCTGCCGCCTCTCAGCTCGCTGTTCCAGCAGCTCGTCCTGGAGCACTACAAGAAGCCGCGCAACCGCGGCGAGCTGCCCGGCGCCCACGTGGACGTGCGCATGAACAACCCGTCGTGCGGCGACACGGTGCGCCTCCAGCTCCGGTTCGACGGCGACCGCATCGCGGAGGCGCGCTTCCTCGGCGACGGCTGCTCCATCTCCCAGGCGTCGGTCTCCATGATGACGCAGGTGCTGGAGGGGAAGAGCGTGGCGGAGGCGCAGTCGCTGATCGAGCGGATGAAGGCGATGATGCACGGCGACGAGGCCGCGGCCCGCGACAAGGCGCTCGGTGACCTGCGCGCGCTGGCCGGCGTGCATCGCTTCCCCGTCCGGGTGCGCTGCGCCCTCCTGGGTTGGAACGCGCTGGAAGAGGCGCTGCGGCAGAAGGGCGGCTGACCTACCCCGCGGTTTCTCCGCGACTCTGGACCCCTATTGTGCGGGAAGTGACTCCGCGTTCTCCGCGTCTCCGCGTGAGCCAGACTCCGCGATCTCCGCAGCGGGCGAAGAGAGACGCCGCCAAATCAGAACTCGTCTAACAACCAGAAGGGCTCCGGGATGTGAAACACCCGGTCGAGCAACCGAACCTCGCCGCTGACCTCGGCGCGGCCGAGCCATGCGGCGGCCGAGGGGGACAGCTCGCCGGCGTAGATCTGCGCGAAGGTCGGCGCGTCGGTGATGAGGCGCCCGTGGGCATGACCGCCCCCACGGCGGACCCGCGCGCCATCCTCGCCGATCGTGAGATGCCAGGGCCCGCGGTTCTCCGGGAGCTGTTCGTCGCGGACCTCGATCTCGAGCGTGGCCTCTCCAGGCGGCTCGGTGCCCCAGGTCTTGCGGGCGGCGAGCGCGGCCTGGACGTCCAGCACGCGCAGCATCGGCCCGCGTAGCGCCGTCGCGGTCGGGAACCAGAGTGCACGGGAGGGGTGGAAGTCCGGCGGCCTGGGGTCGGCGAGGCGGACGGTCATGTGCTCGCCGCGGCGCGCGTCGTAGCGGACGCGGCGCCACTGGTCGCGCTGGCGCGAGATCCAGCCGAGCAGGCCGCGGTAGGCGCCGTCGTCTTCCGCGATGAGCTCCCGGATGTAGAGGACGCGGCGATCGGGCGAGCGCGCGCGGCCGTAGCGGGCGAGGAGGTAGCCGCGGACCTCGTCGTCCGTCGCGTAGACGTAGGCCTGCACCCCCGGCGACTCGAGGTGGTGCGTCCACGCGTCCGCGCTCCTGCGGATCGGGCCGTTGGCGTTTCGGGCGACGCGGGCGTAGCATGCGGTGAGGCCGGCGCGGTCCTGGGGAGTGGCGGGCCGCACGTGCTCGTGCCCCTCGTACTCCGGCAACGCCTCCGGGCGGAACCGGTAGACGTGCAGCTCGCCCGCGAAGCCCCAGCCGAGCGCGTGGTAGAAGGCGGGGCGGAAGGGGTAGAGCACGGAGATGACATCGCCGCGGTCGCGGCCAATGCGGAGCGCTTCCTGCACGATGCGGCGGCCGAGGCCTCGCCGGCGTGCGGAGCCGGTGACGGCGACGGCGGCGAGCCCGAGCATGGGGAGCGCGGTGCCGGCGATGTACTCGGTGAAGCGGTACGCCTTGAACGCGCCGGTGATGCGGCGGTCCTCCTCGGCGACCCAGGCGGTTTCGATGCCGCCGTAGGGGATGCCGACCTCGAGCTGCCGGACCCGTTCGGCGACCGTCCGTTCACCCGGGAAGGCATGGGTCCACAGCTCGGCCAGGGCTCTGATGTCACCGCGCTCCGCGCGTCGCACCGTCATGCGGCCCTCCTTCGCTGCCGCAAATGATGCGACGGCCGGCGAGGGCGGCGCAACGCCGGGCGTAACGTTGCGATCACGAGTTGAGGAGGTACGCAGCGATGACGGACTCGGACACGGCAACGGCGGGTGCGGCCCGGGGCCGGCCCTCCCGGAAGCCGGTGCGCGGCACGCCCGGCTGGGTGGGCCGCCGGGTGGCGATCGTGGCCGGCTGCCGCACGCCATTCGCGCGGGCGGGCTCGGTCTTCCGCGACATGACGGCGGTGCAGCTCGGCACGCTGGCCGTGCGCGAGCTGCTGAATCGCGTGGAGCTGGACCCGCTCGAGGTGGACGAGCTGGTCTACGGCACGGTGGTGCACGCGGTGACGGCGCCGAACATCGCGCGCGAGGTTGGGCTGGGCGCCGGGCTGCCGCCGAGCGTCCCCGCGTTCACGGTGTCGCGCGCGTGCGCGTCCGCGAACCAGGCGATCACGACGGCGGCGGACAGCATCGCGCGCGGCTACGCGGACGTGGTGATCGCGGGCGGAGCGGAATCGCTGACGGACATCCCGATCCTGTTCTCGAAGAAGCTGCGCGACCGGCTGGTCGCGGCGTCCAGGGCGAAGACGCCGATGCAGCGCGTGCGCGCGTTCGCGGGGCTGCGGCCGCGCGAGCTGGTGCCGATCACGCCGGCGATCGCGGAGCCCAGCACGGGCGAGACCATGGGCCAGAGCGCCGAGCGGATGGCGAAGGAGAACGGGATCAGTCGCGAGGAGCAGGACCGCTGGGCACTCCGTTCGCACCGCCTCGCGTGGCAGGGCACGGAGGACGGGCGGTTGACGGAGGAGATCGCGCCGGTGTTCGTCCCGCCGGACTACAGCGAGATGGTGACGCGGGACAACGGGATCCGGCAGGACACGAGCATGGAGAAGCTGGCTGCGCTTCCGCCGGTGTTCGATCGCAAGTACGGGAGCGTGACGGCTGGCAATTCATCGCCGTTGACGGATGGCGCGTCCGCGGTGTTGCTGATGAGCGAGGAGAAGGCGAAAGCGCTGGGCTACGAGCCGCTGGGCTACATCCGGAGCTGGGCGTACGCCGCGCTCTCGCCATCGGCGCAGTTGCTCCAGGGCCCCGCGTACGCGGCACCGATCGCGCTCGACCGCGCGGGCGTGAGCATGCGGGACATCGAGCTGTGGGAGATCCACGAGGCGTTTGCGGCGCAGGTGCTCTCGAACCTGCAAGCGCTGGACTCGGACGAGTTCGCGCGCAAGGAGCTGGGGCGGAGCGAGAAGGTGGGGATCATCGACGAGAACCGGATCAACGTGATGGGCGGCAGCATCGCGCTGGGCCATCCGTTCGGCGCGACGGGCGGGCGGCTGACGGTCACGCTGCTGAACGAGATGAGGCGGCGGGGGCTGGGGCTCGGGCTGATCACCGTGTGTGCGGCCGGGGCGATGGGGTTTGCGATGGTGGTGGAGAGGTGAGGGGCTTGAACTTCTTGACTGCGGGCGTGGGCGGGGGCGACCCTTCCCCCTTTCCCTTCCACCCGGGAGACCGCCTCACCCTACCCTCCCACCCGGGCGGGGGAACTACGGGAGAACGGCGGGCGGGGGCGGGGCCGGGTGGTTGGGCCGCGTTGCGTGTGCGGCGCCGTTGTGCGGATGAATCAGACGTGGAGGATTGGGCATGAGAGGCGTTGGAAGACGGACACGCGTACTATTGCTCGCGGCGCTTGCGGCGTGCGGCCCGACGGGCTCATCGGATGGCGGCGCGCAGCCGAATCCCGATGACGGGCCGCGGCGGCAGGTGACGGTCGAGGGCGTGACGTACACCGCAGAGGCGCGGATCGCGGAGACGGCGCCGCCCACGGTGTACGTGACGGCGCGGGTGCAGAACACGTCATCGAGCCGGCAGGACGTCACCTTCCCGGACGGCTGCGTGGTGCTGCTGCGCGCGTACCGGGACGCGGCGCGCACGGGTGCGCCCGCCTGGGACCAGCAGCAAGGCGTGATGTGCACGATGCAGCTCGTGGAGCTGAGCCTGGCGCCCGGCGAGTCGCGCGAGTTCCTGGCGAGCGCGAGGGCCGACCAGATCCTCGGCGACTCGCTGCCGGCGGGGCGCTACTCCTTCACGGCCGTGCTGCGGCCGAACGGGCAGGCGGTGGAGGTGCCGGCGGGGGAGGGGGACCTGGGGAGGTGAGGAGGCACGGCGGCGCCCGGACGGCGTTCGGTTGGGCCTGAGCAGCGTCGGGGTCCCTCACCTCCCCGCCACCACCTCCCTCTCATACACAACCACTCCACCAATCACGGTGAGATCCACCTTCACGTCGGCGATGCGCGTCGGGTCAATCTCCAGAATGTTCTCGGAGAGCACGACGAGGTCGCCGCGCTTGCCGGGCTCGAGCGTGCCCACCTCATCCTCCATGAACGCGCCGTAGGCGTTCGCGGCGGTGTAGGCGCGCAGCGCTTCTTCCACCGTGATCTTCTGCTCCGGCACCCAGCCATCCGGGTTGGCGCCATCGATGGTGCGGCGGGTGACGGCCGCGTGGATGCCGAGCAGCGGGTCGATCGGCGCGACCGTCCAGTCGCTCCCGAACATGAGGCCGGCGCCGGCATCGAGGAGCGAGCGGAACGCGTACGTTGTGCGGATGCGCTCGGGCCCGATGCGTTTCTCTGCCCACCGCCCGTCATCGGCGGCGTGGTAGGGCTGCATGGAGGGCAGCACGCCCAGCGCGGCGAAGCGCCGGATCGCCTCCGGCGTGAGGTGCTGGGCGTGCTCGATGCGGAAGCGGCGGTCCCGCGGGCCGTTGCGGCGGGCCGCGGCCTCGAAGACGTCGAGCAGCCAGTCGTTGGCGCGGTCGCCGATCGCGTGCACGGCGACGTGCAGGCCGACCCCGTCGGCGCGGTAGATCCAGTCGCGGAGCTGCGCGGTGTCCGTGACGATGAGCCCGGACGTCTGCGGGGCGTCGTCGTACGGCTCGTGGAACCAGGCGGTGGTGGAGCCGAGCGATCCATCGACGAACCCCTTGAGCCCGCCCCAGCGCAGGCGGGCATCGCCCGTGCCCTCGCGGATCACGTAGTCGTGCAACCGCTGCCACGTCGAGAGCGGGACGAACGAGTAGATGCGGATGCGCAGGCGGCCGTCCCTGCGGGCGCGGCGGTAGGTCTCGAGGTCGGCCCAGTCACCCATGTCGTGGACCATGGTGACGCCGCGCGCGAGCGCGTGCGCCTGCGCGCGCTCGAACGCCTCGTCGAGCTCCTGCTCGCTTGGATCCGGGATCGCGCGGCTGACGAGGCTCATCGCCTCGTCCTTGAGCACGCCGGTCATGCGGCCGGTGCGCGGGTCGCGGACGATGGTGCCGCCGGGCGGGTCCTTTGCGTCTGGCGCGACGCCCGCGAGCTCGAGCGCGCGTGTGTTGGCGAGCGCCATGTGGCCGTCGAGCCGCGAGACGAAGACGGGGTGCTCGGGCGTCAGGGAGTCGATCCACTCCCTGCGCGGGAGCGGCGCGCCTTCCCAGAGCTCGTGGTCCCAGTCGCCGCCGGTGATCCAGCGGCCCGGCGGCAGCGAACGCGCGAACTCGCCGATGCGGCGGGCGAACTCGGCGGGCGTCGCCGCATCGCGGAGGTCGACGCTCGCGAGCTGGAAGCCGCCGGACATGAAGTGCGTGTGGTCGTCGATGAAGCCGGGGACGACCAGCCGGCCGGCGAGGTCGATGCGGCGGGTCGTGGGGCCGATGAACCGCTCGACCTCCCTGTCCGTTCCGACGTGCAGCACGCGGCCGTCGCGGATCGCGATCGCCGTGGCGGTGCGCCCGTCGGAGGCGCCGGTCCACACCACGCCACCGGTGAGCGCGAGCTGCGCCGGCTGCGGCTCGATCGCGCACGCCGCGAGCGAGACGATGGTCGCGGCGAGGACGAGACGTGTGGCTCTCATGCGCTCATCTTCTCCTGGATCGCGGCGGCGTAGCGCAGCGCGCGCCAGCCGATCAGCGTTCTGCGGGTCCCGGCGTGCTGACCCCAGGTCCCGTCTTCCTGGAGCGCGACCGCGAGCAGCGCCGCGCCGCGGCGCAGGGCCGCGTCGAGCGCGGGCGAGGCGCCGCCTGTCCGCGCCGTGCGCTCGAGGAGCTCCATGACCTGGAACAGGTCCACGTCCGGCCAGGTGCCGTCCGCACGCTGCGCGCCCACGAGCGTCGCGATGCCGCGTGCGGCCGCGTCGCGGCTCTGCTCGTCCGGCGCGTCCGCGAGCGTGGCGACCGCCGCGACGAACGCGGGCACGGTGAACAGCCCCTCGCGCTGGTTCCACAGGTCGACGATGCGGCGCAGGCCCTCGAGGTGCAGCTCGATGTCGCGGCCGTAGCGGCCCCACCGCAACTTCGCCTGGAGCGCGACGCAGGAGGCGACCAGACGCGCGGCCGCATCACCCGCGACGGGGGCGCCACAGGCGAGGCGCACCGCCTCGAGCGGCGGCTCGGGCGGGGCGGGCGAGAAGAAGCCACCCAGGAAGTGGTGGCAGAGCGACAGCTCATGGCGGCGCGGGTCGCACGCCTCGCCGTAGCGGCCTGGTACGCCGCGGCGCGTGCGAAGCCAATCCAGCCCGCGCTCGACCTGGCCACTGCCGCGCTTTTCTCCCTCCCACAGTTCGTGGAGCGCAAGCAACGCCTCCGCCGTGTCCAGCAGGCCGCCGCCCCAGCTCCCGTCATCGTGCTGCGCCTTGAGGATGGCAGCCGCCGCCGCGTCCACGGCCGCCGCATCGCCGGGTGCGGCCTGTCCTGCCTCGCGGCGCGCGAGCAGCGCCTCGGCTCCGTTCGACCCGTGCAGGTACGCCTCGACCGCGCCGAGGGCGCGCTGAATCGCGGCGAACTCGACGTTCGTGCTCATATGGTGCACCGACCGCCGGCGCTGTGGCGTCGCACGCACCGGCGAGTGTTGGGTTGATGTGTCACATTCGCGGGGCGGCGCGCGTTATGAGAGCGGCGCAACTCATGTTGCCGCCGTACGTTACCAGCGCGCGGCCCGACGGCATGGAAAATGCCTCTCGCGTGCCGCGCCCGGTCGGCTCGACCGGCCTTCATCCACAGCGCGGGAGGGCGTATTCGGACCTTGGGTGTCAGTCTGCTGGCCGTCGCCGCCGTTGCGGCGAGCGTCCTGATCACGCGGCAGCGCTCCGAGAAGACGCCTGCCGACGTGGACGCCTCGGGCGAGATCCAGCCGCTCGAGACGTCACTGGACGCGATCCGCGCGGCGGGCCTGTAGTCCGGTTCGGCGCAAGCCAATCCGGGTACGGGCCTGGGGCGCGTCTGCCGCACGTGCGGCAGACGCGCCCTTGCGTTCATACGGAGGCCGGCCGCCGCGCGCCGGATGCACGGCGCCGCCGCGGAGCACGCGGCCGTTGCCGCGGGCTCACTGGGATGCGGTGGTGTGGTCGTGGATGATGCGCCAGCCCTGCTCGGTGCGGGCGAGGATGACGGTGAACAGGCCCGTGCCGGTCTGGGCGCCCGTCTCCCGGTCGGCGAGGACGTAGCGGCCGAGCACGATGGCGTGGTCGGTGCCGAGCGGCGTGATCTCGACGTCCTGGAATCGGAGGGCGGACGCGGGCGTGCCGCCGCGCCAGGAGCCCTGGAGGTAGCGTTCGCGGATGGCGTCGACGCCGCGGAGGACGCCGGAGCCGCCCACGACGAAGACGGTCTCGCTGGAGTCCATGTAGGCGTCGAGGAAGCCATCGAGGTCACCGGCGTTCCAGGATTCGGCGTGAGCGCGGAGCATGGCGCTGATCTCGCTGGCGGGATCGGCGCCGGCCCGATCGGCGTTCTCCGGTGCGCCGCCGGCACAGGCGGCGAGGAGAAGGAGGATCGGCGTCAGGCGTGCTCTACTCGAAGAACGCCCTGTTCTTCTCAATGTAGCTGGTCCACTCCGGGGGGACATCGGTATCCGGGAAGATCGCGGTGACGGGGCACTCCGGCTCGCAGGCGCCGCAATCGATACACTCGTCCGGGTGGATGTAGTACTGATCCTCGCCCTCGTAGATGCAGTCGACCGGACAGACCTCGACGCAGCTCGCGTCCTTGGTGCCGATGCAGGGCTCGGTGATGATGTAAGGCATCTGGTTGTTCCTCTCACGGTCTCGCGTGCGCGGCATGAGCCGCCGCGAATAGTGTAGTGGCCGCGCCGAAAGATTCAAGGCCCACGCCGGCACGGCCGGGCGGCCAAGGGGACGCGGCCGGTGCGGCGCCGCCGGCCGTCTCCGGCCCGCGCCGGGCCGGGGGCGGCGGAGCGCCGGCTCCTACCGCAGGAACCTGCGCGCGAACATGCCGCACCACCAGCGGAGTCGGCGCTCGAGCGTGGGGTCGGCCCGGCTGGCGAGCGGCAGGTAGACGTCGCAGGTGAGCGCGTGGAACGCAGGCCAGCCGGCGGCGGGGCGGAGGTGGAGGTGGCGCGCGTGGTCCAGGCGCTCCGCGAGCGCGATGAGGCGCGCGTCCTGTCCCGCGGTGACCAGCCGCTCGAGCAGCTCCTCGCCCGCGCGCTCGGGAACGGGCACCTCATCCAGCAGCGCGCGCACGGCCGGGTCCAGCGCGGCCTCGACGCGCGCGATGGGCACGGCGAGCTCCAGCCGGACCGTCTCGCACAGCGCGCCAGCGGCGAGCGTCCGCGCGTCGCGGCAGCCCACGTCCTCGAGCAGAATCAGCGTCGTCCGCGCCGGGTGCAGGAAGTCCGGGTCGTGGTCGTCCGCGATGCGTTCGATCCGCGGCTGCATCGCGAGATCGAAGGCGCGCTCGATGAGCGCGACGTCCGCGGCCGCGAGCCCCGCGTGCTCGGCTGTGTCCGCGAGGCGCTGCGCCATGGCCCGCGCGCGGGGCGATGCGTCCAGGCCGGCCACGATCACGCGCGCGGCTCCCAGCGTGTCTCGCTCGCGCCCGCGCGGTGGTTGGCGAGGCGGGCGAGCATGAAGAGCAGGTCGGAGAGCCGGTTGAGGTAGACGACGACGTCGTCCTCGACGGGCTCCTGCGCGGCGAGCGCCACGACGCGGCGCTCCGCCCGGCGGCAGACGGTGCGCGCGAAGTGCAGCGCCGCGCCGGCTTGCACGCCGCCGGGCAGGATGAACGCGCGCAGCTCCGGCAGCTCGGCGTCTGCTTCGTCGATCCACCGCTCCAGCTCGGCGACGCGGTCCTTGCCGAGCTCCGGCAGCGCCGGACGCCGGCGGCGGTCCGGTGCGGGCGGCGTGGCCAGGTGCGCGCCCAGCGTGAACAGGTCGGGCTGAATGGAGACGAGCTTACGGCGGATGTCGTCGTCCTCCTGGACGACGATGGCCCAGCCGATCACCGAGTTGAGCTCGTCCACCGCGCCGTACGCCTCGACGCGGGCGTGCGACTTGGGCACACGTCCGCCGCCGAACAGGCCCGTCTCGCCGCGGTCACCGGTGCGGGTATAGATCCGGGGCATGCCGGATGATAACCGGGCGCGCGTCCGGCCGCCACGCTCGGGGGCATCGGGTACGGAACAAAGCGCAGGGGCTGCGTCGCGGCAGGCGCGTACGTGGAGGTCCTGTCGCGGCGGCCTGCCGCCCGCGGCTCTCTGCATCGGCTGCTGCGGTGCCCTGTACGCTACGGCTCTCCGGGCGTGGGCTGCTGCGCCTGCGATGCGGACCTCGTGGCCGGTGCCGGCCCGACGGCCAGGAACGGCTGCCAGAAGTCGTCGAAGACGGGGACGAAGAGCGTGTCGTGCGGCTCGGGCACGGCGTTCCGCACGTAGTAGTCCACGCCCTGGTAGTTCCCGGCGCGCCGGAGCGAATCGAGCGGGATCGGGCGAGGCACGCCGTTCGGCTGGAACGCGAACTCTCCGGCGATGAGCGGCTCGCCGCGGCGGTACCACTCATAGACCGTGAGGTCGTAGTAGATCTCGTCGGGCCGTGCGGGCGGACTGGCGGTGTCCGCGCCGAGCGCGGAAGCAGCGGCGCCGAGCGTCCAGACGAGTCCCTCGGTGCTGCTCGCGCGCGCGGCACCGCCTGCATCCTCGCCGGTGCAGGCGGCTGCGCCAGCCGCGAGCGCGAGGACGAGCGCGCGGATGAGCGCGACGCGGGCGATGCGCGGATTGAGCCGTCGACGATTCATCGCGTGCGCAGTACGGCCGCCGGTCGCTCGAGGTTCCATGATGCGGGGACCGAGCAACGCGTGTGCCCCGCAGGCCTGCCCGGCATGCCCAGGCGCGGCATCCGCAACCGGAGTGGACGACCGCGCGATCCCCTGCCGCTGGTCGGCCGGGAGCGAGCCGGCTATGTTGCGCATTCCGACACTGCCCCCGAGCGAGGAGGCCGGACGATGTCAATGGACGAGGAGCGGCTCTCCGACGAGGTGAGCCGGCTGTACTGGGAGACGGACGTGTCGGTGGGCGAGATCGCGGCGCAGCTCGACATCTCCCGACGCGCGCTGTACGCGGCGCTGCGGCCGCTGCCCGCGGGCGAGCGTTGCGCCGAGTGCGGCGGCGAGCTGGTGTTCATGACCCGCTCGGCGCGCGCGGAGGGCGCGGCCGAGTGCATCGCGTGCGGCCGCGAGCAGGACGTCGCGGCCGTCGGCGCAGCCGCAGGCGAACGCGAGGCGGCCGCCGCGCCCGATGAAGGAGCGGCCGCGGACGCTGAGGCAGTCGTCGAGGGCTATGGCGCCGCGTTCGGATGGGAGCCGAGCCGTCGGCGCGGGGTGCTCATCGCCGCCGCCGCGCTCGCCGGCGTCGCGGTGGGCGTGCTCGGCGCGATGCGCGTGCTGCGCCGCTAGGCGTGCGCACCCGCGTGGCCGGATTCGGCGCAATGACCAGCGACGCGTCTCGACGAGTTCTGCATACGGCACCCCGTGGCCTTGGGCGGCTACAGGTGCTTGTGCCGCGTCATCGGATGCTCCGGGCGCAGGCTGCGAGGACGCGGCTCGGGCGTGTTCTCGCGGATGACCTGCTGTTTGCCCTCGCGGATCGTGTGGAGCTTGTACTCGTGCTTGATGACATCCGGCACGTGCGGGTCGCGCAACACGTGATGCCGCTGCTTGGACGCGCCGAGCGTGGCGGCTTCCTCGCTCGGCAGCCGGCCCCGCTTGCGCGCCTCTCGCGCCTTGCGGCGCCGGTAGCGGTTGTCCCCTTCCATCTGCTTCCTCGCCATACCCCCTCCCGCGCTCGAGGCGCTCGCAGTGCACCACGGCGACCGAAAGTGCAAGCGCTGGTCCAGCGGCGCAGCGATGAAGGAGGCCCGCGTTGAGCGCGCCGTTCGGCGAGCAGTTGCCGCGCATGACCACGGCGGTGCCGGGCCCTGCATCGCGCGCGCTGGCGCAGCGGCTCGCAGCCGTCGAGTCACGCAACATCACGCAGGTCTCGGACGCAGGTCCGATCTTCTGGGTGGAGGCGTCCGGCGCGAACGTGCGGGATGCGGACGGCAACGTGTACGTCGACCTGACGGCGGGTTTCTCGGTGGCCGCCGCGGGTCACGCGAACCCGCGGGTCGTGCAGGCGCTGGCGCGCCAGGCGGAACGGTTGCCGCACGCGCTGGGCGATGTCCATCCGGCCGATGCGAAGGTGGCGCTGCTCGAGCGGCTCGCTGAGCTAACGCCGGGCGACCTGGGCGTGACCATCCTCGCCAGCGCGGGCGCGGAGGCCGTCGAGGCGGCGCTGAAGACGGCGGTGATGCGCACTGGCAAGCCCGGGGTGCTGGCGTTCACGGGCGCGTACCACGGATTGACGTACGGCGCGCTGGCGACGACGTGGCGCCCCGAGTTCCGGGCGCCGTTCCGCGCGCAACTCTATCGAGGCGTCCGGTTCGCGCCGTACCCGTACGTCTACCGGTGGACCGAGCAGGTGCACGCCGCGCTGGGCGAGGGAGCCGATCCCTTCGGCTCCGCATCGAGCCCGGAGGACGTCAGCCGGGCCGCGCTGGCGTTGGCGGCGCGGATCGTGGACGAGGCGGCTGCGTCGGACGCGCCGATCGGGGCCGTGCTGGTCGAGCCGATCCAGGGACGGGGCGGCTTCGTTGTGCCGCCCGCCGGTTTTCTCGCGGGGCTGCGCGAGCTGGCGGACCAGCGCGGGCTGGTTCTCATCTTCGACGAGGTCTACACCGGGTTCGGGCGGACCGGCCGCTGGTTCGCGTGCGAGCACGCGGGCGTGCTTCCGGATGTGCTGGTGGTGGGCAAGGCGCTGACGGGTGCGGTGCCCCTGAGCGCCGCGGTCGGGACGCCGGAGGTGATGCGCGCGTGGCCGCCGTCGACCGGCGAGGCGGTGCACACGAGCACGTTCCTGGGCAACCCGGCCGCGTGCGCGGCGGCGCTGGCGCAGCTCGCGGAGATCGAGGAGCGCGGGCTGGTACAGCGTGCGGCCACGCTGGGCGCGTGGCTCCGCGAGAAGCTCGACGACTGGGCCGAACGCTTCCCGAGCGTGGGCGAGGTGCGCGGGCTCGGGTTGCTCCAGGGAGTGGAGCTGGTCGAGGACCGCGCGATGCGGCGGCCGGCCACGGAGCTCGCGCGGCGGATCGCGGATGCGGCGCTGCGGGCGGGCGTGTTGTTGCTGACCGAGGGACCGGCCGCGAACGTGCTCGCGTTCACGCCCCCACTGGTGATCACGGAGGCGCAGCTCGAGCACGCGCTGGGTGTGGTCGAGGCTGCGCTGGCAGCGGCCGGGGTGTGAGCCCGGCGGCGTTGTCGCGCTTCCATCCCCCAACGGGCAGACGATCCGGAAAACTGGCCCGGAAACCCGGCGGAGTCGGGAAGGGTTCAAGGGAGCGGCCCGGTTCGTGGCTTCGGCACGGGTGGCGCCGCGCGCCGGCGGCGGGTGATCCGATGTCAACGTTGCATGTGCGCGTGGCGTTGTGGTCGTGGTGCGCGGCCCCCGGCTCGGGGAGGGCTGCGGCTTGACCGTCTGCCGGGCGGGCGCGTACTATGGCGCGATCTTCGCGATCCGGACCGTCGCCTCCCGCCACCTCGTTGGAAGTCGCCCGGACCTGGTCACGGCAGAGCATTGCCTTTTTCGGGACTCGGCAACAGCTTGGAGGCGTCAACCATTGATGGGAGAGAGCCCGGTCCTGGTCACGGGCGCGACCGGCTTCGTCGGCGGGCATCTGCTCGAGGCGCTGGCCGCTCGCGGTGCGAGGATCCGGGCGCTGGTTCGTCCGCGCAGTGACACGGCGCGGCTGGAGGCGCTGGGGGCGGAGCTGGTGGTGGGGGGCGGGCTGGAGGACCGGGCAGCGGTGGCGCGCGCGGTCGAGGGTGTGGGGGTCGTCCTGCACCTTGCGGCGTTGACGCGGGCGCGCACGGAGGCGGAGTACCTCAGCGCGAACGCGGCGGGCACGCGGGTGCTGCTGGACGCGGTGCGCTCGGCGCGTGAGCGGCCGCGGCGGGTCGTGTACCTGAGCTCGCTGGCGGCGGTGGGGCCGAGCGTGGACGGCAGGCCGGTGACGGCGGCTGAAACGCCGCGGCCGCTGACCGCGTACGGGCGGAGCAAGCTGGCCGGCGAGGAGGCGTGTCTGGAGGCGGCGGCGGACGGGTTGGAGGTGGTGGTGCTGCGGGCGCCGGCCGTGTACGGCCCGCGCGACCGCGACCTGCTGACGTTCTTCCGCCTCGCGGCCCGAGGGGTTCTGCCGGTTCCGACAGGGGGTGAGCGGCGGCTCCAGCTCGTTCACGTGGCGGACCTGGCGGAGGCACTGATCCGGGGGGCGATGGCGCCGGCTGCGGCCGGGGTTTATCACGTTGCCGATCCCCGGCCGTACGCGTGGACGGAGCTGGTCACGGAGGTCGCGCGTGCGGTGGGCCGGCGGGCGCGGCTGATCCCGGTGCCGGCCGGGCTGGTGCGTGCGGCCGCGGCTGCGAGCGAGTGGTCGGCGGCGGTGGTGGGGCGTGCCACGATCTTTAGCCGTGACAAAGCCCGGGAGCTGCTGGCCCCCGGCTGGTTGTGTGAAACAGAGTCGGCGCGGCGGGATCTGGGGTTCGAGGCCCGGACGCCGTTGCCCCAGGGGCTTGCCGATACGGCGGCGTGGTACCGCGCCGCGGGTTGGCTATAGGACGGAGAGTCGCATTGGGCCTCTTCGATAAGTGTCATCGATTCACGCGTGCCCGGGAGATTCAGGCAGCCGGGTACTATCCGTATTTCGTACCGATCGAGGCGTCGTATGACACGGAGGTCGTGATCCACGGTCAGCGCAAGGTGATGGTGGGCTCGAACAACTACCTGGGCCTGACGCATCACCCGAAGGTGCTGGCGGCGGCGGAAGCGGCGCTGAAGCGGTACGGCAGCGGCTGCACGGGCAGCAGGTTCCTGAACGGCACGCTGGATCTACACGAGCAGCTCGAGGAGCGGCTGGCGCGGTTCATGGGTCAGGAGGCCGCGCTGGTGTTCAGCACGGGCTACCAGACGAACCTGGGAGTCATCGCGACGCTGGTCGGGCGCGATGACTTCTTGTTCCAGGACAAGCTGAACCACGCGAGCATCGTGGATGGCGGGCGCCTGTCGTTCGGCACGGTGCACCGCTACCCGCACGGGGACTTCGAGACGCTGGAGCGGCAGCTCGCCAGCGTGCCGTCGGACGCCGGGAAGCTGATCGTCACGGACGGCATCTTCTCGATGGAGGGCGACATCGTCGACCTGCCGCGCGTGGTGGCGCTGGCGGAGTTCTACGGTGCGGAAGTGATGGTGGACGACGCGCACGCGTTCGGCGTGCTGGGCGAGCGCGGCGGCGGGACGGCGCAGCACTTCCATCTGGAAGACAAGGTCTCGCTGATCATGGCGACGTTCTCGAAGTCGCTGGCGTCGATCGGCGGGGTGATCGCCGGCCCGGAGCCCGTGATCCACTACCTGAAGCATCACGCGCGCTCGCTGATCTTCAGCGCGAGCATGCCGCCGGCCTCGGTGGCCACGGTGCTGGCCGCGCTGGACGTGATCGAAGAGGAGCCGGAGCGGCGCGAGGCGCTGTGGCGGAACACGCGGCGGATGCAGGAGGGGCTGCGCTCCCTCGGCTACGACATCGGCGCGAGCGAGACGCCGGTGATCCCGGTGCTGATCGGGCAGGTGGAAGAGACGTTCAAGTTCTGGAAGGAGCTCTTCGACCACGGCGTGTTCACGAATCCGGTGATGCCGCCCGCGGTCCCGGAGAACTCGTGCCGACTGCGGATCAGCCTGATGGCGACGCACACGGACGAGCACATCGATTTCGTCCTGAACGCCTTCGCCCGTGTGGGCAAGAGGATGGCGGTGATATGAGGGAGGCCCCGGCGCCGGGCGCCGCGCCGCCGGACGGGGGTGCGCGGGGCGTCGGCGGCGAGGCCGGGCTGCGGGTGGAGCGGGTGCGGGGCCGTCGCCAGCTGGGCACCTTCCTGAGGCTCCCCTGGCGCATCTACGCGGGTGATCCCGTGTGGGTGCCGCCGCTGCTCTCGGACCAGAGGAAAATACTGGACGCGCGGCATCCGTTTCACGCGCATGCCGAGGTCGAGTGCTTCCTTGCCTGGCGCGGCGGAGAGCCGGTCGGTCGGATCGCCGCCATCGCGAACCATCGTTACAACGAGTTCCACGGCGATCGTACGGGCTTCTTCGGCCTGTTCGAGAGCGTGGATGACGCCGACGTCGCGGCGGCGCTGCTCGCCGCGGCGGAGGGGTGGCTGCGCGCGCGGGGGCTGGAGCGCGTGCTCGGCCCGATGAACCTCTCGACCAACGACGAGTTCTTCTCGCCCGGGGTGCTGGTGGACGGGTTCGACCGGCCGCCGAGCATCATGATGGCGCACACGCCGCCGTACTACGCGGCGCTGCTGGAGGGCGCGGGGTACACGCGAGCGAAGGACCTGGTCGCGTACTGGCTGGCGGGAGAACGGCCGCCGGAGCGGCTGCTGCGCGGGATCGCACGGCTCCAGCGGTCCGAGGGGGTGGTGGTGCGGAGTCTGGACCTGCGGCGCTTCGACGAGGAAGTCCGGGCGATCCAGGACGTGTATCACAGCGCGTGGGAGCGGAACTGGGGCTTCGTGCCGATGACGGACGCGGAGTTCGCTCATCTGGCGAAGTCGCTCCGGCCGGTGGTCGAGCCGCGGCTGTGCGTGATCGCAGAGGTGGATGGGCAGGCGGTGGGCTTTGCGCTGACGTTGCCGGACTACCACCAGGTGCTGAAGCGGCTGAACGGGCGGCTGCTGCCGTTCGGCGTGTTCAAGTTCCTGTGGTACAAGCGGAAGATCGACGCGGCGCGGGTGCTGACGCTGGGCGTTCGGCCGGGCTACCGGCACCGCGGGCTGGACGCGATGATGATTGTGCGGATCTGGGAGCAGGCGGTCCAGCTGGGGTACACGCAGGGCGAGTGCTCGTGGATCCTCGAGGACAACTGGGACATGCGGCGGGGGATCGAGCGGGTCGGCGGGCAGGTGTACAAGACGTACCGGGTCTACGAGAAGGCGCTGTGAACGAAGAGAGGGCTAGGGCAGGGGCGAGGGCGAGGGCGAGGGCAGGGGAAGCCCAGGCGGAGTTCCCGGGCGAACGTGTGGCCGGGCGTGTTGCGGAATCGCAGGCCGGCTCCTCGGCCCAGCCCCAGGCCGATCGCGCGGCCGAGCCCCGCACCGAGCTCCACACCGACCGCGCAGCCGAGCTCCAGGGCGGGCCCTCGACCCAGGCTCAGACCAAACCTCCAGCCGAATCGCACACGGTGCCTCCGGCCGAACCTCCGGCCCAGCCCTCAGGCCTGGCCGGTCCCCGAGCGGTGGACCGGCTCTTCGCGTTCTACATGCTCCTCTCGGGGCTGGCGCTGGTGGGGCCGGGGCGGCCGGGGTCGTGGCCGGCGGTGGCGCTGGCGCACGGGTTGGCGGCCGCCGCCGCTCTGCGATGGTGGCCTCTGGCGCCCGCGCTGGCGGCGGCGGCGCGCCGGTGGCCGCGCGTCGCCGTCGTCGTCTCTGACTGGTATCCGCTGCTGCTGCTGCCGGCGCTGTATACCGAGCTCGCGCTGCTGAACCGGGCGCTGTACTCCGGCACGTACTTCGACGGCCTCGTGCAGCGCTGGGAAGAGGCGCTGTTCGGCGGCCAGCCCAGCCGAGCGCTCGCCGCGGCGCTGCCGCACCTGGCCCTGTCCGAGCCGTTGCACGCCGCCTACCTCTCGTACTATGCGATCATCTACGGCCCCCCACTCCTGCTGTACTTCGCCAGGCGGCACTCGGACTACCACGAGCTGCTGTTCCCGCTGATGCTCACGTTCTTTGTGAGCTACCTCTTCTTCATCTACTTCCCGGTGCAGGGGCCCAGGTACCTGTTCCCGCCGCCCGGCGGAGGGTTGGAAGCCGGTCCGGTCTACCGCCTGGCGCACCGGGTGCTGGAAGCGGGCTCGGCCCAGGGTGCGGCGTTCCCGTCGTCGCACGTGGCGGTCGCGGCGATGCAGACGGCCATGGTGGCGCGGCTGCTGCCCCGGCTCATGCCTCTCGTGGCCGTGCTCACCCTGGGCCTTGCCGCGGGCGCGGTGTACGGCGGCTTCCATTACGCGACGGACGTGATGGCCGGCTTCGCGCTCGCGGCCGTGCTGGCCGTGACGGCGCCGCGGGTGCGCGCGGGGCTGGACGGCGGGCGCCGGGCGGGAGCTACAAAGCGGGCCGGGGTTTCACTATCTTCATAGACACGGCCGAAAGGCCGGCTGGCGCCGCGCCGGGAAGGGCCGGCGTGCGCCACGATGACGCATCTCCTGAACGACGAACGCCATTTTTCCTGGCGATAGAGTGGAGGAAAACGTGGGGAAGGATCACGGTAGCGTGGCGGTCCCGCTGCGGCGCCGACGCGCTGCGGTGGCACGGCCTGCGCCGGCAGAGAAGGTCGATCTGGGCAGCAGCACCTCTGCCGACGCGGCGCCCGAGGCGGGCATCGTGCCGACGCGGGTCCGCATCGAGCTCGAGGGTGGACGGGAGGCCACGGCGACAGTCCTCCGGGCCGTGCGCCTGATGCGTGAAATCGAGGAGACGGGTGGGGTTGCGGCGATCGCGGAAGTCGCGCAGGGCCGCTCGGCCCTGTTCGCCGAAGTGGACGGGGCACAGGCGGCGAGTCTTGCTCGGCTGCCGTTCGTGCGAAGGATCCACGCGCTGAAGAACTGAGACGCCGGCCAGGGCGGGGGCAAGCGCTCCCGCCCTGGCGCCGCTTTCGAGGGGAACGATCTCCGATTCCTCGCGCCTGAGAAGGCTTCTCGGGGTCGCCGCCGTCCTCTTCGCGGCCGCCCTGGTCTGGGTTTCGGCGAGCGGGTTGCGCTGGCCGGCCCGGGCGGCGGTCGTATTCCTGCTGACGCTCCTTCCTGTCGCCATGGCTGCGCAGGGTCGCCAGCTTTCGACGCTGCCGGCCGAGATCCCCCGCACCGCCATCTACGCGAGCTCGGCAGCGGCGCTCTGGATGCTGGCCGCGCTCGTCGCGCTGGCCGCCCTGACCAGCGGTTTTTCCCTCGGGGCGATGGGGCTCAGGGCGATTCCGCCGGGCCCCCTCATCGCGTGGACGGTGGGCGTGACGGGCGCCGGTCTGGTGCTCTTCGCGCTGGCCCAGGCGCTGGGAGTCCGCGAGAGCCCGTTGCTGCTCCACATCCTGCCGCGGAGCCGGGCGGAGCGGCTCGCGTTCGTCGGGCTGGCGATCACCGCGGGCATCACGGAGGAGCTGATCTTCCGCGGGTTCCTGATCCCGGCTCTCGGGCTGGCGCTCGGCTCGGCCTGGTTCGCGGTGGCGTTGAGCTCCCTGGTGTTCGGGTTTCTGCACGGCTACCAGGACCTGCCCGGCATGCTGCGCGCCGGCATCCTGGGCTTCGGCCTCGCCCTGCCATTGATGCTGTCCGGAAGCCTGCTGCCATCGATCCTGGCGCACACGGCGTACGACGTCGTGGCCGGCGTGTTCCTGTCGCGCCGCCTGCTGGAAGCGGAGGAAGCAGGAACGCGGGAGGGGTGCACCGGTATTGGGTGATGGGGCGCGTCGGTGTCGACGCGCAGGACCGTGATGGAGGCGGTTCCCATGATTCTCAGGTGCAGCTTCGAGGAACTCACTGCCCTCACCTCGGGCGCGGGCCGGTTGCTCGAGGCGCACGACGAGGGCGGCCGTGTTTCCGCGCCGGCCAGCGTGATGGCGACGCTCGAAGCGCTGCTGCCGGAGTTGAACGGTGACCTGAGCATCAACACCCTGGCGGAGCAGCAGCGCCTGGAGGAGGCGCTCGAGCTGGTGCTGGAGGATGCGCGGCAGCGCATGGACCGGCTCGTCATCGAGCAGCATCCCGCTGCCGAGGATGCGGTCAACGCCTACTTCGAGTACGCCAACATCCTCACCGTGCTGGACCGGCTGCGCCGGATGGGCGCGGAGATGCGGGCGATCATCGAGCTGACGACCGGACGGCCCGCGGACGAGGAGACCGCGAGGGCAGTGACCTTCCCCGATTGAGGCGACGGGTTCCGACGGCCGACGCCCCGCCCCACACCCTCGCGAGTCGTCGCCGGGTGCAGGGCGGGGCGTTTGTCCGCCGGCGGTCTTCGCTATTCTGGCGGAGCCTGGCGCGGCGGAGGATGGCTGCCCAGCCCGCGCAGCCGCGAGCGCTGCTTCACCCGTTCGAGATTCGGCTTGCCTCGTCCCTGCCTGGACGGGTTCTCGGCCCGCGTGAAGCTCTTTCGCTCCGCCCGCAGGTGCTGGTGGCGCGCCGAGCGCCGGCCTGAGGTCTGCGCCGGCTGCTTCGGCGTGCGCGGCCGCGAGCGCGCCTCCTGCGGCCCGCCTCGCGGCCCCGTCGCATCCTGCCGCTTGGCCTCACCTGATGCAGGCGAGGCGCTGCCCACGTCGCGCGGCCGGCGGTAAGGATCGTACGGCCCCGGCACGGCGACCTACCGCAACTGGACGTTGCGCGTGGTCCGGAGCGTCAGCACCGAGCCCTCGTCGAGCTCAGGCTCGATATCGCCCAGGCCCAGCGAGATGATCGAGCCGACTCCCGCGCCCAGTGCGCCGCCCACGAGGATCCCTTCCAGCTCGCCGCCGGTGATGATCGCGCCGAGCACCGCGCCGGCCGCGGCGCCGATGCCCGCACGTTCGAGGATGCGGCTCTCGTCACGCGACAGCCGCGGCTCCGTGTCGATCACGTCGGCAGAGAACGGGTAGGTGCGGTCGCCGATCCGGATCCGGTCGAAGTTGACGCGGATGGCGGCGATGTCGCCGCGCCGCGTGGACGGGTCGACGCCCGTGACGACGCCGCTGACGACCGAGCCGGCCGGAACGACGGTCCGGCCATCCGTGGTCACGAGCGGCGTGATCACCGTCGCGCTGAACCGCTCGCCGACCTCGCTGCGCCTCGCGTGCAGCGTTTCGTTGAGCCGCACGTTCATGACCGTGCCGCTGGGGACGAGGTTGGCGCTGCGGAGCGGCGCCGGCTGCACGGTGGGTCCGGGCTCGATCTCAGCGCTCCGGCATGCGCCGAGTGCGAAGAGCGTGGCGACTGCGAACGCAGTGATCCTGCTCATTCGATCCACCTCCACCCGTGGTTCCCCTCCGAAGACACAGTGTCGCAAAGCGATGGAAGTGCAAGCGGTGGGCCGGAAACGGTGAGGAACTTACATTGTGCCTTCGCGCGGCGAGCGGCGGCGATGGTCTTGCGTGGCGTGCCCTGGTCGAGCACGTGTACGAGTTACGAGTACGTGTACGGGCACGAGCACGAGCACTGGCCGCGTTGGCGGGAGGCGGCGCGGCAGTGCATGACCCGTAGGTCGGGCGGGAGGCGGCGATGGCCGGAGAGCAGAGTGTCAGTGGAAAGGTCGTGCTGATCACGGGCGCGTCCCACGGGCTGGGGCGGGCGCTCGCGGAAGCGTTCGCGCGCGACGGTGCACGCGTCGCGCTGTGCGCGCGCGGCGAGGCGGAGCTCGCGGCGGTCGCGGAGTCCCTCGTGGCAAGTGGCGCGGAAGTCGTGTGGCGCGCGGCCGACGTGCGGGACGAGCGCGCGATCAATGAGCTGGCGCAGGCGGCGGAGGGACGCTGGGGCCCGGTGGACGTGCTCATCAACAACGCGTCCATTCTCGGTGAGCGCGTGCCGCTCGCGCAGTATCCGATCCCCACCTGGCGTGAGGTGCTGGACGTGAACGTCACGGGCGCGCTGATCGCGATCCAGGCCGTGCTGCCCGGGATGCGGAGCGCCGGCCGCGGATCCATCATCAACGTCACGTCCGGCGTGGGCAACGTCGCGCGCGCGGATTGGGGCGCCTACGCGATCAGCAAGTGGGCGATCGAGGCGCTGACCTACAACCTGGCGCTCGAGGAACGCGAGTCGGGCATCCGCGTCAACGCCGTCGATCCCGGGGCGATGAGGACGCGCATGCGTCAGGCCGCGTACCCCGAAGAGGATCCCGCGCGCCAGCGCCCGCCCGCCGAGCTGACCGGCGTGTTCCTCTGGCTTGCTTCGGATGCGTCGGAAAACGTGACGGGCCAGCGCTTCCGGGCGCCGGAGTGGCGCGCGGGCTGATCCGCCAGTGCTCGCGCGCCCACGAGCCCGCCGTCCGCGCGGCTTGCCGCGACCATGCTCCGTGCCCTACCGTGGTAGCGTGCCGGCCCGAGCGACAGGGCCGCCCCTACGACCGGAGAGGAGCCGATGACTCGCGTCGTCCAACCATTGCTGATCATCCTCGCCACGCTCGTGCTCACCGGCACGACGTGCGGCCGTGGCATCTCCATCGAGAGTGAGGCCGGACCCACCTACAGCCTCGAGGTCCGGAACCCGAACGACTTCCCCCTGACCGTCTCCTACGACGACGGCACGGGACCCCGCCTCCTCGGCAACGTCGGCGCCAGCAGCGAGACCCGCTTCGTCATCAGCCGGCCCGCCAGCACCACGATCACCATCATCGCGACCGACCGGGAGGGGACGCAGCGCGTCCGGCGCCAGGTCGTCCTCCGTTCCGGATCCCCCGAGGTCGTGTCCCTCGACGCGCGCTGAGCGCAGAGCCCCACACGCGCGCAGCCGCGGCGGCACGGTCGCCGGCCCGCGGCTGCGCGCGCTTCGCGTCAAGGGCTTGACAACCGCGCGATTTGCCTCTCCGGAAGTCTTCTAACTCCTTGTAACTCAACAACTTGCGACGGAAACCACCCTCCCCTCGGGGGTAGCAGGGGAAGGTGGCGGTCCAGGGACCGCCGGGGCTGTGCGGCTCGAGGCCGTGCATGCTCGGGCCGCGTGCAGTCAGGAGGCGCGCGGCGCACTCGAGAACAAAACCCTAGAAACCGAAGGGAGGGGGGCGCGATGTTGCGTCGATTCCCAGAGGTCGGGGCGCTGTACGAGCGAGTGCGGCGGCCGGCCACGATGTTTGTCATGGGGCTGGCGCTAGCGGTGCCGGCCACAGGGATGCTGGTGCGAAGCGAGCCGCAGAACGCGGAGCGGCCTGCGGCCCAGCCGGTCCAGATGACTCAGGTTGCGATGGCGGCGCCGGCGGCGGAGACCGCGGCGGCTGCGGAGCGCGAGCGTGACACTGAGGTGGAGGGTTACGCCCGCCGGTACGGTGTTTCGGTTCCGCTGGCACGTGAGATCTACGCTGCGGCGCGGGAGTACGGCATCGATCCCAAGGTGGCGTTCGGTCTGGTGCGTACGGAGTCGAGCTTCCGGCGCACGGTGGTGTCGAACGCGGGCGCGATCGGGTACGCGCAGGTGCTGCCGTCGACGGCGCGCTGGATCGAGCCGGGCACGACGCGGAGCGACCTGTTCGACACGCGGACGAACCTGCGTGTCGGCTTCAAGTACCTCCGTTACCTGATCGACAGGTACGATGGCGACGTGCGGCTTGCGCTGACGGCGTACAACCGTGGGCCGGGCACGGTGGACCGTGTGCTGGCGCGCGGCGGCAACCCGGACAACGGGTACGCGGGGAAGGTGCTGCGGGGCTGACGGGCCCGCGGGGCGAACCCGCGCAGTGGTACGAAAGGCGAGTACGTGCACCTGGCTGTGCACGTACTCGTCGTTTTTTTCAGGTTCCGGCGGTGACGAGGCGCCCGGCCCGAACGACGCCGATGGCGACCTCCTTGCCGGCGACGTCGCCGTTGGCGTCGAAGCGGATGGTGCCGGAGACGCCCTCGAAGGCGGGGTTGTCGGCGGTCTGGCCGACGTTGGCGAGGTAATCGCGGATCGCGGTGCGGTCGGCGCCGACCTGCTCGATGGCGCGGGCGATGAGGCGGATCGCGTCGTAGGTCATGGCGCCGCGGTGGTCGGGCAGCTCGCGGAAGCGCTCCTGGTAGGCGCGGACGAAGGCCTGCGCGGCGGGATCCCGGCGGTCGGGGAGGAACGCGGAGCTGATGTAGACGCCCTCTGCGATCGTGCCGGCATCGCGGAGGTTGGTGAGGCCATCGGGTCCGATGACCGGGCCGGTGTAGCCGAGGCGGCGGGCGGCGGCGATGATGCGCTCCGCAGCCTCCGCCTGGCCGGCGATCATGAGGGCATCCATCCCGTCGCGGATCGCGCGTTCGAGGTATGGATCGACGGCGTTGGGGCTGTCGAGCATGTCGGGCAGGTACGGATCGCGCGAGAGGAGCTGCCCACCGGCGGCGACGAACGCGGTGCCGAAGGTCTCGACGACGCCGCGGCCGTAGTCATCGTTGGCGTAGATCGCGGCGACCTTCCGTGCGCCGAGCCGTTCGTAGGCCCACTGCGCGAGCGCGGGGCCGTGGAGGAGATCGCTGGGGCAGACGCGGAAGATCCACGGCCCGGCGTCGGTGATGAGCGGGCTGCTGGAAGCCGGCGAAACGGCGACGATGCCGCGCTCGTCGTCGTTGTAGATCTTCGCGGCGGCGAGGGTCGCGGCGGAGTTGATGTGGCCGACGACGGCGACGATCGTGGGGTCGTCGCGCAGCTCCGTGGCGATCTCGATCGCGCGCTCGGGGCTGGCCTCGTCATCGCGGACGACGAGCTCGATGCGGCGGCCGCGGACGCCGCCCGCGCGGTTGATCTCATCGACGGCGAGCTCGGCGGCGAGCCGCATCGAGTGGCCGGTGACCTGGCCGACGGGGCCTGCGATCGCGATGCGGATCGGGCCCTCGTCGGCGGCGCAGCCGCCGACGGGGGCGAGGGCAAGGGCGAGGGCGGGGATCCTGATCCGGCGCAAGGCGTCCATCATCGGATTCCTCTCACACACGGGTCGAGTTGCGCCCTATTCCTGTGATGCCGCGCGTGGCCCGACGAGGTGCCGCTCGAAGAGCTCGAGGATGCGGCGGTACTCGTCGGTCCACGAGCTGGGCTCGACGAAGCCGTGATCCTCGACGGGATAGACCGCCATCTCCCAGTTGGTCTTGCCGAGCTCGATCAGACGCTGCGCCAGGCGGACGACGTCCTGGAAGTGGACGTTGGTGTCCACCATGCCGTGCGCGATCAGGAGCGGGTCCTCGAGGCCTTCGGCGAAGTAGATGGGCGAGGACCTGCGGTACGCGAGCGTGTCGTCCTGCGGCTGGTTGAGGATGCGCTGCGTGTACCAGTGATTGTAATGCGCCCAGTCGGTCACGGCGCGGAGCGCAGCGCCTGCGGCGAAGCTCTTGGGCTCCGTGAACAGCGCCATCAGCGTGATGAAGCCGCCGTACGAGCCGCCGTAGATGCCGACGCGCTCGGGATCGACGCCCTCGTTCTGGACGAGGTAGCGGACGCCATCCACCTGGTCGGTGAGGTCCTTGCCGCCCATGTGGCGGTAGATGGCGGTGCGCCAGTCACGGCCGTATCCGGCGGAGCCGCGGTAGTCGATGTCCAGCACGGTGAAGCCGCGCGACGCGAGGAGGTGGTGGAACATGTACTCGCGGTAGTACGTGGACCACCCCTTGTGGACGTTGTGCAGGTAGCCGGCGCCGTGGACGAAGATGACGGCGCCGCCGTGCGGCTGCGCGCCCAGGTCACGCGGCCGGTAGATGCGTGCCGGGACCTTCACGCCATCCCGCGCTTCGAACCAGATGATCTCCGGGTCGATCCAGCCGAACGAGCTCCATTCCTCGGTGGGCGAGGTGGTGACGCGGCGCAGCTCGGCGCCCGGGCGGTTATCCGCGACGTACAGCTCGGGCGGCCGGTTCGAGTAGGAGTGGACGACGGCGAGCCGGCGGCCATCGGGCGAGACGGTCACGTCGTGGAGCCCGGGCTGGGTGGTGATACGGGTGCGGCGGCTGCCATCCAGCTCGGCGCGCCACAGGTGCTCCTCGAACGGCGAGCCCTCGGACGTCGTGAGGTAGAAGTACCGGCGATCGGGCGAGATCGAGACGGACTTCACTTCCCACTGGCCGCTGGTGAGCTGGCGCGCCTCGCCGCCCGCCGCGGCGACGGTGTAGAGGTGCGAGAAGCCGTCGCGCTCGCTCAGGAAGTAGATGCTCTTGCCATCCGGCATCCAGCCGGCGCAACCGAAGCTGGTCCAGTCGGGGCAGGGGCCGCCGATCCAGGCGTCGTCGTGGTCGTGGGCGACGATGCGGACCTCGCCCGTCGCGGCGTCCAGCACGTGCAGCCACTGGTCCTTGAAGTTGTAGCCGACGGCGCTGATCAGGCCCAGCGTGCCGTCGCGGTTCCAGCCGAGGAAGCGGGCGGAGGCGAGGCGCGGTTTCGCGGCCCGGCCGCGGGCTGCGCTGTCCGCGGGCTGTGCGGCGGCCGCCGCCATCCCCAGCTCCAGCCAGCGGACCTCGCCGGTCGAGAGGTCGGCGAGGCCGAGCCGGGCCTCGGACTGCGCATCACCGACCTTGGCGCGCGCGTTGATGTCCTCCGTGTAGCCGGAGGCCGTGACGTAGTCCGGGACGATGGTGTTGCGGGCATCGCGCGCGGGCTTCGAGACGTGCACGACGGCGTAGCGGCCGCCGGGCTCCGGCGCGATCGCCTGGACGCGCTCCTCGCGCGCGATGTAGGTGGTCTTGATGCTGCGCGCCTCGCGGGCTTCGCGGCGGCGCCGCATCTCGTCGCGGCGCTCGACCTCGCGCCGGACGTGCTCGAACAGCTCCTTCTGCTGCTCCTCGAGGAACCGGCGCTGGCCTTCGGCCTGGCGTTCCTCCGGCGCGGAGCCGGCGCGGATGTCGGTGAGCTGGCGCACCGACCCGCCGTCCAGCGCCATGGAGAAGACGTTGTTCTCCTGGACGAAGTAGATGGTGCGGCCGTCGCGGCCGAAGACGGGGCTGGTCTCGGGCGCGCGCGTGTGCGTGAGGCGGCGCACGCTGAGCGAACGCCGGTCGATGAGCCAGAGGTCGTTGTCGTAGGCGACGACGCGCCAGCGCTCATCCGGCGAGATGTCGCCGTTGGCGAGGAGCACGCCGAGCGAGTCGGCGGCATCGTCCGAGAGGCGCTCCGGCGCGCCGCCGGAGGCGGGGACGCGGTAGAGCGCGGGTTGCTCGTGCCAGGGCCTGCCGCCCGGCTTCCAGCGGAAGTAGATCCAGCGGCTGTCGTCGGTCCAGCGGACGGCGGAGGGCGGCGAGCCGACGAGCTCCGGCCCGCGCATGATGTTGCGTACGCTCAGATCGAACGTGGTGGCAGCCGCGGTCGCCGCCTGCTGGGCGTGACCGGAATTGGCGGCCGCCAGAGCGACGAAGGCCAGGACGGACGCCGTGCGGAGGCGGTGCATGGCTCGGAACCTCCAGGGAAATTTCGATCCGGGGAACCGTGCGCAGTCTACGGCGCCGCCGCCGCCCGCGGCAAGGGTCAGTCGCCGAAGGAGATGCCGAGGTCGCGCGCCGTCTCGATGATGTCCGAGTCGAGCGGGACGCGCTTCAGCTCCCCGACCGCGTCTTCGAGCGGGACCGCCCGAACGTTGGGCGGATCGAGCGCGACCATGGTGCCGAAGCGGTGTTCGGCGACGAGACGGACGGCGGCGGCGCCGAAGCGGAGCGCGATGAGCCGGTCGTAGGAGGTGGGCGTGCCCCCGCGCTGGAGGTGGCCGAGCACCAGCGAGCGGGTCTCGTGGCCGGTGCGCTCCTGGATCTGCGCGGCGAGGCGCTCGGCGATGCCGCCCAGGCGCGCGGCGCGGCCCGGGCGCGCGGCTTCGATGTAGACCGCCTCGCCGTTGTGCGGCACGGCGCCCTCGGCCGCGACGACGATGGCGAACCGCTTCCCGTCGCTGTAGCGCTCCTCGATCTTCTCGCAGACCTTCTCGATGTGGTAAGGGATCTCCGGGATCAGGATGACGTCCGCGGACCCCGCGACCCCGGAGTGCAGCGCGATCCAGCCGGTGTGGCGGCCCATGACCTCGACGACGAAGACGCGCTCGTGGCTCTGCGCGGTCGAGTGGAGCTTGTCGATCGCGTCAGTCGCGGTCTGGACGGCGGTGTGGAAGCCGAAGGTGACCTGCGTGCAGGCGAGGTCGTTGTCGATGGTCTTGGGCACGCCGACGACGGGCAGTCCCTTGGCGGCGAGGCGGTTGGCGATGTGCAGCGAGCCGTCGCCGCCGATCGCGATGAGGGCATCGAAGCCGTGTTCGTGGAACGCGGCGATGACCTCATCCGAGCGATCCTGGACGGTGATGCCGTCCGGCGTGTCCAGCGGCCACTCGAACGGGTTGCCGCGATTGGTGGTGCCGAGGATGGTGCCGCCCAGGTGCGTAATGCCGCGGACGGCCTCGCGGTCGAGCCGGACGATGCCGTCCTCGCCCAGCAGGCCGCCGTAACCCTTACGGATGCCGTAGACCTCCCAGCCGCGGTGGATGGCGGAGAGGACCGCGGCACGGATCACGGCGTTCAGGCCGGGAGCGTCGCCGCCGCCGGTGTTGAGCGCGATGCGTCGAATCGGACGATGCATGGCTTCGTTGCCAGAATCGTGAGTGTGTGTTGCGTGGCGCTCAACGGAGCGCGTCGCGGATCTCCTCCCAGGTCGGGTGGCGGCCGGTGCGCTTCTTCGAGAAGATCAGGCGGCCGTCACGGCTGACCTCGAACACGCCGCCGGTAGACTCCACGAGCTCGACCGTCGCGTCCGGGAACTCCTCCCTGATGCGGGCTTCCAGACTGGAAGCGCGAGGAAGGTAGTTTCAGAGCGTGCAGTACTCGATCCTGATGTGCACGGCCGCTCACCTCCTCACTGCATCCTCAACCAGGGTCGCCCGCGCCGCGCTTGCGCGCGTGGCGCCCGGCGCTAAGCTGGTGCGGCGCCGGGTACGGTGTCAACCGAGGGTGACCGCAATGGTGGGGCCGGGGTATAGGCCGGTGGGCCGCGGGATCCTGGGGTGAGGCGGCACGGAGATGCGCTGCGCAGCGAGGAGGCGCGATGGTCACTGAGAAGGACGTGAGAAAGGCGCTCCGCAAGGTCAAGGACCCGGAGCTGGATCTGGACGTGGTGGTGCTCGGCCTGGTGTACGGCGTGGACATCACGGATGGCCACGTGCACGTCACGATGTCCCTGACGACGCCGATGTGTCCCGCGGCGCCGCAGATCGTGGAGCAGGCGAAGGCGGAGGTGGAGGCGCTGGAGGGTGTGGAGAGCGCGGAGATCGAGCTGACGTTCGAGCCGCGCTGGACGCCCGATCGCATCGATCCGATCATCCGTTCCGCGCTGGGGATCTGAGGGGAGGGCCAGGGCGAGGGCGAGGGCAGGGGCAGGGGAGAACCCCAGGCCCGCGGCCGAGCAGGCGTCATGCTCGAGGCGCACCTCGCATCTCCCCAGAGCGGCGGGACAGGGATGTGTGAGTCGGCTGGCTGAGCCGGGGGGCGAGGGTTAACCGGCCGGCGATCGGCCCGGCCGATGCAGTTTCGGGGGTGGAGGGGCGCGGGGGCTCCGTTCCTTCCCGGCGAAGTCCCGGACTGGAGACGCGGCGCGGCGGCTGTGATGCGCCGGTGGGAGGCTGAAATGCAGGCGATGGTCGGCGGCATCCGCATGCACTGGCGGGAGGCGGGGCACGGTCCGCGGACGGTGGTGTTCGTGCACGGCTTCCCGTTCGACGGCTCGTTGTGGGATGACCAGCTCGAACGGCTGCCGCGGCGCTGGCGGCTCGCGGCGCCGGACCTGCGCGGTTTCGGCAGGAGCCAGATGGGGTTGGTCGACGGCCCGCTCACGATGGAGCGCTTCGCGGACGATCTCGCCCTGTGGCTGGACCATCTCGGCATCGAGCGCGCGACGCTGTGCGGGCTCTCGATGGGCGGTTACGTGGCGTTCGCGTTCTGGCGCCGGCACCGCGAGCGCGTGGCTGCGTTGGTCCTTTGCAGCACGCGCGCGGGCGCGGACAGCGCCGAGGCGAGAGAGGGGCGGCGCGCGATGGCGGAGCTGGTGCGCAGGGCAGGCGCGGGCGCGGTGGCGGACGTGATGATCCCGAAGCTGCTCGCGCCCGGCACGCCGCAGGCGCGGCCAGGGATCGAGGACCGGCTGCGCCGCATCATCGAGGCGCAGCCGGTGGAGAGCATCGCGCGCGCGACCGAGGGAATGGCGCTGCGTGAAGACTCGACCGCGCTGCTCCCCACGATCGATGTTCCCGTGCTGGTGGTCGCGGGTACCGAGGACGGTGTCGCGCCGCTCGTGGAGGCGGAGCGGATGCGGGACGCGATCCCGGAGGCGCGGCTGGTGGAGATCTCCGGCGCGGGGCACCTGCCGAACATGGAGCAGCCCGGCGCGTTCGACACGGCCCTCACGCACTTCCTGGAAGCCATCGAGTAGGGCCCGCCCTCGAGGCGGGGCCGGCGCCGGCGAGGGGATTCACCCCGCGCGCCGAGACCGGCCGCGTCCGCCCCCTGGCTTCCTCACTCGACGCCGATCAGCGAGAGCTGCTCCTGCTCATCGGCCCGCGCGCGGGCGGCGCGCTTGCGCGTGGGCTTGCCGTCACCGCCACCCTTCTCCGCGCCGGTCTCCTTGTCCGCCACGATGCGCGCGACCTCGACGACGCGGTCGCCGGCCTCCGGTACGAAGACGCGCTTGCCCTTGCTGGTGCGGCGCTGCTCGGGCAGGTCATCCGCGGCGACGCGCGCGCCGGCGCCGCTCGCGGCGAGGACCATGAGCTCATCGCCGGGGAGCAGCTCCTTCACGGCCACCAGCGGGCCGGTGCTCTTGTCGATGGCGAGCGCAGCAGCGCCGACACCGCCGCGGCGCTGGACCGCGTACTCGGTGATGCGCGTGCGCTTGATGTAGCCGTTCTCCGTGACGGTGCAGAGGCTCGAATCGCGGCGCACGACGACCATGCCGACCGCGCGGTCGCGCTCGCGCAGGTTGATGCCGCGCACGCCCTGCGCTGCCCGCCCCACAACGGGGATCTCCGCCTCGGGGAAGCGGATCGCGCGGCCCTGCCGCGTGGCGATCATGACGTCGTTCGTGCCGTCCGAGAGCTGCACATCGAGCAGCCGGTCACCTTTGCGGATGCTCATCGCTGTGATGCCGCCCGCACGGATGCCGGAGAACTGGTCGAGCGCCGTGCGCTTGACGACGCCGCCCGCGCTGAGGAACACGAGGAACCGCTCCGCCGAGAAGTCGGCGACCGGGATCATCGCCGCGATGGCCGTGCGGCTGCCGAGGCCGAGCACGCGGACGAGCGGCTTGCCGCGTCCGGTCCCGGCCTCAGGCACCTTGTGCACGGGCAGCGCGTGCGCCTGGCCGTCCTGCGTGAAGACGAGCAGGGTGTCCTGCGTGCCGGCGATGAACGCGCGCTCGAGGAAGTCGCCGCCCTTCTTGCCGCGCAGCACCGGGGTGCCACGGCGCACGCGGCGGCGGTAGAGGTCGAGCGGCACGCGGTTGATGTATCCTTCGTGTGTGAGCGTGACGACGACGTTCTCCTGGGCGACGAGGTCCTCGACCGGGAGCTCCACGTTGCCCTTCACGATCCGGGTGCGGCGCGCGTCGCCGTAGCGCTTGACCAGGTCGTCGAGCTCGGCGACGAGCAGCGCGAGCTGGCGCTTGCGGCTGGCGAGCAGCTTCTCGAGCTCGGCGATGCGGCGCTTCAGCTCTTTGAGCTGCTCCTTCAGCGTCTTGTGTTCCAGGGCGGTGAGCCGCGCCAGGCGCATGTCGAGGATCGCGTTGGCCTGCGCCTCGGAGAGGCGGAACCGCTTGCGCAACTGGGCGGCCGCGGCCTCCCTGTCCTGCGCGCGCTTGATGATGCGGATCACGGCATCGATGTTGTCCAGCGCGATCAGCAGGCCTTCCGTGATGTGCGCTTCCGCCTTCGCGCGCTCGAGCTCGAAGCGGGCGCGGCGCTGGATCACCTCGAGCCGGTGGTCGCGGTAGCGCTCCAGCAGCTCCTTCAGGTTCATCTCGCGCGGGACGCCCTTGTCGAGCGCGAGCAGGATCGCGCCGAACGTCGCCTGGAGCGGCGTGTTCTTGAACAGGGTCGTGAGCACGCGGGGAACGCGGGCGCCGCGCCGGAGCTCGATGACGATGCGCATGCCCTCGCGGTCCGACTCGTCCCGCAAGTCGGTGACATCCTCGAGCTTGCGCTCGCGAACGAGCTGCGCGATCTGCTCGACGACGCGCGCCTTCGAGATGCCGTACGGCAGCTCGGTGACGACGAGCTGCTCCTTGCCGCTGCGGAGCGACTCGCGCTGGATGCGCGCGCGCATGATCATCCGGCCGCGGCCGGTGCGGTACGCCTCCTTGATCCCGTCCACGCCAACGATGAAGCCGCCGGTGGGGAAGTCCGGGCCCTTGATGTGGCGCATGAGCTCGTCCACCGAGCACCCCGGGTTGGCGACCAGGTGCTTGATGGCGGCCGCGACCTCGCGGAGGTTGTGGGGCGGGATGTTGGTGGCCATGCCGACGGCGATGCCGCTCGAGCCGTTCACCAGCAGGTTGGGCAGCTTGGCCGGCAGCACCGTCGGCTCCTGGAGCCGATCATCGAAGTTG